>Ga0265319_1002367_pt1 | contig 10371 bp, 6 predicted proteins | sample 4824metaG_FD_192443 | JGI IMG/M metagenome (GOLD analysis project Ga0265319, IMG submission 192443) | Rhizosphere microbial communities from Carex aquatilis grown in University of Washington, Seatle, WA, United States - 4-8-24 metaG | ecosystem: Host-associated > Plants > Roots > Rhizosphere >... | reverse complement strand
CACGGTGAGGCGGGGCAGGGGACGGCGCGCGCACAGGATGACCTCGTTCGCCCCCGTGCGCTGGAGCCAGGCGGCCATGATTCCGCCGATGGCGCCCGGTCCAACGATCGCGATGCGCGCCATGTCCGCTGCCTAGACGAGCGGCTTCTTCCGCTTGCCGTTGCCTCGCTCGATATTGAGGTAGGTCTTGTTGAGCATCTGGCTCTCGTAGAGCTCGAGCAGGCGCACGCCCTCGCGCGGCTTCACCTGGTCCCGCCGCGTGGCGGCGTCGATCTGGGCCTTCATCCGGCGGCAGAGCTCCTCCTGCTGGTACTGGACGCCCTCGATCACGTCGGCGATGCGGCTGCCGCTCAGGGCCTCCTCGATGTAGAAGCCGTTCTCCTCGTCGTCCTCGAGGAAGACGTGCACCTCGTTGACCCGGCCGAGGAGGTTGTGCAGGTCCCCCATGATGTCCTGGTAGGCGCCGGTCAGGAAGATGCCGAGGTAGTACGGCTTGTTGTTCAGCGGGTGGAGCGTGATGTAGTCCTTCACGTCCTGCAGGTCGATGAAGCTGTCGATCTTGCCGTCGGAGTCGCAGGTGATGTCGACCAGGATGGCGTTGACCGTGGGCTTCTCCTTCAGGCGGTGGAGCGGCGCGACGGGGAAGAGCTGCTTCAGCGCCCAGGAGTCGAGCAGCGACTGGAAGACCGAGAAATTGCAGACGTACTGGTCGGCGAGGAGCTTGGAGAGGTCGTGCAGCTCCTCGGGCTGGTAGCCGGTCTTCCGGCCCTCCTTGGCGATCTGCTCGCAGATCTGCCAGAAGATCGACTCGGCCGCGGCCCGGTTCTGCAGGTCGAGGTAGCCGAGGTTGAAGAGGGAGAAGGCCTCCTCCTTCTTCTGCAGCGCGTCGTGGAAGCGCTCGAGGCGGCCGAGCTTGGTCTTGTTCTTCAGCATGACCGCGAGGTCGTGCACCACCTTGTGCTTCACCTTGGGCTGGTGCTGCTGGCCGAGCGACTCGCGCTTGTTGATCCGCTCGAAGACCTCCACGACCAGCATGGAATGGGGCGCGACCACCGCGCGGCCCGACTCGCTGACGATGTCCGGGACCGGGACGCCGGAGGCGTGGCAGATCTCGCGGATGTTGAAGACGACGTCGCGGGCGTACTCCTCCAGGGAATAGTTCATCGAGCTCTCGAAGTTCGTCCGGGAGCCGTCGTAGTCGATCCCCAGGCCGCCGCCGACGTCGAGGTAGCCCATGGGGAAGCCCATGTCGGCGAGCTGGCAGTAGCAGCGGGTGGCCTCGATCACGGCGTTCTTGATCGTGATGATGTTCGGCACCTGGGAGCCGATGTGGAAATGGACCAGCCTCAGGCACGCGGTGAACTTGACCGCCTTCAGCTTCTCGCAGGCGAAGAGGATCTCCGCGGTGTTGAGCCCGAACTTGGCGTTGTCGCCGGTCGACATGGCCCACTTGCCCTCGCCCCGGGTCTGCAGCTTGGCGCGGAGGCCGATCATCGGCTTCACCCCCGTCTCCTGGGAAAGCCGGATGATGTCGTCGAGCTCCGAGAGCTGCTCGACGACGAGGATGATCTTCTTGCCCAGCTTGCGGCCGAGGAGCGCCAGGCGGATGTAGTCGTGGTCCTTGTAGCCGTTGCAGATGATCAGCCGCTGGCTGCCCTCGTGCATCGCCAGCGCCACCATGAGTTCCGGCTTCGAGCCGGCCTCCAGCCCGTAGTGGTAGTCCTTCCCCGCCGCGATGATCTCGTCGACCACCTCGCGCAGCTGGTTCACCTTGATCGGGAAGACCCCGCGGTATTCCCCCTTGTAGCCCTCGTCCCGCATGGTCTTGCGGAAAACCTCGTTCAGCTGGATCACGCGATGCCGGAGGAGGTCCTGGAAGCGGATCACCATCGGGGCCTTCAGCCCCATCCCCACCGCCTCCTGGATGACGTCCAGGACCCGGATGGCCCTCCCGTCCGCCTGCGGCTGGACGTTGACGAACCCGTCGGCATCCACCCCGAAATGCCCGTAGCCCCAGCGCTTGAAACCATAGTGTTCCTCGGACCGGGCGGCGGTCCAGCTGGCTGCGGATTTGCTTTTCAATGCGGGGGCGGGGCGGGGGTTCCGAGGGCGGGAAGGGGCCGGTTAGAGCTTGCTTTGGAGGGAGATGAAACCGTTGAATACGGGTTTCTCTTTTTGGAAATAGCTTCTCCCACTTTCAATACGCAATGACGAATATGACCTCCTCCCTTTTGGCGCTCCCCCTTTTGGCCCAGGCCGCCCCGCCGGCCTCGAACGGTTTCCTCTCGATGCTGCCGCTCGTCCTCCTCGTCGGCGGCATGTATTTCCTCATGATCGCCCCGCAGCGCAAGAAGCAGAAGGCGCATGAGAAGATGCTCTCCGAGCTGCAGTCCGGCGCCGAGGTCATCACGACCGGCGGGATCTACGGGGTCATCACGAACGTCAAGGACGACCGCTTCGTCCTCCGGATCGCCGACAACACCAAGATCGAGGTCGGCAAGAGCTTCATCCAGTCCGTGGTGAACGCGGGCGGCGCCGAGGAGAAGAAATAACGCCGCGTCCGCGGCCCCGACGCCGGCCCGGCCGGCCCGAACCCCTATGTTGAAACGTAACCTCTGGAAGCTTCTGCTCAGCGCCGCCATCGCGGTCTGGGCCGTCAGCGAGCTTCTGCCCCTCCATGACGTCCCCTTTCCCGTCTACGCGAAGGAGCACGCGACCGCCAAGCCGGCGGACTTTGCCAAGCTCGTGGACGAGGCCGTGGCCAGGGCCGGCTCGACCCAGGCCCCCCTGGTCGCCCTCCGGCAGATTGCCGCTGAGCGCAAGATTGACCTCACCCAATATTTCCCGGGCCTCGACATTGAGGTCCGCAACCTGGAGAAGCGCAACGGCATCCTCCTCCAGGAGCTGGCCAAGCGCGCCCAGGCCAGGCTCCGCAGCGGACTGGATCTTGCCGGCGGCGTCGCCTTCACCCTCCAAGTTGATCCCAAGGCCGTCACGGCGGGGCCCGACTTCGTTCGCAGGCAGAAGCTGGACAAAGCCATCGAGCTCATTGGCAACCGCGTCAACGGCTTTGGCGTGGCCGAGCCCCTGATCCGAGCGGTCGGCGACAACCGCATCGAGGTCGAACTGGCCGGCCTCGACACGCGCAACAACCCTGAGGTGATCGAGAGCGTCCGCAAGCCTGCGCGCCTGGAGTTCCGCCGCGTGCATCCGACCCTCACCCCCTCCGCCGCGGCGCCGGACGACATCCCGCCGGGCTACGAGGCCATGACCCTGACCCAGACGGACCGCAACGGGAACGACGCCAGCGAGGAGCTCTTCATCCGGCGCATCCCGGAAATGACCGGCGAAGGCGTCGCCAACGCCTTCTACAGCACCGACCAGTACGGCTCCCCCCAAGTCAACCTCCAGCTGACCAAGACCGGCGGCAAGCAATTTGCCGATTTGACCCGTGAAATCGCCGGCGAGGGCCAGCAATCGGGCCACCTGGGCCGCCTGGCCATCGTCCTCGACAACGTCCTTGTCACCGCCCCGACCGTCGAGACGGAGATATCCGGCGGCAACGCGGTCATCAACCGCATCCCGAGCGAGACCGAGGCGAGCGAGATTGCCAATGACCTCAACAATCCCCTGGACCTGCCGCTGGTCGTCAAGGAGCAGTTCCAGGTCGGGCCGTCGCTCGCGGTCGACGCGATATCCAGCGGAATCAAAGCCTCCGTCATCGGCACGGCGGCGGTGGCCGCTTTCATGATCACCTTCTATGCCACCGGCGGCTTGGTGGCGGTGATCACCCTGGCGATCAACCTGGTGATCATCGTCGGGATCATGGCCAGCTTCGGGGCGACGATGACCCTGCCCGGCTTGGCGGGCATCGTGCTTACCGTCGGCATGGCGGTGGACGCGAACATCCTCATCTTCGAGCGCATGCGCGAGGAGCTGGCTGCCGGCAAGTCGCTCGCGAACGCCAACCAAAGCGGATATACCAAGGCGCTCACGACGATCATCGACGCGCACGTGGTGCAGCTGATCATCTGCGCCATCATGATCTGGCTCGGGACCGGGCCGATCCGCGGTTTCGGCGTGACGCTCGCGATCGGCGTCCTTTCGACCATGTTCACCGTGCTGATCATTGCGCATATGATCATGGAAATGCTGATCGAGTCCGGCTGGGTCAAAAAGATCACGATGCGCCACCTGCTAAAGTCCATCCATATGGATTTTGTCCGCTACGGGCGGCCCGCCTTCATCGGCTCCTGGCTGCTCGTCCTCCTCGGGGTCGGCGTGGTGATCGCAAAGGGCCACCGCATCTACGGCATCGATTTCGCCGGCGGTGACGTGGTCACGATGCAGTTTCACGAGCGGCTCGATATCTCCAAGATCCGGCAGGTGGCGGGTGCGGCCGGGGTGGGCGAGATCAATGCGACCTACACGAGCGCCCTGGGCGGCGGCAACGAGCAATTGAAGGTGGAGACTCCGGTCGGGAAGGGCGGCGCCGTCTTTGACGCCCTGCAAAAGGCCTATCCCTCCGTCGGCTTCGTCAATGTCGGCCAGAGCACCATCGGTCCCGACATCGGCAAGGAAATCGAGCTCAACGCCCTGCTGGCGGTCGGCGTTTCGATGATGACCATCCTGCTGTACATCGCCTTCCGCTTCGAGTTTGGCTTCGGCATCGGCGCGATGTTTTCAACCCTGCACGACATTCTGATGACCATCGGCGTCTTCGTCCTGACCGGACATCAGTTCTCGGCGCCCATGGTGGCGGCTATCCTTTGCATCGCGGGCTATTCGATCAATGAGACGGTCGTCGTCTTTGACCGCATCCGGGAGGAGCTGAAGCTCAATCCGGGCGGCACGCTCCGGGTGGTGGTCAACTCCGCGATCAACAAGGTCTTTGCGCGGACGATCATGACGGCCTCCACCACGTTTCTGGCGGCCCTTGCGCTCTACGTCTTCGGCAGCGGCGTCCTGCGGGATATTTCATTCACCTTCCTGGTCGGCATCGTCACGAGCACTTTCTCGGCCATTTTCATCGCCGCGCAGGTCTTCTACTGGTGGCACAAGGGAGACCGGAAGCATGTCGAGGCCCACGCCGACGTGAGGCCGAAGTACGAGTGGACCGGTTCCAGCAAGGCCTCGCAGTGACATGCGCTGGAACCACCCGCCGCTCCTCGCTGACGAGGTAGCGGCGCTGAGCCAGGCGGCGGGCGTCAGCCCGATCCTGGCGGAGCTCCTCTGCCGCCTGGGCATCCGCGAAGCCGCGGCGGCCGCCAGCTTCCTCGAGCCGGTCCTGGCCGGCCTCGGGGATCCCTTCCTCCTGCCCAACCTCGAGGCCGTGGCGGTCCGGCTGCACGCCGCCATCGTCCGCGGCGAGCAGGTGGTGGTCCTGGGCGACTACGACGTCGACGGGGTCACCAGCACGGCCCTCCTGGTCATGGTCCTGCGGCGGTTCGGCCTCAGCCCCCGCTTCATCGTCCCCCGCCGGGCCGAGGATGGCTACGGCCTCTCGCGGAGCGCCATCGACCGGGCGCTCGAGCAGGGCCAGCCGCACCTCTTCGTCGCCCTGGACTGCGGCACGAATTCCCATGCGGAGGTCGCCTACCTCATCGGCCGCGGGATCGACGTCGTCATCATCGACCACCACCGGGAGAAGGAGGCCTCCCTGGCCCAGGGGCTCCTGCTCAACCCCCATGCCGCGGCGGGCGGGGGCGAGACCCAGCGGATATGGAAGGACTTCTGCACCGTGGGACTCGTGTTCAAGGCCATGCACGGCCTCCTCAAGCGCCTGCGCGCCGAGAACCACCCCGGGGCCGCCAGCCTCAAGCTCCGCGACCACCTCGACCTCGTCGCCCTGGGCACCGTGGCCGACCTCGTGCCCCTGGTCGGAGAGAACCGGATCCTGGCCCGCCAGGGCCTCCGCATCCTCCAGGAGACCCGGCGGCCCGGCCTGCGCGCCCTGATGGACGTGGCGGGGCTGAAGCCCGGCCAGGAGCTCCTGCCCTCCGACATCTCCTTCCGCCTCGGGCCGCGGATCAACGCCTCCGGGCGGCTGGCGGACGCCGCGCTGTCGGTGGAGCTCTTCCTCAGCGAGGACACCGGGTTCTGCTTCGAGACCGCCCGCCAGCTCGACCTCTTCAACCGCGAGCGCCAGGACATCGAGCGGCTGATCACCGAGGAGGCCGAGCGCCTGATCGAGGCGAACTACGCCGCCGACGCCGGCATCGTCCTCTTCAGCGAAGGCTGGCATCCCGGCGTCGTCGGGATCGTCGCCGGCCGGGTTACCCGCAAGTACAACCGGCCCTGCATTGTCCTGGGCAACGAGGGCGAGTTTGCCAAGGGCTCGGGCCGCAGCGTCGACGGGGTGAACCTCGTGGATATCCTGGGCGTCTGCCGGGACCACCTGGCGAGCTGGGGCGGGCATCCCATGGCGGTCGGCATCTCCCTCGGCAAGGACCGGATCGAGGGCTTCCGGCGGCATTTTGCGGAGGCGGTGCGGGCGCACGTCGGCGGCGACATCGCCGAGGCCCGGCTCGACCTCGCGGCCTGGATCACGCCCGAGCAGATCGGGGAGCGCCTGATGGACGACCTGGCGGCGCTGCATCCCTTCGGGCAGGGCAACCCCGAGCCCGTCTTCGGCGTGCGCGGCGTCGTCCTGCGCCCGCCGCCCACGGTCTTCAAGGAGCACCATTTCCGCTTCTGGTTCGAGGACAGCCGCGGCCGCCGCCTGCATGGGGTGGCCTGGAAGATGGCCCACCGCCTGCCCCCGGCGGGGGTGCCGCTCGACCTCGCCGTCGAGCTCAGCTGGAACCACTACAACGACCGCAAGCTGCTCCAGCTCCAGCTCATCGACTGGCGGACGGCCGGCTAGGGGAATTCAGGCGCCCAGCGCATCGCAGCAACGGCGGAAATGGTGCCCGTAGATCGCCAGCGTCACCGCCATGGGCAGGAGCCTGGGCCGGTGAAACAGGGTCCAGGCGAGCAGGCGCCAGTACTGGAAGCGCTCCCGCCCGACCACTCCCAGCCGGACGCTGGCGAGCGCCGCGGCGAACCCGTGGCGCCAGCTTAGGGGAGCGGACACGCGCGGGCGGCGGTATTCGCGCAGAAGGGTCCGGATCCTCTGATAATAGGGCCGGGGCGCATAGATGCGGCGCAGGATCGTCTTGTAGCCCTCGACCAATTGGGCCGCCGGCAGGCGCGAGATGAAGTTGATCGTGCCGTCGCCGTTGTTGCCGCTCGTTTGACCCTGCAGCCGGCCTTCCCGGTGCAGGCGGGAATGGAGCCTCGTTCCCGGCAGGGCATTGAGCAGCCCGACCATGGCAGTGACGACGCCGCTCTGCTGGATGAACTCCACCTGCCGCTGGAAAATGCCGGCGGTGTCGCTGTCGAACCCGACAATGAACCCGGCCTGGACCTGCAGGCCGGCGCGCTGGATGCGCTTCACGTCCGCGACGAGGTCGCGGCCCTGGTTCTGGCGCTTGTTGCACTCGGCCAGCGCGGCGGCGTCGGGCGTCTCCAGGCCGACGAAGACCGTGTCGAATCCCGCCGCCGACATCAGCTCCATCAGCTCCGCGTCGTCGGCCAGGTTGATCGAGGCCTCGGTGTAGAAGGGGAAGGACCACCGCCGCTCGCGTTGCCACGCGATCAGGGCCGGCAGCAGGTCCCGCTTCAGCCCCCGCTTGTTGCCGATCAGGTTGTCGTCGACGAAGAACACCGCTCCCCGCCAGCCGGCGGACCGCAGCGCCTCGAGCTCGGCGATGACCTGCGTCGCGGTCTTGGTGCGCGGCGCGTGGCCGAACTGGGCCGTGACGTCGCAGAATTCGCAGTCAAAGGGACAGCCCCGGGAGTACTGCAGGGACATCGAGCCGTAGCGGCGCACCTCCGCCAGGTCCCACCGCGGCACCGGGCTCTCGCGCATGTCGGCGTACTGCGTGGTGGAGTAGACCGGCCGCGCGCACCCGCGCTCAAAATCGCGCAGGAATTCGGGCAGCGTCAGCTCCGCCTCGTTCAGGACCAGGTGGTCCACATGGGAGAACTCCCCGGGCGCGCTGGTGAACAGGGGGCCGCCCGCGACGACCCGCTTGCCCGCGGCCCGGCATCGGGCGATGACCTGCTCCGCGGAGTCGCGCTGGGCGATCATCGCGCTGACGCAAGCCAGGTCGGCCCAGGCCAGGTCGCGCTGGGTGAGCGCGCGCACATTCAGGTCGACCAGCCGCAGCTTCCAGTCCCGGGGCAGGAGGGCGGCCACGGTGAGCAGGCCCAGCGGGGGCAGGGAGGCCCGTTTGCGGATGAACTTCAGGGCGTGCTTGAAGCTCCAGAAGGTCGGCGGGAACTCCGGATAGAGCAGCAGCACGTTCATGGATCGGAGTGGGACCGGCCGGACGCCGGAGGACAGATCTTCCCGGCTGGGCCGAATTGCAATCCCGGTTCCACGGCCGGCTAGGCGTGGGCCGGCCGAGGGGGGCCCGGGGACTGGACGAGGGGAAAGCCGGCGAGCGTCAGCCGGCGGCGCAGCGAGCGGAGGTGCCCGCGGTCGCGCGTCTCCACCGTGCAGACGGCGTTGGCGGCGCTGACGTTGGATCCGCTGAAGGCGCGGTCGTGGGCGATGTCCTTGATGCTGGCGCCGCTCTCCGCGATGGTGCGGGTCAGCGCGGCCAGCCCGCCGGGGCGGTCGCTGATCACGACGGTGAACCGGCTCAGGCGTCCGTCCGCCACCAGGCCGCTCTCGATGACCCGGCTGAGGATTGCCGGATCGATGTTGCCGCCGCTGACCACGAGCACGGCCTTGCGGCCCATGAGGCCGGGGAGGTGGCCGCCCAGGAGCGCCGCCAGCGGCGCGGCCGCGGCCCCTTCCACGACGGTCTTTTCATATTCGACGAAGCGGAGGATGGCCAGGGCGAGCTCATCTTCGCTCACCCGCACGACCTGGTCCACCCGACGGCGCGCCAGGCCAAACGCGGTTTCGCCCACCTTGAAGACGGCCAGCCCGTCCGCCAGCGTCGGCCGCGGCGGGATGGCGACCGGCCGGCCCGCCCGGAGCGCCGCCGTGAAGCTCGCGGTGGCGGCGGCCTCCACGCCGATGATCCGCACCTTGGGCCGCAGGGCCTTGACCGCGACGGCGAGGCCGGCGATCAGCCCGCCGCCGCCGATCGGCACCACGATGGCCTCGACCTCCGGCACCTGCCGCAGGATCTCCAGCCCCAGGGTGCCCTGGCCCGCGATGACCGCGGGATCGTCATATCCATGGATGTAGGCGAGCCGGTCGAGGGCCGCCAGCCGATCCGCCTCCGCGCGGGCCTCGGCGAAATCCCGGCCGTGGAGCACGACGCGCGCGCCCAGCTTCTGGCACGTGCTGAGCTTGATGAGCGGGGCGTATTCGGGCATCACCACCGTCACCGGGATCCCGAGCAGGCGGCCATGGTAGGCCAGGCCCAGCGCATGGTTGCCGGCGCTCGCCGCGATGACGCCGAGCCTCCGCTGGTCGGGCCCGAGCCGGAGCAGCGCATGGCGGGCGCCGCGTTCCTTGAACGAACCGGTGCGCTGGAGGTTGTCGAGCTTGCAGAACACCCGCGCGCCGGTCATCGCGCCGAGCGCGCCGGATTCGGGGCAGGGCGAGACGAGAACGCCGCCGGCGATCCGCCGGCCCGCCGCCCGGATGTCGGCCAGGGTCACGCGCGGTCGGGCCGTCATGCGGTCCTCCGTCCCGGCGCGCGGCCGGCGCGCCGCACCTGCCGGTTGAAGGCGGCGATCCGCCGGTCGAACTCGGCCACTTCCCCCTCGAACCGGGCCGTCCAGTATTCGGGTTCCCATTGCGCGTTCAGCTCGGCCGTGGTCTTGCCCTGCTGCTCGACCCAGGTGAAGTACTTCAGGTTGTGGACGGCCTTGCGCTCGCGATAGGAGAGCTCCTTGAAATAGTCGACGGACTGGTGCGCGAGCGGGCCGGCGAAATCCGCCACGGCGGTCCGGGCGGCATAGGCGCCCCGCTCGGCGCGCAGCTCGACCAGGCGCGACTGGTAGAGATCCATCGAGTCGGTGAAGACCGTGAAGATCACGTCCCGCTCATCCAGCTCGAAATACTTCGCCGTCTTGATCGCGGCCAGGAGATTGCAGACCCCGGAGATGCCGAGGAGCGGGAGCTGGGCGAGTTGCCGCCGCGTCAGCCCGCGCGAGGCGAGATAGGCGCGGCCGGCGGGCTCGTTGAACAGGCGGACGATCCGCATGCAGTCCTCGTCGTCGATGGCGGCGACGGCATCGGTGTTGCGCACATTGTGCACCCAGGGCACGTGCTTGTCCCCGATGCCCTCGATGCGGTGCGCCCCGAAGCCGTTTTGCCACAGGGTGGGGCACTGGAGCGCCTCGGTGGCGACGATCTTCAGG
>Ga0265319_1002366_pt1 | contig 10371 bp, 7 predicted proteins | sample 4824metaG_FD_192443 | JGI IMG/M metagenome (GOLD analysis project Ga0265319, IMG submission 192443) | Rhizosphere microbial communities from Carex aquatilis grown in University of Washington, Seatle, WA, United States - 4-8-24 metaG | ecosystem: Host-associated > Plants > Roots > Rhizosphere >... | reverse complement strand
AATTCAACGAGTTGGAACGCAAGCTGGAGGGCCACGACACCGCGATCGCCAACCTTTTCGAGGCAATCCGCCAGCTCCTGGCTCCGGACCATCCCGCCCATGACCGCAAGATCGGCTTTCATCGCACGGATTCTGGAGGATCGAAACCGTAGCGCGGTCGCGGCGTGGCGCGAAACCTTCCGGGCATTTCAATCCGTCTCGCGCCACGACGCCACGGCGCAACGAAGAAGGGCAGAACGGAAGGCTGCCGCCGGCACTGAATCAGCGATAGATGTCCTTCCGGTCGCCGATCGCTTCAATCACTAGCACGCCAGCGGATCGGATCACGCTGTAGAGAATCCGATAGGCTCCCTGGCGGGCCCGGAAGACATCAGCCGTCCCGCGAAGCTTCTGGCTCGTAGCCGGAAATGGGTCGGCGGCCAGGCGGCGGATGCGTCCGTCGATTTGACCGGCCTGGTTGCGCGGCAGGCGCGACAGGAAGCTGGCGGCCTCCTCTGAAATTTCAATCTGGAGCACGCCGCGCAGAGGGTTTCCGCTTCACGCCCTGGTAGGCATGATAGACCCCCTTCGCCTGCGCGCGCTTCACGGCCTGAAGATCGTAGTAATCCTCCAGCCGGCGGCGCAGCTCAGGCATCAGCCGGGCCTTGCGGCGGGCTGGCATGGCGTCCACGGCGGCGAGGATTTCCGTCTCAGTGCTCACGATCGGTTCATGCAACGGCCCATCGGCTAGCTGTCAAGCAGCCGACCCGCGCAGCGAAAACCGGAGGAACTGACGTCTGGTGGTGGTCTCACCTCATCTGAAACGTCCACCGCCGCCCATTTCTTTCAGAAAAATCGAATCCCCCCGGCATTCCGCCCTCCGCCCTCTGGCATTCCGCCCTTCCGACCCTCCGGTCTTCCCTTCGGCGGATCGAAACCGTGGCGTCGTTGCGCCGTCGCGCGAAACCTTCCGGTATTCCAACCCGTCTCGCGCCACGACGCCACGACGCCACGAAATCCGTCCGTCCGCCCTCCGTCATCCGCTCTCTGGCTTTCCGGCTCTCCGACCCTCCGGCCTTCCGATCCGCCGCCGCCGCTAGGCAATACACCTCACGAAAGCCGACGTTGCCCCGGCCGGCATTTCCCCCATAACCGGCCAGCGTCCCGCGTTCGGTTGGTGCCGGACGCGGCCGGACGCCTCCCGAAGTGGACCGGTTTCTTCCGCGACCTCTTCTCCTTTTCTGCTTACATCCGTTTAATCCCCATGCTCACCGGCGAAATCCGCAGTAAAATCGACGCGCTCTGGAATGCTTTCTGGACCGGGGGCATTTCCAATCCCCTCGAGGTCATCGAGCAGATCACCTACCTGCTTTTCCTGAAGCGGCTCGATGACCTTCACACGCTGGAGGAGAACAGGGCTGCCCAGCTCAATCAGAAGAAGCTCGAGCGCCGCGTCTTCCCCGCCGGCAAGGACGCCCGGGGCCGGCCCTACGAGGATTGCCGGTGGTCGCGCTTCAAGCATTTCGAGGCGAAGGAGATGTTCGAGGTCGTGAACGACCATGTCTTCCCGTTCCTGCGCACGCTCGGCGGCGACGACTCCACCTACGCGCACCACATGAAGGACGCGCGGTTCACCATCCCGACGCCCGCGCTGCTGGCCAAGGTCGTGGACATGATCGACCAGGTGCCGATGGAGGACCGCGATACCAAGGGCGACCTCTACGAATACATGCTCGGGAAGATCGCCAGCGCCGGGCAGAACGGCCAGTTCCGCACCCCGCGCCACATCATCCAGCTCATGGTCGAGCTCACCGCGCCCACGCCGAAGGATGTCATCTGCGATCCCGCCTGCGGCACGGCCGGCTTCCTCGTGGCGGCGGGCGAGTACCTCCGCGTGCATCACCCGGAAATCCTCCGCGACGCGAAGCTCAAGAAGCATTTCCATGAGCAGGCCTTCCATGGCTTCGACTTCGACAACACCATGCTCCGGATCGGCAGCATGAACATGCTCCTGCACGGCGTGGAAAATCCCGACATCCGCTACCGCGACTCGCTCGCGCAGGATCACGCGGGCGAGGAGGAGAAATACACCCTCGTCCTGGCCAATCCGCCCTTCGCCGGCTCGCTCGACTACGAGAATTGCGCCAAGGATCTCCAGCAGATCGTGAAAACGAAGAAGACCGAGCTGCTCTTCCTCGCCCTCTTCCTGCGCCTGCTCAAGCCCGGCGGACGCGCCGCCGTGATCGTGCCCGACGGCGTGCTCTTCGGCTCGTCCAACGCGCACCAGACGCTCCGGAAAATCCTCGTCGAGGAGCAGAAACTCGACGCCGTGATCTCCCTGCCCGGCGGCGTGTTCAAGCCCTACGCCGGCGTCTCCACCGCCATCCTCCTGTTCACCAAGACGAATTCCGGCGGCACGGACCACGTGTGGTTCTACGACGTGGACGCCGACGGCATGTCGCTCGACGACAAACGCACCGAGCTGCTTCCGTCGGATAAACTCGGCCCCGTACCCAAGGTCGCGCTCACTGCCGACGACCACGCCAAGAACAACCTCCCCGACATCCTAGCCCGGTGGAAATCCCTGACCGTTGTAGCCGGGGTCGCCGACCCCGGTTCCGGATCACGCGCCAAACCCGGCCTCACCGAGGCCGGCTACAACGAGAAAAAGAACCCCCGCACCGCGCAATCCTTCTGCGTCCCCAAAGCCGACCTCGTCGCGCAAAACTACGACCTCTCGCTCAATCGCTACAAGGAAGTCGTCCACACCGAAGTCGCGCACCGCCCGCCCGGCGAAATCCTCAAAGCCCTCGGCCAACTGGAGGCGGAGATCCAGCAGGGCATGAAAGAACTGGAGGGGATGCTGAAGTGAGTTTAGCCGCCGAAAAAGAAAAGGTATCTTCATCTTGGAAATCAGTGCGATTTCCAAAGGTCGTCCGCTTTCAAGAAGGGCCAGGCGTCCGCAATTGGCAGTTCCGAAATGAAGGAATCAAACTCGTCAACGTAAGGAATATCGTCGACGGCGAGCTAGTGCTCTCAAACACAGAACGCCACCTCGACCCTGAAGAAGTAAAAACGAAATATCGGCACTTCCTTTTCGATGAAGGTGACTTGGTTCTTTCAAGTTCTGGGGTGACGTGGGGAAAAATTGCGGAAGTTAGGAAAGAGCATCTCCCGCTCTGCTTGAACACGAGCATGATTCGTCTCTCACCTTTGGATAGAGAAGGTATTGATAAAGCGTTCCTGCGAATTTTTATAGAATCGCGATTCTTTCGTTCACAAATTCTTCGTCTCATTACTGGTTCAGCGCAGCCCAACTTTGGGCCATCACATTTGGAGCAAATAGAAATCCCCCTGCCGCCGCTGGCGGAGCAGCGGCGGATAGCGGAGGTGCTGGACCGGGCGGAGGCGTTGCGGGCCAAGCGCCGCGCCGCCCTCGCCCAACTCGACTCCCTCACCCAATCCCTCTTCCTCGACCTCTTCGGCGATCCCACCACCAATCCGAAAGGCTGGCCGAAGAGTTCGCTCGCGGAAGTTTGCTCAATCGCCGGTCAATATGGCAGCGGCGTCCCAGCGACTGAGTTCTCTCCATCGCTCCCGCGTTACGTCCGCATCACAGATATTGACTCAGAGGGAAATCTTGCTCCGAACCGAGTGTCACCGGGAGGCACATCTGCGGACTGGTCTGATTTGAAGCTGGAGACCGGCGACGTGTTGTTTGCTCGTTCCGGCGCGACCGTGGGCAAGACCTACATGTTTTCTCCTGCCGACGCAGACTGTGTTTTCGCAGGTTACTTGATTCGCTTCCGCCCCTTGTCTGAGAAGCTGCTCCCGGAAGTGCTTTTCCATTTCACCCGGTCGGAAGCATACCTCGGCTGGGTAGTTGCTCGGCAACGCGTTGTTGCGCAGCCGAACATCAACGCGAAACAATATGGAACTGAGTTAAGCGTCCCGCTTCCCCCCATCCCATTGCAGCGCGAATTCGCCCGCCGCGTGACGGCGGTGGAGGCGCTGAAGACGGCGCAGCGCGCGTCGCTGGCGGAGTTGGACGCGCTCTTCGCCACCCTCCAGCACCGCGCCTTCCGCGGGGAGTTGTAGCTACAGGGCCCACCCTCCGCTCCCGGCGCGGTCCAGGCAGCTTAATTGATCTTATGGCACTTTACCAATCTTACTCGTTGACGAGGTAAGATTGGTAAGATGACGTAAGGTCTAACTAACTCATGGATCCCATCAAAAATCCATTTTCCCCGGGTGCCGGCAATCGTCCGCCGGAGCTCGCCGGTCGCGATGAAATTCTCCAGCAGGCCCTGCTGGCCCTCGGCCGGATCAAGGCAGGCAAATCGGAGCGCAGCCCGCTCATGATCGGCCTGCGTGGGGTGGGCAAGACGGTCCTGCTCGTCGAGATTCGCAAGAAAGCGGAGGCGGCCGGTTACAAGGCGATCATGATCGAGGCCCAGGAGGACATGCCCCTGCCGCGCCTGCTGCTGCCGGCGTTGCGCAAGCTGTTGCTGAGTTTGCATACGGGCAAAGCTATGGGAGAAAAAGTGAAGCGGGGATTTCGGGTGCTCAAAAGTTTCCTGGGCGGGATCAAAGTGGCGGTCGGAGAAGTGGAAATCAGCCTGGACAGCCTCCCGGAGGTCGGGGTGGCGGACAGCGGACAGCTCGACTCGGATCTCGCGGACGTGTTTGTCGCGATCGGGGAAGCCGCGGCTGAAGCCGGCAGTGCCGTGGCCGTGGTGATCGACGAGCTCCAATACCTCAGCGAGACGGAACTCAGCGCGCTGATCATGGCAGTGCACAAGATTTCGCAGGAAGCGCTGCCCGTGATCCTCATCGGGGCCGGCCTTCCCCAGCTCGCCGGGAACACGGGACGCGCGAAATCCTACGCGGAACGTCTCTTTGTGTTTCCTCCGGTCGGCGCACTCACGCGTGAAGATGCCGACCTTGCGCTCCAGGAGCCGGTCCGCACCGAGGGGGTCATTTTCACCGAGGCGGCGCTCGCCGAAATTTACCGTCAGACCAAGGGCTATCCCTACTTTCTGCAGGAGTGGGGCTCCAAGTCGTGGAACACCGCACGGCAATCACCCATCGATGTGGACGTCGTGGCTGCGGCCAGCGCCACCGCCATCGCCAATCTCGATCAGAGTTTCTTTCGAGTGCGCTTCGACCGGTTGACGCCGCGAGAGAAGGAATATCTCCGCGCGCTCGCCGAACTGGGCAACAATCCGCAGCGCTCGGGGGAAATCGCACAAATGCTCGGGGTGAAATCCGAGAGTGTCGCCCCATTGCGCGGCGGCCTGATCGGAAAGGGGATGATCTACAGTCCCCAGCACGGTGACACGGCCTTTACGGTGCCGCTCTTCGACGAGTTCATGAAACGAATCATGCCCGAGCCACCCCACGGAGAGGCTCGGTCCAAAAAGCGAACCAAGTAGCCCGCCTGCTGCCTCCGATGCTCGTTCACCTCGACATGGCAAAGGAAGTTGGGACGCACCTGGCCGATGGCGCCCGAGCGGTGGCGTTTCGCATGGTCAGAATTGATCCGTATGTCGCGATGAACGCGGAAATCGTGATCGACTTCACGGGTGTGCGCCATGGCAACAGCTCGTTCGTCAACGGACTTCTGACGGGCCTCATCGAAGAGCACGGCGAAGCTTTGCTGGAGCGGGTGACATTCCGTGGCTGTAATCCGATCCTGCGCGTGCTGGTGGAAGGCGCGATCGCCTTGGGGGTTGAGAAGCACGATCATCGGGCGAAGGCCTGAGCGGGGAGATTGCGTGGAATGCCACGCGGTCTTGGCGGGCTGGAGGGGGGGCTCGTTGTCCAAATTTAGGGTCGAGTATTCGGGTTAGTTCGCTCGGATAGAGGCACATCGGTTAACCGCGCCCCCGTGCAGCCAGCCTCCAACTTCACTTTTCTCCGCGCCGAGTGGCCGGATTTGTGCGAGTCCGCGACACGAGCGGAAGGTGCGGTCCATTCCGATGCTCGTGCCGCGTGCTTTCACACGCGTCGAGGATTGGAGCTTCTGGTTAACTGGCTCTACAGGTTCGAGGCCAGCCTGCGCCTGCCCTACCAGGACAACCTGAGCGCGCTGATCCACGAGCCAACGTTCAAGCAGGTGGCGGGGCCGGCGGTGTTCAACAAGGCGGTGCTCATCACGCGCCTCGGCAACCAGGCGGTGCACAGCCACCGGCCGGTGACGCCCTTCGACGCGCTCACCAGTGTCCGCGAACTGTTTCACGTCTGCTTCTGGCTGGCCCGCACCTACGCCCGCGGAGCAAAGCCGGCGGACGGCCTCGCCTTCACTCCCGCCCTGCTGCCCAAGGGGGCGCCGGTGCCGGCCCAAACCCAGGAGCAGTTGCAGAAGCTCGCGGCGCAGCTGGCCGAAAAGGACACGAAGCTGTCCGAACTCTTCGCGGACAAGGAATCCCTCGGTCGGCAACTGGAGCAGGCGCGGAAGGAGATCGCCGCGATCAAGCAGCAGAACGCCGCGACGCCGGATGAGCACGATTACTCGGAGGCGGAAACGCGGGATGCGTTCATCGACTTGCTGTTGAAGGAGGCCGGCTGGGCCCTGGCCGACAAGCGGGACCGCGAATATGAGGTGACCGGGATGCCGAATAACCCCGGCAAGGGCTACGTCGATTATGTCCTGTGGGGCGATGACGGCCGTCCGCTCGCGGTGGTGGAGGCCAAGCGGACGCGGAAAAGCGCCCAGATCGGCCAGCAGCAGGCGAAGCTCTATGCGGATTGCCTGGAGCGGCAGTTCGGCCGGCGCCCGGTCATCTTTTACACGAACGGCTACGAGCACTGGCTGTGGGACGACGCGATCTACCCGCCGCGGCCGGTGCAGGGATTCTACAAGAAGGACGAACTGGAGCTGATGATCCAGCGGCGGCAGACCCGCGCGAAGCTGGCGGTGGCGACGATCGACGAGAAGATTGTCGAGCGCTACTACCAGACCCGCGCCATCCGCCGCATCTGCGAGGCCTTCGAGAAGGATCACGACCGGAAGACGCTGGTGGTGATGGCGACGGGGGCGGGGAAGACCCGGACGGTGATCGCGCTCTGCGATCTCCTGATGCGGTGCAACTGGGTGAAACGCGTGCTGTTCCTCGCCGACCGCGTGGCGCTGGTGAACCAGGCGGTGAACGCGTTCAAGAAACACCTGCCGCATGCCTCACCGGTGAACCTGGTCACGGAGAAGGAGACGGAAGGCCGGGTCTTTGTCTCAACCTACCCGACCATGATGGGGCTGATCGAGGAAACGAATGAAGGCCAGCGGCGCTTCGGCGTCGGCCACTTCGATCTCGTGGTCATCGACGAGGCCCATCGATCGGTCTATCAGAAATACGGCGCGATCTTCCGGTATTTTGACTCCCTGCTCGTGGGTTTGACGGCCACGCCGCGGGATGAAATCGACCGCGACACCTACGGGTTGTTTGACTTGGAAAAAGGCGTGCCGACGGATGCCTACGACCTGAAGGACGCGGTGGCGGACAAATTCCTGGTGCCGGCCAAGTCGGTGGCGGTGCCGCTCAAATTCCAGCGGGAAGGCATCAAGTACGACGACCTGTCCGAGGAGGAGAAGGAGCAGTGGGACGAACTGGAATGGGATGAGGAAGGAGGGACTCCGAGCCAGGTCGACCCGGAGGCGGTCAACAAGTGGCTGTTCAACAAGGACACGGTGGACAAGGTGCTCGCGCACCTGATGACCCGCGGCCAAAAGGTAGCCGGGGGCGACCGGTTGGGGAAGACCATCATCTTCGCCAAGAACCAGACGCACGCCGAGTTCATCGCCGGGCGATTCGACCTCAATTATCCCCACATCAAGGGCGCCTTTGCCCGTGTGGTGCACTGCAATCTGCCCTACGCGCAGTCGCTGATCGACGATTTCTCCAATCCGGCGAAGATGCCGCACATCGCCATCTCGGTGGACATGCTCGACACGGGCATCGACGTGCCGGAGGTGGTGAACCTGGTGTTCTTCAAACTGGTGCGGTCGAAGACGAAGTTCTGGCAGATGGTCGGCCGCGGCACGCGCCTGTGCCCCGATCTGTTCGGGCCGGGCAAGGACAAAGCGTTTTTCACCATTTTCGACTACTGCGACAACCTAAAGTACTTCAATGCGAACCCCGAGACCATTGACGGGGCGCTGGGTGAAGCGCTCGGCAAGCGGCTGTTCAAGGCGCGCGTGGAAATCATCACCGAACTGGACAAGGCGGCCAAGGGCAGCCTGGCGGAAAGTTCGGAAAGCGAGACGGAGTTGCGCCGGGAAATCGGCGACCGGCTGCGCACGGAAGTGGCTGCGATGAACGTGAATAATTTTGTCGTCCGGCCGCAGCGCCGGTTCGTGGAGAAATATTCCGCGGCCGAGGCATGGACCGTGTTGGAGCCGGAGTCGGTGGATGAGTTGACCCGGTACGTGGCCGGCCTGCCGACGGAATTGGATCCGGAAGACGAGGAGGCCAAGCGGTTCGACCTGCTCCTGCTCAATCTTCAGCTGGCCGTGCTGCGATCAGAGCCGGGGTTTGCACGCCTCCAGAAGCAAGTCATCGCGATCGCCGGCCTGCTGGAGGAGAAGTCCAGCATCCCGATGGTCCACGCGCAACTGGCGCACATCCTGGAGATCCAGACGGCGGAATGGTGGAAGGACGTGACGGTCCCCATGCTGGAGCAGACACGCAAACGCCTGCGCTCATTGGTGAAGCTGATCGAGAAACGGCAGCGGAAGCCCGTTTACACCGACTTCGAGGACGAGCTGGGCGGGGAAGAGGCGGTCGACCTTTCGGTCTTCACGGGGAGCGATGAATTCGAACGCTTCCGCGCCAAGGCCAGGGCGTTTCTCGGCCAGCATGAGTCTCACATCGCGATCCAAAAACTCCGGCTGAACGAGCCCCTGACCAAGACCGACCTCCAGGAGTTGGAAGCAATGCTGGCGGCGAGCGGAGTGGGGACGCCGGCGGATGTGGCGAAGGCCAAGAGTGAAAACAAAGGACTGGGGATTTTTGTCCGGTCGCTGGTCGGCCTTGATCGCGAGGCGGCGAAAAAAGCGCTGGCGGGGTTCCTGAAGGGCCGGTCCTTCGGGGCAAACCAGATCGAGTTCGTCAACCTGGTGATCGACCATCTGACCGCGCAGGGAGTGGTGGAACCCGCACTCCTTTACGAGTCGCCGTTCACGGACCTGAGCCCGCAAGGGCCGGAGGGACTCTTTACCAAAGCGCAAGTCACCGAGCTGATGTCGGTGCTGAACGAGGTGCGGCAGCGGGCGCTTGCGTAGCGGCGAAAGGGCTGACCCAAAAGTGGCGGGCCATTAGAACTTAAATTTTGCTTCGAACCGCGGTGATTTGAGGGGCAATCGTGTGACGTTTATTATGTTTCCGGGACTCTGAGATTGCCACGATTTCTCGAAAATCCGTAATCCAAGCGCCCACCATTTCCTGCAATGCAAACGGCCGATCCACGGACGCCGGTCTCAGACTGATAAATTATACAGCCAACTTTACATGCCACGCCGCCGCCGGAATAGAGAAGCCGATTTGGTTGAAATGGTCGTAAAGCTTGTGATGGGTGGTGCGTTACTGCTCTCGTTGGCGGTCGGCGGCATCTCGGGCTTCCCCCATGTCTTTGCTTCACTTATGACGCTCGCCGCGGTCGTGGTGGTGTTGGGAATAGTCGGAACGGCCGTCTATTTTTGTTTCCGTTACTTTCGCGCAGAGCGGGTCGCAGAACAAAGGCCATGGACCGGCTCCACCGCGGCCGGGCAATCTTCCCGTCCTGCTGCACCGAACGTTCGTCCACCTGACGCTCCTGCGCCGCCGGTTGTGAGGTGGTCAGGCAAGCGGATCGATTCGGCATTGGGGAAAATTGACTGGTTTCAGTTTGAAAAGTTCTGTGCCACGCTCCTGCGCGGCGAGGGCTATACAGTGGAGCGGAAGGGTGGTGCGCACCCGGACGGCGGAGTCGACCTCGTAGCGACGAAGGACGGCGAATCCATGCTGGTGCAGTGCAAGCACTGGCGGACCTGGGATGTACAAGAAAGGGTCATCCGCGAACTGCTCGGCAGCCTGGCTCATTTCAAAGTTGCGCGCGGAGCAGTCTACACGCTCAAAGGCTGGACCCGGCCTGCCGCCGTCTTCGCGGCGCAACATGGCATCCAGCTGGTCGATGGTGAATCCCTGGCCGCCCGCGCCATCTCGAAACTGACGCCCGATCAACTCGACGAGCTGCTGAGTTCGGACGTCCACCACTGCCCGAAGTGTGAATCTCGGATGGTTTGGCGCACCGGCGACTTCACTCCATTCTGGGGCTGCTCAAGCTATCCGCGCTGCCGCGGCAAGTTGAAGCAATCGGGAGCGCGCTAAACTACAGGTCTGTTCCTAGCACGCGGCT
>Ga0265319_1002365_pt1 | contig 10371 bp, 9 predicted proteins | sample 4824metaG_FD_192443 | JGI IMG/M metagenome (GOLD analysis project Ga0265319, IMG submission 192443) | Rhizosphere microbial communities from Carex aquatilis grown in University of Washington, Seatle, WA, United States - 4-8-24 metaG | ecosystem: Host-associated > Plants > Roots > Rhizosphere >... | reverse complement strand
GGCCGGCAGCTGCTTCAGAATTGAAACCAACGTGGTTTTCATTTTCAACGCCGGAAAGAAACACCATTTCGGGACATTTGTCAAAGAATTTTTCCCCGGCGGCCCTTTGTCTCGAGGCTTGTCGAACGGCCGGGCAGTGCTAGATTAATCTCCAGCATGAGCGAACAACTCCGCATGGTCACCTGCAACTGGTGTGAAACGAAAGTGTTCATCCCCGGTGATCTGCCGCCGCTCGGCACGGTGCCCTGCAGCAAATGCGGGCACCCCATCATGATGCCCTTGCAGTTGCGGCAGTTCGAATTGCGCGGGGTCATCGGGTCCGGCGGCATGGGCAATGTCTATCGCGCCTGGGACACGACGCTGGAACGGATGGTGGCGGTGAAATTGATGAAAAAGGAGTTGTTGCAGGATGCGCGGGCGCTGGAAAGTTTTTATCGGGAAGCCCGGGCCTGCGCCCGGCTCAACCATACGAACATCGTTCACATCTATACCTTTGACGAGGCGGAAGGGCAGAGTTACCTGGTCATGGAACTGGCCGACCGCGGCAGCCTGGACCAGCGCATCGAAAAATTGCGCGCCCTGCCGGAACTGGACGTGCTCGACATCGGCATCAAAATCACCTCCGCGCTCGACATGGCACTGAAGCACGATTTACTCCACCGCGACATCAAGCCGGGCAACATTTTGTTCAACGCCGATCACGAGCCAAAACTGGTGGACTTCGGTCTGGCGCAAAAAACCGACGCGGAACAGGAATCGGACGACGTCACCTGGGGCACACCATATTACGTCGCGCCGGAAAAAATCAAACGTGAGCCGGAAACGTTCCTGTCCGACATGTACAGCCTGGGCGCAACGCTTTATCACGCGCTGACCGGCCAGGTTCCCTTCGACGCACCCACGGCCGAGGAAGTCATCGTCGCCCAGGTTCAAATGCCGCTCAACCCGCCCAATCTGGTCATCCCTGAAATCACGCAGCCCACGAGCGACGCGCTGACCCGCGCGCTGGCCAAAAATCCGGCGAGCCGTTTTTTAAGCTATGACGAATTTCGCATGGCGCTCGAGTCGGCGCGCAGCCAGCTGCTCGTCAAACAATATCAGGGAGTACCGCAAAAAACCAAGAGCCTGACCAGCTGGTGGAAGCGCTAAAGAAAAAAGCGGGCGTTGCCACCCGCCTGAAACCATAGAACCCGCCCGGAGTTTAATTTCCGCCGGAATTTTCCGGATTTGGCTTTTCCCCGGCCTTGGCGCCAAAATGGACCGTCACGGCTTCCAGCAAACCGGCCTCGGTTTTTTTGTAGGCACCGCGCACCGGTTCGCCCACCAGGCCATCGGACAAGGTTGCCGGCGCGCCTTTACTGAATATTTTCGTGTCCTCCGTAATCTGGAAGGTACGGTTGCCAACGGTCAGCGTTTTGGCGTTCGCGTCCACGGCTTTCAGTTTGCCGTGAAACGGAACGATGCCATGTTTCTGGGGCTGGACCGTTGTGGATGGATCCGATGACGACGGGGCGTTCGTGGTCGTGTCCTGGGCCTGAGCCAACACCGGCAGGGCAACCAAGGCAGACGCCAACAGACTGAGGAGGGTTTTTTTTGAGCTGTTCGATTTCATAGTTATATAAGTTTTGTTTGTTTTGATACAACTTTGAAGCAGCCAAAAGAATACGCACCCGACCCGGCCAGGCAACAAAAAATTTTACCACGCCCCTTCAGTCAAAAGTTCGGTGATGTTCTGCGCCAGATCCTGCGCCAGCAGCGGGAGGGCCTGCCGTTCCGCGTCCGCCAGATCGCTGCCGACATGAACCAGCGTGTCGCCGTTCACATTCTTATCCAGCAACACCCTGCCCGTGGCACGTTCACGCGCGGTGACGTGCGCGGTTATAATGATCCGGTAATCCTGCGGCGTGGCGACATCGGCGCTGGAAAAACTCAACCCGACCCGGCTGTAACCGATGATGACACCCGTCACCACGACATCGCCGGGATCCCGCGTGGCGAGCTGATAAGTACCGTCCGTCTGCAACTGTTCGCGCAACGTCTGCGTCAGCACGCCGCCCAGCCGCGGCTGAAGGGTTTGATTGTTGAAGGGCAGCACCTCGATGGATTCTTGACCGCCGGCCCGGGCATTGGGGTTGACCGGGCCCAGATGATAACCGGCACAGCCGGCCAGCAACGTTGCCAGAACGAAGGCGGCAAAGAACGGGAACCGGCGCATCTCAATCGGCAGACGCTTGCAAGCGTGGTTTGAGGGCCTCGATGCGCTGCCGCGCCAGGGCCGCATAACGTGAATTAGGATCCAGCTGCAGCACTTCATTGTAATAAATCACCGCGCCGTCCCACTTCCGGCTGCTTTCGTAAAATTGTGCAATTTGAAAATTGCCCTGCACCTGCTGCGACTTGAGCGCCGTGATGATCCGCTGCACCTGGGGCACGCGCCGGTCGTCGGGATAAAGTGTCATGAAATCAGTAAACGTCGCAATGGCCTGAGCCGCGGTGTTCTGATCATATTCAGCGGTTTCCGCCTCCTTGGCGTACGAAATACCCTCCCGATACAACGAGTCGGCAACAATCACCGGTTGGTTTTGGTAGCGGTCCGCCGCGACTTCGTAGGCCTGCACCGCCGCGGGATAATCCTCCTGCTTCTCGCGGGCAGCGCCAATGCGCAATTGCGCATGCGGGGCGACATCGCTGTAAGGACCGTTTTTAACAATTTTGTCGAACATGTCCGCCGGTTGGTCCATGGAAGGAGGATAGGAAATGTAACCCCAAAGTTTGGGCCATTCGCCGTTCAGAAAGCGGCTGGCAATCGTGTACTGACGCCAAAGCACTTCCTCGTATTCCGTGCTCTTGGGATATTGCTCAATGATGACCTGATACATGTCGAAAGCCATTTCACTCTTGCCGTCCGCTTCCAGGCAGCGACCGAGCAGGTATTGCGCATGGGGCGCGTAATCCGAGAGCGGCCACATCCGGACCACGCGGTGGGCGGCCCGGAGCGCCAGACTGTAATTCCGGGCATCGAATGCCTGCTGCGCCACGTCCAATTGATCTTTGGCACGGGTACGCTGCCATCCACCAGTGGTCCCATACGGCTCGTAGAACCATCCCTCGCCTGGCGTGTAAGTCAAAGGCGCCGGTGAACGGAAGGGAATCAACGCCACCCCCGCGGCCATGATCAACAGCAAAATTAACCGGCGATTCATAGGGCGACACTATCGATCCAAAATCTGCAAGTCAAGGCGGGTACGAGCGGAATCATCCCCGGTAAACGATCAACATCCCAAAATCCGTCAGCGTTTTTTGCGAGGCAATGTCCACAAATGTATAGCTGATGGTGTGAACACTGACCAGATTGGCCTCGCCGACTTCATTCAGAAATTCGGTTGCCTTCTCATCAAACCGGTCGTGGCCGGATTCGACGCAGGTGGCGTGGCGAATGGTGTGAACGCGAATCCGTTTGTCGGCACCCTTGGCCACTGCTTCCAACGGCACATTGCTTTTTTTAATCAGCAATTCGCTCGGCTTGTCCCGCACGGGCACCTTGAGATGCTTTTCGATTTTGGCGGCGGCGGACGCGGCAATGGGATTGACGGGCAGACCGGTCGAGTGCGCCGCTTCCGGGGCGGCCTTGGTGGATTGCCGCGGGATCGTGATGGTTTCGCCGCACGATGGGCATGCGATTTCCGTGCCCGCACCCGTGCTGTCCACGGCCAGTTCCTGCTGGCAATTGGGGCAGTCAAAAATGATGTCCATAATCCGCTACGGTTTGAGTGCGCAGCCAGCTTAGACCCGCGCACCTTTGAAACCAACAAAAAAATTCCAGCTCACTCCCATTCAATCGTTCCCGGCGGTTTGCTGGTGATGTCAAACACACAACGGTTCACCCCCTTGACTTCGTTGATGATGCGACTGGCGAGTTTTTCGAGCAACGCATACGGCAGCTTTACCCAGTCCGCCGTCATGCCATCCTGCGATTCCACGGCGCGAATCGCGATCGTGTAGTCATAAGTCCGCTCATCGCCCATCACCCCCACACTGCGCACCGGCAGCAGCACGGCGAAACTCTGCCAGATTTTATAATACCAGCCGCTGCTTTTCATCTCGCCGACCACGATGGCGTCGGCATTGCGTAAAATTCCCAGCCGTTCCGGCGTGACTTCGCCCAGAATGCGCACCGCCAGCCCCGGGCCGGGGAACGGCTGGCGGAAGACGATTTCCCGTGGCAAACCCAGTTCCAGTCCAAGCTGGCGGACTTCATCCTTGAATAAATATTTCAGCGGCTCGACCAGTTGAAATTTCATCTTCTTGGGCAGGCCGCCGACGTTGTGATGGCTCTTGATCATCGCGGCGGGATTGCCGGCAATGGGCACCGACTCGATCACGTCGGGATAAAGCGTGCCTTGCGCGAGAAATTTCGCCCGGCCGGCACGCCGCGTCGCCGCGCTGAAAACCTCAATGAAGGTCCGGCCGATGATCTTCCGTTTGCGTTCCGGATCGGTCACGCCTTTGAGCCGTTGTAAAAATAATTTCGAGGCGTTTTCGTACTGCAGTTTGATCTTGAAATGCCGTCCGAAAACTTCACGCACCACCTCCGCTTCGCGTCCGCGCAACACCCCGTTGTTGACGAAAATACAGGTGAGTTGTTCGCCAATCGCCTTGTGCAGGAGCGCCGCCGCCACGCTCGAATCCACCCCGCCGCTCAGACCCAGAATGACTTGCCCCTTTCCAACCTGGGCCCGGATTTGTTCGACGGCCTGTTCAATGTAACTGCGCATCGTCCAATGTTTGCCGCAGCCGCAAATCCGGTGAACAAAATTGGCGATAATTTCCCGGCCACGCGGCGTATGCGCGACTTCGGGATGGAATTGGACGCCGAAAAACTTCCGGGCGCGATTTTCGATGGCCGCATAAGGCGAGTTCTCCGTGGTCGCAACGGCCTTAAAGCCGCTCGGTAATTTCGTCAGCTTGTCACCGTGTGAATTCCAGACCTGCAACCGCGTCGGCAGCCCGCGAAAGAGCGCGCTGGCCCGGTCCTGGATCGTGAGCGTGCCTTTGCCAAATTCCCGTTTGAGCCCTTTCTCAACTTTTCCGCCGAGCAGGTGGGCCAGCAACTGCTCGCCGTAACAAAGTCCCAGCACGGGTACACCCAAAGTGAAAATGTTTTTATCCGGCAACGGCGCGTCCTTGGCGTAAACCGACGCCGGGCCACCGGATAAAATGATTCCGCTGGGTTTCAGCGCGGCGATTTTCCGGAGCGGCGTGTTGAAGGGCAGAATGGTGGAATAAACGTTGCACTCGCGCACACGCCGGGCGATGACCTGCGTGTATTGCGCACCGAAATCGAGAATAATAATTTGCTCGGTCATGAGTTAAAATTCAAACCAACGGTTTGCCTGCCGGAATCCGATTTGGCGAGTTAAAAACGCAACCGCCGGACGGTGTCGGCGCGTCCGGCGTTGAATGGTTGCAAATCGTTTTATTGCGGCACCACTTTCACCGTGCCGGTGTTGGGGTCGTAATCAATTTTGGAGCCGTACGGGGCCGCCGGAACCTTGCCGATGTAATTTGGCACCAGTGCATTGAGGTCTTTGGGGTAATGGCCCTCCGCAGCGCCGAATTGCTCGATGGCCTCATGCAAATACGACAAGTCGATCTGTTTGACCGCGTACTTTTGGGCGTTCCCGACCGCGCCAATATAATCCGGAACCGCCGTAATGGGGTTGCCGGTGGCGAAGTTGGTGTTCGGGTCGTTGGTTGCGGACGGACTCGTGGTACTGGAGCTATTGCCACAGCCGGTCATCAATAACAGCCCCGCCGCCATGGGAATTGTAAGGAATACTCGCATGGCGGCAATTTAGTCCAAGCCACGGAATTTCCAAGCGCCAATCACGTCCCCTTGCCTTGGCACTGAAACCAAACCCCAGCCGCATTCTGCGCGGCAGACCGCACCGCTCTTATTGCGGCAATCCGTTGGTCGACGGCGCGTTGGTCGACGGCATGTTGGTCGAATCCGGAGACATCGTAGACGTGTCCGCTTGTTTCTGGCAACCGGCCAGCAAACCGACGGAAAGGAGACCCAAAGCAACAACGAGATAGGCTAATTTTTTCATACGCGGCTGAACTAGCCGAAAATCCGCGCGCGCCGCAAGCACATTTTTCAAATATTTTTCCGGGAGGCCTCCGCGGCGGGCGCAGCCAACGCCCGCGCGCAGCGAATCAAATCCAGATCATCCACCAAATTCCCGAAGCGAAAACGCGGCAAACCGCTCTGCTGCCGGCCCAGCAATTCACCCGGCCCGCGCAATTTCAAGTCCGCTTCGGCAATGCGAAAACCATCCGTGGTCTCCTCCAATACCTGGAGCCGTTCGCGCGCCTCCCCGGTTTTCGCGCCGGAAATCAGAATGCAAAATGACTCGTGCGCGCCGCGTCCAATCCGGCCGCGCAATTGGTGCAGTTGCGCCAGGCCGAACCGCTCCGCGTTCTCAATGAGCATGATCGTCGCATTCGGCACGTCCAGGCCCACCTCGATCAAGGCCGTCGCCACGAGAGCCTGGACCTGGTTGGCCCGAAACGCGGCCATGACGCCTTCCTTTTCGGCGCTTTTGAGCCGGCCGTGCAGCAACCCGGCGCGGAATGGCGCCAGCGATTGCCGGACGTTTCCAAACTCTTTGGTCACGGCCTTGATGTCGTTGGCCGTGTCCTGTTCCTCCACGCGGGGATAAACCACATAAGCCTGCCGTCCGGCGGCAATTTTTTCACGAATGAATTCCCAGACCTTCGGCAGCTTGTCCGCCGTGCGCACAAACGTTTTCACCCGGCCGCGCCCGATCGGTAATTCGTCAATCATGGAAACATCGAGGTCGCCGTAAAACGTCAATCCGAGCGTGCGCGGAATCGGCGTCGCCGTCATCACCAGCAAATGCGGATAATTCCCCTTGCGCACCAGTTGCTCGCGCTGCGCCACGCCGAACTTGTGCTGTTCGTCAATGATGACCAGACCGAGACGCGGCAGGTCAAAACCCCGGGTCAGCAGTGCGTGCGTACCGAGGAACAAGGTCGGGGGTGACTGGGGCGGCTGGCTTCCGGCTCCCGGCTCCCGGCTCCCGGCGGTCTTGCGGCTCCCGGTTTGCAATTCGACCCGCACGCCCAAAGGCTCGAGCCAGCGCGAAAAGTTCCGATAATGTTGTTCGGCCAGAATCTCCGTCGGCGCCATCAACGCCACGTTGAAACCGCTTTCCAGCGCCATCAGCGCCGTGCACGCGGCCACGACCGTTTTACCCGACCCGACATCGCCCTGCAACAGCCGCCGCATCGGATGCGACCCCTCCATGTCCGCGCGAATTTCACGCAGCACCCGGGTCTGCGCGCCCGTGAGCCTGAAACCGAGCTGCGCCAGAAAGGGCTTCATCAAACGGTTGTCACCGCCGCACGGGAGCGCGCTTGATTTGGCTTCGAAATTCCTCCGGCGCGACTGCATTTGGATCTGCAATTCAACGAACTCGTCCAGCGCCAGACGCCGCCGCGCGATTTCCACGTCCGTCAATTCTTCAGGAAAATGAATCATGCGCACCGCGTTGGCGCGGGTTGGAAAAAGCTTCAAGTCCGGCGCCGGTTGCGGTTCGGTGATTTGCGTTTCAAACTTCCCCAGGGTCCGCCAGATCAAGCCGCGCAACCAGCGTTGCGGCAGACCTTCCGTGAGCGGATAAACCGGCGCCAGACGATTGATGTGAATGAAGCCTTCCTCACCCCCTTCGATGACCTCGGATTCGGGATGGTCCATCGTGCGCGGTTTGGTTTCCACCAGTTTGCCGAAAACGAACACCTCGTCGCCGACCGCGAAATATTTTTCCATGAACGGCAGGTTCCACCAGCGGCAATGCAACCGCGCGGTGCCGTCATCGAGGACAATTTCAAAAACGGATTTGCGGCCGCCGCGAAAACGTTTGAGTCCCTGGGCCGCAATGGTGCCGCGCGCCGTGGCGGCTTCGTCACGGGTCAATCCGGCAATGGCGCGGAAATGCCGGCGGTCTTCGTAACGCCGCGGCCGGTGCAACAGCAAATCCCCGACCGTGTGAATCCCGAGCCGCGCCAGTGGCACCGCGCGTTCGCCGCCGACACCCCAGAGCGAAGTGACGGGCGCGGCGAGCGGTGAGGTTCTGGCTTCCGGCGGCGACATGGGTTGCACAATAACGGTGGAAAATTTTCGCGACAACGGCAAAGCGATCATCTTGCGAAACCGGCAACTCGCGGTTACGGTTGGATTCGTGGACATTAAGGCGAACCGAGCTGTCCCCGCGCCGCTGCTCCTGTTGTTGCGCGTCAACACGCTGCAAAGCTGGCGGCGGCTGTGGTCTTTGCGGAATCAATCGCGGTTGCTCACCAGTGTCATCCTGAGCTTTGTGGTCGGTTACCTGGTCCTGTCGTTCTGGCTCTTTTATCACGCGCTGGGGTTCGTCGCAAAATTTCCGGGCCTGGGCGCGGTGCTGACGGAACGGCTGATGTACGCCCTGTTTGCCTTTCTGTTTGCACTGTTGCTGCTGAGCAATCTGGTCATCGGCTACACCAACCTGTTTCGCAATCGGGAAACCGCGTTTCTGCTGACGTTGCCCATTCCCACGCAAACCATCTTCCGCTGGAAATTCATTGAAACCATCCTGCTGGCCTCGTGGGCGTTTTTATTCCTGATTGCGCCCCTGCTGGTGGCGTTTGGCCTGGTGCGCGACGCGCCCTGGCATTTTTACGTCATGACGCTGTTGTTGATTGCCATATTCATTGTGTTGCCGGGCGTCGCGGGTACCTGGCTGGCGATTTTGGTGGGGCGGTTTCTGGACCGGCGGAGTTTCCAGATTGCGTTTGTAGCCACGGCGGTGTTGCTGCTTGGCCTGGCCGCCTTCTGGTGGAAGGCGCAACCGGCCACCAACACCCTGCTCGGCGAACGCACGCTGGAGGCGCTGGACCAGCTGCTCGCGAAAACCCGCTTTACCATGTTTCCCTTTCTGCCCAGTTACTGGTTGTCCGCAGCCGTGCTGCAATGGGCCGAAGGCATCCTGCGCGGCGCGGCCTTTTTTGCGCTGGTGCTGTTAAGCCATACCCTGTTCTTCGGCAGCCTCGCCTTCACCCGTCTGGGCAATATGTTCTATGACACGGCGTCCGCGGTGCAAAGCCGGGCCCAGCCCGGACCCCGATGGCATCCGCTTCGCCCCCGCCGCGAATTTCCCAATTCCCCCAGTCTGCTGGAAAAGATTTTTGGGCGACTTTTCTGGCTCCGCCGTGATGCTCGCGCGTTGGCCATCAAGGACATCCGCATGTTCTGGCGCGATACGACCCAATGGGGACAATCCGTGATGCTGTTCGGCCTCCTGGGTGTGTATATCGTCAACCTTCGGAATTTTACCCACCAGTTGAGCAGTGAATTCTGGATCAACCTCATTGCCTTCCTGAACCTGGGCGTCTGCGCGTTGAATCTCGCGTCGGTGACAACGCGGTTTGTGTTCCCGCAATTTTCGCTGGAAGGCCGGCGCCTTTGGATCGTCGGCATGGCTCCCATGGGGCTGGCGCGGGTGGTCAAAACCAAATTCTGGCTGACGAGCGTGTTGTCACTCGTCGTGACGTCCGGTCTGATCATGCTCTCCTGTTACCTGCTGAAAATGACCTGGGACCGCGTGATCTTCTTTGGCGCGGTGGTCATCCTGATGGCCTTTGCCCTCAATGGTCTGGCGGTGGGGTTGGGCGTGTTGTATCCGAATTTGAAGGAGAGCAATCCCAACAAGATCGTCAGCGGCTTTGGCGGCACGTTGTGTTTCGTGTTGAGCTCGGTTTACATTCTCGCCTCCGTGCTGCTGCTGGGCCTGGGCACCTCCGGCTGGCATGGACAGGTGGCGTGGGCCGCTGAAAGCGTCGCCGCGTTCGTGCTCCTGTCGTTTTTTATCGGCTGGCTGCCTTTAAAACTGGGGCTGCGGCAGCTGAAAAACTTTGAAGTCTGACACCAACCCCGTCCCACCTCCGTTTAGACCTGCAGCAATTTCTCCAGCGCATCAAACAGCTTGGGCGGATCCGCCAGATGCACGTGGCCACCGCTCGTGATCAAACCGAAACCTTCGCCGTAGGCCGGGCCGTTCAACACACAGACATCGGTGAGACATTTGGCAAGCTGCTGCTCCCCCGCATGCACCGCATCGGGGCGCTTGCCCTCCGCTTCAAATTTCCAGCCCACCAGCCGGGCGGACGGAAACCAGGCGCGCAGGTCGGTGATGATTTTCCGCGTCGGCACCAGTTCCACCAGCAACGTGCCCTCGCCGGTGGGAATTTTTTTGGATTTGATTTCCGTCAACCGGCCGTGCGGCGATTGCAATTGGATCCGGCCGAAATGAA
>Ga0265319_1002363_pt1 | contig 10374 bp, 10 predicted proteins | sample 4824metaG_FD_192443 | JGI IMG/M metagenome (GOLD analysis project Ga0265319, IMG submission 192443) | Rhizosphere microbial communities from Carex aquatilis grown in University of Washington, Seatle, WA, United States - 4-8-24 metaG | ecosystem: Host-associated > Plants > Roots > Rhizosphere >... | reverse complement strand
GTCAGGCAGGTGATCAAAATGATGTAGGGCAGCAGGGAGCCCAACAGGTTGCCGCTGACTTTCTCCGGCGGCGCCACGTTGGTGGTCTCGACATTGAAGGGGTGGATAAAATCGCTGGTGAGATTGCGCTGGGCCAGGCGCTGGGCCACGGTGGTATCCTGCCAGTCGGAGAAGAAATCGCGCAGGGTGCGCGTGGCGGTCTCCGACTTGAATTCGCCTTCGTAATCGTAAATTTTGATCGTGGCGGGTGGGCCGTTTTGCAGGGCGGCGTCGAAGCCGGGCGGAATTTCGACGGCGGCCCGGATTTTTTTGTCGGCAATTTGTTGCTTAAAGTCGGGCGCGGCGGCCACGAACTCGAGATTCTCCAGTTTGCGCAGTTCCGCCAACGTGGTCGGGGAGTCGTCTCCGCCCAGCACCATCACCGAGAACGTTTCCTTCATGACTTCCTTGACTTGGTGGAGTGCGACGGCGCCGACCCCGGCGGACAGAAGCGGCATGAGCAGCAACGGCACGACGATCATGGAGATGATCGTGCGCCGGTCGCGCAGCAGGTCGCGCAACTCCTTGCGGTAAACAACGCCGAGGTCGCGCAGCTTCATGGTTGGCCCTCCACAATTTTCACAAAGACTTCCTCGAGATCCATGAGGCCGGTGCGTTCGCGCAATTGCGCCAGCGTGCCCTCCGCGAGAATACGCCCGCCATGGATGATGGCAATCACATCACAGAGTTTTTCAACTTCGCTCATCACATGCGAGGAGAAGATGACGGTTTTGCCGCGCGTGCGGCAGTCGCGGATGAAGCCGACGATGGTCCGCGCCGTCAGCACATCCAGCCCGAGGGTGGGCTCGTCGAAAATCATGACCACCGGGTCGTGAACGAGCGCCCGGGCAATGGAAACCTTTTGCTTCATCCCGGTGGAGAGCTTGCCGCAGCGCCGGTCGCGGAATTCGTTCATGTCGAGCAGCGCGAAGATCGAGTCCACCCTTTCGCGCACGCGACTATCCGGCATGCCGTTCAACCGGCCGAAATACTCGACCAACTCGCGGGCCGTCAGCCGGTCATACAAGGCGGTGGCGGTCGAAAGAAAGCCCACATTAGCCCGCACCAATTCCGGGGCGGCGACGATATCGTGACCCGCCACTTTGGCCGTGCCGGAAGTCGGCTGGAGAATAGTGGCCAGCATGCGCAGGGTCGTCGTCTTGCCCGCGCCATTGACCCCCAGCAGGCCGTAGATTTGCCCGGGTGCACAGCGAAAACTGACGCCGTCCACGGCGCGGATGAGCCCGCGCTTTTTGTCGCGAAACGCTTTGGACAGTGATTGGACTTCGACCATGAAAGAGGAGGCGGGGATGGGGAAACGCGGGCACCCGTCTGCTGTTTAATAAAGGACACCCGCCAATACGCAATCCGAACAAATTAATTTTCACTGGCGATTACATGCTGTTCTTCAAATAGCCCATGTTGGCCAGGGCGGCGGCAAACCCCTTGTCAATGGCGGCGCGAACGCTTTGGAGCTGTTTGACCAGAGTGGCGTGATACGAATACAGCTTTTGATTGTCGAGTAGATTCAGATCACTGGCCGAGAGGGATTTTATATGCTGAAAGAAGGTCTGAAGGCCGACGAAATAGTCCTGCTTGCTGTTGCGCCGCACCGCCGAGGTCAGGTCCGTGCGCAGGGTGTTCAAGGCGGTGAGAATTTTGGGATTATTCGTGGACGGGAGCTTGGCGTCCTGCAGGATGGCAATCTCGATCCGGGAAAAATCCTCGATTTCCTTGATGGTTTGGCCCTGGTCGCTGAATCTGGACCAGTCCAGCGCCTCCCATTGTTTGTCGTCAATATTGTCCAGCCGGACACCAAACCAGCGCACGTCCGCGAGGTTGGCCGCCTTGCTCAAGTCGTCAAGTTTGTATTGGATGGCATAGGTGGCCATGCCGATGACCTTTTCCGTGCCGCGATGAATGATCGGGCTGCCGCTGTTTCCCGGCAGCATTTTTGCATCGGTTTCGACCAATTCCGGGCCAACGCCCAGGATTTTGCCGTTGGTCTGGGTGGCGACGCCCGCGCCCTCAGCATTTCCGGGAAGGGTGACAAGGTCACCCGCCTTGGATTCCACCAGCGCGTCGGCCTGGAATTCGTAGTAGTATTTGGCCATGGCCGGGGGAATCCTCAAAATGGCGGCATCGCGCCCTATGGCGCCATAAAGAGGCCCGTTCGTCGGATACTTGGTGCCGTCCAATCCCGTTACCGTAAACTTTTTGTTGCCGGACAATACGTGCTCGTTGGTGACGATGTAAAACTGGTCACGGATTTTGGCCACGAAACCACTGCCCCGGGAATTGTCCCCTTCGATGATCACCAGCGCCTTGAGTTGGTCGCCGGTCAATGGCCCGGGTGGCCCTTTTGCCACGGGAGCGGCGGTGGCGGCCCTCACCGCCGCGGCTCTGGCGGCACCAGCCGTGGGGTGCGCGTCGCCATATTCCATCGCGCCGCGAATGTCCGACCCGGCCAACACGATGCCGGCGATAATTTTTTCCCGCAATCCACCGATGTTCCCCAGCACGGGGCCATGATAGTCGCCCGCCGGATTGTTGACCAGGAATTTTAGTGCCGAGTTCAAATTGTCAATGGATGCATTCAATGGCAGGTAGCTGTTGGGTGCGCGCGTTTGACCATCCGCAGTATGCAGGAGAATCCCTGGTTGCAAAGCGGAGGATTCAGGTCCCGTCGGCCCACTGGCCAACGTGTTGCTCTCCGGGTGGTCGGTCACATAGGTGATCCCCGATTTTAGGTCCACCACTGCTTGGGCCAATTCCGTTTTCGCTTTAACCACCAAGCCCCCGCGATTGGCAGTCCCCGCCGATCGCATGGCAATCACGGCTTTGTTTACTTCGGTCAGCGCTGCATTTAAATACTCCTGGGTTGTGGTTGGATTTGTTGCGGGGGCAGCGGCGGCGCCGCGCAGGGCGATCGTGATTGAAATCACCAAGAACATCGCCGACAGTAGGTAGCTGCCCGCCTTCTTCCACGTTTTCATGAAGTAAGTTTGCCAGCCGCGATGGCGTGGCGCAGCGTTTGTCTTCCGTGTTTATCCGGCGCCAATTTTTCCAAAAATTGGTTATAGGTTGTTCCCCTACGTATGGAATGACAAGGCCAAAATGTACTGCCGCCCGGATATCTTTCAGGGCTCTGGTGGTCAATATTCGCCCTTCCCGCCTCACCCTACGTGCCATTTTGCAAAAAGCCCATGGTGGCCAGCCCCTCAATTAACCCGGTGCTCCAACTCCCGAATCAATGCCAGCAAAAACCAGTTGTCGCCGCCCAGCTTTTCCGCACCGCACACTGCCGCGCTGGTGAGTTTCCGGGCTTTTTCGCGGGCGGTGTCGAGGCCGTAAAGACTCGCGTAAGTCAATTTGCCATGGCGTTCATCCAGTCCGGGTGTCTTGCCGAGGACTTCCGCGCTGGCCGTGGCATCGAGGATGTCGTCAATGGCTTGGAACGCAAGGCCGAGGTCGCGGCCGACTTGCTCCATGATCTTGAATTTTGCGGGCTTGGCGTTGGTCAGCCGCAGACCCATCAGCAGACTCGCTGTAATGAGTGCGGCGGTCTTGTTATGGTGGATGTAGTCGAGGCGTTCGGCGTTGGGCTCTCCCTTTTCTCCCAGAAGGTCTTCCATTTGACCACCGATTAGCTTGGTTGATCCGGACGCATCGCCCAGCAAATCCACGAGGGCCGCCGCCACGGGCGGGTTTTTACGGTAGGCGTGCGCGGGCAGCCACAGCGCGTAAGTTAATAATGCATCACCCGCCAGCAGTGCAGTGGCCTCGCCAAATTTCTTGTGGCAGGTCGGCAAGCCGCGCCGCAGGTCCGAGTCATCCATGCACGGCAAATCGTCATGGATCAGGCTGTAAGTGTGCAGGCACTCCAGGGCGACTGCGGCGGGGTAGGGGTCAAGCTTCGAGGGAAAGAGCTGGTGGCCCGCGAGCACGAGCAACGGGCGCAGGCGCTTGCCCCCGGCTTGCAGGGAATAGCGCATGGCGGCGTGCAGCACGCCCGGGCGCGTTTTTGCCGGCGGCAGCCATTTTTCAATGGCGGCTTCGATGTCGGCGCGGTGGCGCTTTAACGTTGCCTTGAAATCGCGGGGCGCTTTTGCTGGGTAAGTCATGTGGTTTAAAAATTCGTATGGTTAGTTTCGACGAAGTTTGCAAAAGGATTTTCTCCGAACCGCGCTGGCTGCCCAACGTGCTCATTGGCGGCGCGCTCAGCTTTGTCCCCATACTTAACGTCTTCGCGCTCGGCTACCTCTACCGGTATTTCGAGCAAATTCACCGCGGTGGCGGCTTCGCGTGGCCGGATTGGAACGACTGGGAGGGGCTGTTTCTCGACGGCCTCCGCCTGCTGGCCATTGTGGCCCTGTACGGCTTTTTACCAGTCATCATTGGCCTGATCGGCGTGTATTTTCTCGGGTCTCTGAGCATCGCCATCATGGGGCGAAATCCGCTGTACGCCTTGGTGTCCCCGCTGGTGCTACTGGCGCCGTTCTGGAGCGTGGCGATGCTCTATGTTTACCAGCCGAAGCGGCGCTGGGCGGTGTTGCAGCGGCCGACCCTCGCTTGGTTGATGACGCGGGCGGCCTGGCCGGCGTTTCTGGTGCCGGCGCTGGCATTTTGGGGGCTGATGTGGTTGGGCCTCGCCCTGCTGGGGTTCACTTTTTTCCTTGGTTTTTTGGTCTTGGGCGCGTATTACACTCGGTTGTTGCTCGAAATCGAAAATCAGGGCCATAACCGCGGTGTTCGCGGCTGAGCTCGTTTGCCACTTCCAACCCATCCCCGCTTATCATGCCGACGTATGAATACGCCTGCAAATTCTGCGGCAAACATCTCGAAATCTACCAACCCATCACGGCCGACCCCCTGAAGCGCTGCCCGTCCTGCAAGAAGCCGGGGCTCAAGCGCCTCATCAGCGGCGGCGCCGGAATCATCTTTAAAGGCACCGGTTTTTACGAAACCGACTACAAGCGCCAGGCGTCCACTGGCAAAGCTGAATCATCCTCCGAAAATAAGGCGGCTGAAACCAAGGCGACGGACGCCAAGCGCGGCGAAACCAAATCTTCCGAGACCAAATCCGCCGACGCCAAACCCAAGACGGATGCCGCCAAACCGGCGGCAGCGAAATCCCCCAAAAAATAACCACCATGGCCGGCAATACCCATTTTGATCCCACCGGAGAGAAAAAAGCCCGGAAGAAGGCCACCTTTGGCGGCGCCATTGTTTGCGCCATGGTCAATGTCTCGCTGGGCGGATTGCTCGGTTTTTGCGTGCTGGCCTCGACCGCGCCGCAGGAATACCCGGCCAAACCCGACCCCAAGGCACCCAAATCCGCAGCTGCAAAAACGGACAAGCCTTCCGGCCCGCCGGCCGGACTGTTTTATTGGGCGGGAGAAAAAGGCGGCAGTTTCAAGGACAAGGAAGCGCAACTCTTTGTGGACAAACCCGGCAGCGTTACCGTCACCGATGGCGAATTAAATGCGTGGGCGGCGGATTCGTTCAAGGCGCTCCCACCCCTTCCGGTCGCCGCCGCTCCGGCACCGAAGCCGGCGGCCAGTTCGGCCTCCGCCTCAGGGACGGTGGCCGCGCCCAAGTCCACAGTGTCGGAGGCGGCCAAGGTCAAGGCAGAGGCGCAGGCGGCCGAAGCGAGTTTGCAGGATACCGGCCTGACGCCCGGCACACCCAATTTTCACATTTTTAAAGATCCGCAGGCGCCCGCAGACGTGCTGCTGAGCATGCAAATCGCGGTGCCGCTTTCCATTAACCTGCTGGGCGTGCGCATGGATACCGTTTATCAGGCGCGTGGGGTGTTTGTGTCCGGCCCGCAAGGCCCGGAGTTTAAGCCCTATTACAGCTTTATCGGCAATGCGCGGGTGCCGGGCCCGCTGGCGCAATCGCTGTTCAATTCATTTGCGGCGAAATTTGCGGGCAGCGATGCCGCGAAAAAGGCTGCGGAAGTCTGGCCGAAAATTGCCAGCGCCACGGTGAAGGACGGCGCGCTGGTGCTGGCCGGTAAGTAATTGCGGGTTTTCCGCACCTGCGTGCCATGTGTCCTGCTTTGCCATGGTGGGGGACCCTTTGGCGGGCGGCGGCTCGATGCCGCTTGCGGCGGCCATCGAGTCTTTCGAAGAAAAGCGGCGTCAAGCCACCGCACTCCAAAGCATGGGCCATTTTGTTTGGTTGCCTGATTATTTCAGTGCCTGGCCCGCTTCAGGCAGCCGAGGCTGTGTCGGAGGACATTTTGGTTCGGCCCGAGCCGCCACCACCGTTTTTGCCATCCGGGCCAATTGCGCCGGAATCGGCGCCGCCGGTGCGGGACGTGGTTTTGCCTGTGCCGGCCGCATCGGCAGCGTCGGCAGTCGCGCCACCGGCAAAATCCCCGGTGCCGGTTGCGCCCGAGGCGCCGAAAGGTCCGCTACCGCCGACAGCGAGTGTGCCGCCAGGTGCCCGCCCGCTCATTTTGCCCCCGGTGGTGCGCACGGATGCGTGGTACGCCGTGGAAGCGCCGGACGATGCTTCCGCGGACCTCGTTTTGACCATGGCCCAAAAGATGCGGGAAATCACGGTGAGATTTTTCACTTGGCCGGATCATCTGCCGCGCCCGGTGGAAATACAACTGGTGCCGGCGGCGTCGGCAAATTTCACCGATCCGTATGAGGTCAATTGGGATCCCAGCGGGCGTTTTGTCGCACAGGTGCGCTGGGGGCCGGAGTCGAAATTTAGTGACACCTGCCTCGCTTTGGGCGCGGTGACGTTGAAGAGCATCGTCGTCTGGAAGGACGGAACAACCTTTGTGGACAAGACACCTGACTGGCTGGCTCTTGCCATGGGAAAGATGCTTGAGGTCAGTCTCAAACCCGCGGTGGCGGAATCCCTGGCCCAACAGGCGGCGGAACTGGGCAACTTGGGAGTGGTATTGAGCCTGCGGCAAATCACCACGGCGCGCGGGCCATTTAATGAGGGGGAGAAATCGGTGTTGGCGGTTCACGCCTATTGGCTGGCCCGATATCTGGAGCAACAGTGCGCCGGACCCGCCGTGGCCGCGGCGTTGTTCACCGCCCTGGCCGCTGGGGCCAACCCGGGCTTAACCATCTCTACTGCGTTCCCCGATCAATTTCACGACGTGGTGGAATTTGAATTATGGTGGCAAGTCGGCTATCGCGACCTCATGCGCACCCGCATCGGGCCGGTGGAGACCATGGCTGCCAGCCGGGCCCGTCTTGACCGCCTCGCCTTCGTGGATTTACCGTCCAAGGATGGCGCCCCCAAACACACGGCCCTCTCGGACGCTTGGACGGGACGGGAGGACAAAACCGTCCGCGACACTCTCGCCGCCGAAGTCGTCGCGGGTCCGGCGATGCTCTTGCAAATCAACCCGGTCTACCACAATGCTGCGCTCTCCCTGCTTTCAGCGCTCGGAAAATTGCACGGCGACAGCGAAAAAGAATTCCGCGACGCGTGGGCGCAATATCTCGCCGACCGGGCCGACGCGGAGGTTTACGAGGCCACAGTCGAGGCGGCCTTGCGGGGCATTTAGAAAAACTACTGAAAGGCAGGTTCAAACCAAGAAATAGAATCTTGGGATGGCGGGTGGGCTCAGGAAGTTCCTTCGGAATTATCGTCGGGGACAGGCTTCGAGGGTAGCAGAAAAATGGTCAGGCCGGCGAGAAGGATGAGGAACGCAAACAAACAAACGAAGAGGAGCGGCCAGACGCTGGACGCCATGGAGCGGCCTCCCATCATCCCCAAGGATGAACTTTGCGGGACTGCCAAAGATGTCCTGCGGCTCGGGGCTCCGGGATTCTGACCGGCTGTTGAGCCGGGGCCGGCTGGCGCAGTGGGAGCGAGAGACGCTATGGACACCGGTGGCACCGCAGTCCCAAAGGACGCGGCGGCCGCCGAACCGCCGGCTGACCATGGTGGTCCGGAGGCGGCCGCCGCAGCGGCGCTGACATAGGTTGACTTGACCGCGATCTCGGCGTCGGTATCAAACTCCACGACGAAGCCGTGGACGGGGCGAGTGTTTTCGACATCATTCCACGTGGCTTGGCGGGAACCGCCGGTCGGCGCGAGGAACTGAAGGAAATCGTCACCGTCCGGCTCGGTGGGCATCCAGTTGGTGTACCGGAACGCACCTTCGCCATTGACCCACTGCCAGCCGTCGGCGGCACTGGTGGAGGAGCCGGATTTGAAGCCGCCGAGCCAGGGGCCGAGGGTCCGATCGCCGGTGGCGTTGTTGATCCAGTATTTTGGTTCGTCAATGAGGCCGTAGACAAAGGAGTTTTCCGCCGGGGAATGAATGGTGGCAAGATAGCCGCCGTGGGCCATGGCCCACGCTTGGGCATCGGTCCAAGAGATGCCGGCGGGCGCTTCGACGGCTTGATATTGATGCCCGTTCCCGCCGATGGCCGCTGGCCATTCCACCGGCGGCGCGGGGTTGACGTTGACGTTGGGCGCCGCCAGAGCCAACGCCAGGCGAATCCAGGAAAGTAAATGGCGGGCAAAAGGCATGGCGGATAAGTTCAAAACTCCGGTGAAAACAAGATCATGGCTTCGGCATCGGAGACCGTGTGGTCGGGCCCGTTATAATGGCACATGAAGATAATTTCAATCTTTTGCCCCTGACTGAAAGAAAATCGCTTTTTCGGCTTTGCCTTGGACTGGAGGAGGGGGTTAAACGACTAAAACCCTGGGTCGAAAGGTTCAGCCGGACCTTTTTTCGAATCCATCTCGCCAGTTCATACCCGTCTCCTTGCAACGGCTTCCCCCCTTTTTGCAGTTGGAAAGTATCCCCGTGGCCGAATTCCGGTCCCCACGTGTGGGACGGCGTCGCCGTCGCCCGCCCGGTCAGGCCCTGCGCCGAAACCCGCCCATGAAATAGATGATCAGGCAGATTATCAGGATCAACCCGAGGCCACCGCCGCCAACGGCGGGCCCACCAAGGTAAAAGCCACCGCCACCAAACAAGAGGAGCAATACAAGAATGAGTAAGAGTATGTTCATGGGCGCAGTATATTCCACCCCACCATCATCCTCCATGGGGCATTACCCGACTCATTTTTGAACCGGCCAATTCCGTCGCCGCTCCATCCAGCAAACCATACCGTGATGGCGGGAAAGTCCAGAGCCGGTCGGCGCTATTAATTCTTTCTCCGGTTGGTCCGGATTTGGGGTATGGGGCTTGGGCTGGGCGACAAGGCCGGTTTGAAAAAGTGGAGAACGTAAACCGGGTTTAACCCCATGGTGCCAATCGTGAATAAGCAGTATGCTGGGCGGTACAAGGGACTCAAACCGGCTAACAGCGATGGTTTCCCACAGCTTGCGGGACGCCAATACAAAGCAAAACCGATCCTTCACCTTGAAAAAACCTATGAAACATAATCATAATCTGATAATCGTCGCGGTTACCGCGATCGTGTTCTCCGGCTGTTCCACCAAACAGCCTGCCACCACCTCTTATAATAGTCCACCAGCGTACAATGCGCCCTTGGCTGATGCCAATAGCCTTGTCGGCCCCCGCGGCGCGGATGGTCCGACCGGTGCGACCGGCGCGGAAGGCCCGATGGGAGCCCAGGGAGCCCCCGGGGTTGCTCTTGCCGGTATTCGCGGGGCGGATGGCGCCACGGGCGCAACCGGCCCGCAGGGTGCGATGGGCGCAACTGGCGCTCCGGGCGAGATTCGGCGCGGTGGGGTTGGTGCCACGGGTGCGGTTGGAGCCACCGGAGCCACCGGAGCCATGGGTGAAACCGGCGCCCAGGGCGTCAGCACTGCAGGTTACGCCGGCGCGACCGGTGCCACTGGCGCAACCGGCCTGCAAGGTGCGACCGGTGTGACGGGTGCCCAAGGTTCCACCCTTTACGGCCCCACCGGCCCCAAGGGTTACACGGGCGCAACCGGTGCTCAAGGCATCGTGGGCGATGAAGGTGCTCAAGGTAAAACGACTGCCGGTGTTGCCGGGTCTACGGGTTATACCGGCGCGACCGGCGCCACGGGCATGACGGGATCGCAAGGCGGCAAGGGTGTGGCCGGAATTGTGGACCAGTGGACGGCTTATCGCAGCTTCCACTTTGCCTATAATGACGCCCAAATCCAAAGTGCGGATGCGGGAAAGAGCGCCGAAATTGCGGGCTACCTGAGGGCGAACCCGTCCTTGCAGGTCGCCATTGACGGCACCATGGATCCCAACGGCTCCGACCCCAAGGATCAGGCACTGGACGACCGCCGGGTGGCGGCAGTTCGCGCCGCGCTGATTGCAGCGGGCGTGCCCTCAAACAAGATCAAGGCGGGATCGTTTGGCGACCCCCAGCTTCGGGCGGATCGTCGCGTTGA
>Ga0265319_1002361_pt1 | contig 10377 bp, 13 predicted proteins | sample 4824metaG_FD_192443 | JGI IMG/M metagenome (GOLD analysis project Ga0265319, IMG submission 192443) | Rhizosphere microbial communities from Carex aquatilis grown in University of Washington, Seatle, WA, United States - 4-8-24 metaG | ecosystem: Host-associated > Plants > Roots > Rhizosphere >... | reverse complement strand
TACGGTCCCGGTTTCAGCGGTCGAGAAATGGTCGGGGCGACAGGATTCGAACCTGCGACCTCCTGGTCCCAAACCAGGCGCTCTACCAGGCTAAGCTACACCCCGGGTAAGGGGCCACCGGACGCCCCTTTACGGGGGGTGTCAAGAAGGATGTCCCCTGGTGCGCAATCTGCTTGCGTACCATGGGCCTTACCTCTCTCCTCACAGCTCTTACCAACACTATCCATGGACACTATTTCCCGCGAAAATAACAGCCTGCTCCCGATGGGCGGCGTCATCATCGGCGCCGTCGCGCTCATCATTGGCGGCTATTCGGCCCTCTCCCTCAACAAAGTGAAGGCCACGCTCAACGCCCAGGCCGACAAGGTCGCGAAGATCGACGACATCGCTGCGCAGGTCGGCTCCGCCGCCGCGGCGAGCGACAAGGCCGCGCGGGACATCACCACCCTGCAGAACTCGACGCAGGCCGCCGTGAACCAGCTCGGCACCGAGCTCGCGACGATCGACGAGAAGATCAAGCACATGGAGGAGACGCACGCCGCGCGCGCCTCGGCCAAGGGCCCCAAGGGCGAGCCCGCGGTCGCAGGTCCCGGCGAGTACATTGTCAAGGCGGGTGACTCCGGCGCGAAGATCGCGCGCGCGAACGGCTGCTCGCTTTCCGACCTCACGTCGGTCAACCCGGGCGTCGTCTGGACGCACCTGAGGGTCGGCGAGAAGCTGAAGCTGCCAGAGAAGAAGTGACCGACGGGGAGCCTTCCCTGTGGGTACGCGAGAGTGAGCGCACGCTCGCCTCGACCAGGGTCCTGGATTTGCTGAAAGTCCGCTTCCGCAAGCCCGCGAGCGGCGAGTCGAAGGAGTTCGTGGTCATCCACGCGCCCGACTGGGTGAACGTCATCGCGCACACCCCCGACGGGAAGATCGTCCTCGTGCGGCAGTTCCGGTTCGGCTCGAACGCGCTCTCGCTCGAGGTCCCCGGGGGCATGATCGAGAGGGGCGAGGACCCCACGGCCGCCGCGGTCCGCGAGCTCCTGGAGGAGACCGGCTACGGCGGAGGGACGGTGACACTCCTCGGGAGCGTCCGCCCGAACCCCGCGATCCAGGACAACCGGTGCCACTTCGTGCTGGTCGAGGGCGCGGTGCCGACCGGCCCCATGGACTGGGACGAGGACGAGGAGATCCAGGTGTCGACGGCCCCCGCGGACGAGGTGATCGGCTGGGCGCGCTCGGGCGAGATCACGCACAGCCTCTCGGTGGCGGCGCTCATGTTCTTCGAGGGAAACCGCGGCGTTTGACTAAGCGGGCGCTTCAGGCAACCTTGGCGTCATCCCCACCCGTGGCCCTTCCTCCCCCAGCGGCATGAACCCCTCACACTTTGCCAACAGCCCCTCCGCGCTAGGCGCGCCCGGGGAGTCGGGGACGCTTCCGCGGCCGCTGGAGCAGGAGATCCGCAGGATCTACTCCCGCAGCCCCGTCTACGGCCAGAGGTTCCCGCTCCACGAGGCTGCCCTTCGGTGGTCCTGCTACCGCGAGATCCCGGCGCTTTCCAAGAGGGAGATCGTCGAGAGGGGCCACCAGGCCTTCTTCCAGGACTACGCCGAGATCGAGCGCGGGCTCGCCGACCGCCGCTTCGAGTACGAGAACACCTCGGGGACGACGTCGTCCCCGATGACGGTCATCATGGAGGACGGCTGGTGGGCGGCGCAGACGATGCGGGCCTACCGCGCGTCGCCGATCCTTCGGGAGTTCGCGGACCGGCCGCACCGCAAGTGCGTCCTCGCCCCGGTGGGGTGCTCGAGCAACCTCTGCCCCTACGAGGACCACCCTTTCCCGCACCGCTACTTTGACGGGACCGTCTACCTGAACCTCTCGAGCGACCCCTTCGCCTTCTCGGAGGCCGAGTGGGACAGGATCGTCCTCGAGCTGCAGGCGACGCGGCCGGAGATCCTCGAGGGCGAGCCGGTGTACCTCTCGCTCCTCGCCCGCGCCGCGCAGCGGCGCGGCGTCAGGGTGCCCAGCATCCGCGCCGTCATCCTCACCTACGGCAAGGCGAGCCTCCAGCACAGCCGGCGGATCGCCGAGGCCTTTCCCGCGCCGCAGGTCGACCTCTACGGCTCCACGGAGGCCGGCTACCTCTTCGTCGGCGAGGCGTTCCGGGACGACTCGGCGGCCATCGACGACAACGCGTTCATCGAGCTCGTGCCGTGGCGGCCGGGCGTCGAGGGCGTCCACCAGATCCACGTGACCACCAGGGGCCGCGAGGCGATGCCGCTCCTGCGCTACCACACCGGCGACATCGTCGAGTCGACCGGGGCCGGCTTCCGGATCCTCGGGCGCGAGCGCGACCTGTACTTCAGGCCCGACGGCTCGCTCGTCTCCGCCTCCGACGTCGACCGCGCCCTGCCGGGCGACTTCTCGTGCTGGCACTACTCGCTCAGCCAGACCGGCGACAGCCGCTGGGACTTCCACTATGTGGCGGACACGACGGCCGACCACCGCGGCATCGAGGCCGCGCTCGGCGCGCTCCTCGGCAGCGGGGTGCGCGTCGTCGCCTTCAGGCGCAAGTCGATCGCCCCCGCGGCGAGCGGCAAGTTCGCGCTCCTGAAGCCGCTCGCCAGGGCTTGAAACCTTCTCCGGCGGGTAAGGGTGCCTAATTTCGGGCCCGGCGCCCCTGCCGGGCCTTTACTCCCTCGGGCGCGCCGCTAGTGCTTGTCACTGGCGCCCCCTCGCTATGGACCTCGTCCGCAACACCCTAGGCAGCTCGATCGGCAGGAAGCTGGTCATGGCCGTGACCGGCGTCGTCCTCATTGTGTTCGTCGTGGGGCACCTGGTCGGCAACCTCCAGGTCTTCGAGGACCCCGACAGGATCAACGGCTACTCGCATTTCCTGCAGTCCCTCGGGCCCGTGCTCTGGGCCGCGCGGATATTCCTTATCGCGTGCGTCTCGCTCCACATCTGGGCGGCGACCGTCCTCGCGCTGGAGAGCCGGCGCGCGCGCGGCGACGAGCCGTATGCAGTCAAGAAGTGGATACAGGCAACGGTCGCCTCCCGCTACATGCGCTGGACGGGCTACATCGTCCTCGCGTTCCTCCTCTACCACCTGGCGCAGTTCACGGTCGGCGTCGCGCAGCCCGCCTCGTTCAAGGCGAACATCCCTCACTACGTGATGAGGGGGGACTACCACATCCTCGGCTTCACCGCCGTCCCCGCCGGCACGGAGGTCCTGGACGTGCGCTCCATGGTGATACGCGGGTTCTCGAACCCGGTCGTGGCCCTCTTCTACATCGTCGCCGTGGGCCTCCTCTCGCTGCACCTGCTGCACGGCGGCGAGAGCCTCTTCCAGACGCTCGGCTGGCGCAACCACCGCTGGGAACGCGGGCTCCGGCTCACGGTCACGGTGCTCTGCGCGGCATATTTCCTCGGCAACCTGGCGATCCCCGGCGGGGTCCTGGCCGGGTTCCTCAGGTAGGACGCGCCATGGCCCAACTCGACTCCAAGGTCCCCGCGGGCGAGCTCGCCGGCAAGTGGCCCCGGCACAAGGCCGCGATCGCGCTCGTCAACCCCTCGAACAAGCGCAAGTACGAGGTGATCGTCGTCGGCGCCGGGCTCGCCGGCGCCTCCGCGTCGGCCTCCCTCGCCGAGCTCGGGTACCAGGTGAACTGCTTCGTGTTCCACGACAGCCCGAGGCGCGCGCACTCGATCGCGGCGCAGGGAGGGATCAACGCGGCCAAGAACTACCAGAACGACGGGGACAGTGTCCACCGGCTCTTCTACGACACGGTGAAGGGCGGCGACTACCGCTCCCGCGAGGCGAACGTGCACCGCCTGGCCGAGGTGTCTGCCAGCATCATCGACCAGTGCGTCGCGCAGGGCGTCCCGTTCGCGCGCGAGTACGGCGGGCTCCTGGCCAACCGGTCCTTCGGCGGCGCGCAGGTCTCCCGCACGTTCTACGCGAGGGGCCAGACCGGCCAGCAGCTGCTCCTCGGCGCGTACTCGGCCCTCTCGAGGGCCGCCGCCGGGGGCAGGGTCCGGCTCCACACGCAGTCCGAGATGCTGGACCTCGTGGTCGTGGGCGGTCACGCCAAGGGCATCATCGTGCGCGACCTGGTCACGGGCGCCGTCACGCGCCACGCGGCCGACGCCGTCGTGCTCGCGACCGGCGGCTACGGCAACGTCTTCAACCTCTCCACCTACGCCCGCGGCTCGAACGCGACCGCGATATGGCGCGCGTACAAGCGGGGCGCGTGCTTCGCCAACCCCTGCTTCACGCAGATCCACCCCACCTGCATCCCGGTCACCGGCGACTACCAGTCGAAGCTCACGCTCATGTCGGAGTCGCTGCGCAACGACGGGCGCATCTGGGTGCCGAAGGTGAAGGAGGACAGGCTCAAGCCGCCGGCGTCGATTCCCGAGGGCGACCGCGACTACTACCTCGAGCGGATGTACCCGAGCTTCGGAAACCTCTGCCCGCGCGACGTGGCGTCGCGCGCGGCCAAGCGCGTCTGCGACGAGGGCCGCGGGGTGGGCGAGAGCGGCCTCGGGGTGTACCTGGACTTCGCGGACGCGATCGGCCGCCTCGGCGAGGCCGGCGTGCGCGAGCGCTATGGCAACCTGTTCGACATCTACCACGAGATCACGAACGAGAACGCCTACAAGGTGCCGATGAGGATCTTCCCGGCGGTCCACTACACGATGGGCGGGCTCTGGGTGGACTACAACCTCATGTCCAACGTCCCGGGGCTCTTCGTCCTTGGCGAGGCCAACTTCTCCGACCACGGCGCGAACCGCCTCGGCGCCTCGGCGCTCATGCAGGGGCTCGCCGACGGGTACTTCGTGCTGCCCTACACCGTGGGCGGCTACCTCGCGTCCCAGAAGCCGGGATCGAGGCCGAGGGCGGACGGGCCCGAGTTCATGCAGGCCGAGGGGAACGTGACTTCGATGACAAACAGGCTCCTCTCGGTGAAGGGCAGGGAGCCCGTCAGCCACTTCCACAAGCGCCTCGGGCACATCCTGTGGCAGCACTGCGGGATGGCCCGCAACAGGGCCGGGCTCGAGAAGGCGCTCGCCGAGATCCCCGCGCTGCGCGCGGAGTTCTGGGCCAACGTCTGCGTCCCCGGCACCGGAGGGTCGTTCAACCAGTCGCTCGAGCAGGCGGGCCGGGTCGCCGACTTCCTGGAGCTCGGCGAGCTCATGTGCCGCGACGCCCTCACCCGCGAGGAGAGCTGCGGCTGCCACTTCCGCGAGGAGCACCAGTACCCCGACGGCGAGTGCAAGCGCGACGACGCCAACTTCGCCCACGTGGCCGCGTGGGAGTACGCGGGCGAGGGCAAGGAGCCCATCCGCAACGTGGAGCCGCTCGCCTACGAGTCGGTCAAGATGAGCGTCCGCAACTACAAGTGATGAGCGCGAAGACCTTCAACGTGACGCTGCGGGTGTGGAGGCAGGCGGGCCCCGGCCAGCCCGGCCGGTTCGTGGACTACCCCGCGCACGGCGTGAACCCCGACATGTCCTTCCTCGAGATGCTGGACGTCGTGAACGACGGGCTGGCCGTGAAGGGGGAGGAGCCGATCGCGTTCGCGCACGACTGCCGCGAGGGTATCTGCGGGACGTGCTCGCTCACGATCGACGGCAAGCCGCACGGTCCGAACCACGGCGTGGCCACGTGCCAGACCTACATGCGCAGCTACAGGGACGGCGACACGATCGTCGTCGAGCCCTTCCGCGCGAGGGCGTTCCCCATCGTCAAGGACCTGGTCACGGACCGGAGCGCGTTCGACATCATCCAGCAGGCGGGCGGCTTCATCACGGCGCGCACGGGCTCCGCGCCCGAGGCCAACGCCGTGCCGGTGCCGAAGGACGTCGCGGACCTCGCGATGGACGCGGCGCAGTGCATCGGGTGCGGCGCCTGCGTGGCCGCGTGCAAAAACTCGAGCGCGATGCTCTTCGTCGCGGCCAAGGTCTCCCACCTGGGGCTGCTCCCGCAGGGCCAGCCCGAGCGCGACAGCCGCGTCCTCGCCATGGTGAGCACGATGGACGGCCTGGGCTTCGGCAGCTGCACGAACCAGTACGAGTGCAGCGCCGCGTGCCCCAAGCTGATCTCGCACGATTTCATCGCTCGGATGAACCGCGACTACACGAAGGCCGTGTTCCGGTCCGCCTTCAGGTCCGAGGCCGCGGGCGCCGAGGAGCCCTAAGCGGCCCTGCCCCGGGGACTTGCAGATGGGCGTAACTTTTGGCCGGGGACGGTGTTCTCAGGGTATCCACATGAAAACAAACTCCCTTCCCGTCAAAGCCCTCCTGGCCGTCATCGCGGCCATCGCGTTCATCCCCGTCGGCGTCGCCGCCGCGGCCCTGGCCTTCACCTCCACCGGACTCGTCGCGATGCTCGCATCCGACTACGGCCGCACCCTGGAGCCCGTGAGGGCCCGGGCCGCGATCGTCCCCTTCGAGATCGGGGTCCGCGGTGCGGACAGCCTGAACGAGGCCGCCTGAGCGACTCAGAACCGGGGCGCGCGATGCGCCCCACAACCCCTCGAGGGCGCCCGCACGCGGGCGCCCTTTTTCCTGCACCGGACTGTTTGCCTCGACCGGGGGAGCGGGCTCGGGTTTCCTCTGGGCTCCACCCATGCACCCGGCGCGGCTCATGTCCCTCTGCTTTGCGATCGCCTGCGCCCCGCTTGCCCATGCGGACGGCGGCCCGTCGCTCGAGGCCCCCTATGACCCGGCCCGCCACTGGGAGTTCGACTATGAGAGCGGCGTCCTCTGGAAGTTCTCGGGCGACGCGACACCCCTCTCCTACACGGTGGTGCCGCAGATCCTCACGGTGCAGAGCCCCCAGGTCGGCGACGCCGTGCCCTTCGCCGGCGGCGACCTCGTGATCCGCAACCGGTTCAGCCTCCTCGTGGAGCCGATCTCGGCGGGCCCCGAGCACCACTTCTACGGCCTGAACGCGTCCGGGGGCATCGAGTGGTGGGACCGCAGCCGCACGCGCTCCGTCTTCTTCGCCGCGGGCGGCGGCGTGGGCTGGCTCGACAGCAAGGGCCACGAGATCAAGGGCGCGCAGGGCGAGGACTTCAACCTCACCTGGATGGCCTACCCGGGCGTGCGGCTCGTGTTCCGCAGGGGGATGAGCGTGTCGGCGGGGGTGTATTTCCAGCACATCTCGAACCGGTACATGAACAGGATAAACCCCGGGCTGAACGCGGTCGGCCCGATGTTGGGCCTGAGCTGGCACTACTAGCGATAAGGCCCATACTCGGGACGCACATGAAAATGCCCCGTTCATTTGCCCTCGCCGTCCTGGCCGCCCTGCTTGCGGGATCCCTTGGGACGGCCCTCGCGGCGGCGCCCGTCCCGCAGCACGTCAGCGTGATCAAGCTGACGCACATGGACATCCTCCGGAACGGCCAACCTTCCGGCAGGATGTCCCTGGGGTTGGGCACCACGCTCGACGTGGACGGCGTCGACGGCGACTACATCCTGGTGCACATCCGCCTCCTGAAGGGGCGCGTCCCGGCGGCGGACACGGATTTTGACGCCATGGCCGCGGCTCCGGAGGGTTCCATGCCACCCAAGATGGCGCCGCCCGCGGGGGACGGCGCCTCCCCGGCCCCGTCGTCCGCCGCCTCGAAGGCGGCGCCCCCCAAGCAGGCGAGCTCGCCCGCGCCCGCGGCGGCGAAGCCCGTGGCGGCGGCGCCCGCCCCCGATTCCCCGAGGACGAACCCGGGCTTCGGGGTGGCGGCCCGTCCCATGGGCCGCAGGCCCGGCCCCGCGTTCAGCGGGAGGTTCCTCCTCTGCTTCGCGGCCTTCTTCATCCTCATGATCGCGTCCCAGTGGCGCCTCAACGTGAAGGCGGGAAAGCCGGGCTGGGCGTGCCTTGTGCCGATCTACAACATGATCGTCTACCTGCAGATCGCGGGGAAGCCGACCTGGTGGATCCTCCTCTATTTCGTCCCCCTGGTGAACATCGTGATCTCGGTCATGAGCGTGATCGCCTTCGCTGGGAAATTCGGAAAGGGCACGGGCTTCGCCCTCGGCATCATCTTCCTGCCGTTTATCTTCCTACCGATCTTGGCGTTCGGCGACGACCCCTACATCGGCTGAGCGCATTTTGGCCTTGCGGGGGGAGCGCCCGGGACCACGTAGTTCCGACATGAGGAAAACATGGATGGCTGCTGTAATCCTTGCGGGCCTCTTCCAGGCCGGCGCCCGCGCCGCCGACTTCCCGTTGCCCGCCGAGGCCGACTGCATCCTGAAGGACTTCAAGTTCGCGTCGGGCGAGACCCTCCCCGAGCTGCGCATCCACTACCGCTTCTACGGGCATCCCGAGCGCGGCCCCGACGGCATGGTGAGGAACGCGGTCCTGATCCTCCACGGCACCGGGGGATGGGGGGGCAACTTCATCAACGCGATATTCGCGGGCGAGCTCTTCGGCGCCGGGCAGCCGCTCGACGCGTCGCGCTACTTCATCGTCATCCCGGACGGCATCGGCCACGGGAAGTCGTCCAAGCCGAGCGACGGCCTGCACGCGAGGTTCCCCGCCTACGCCTACGCCGACATGGTCGACGCGCAGCACCGGCTCCTGACCGAGGGTCTCGGCGTGGACCACCTGCGCCTCGTCCTGGGAACCTCCATGGGCGGCATGCACACGTGGGTCTGGGGCGAGCGCTATCCCGGGTTCATGGACCTGCTGATGCCGCTGGCCAGCGTCCCGACGCAGATCTCCGGCCGCAACCGCGTGTGGCGCCGCGCCGTGATCGACTCGATCCGCAACGACCCGGACTGGAAGGGCGGCGACTACACCGCCCAGCCGCCGGGATTTCGCGTCGCCGAGGAACTCCTGTTCTTCATGGGCAGCAACGCGGTGCGCCGCCAGCGGGAGATGCCGACGCTCGCCGAGGCCGACAGGGTCCTGGACAAGAGCGTGGACGACGCGGTGAGGACGGGGGACGCGAACGACCTCCTCTATGCGGTGTCCGCGTCGAGGGACTACGACCCGGGCCCGGGCCTCGGGAAGATCACGGCGCCGCTCCTGGCGATCAATTCCGCGGACGACCTGATCAATCCCCCGGAGATCGGGATCCTCGAGCGCGAGATCAAGCGCGTGCCGCACGGCCGCGCCATCATCATCCCCGAGAGCGACGCCACCTACGGCCACGGGACGCACACCCACGCCGCGGTGTGGAAGTCCCACCTGGTGGAACTCCTGGCGCAATGAGGCGCCGCGGGCGAATCCTTGGATTGCGCGCGGGTTTCGGGCGGGCCATATCGGGGGGATGATTGGTGACGAGCCGGTCCAGGGTTCCGCGCATCGGCCCTTTTTCCAGGTGGCCCTCAACCTGCCGCATGCGGGCAGGATCGCGCGCCGCATCGTGAAGCTCCTGCCCGCCCCCGGCAGGGACATGGGCGCCGACGCGGCGGCTGCGCGGAAGAAGGCGGTCGAGCTGCTCCTGCTGCTCGACCCCTGCACGGAGCTGGACGAGAACCCCGGCCCGGAGCTCAACGGGAAAATCCGCGACAGCGCAGCGGCGCTCGGCCGCGGCCTCGTCGACTGCATCGAGCGCGCGGGCCTCGGCGAGGACCGCCTGGGCCAGGCGGTGCGCAACCTCTTCGAATGCCTGGAGCTGGGTCAGGAGGGCGCGGACATCTCGCTTCGTGCCGGGGAGAATCCGCGCTCGCTCCAGCGCCCCGTGTGAGGGGTGGGGCGGATCCCCGGGCGCCGGTTTCCCGCAACTTTCGGGGGCGGGGCGTGTTCTTGGGGTATGAACAACAACTCACTCCCGCTCCTCGCATTCCTCGCCGTCCTCACGGCCGCAATATTCCTTCCCGTCGGCGCCAACGCCGCCGCCATCGCCCTCACGCTGACCGGCGTCCTCGCCATGCTCTCGGCGGACTACGGCCGCGAGATGCGCCCGCTGGCCGTCCGCGCTTCGATCGTCCCGTTCGAGGCCTCCCACCGGGCGGCCGAGCTGGGCAGGGCGGCCTGAGGCCCTAGAACATCGAGAGCGCGTGCGCGCTCTCGACGAGGACCCAGGCGCCGCCGCAGACCAGGGCCGCGACGAGCGCGTACCTGAAGACCTTGCGGCCCTGAAGCACCGCGTCCTTGAGGTCGGTGTTGAGCGTCTTGCGGTTGCTCTGTGAAATGAAGCTCACGAACCTCGGGTCCCGGAACTTTCCGCGGCCGCGCGTGGCCAATCCAAAGCGGATCGCCGGGCGGTGAAAGAGGTTCCTGAGGAGGGAAAGCATCGGGCTAGGAGGGAGATATCCCCATTTTGGGGTCGTTTTTTCAAGGTGAAACTCGCTATTCTCGGCCTTTCACGGATTTTTATCAGCCGCCCCCATGCACCACTTCCGCTACGCCGGCCCGAACCTCCACTGCGA
>Ga0265319_1002358_pt1 | contig 10379 bp, 12 predicted proteins | sample 4824metaG_FD_192443 | JGI IMG/M metagenome (GOLD analysis project Ga0265319, IMG submission 192443) | Rhizosphere microbial communities from Carex aquatilis grown in University of Washington, Seatle, WA, United States - 4-8-24 metaG | ecosystem: Host-associated > Plants > Roots > Rhizosphere >... | reverse complement strand
GGGGCGGCTGCTCGCACGCGACAGGGGCCAGCTGCTTCTCGACGCGGCTCGCTCGACTGTTCGAGCCGCGCGCGCTGCAGGTGCGCGTGCGCGTGTCGGCCGCCGCTCTGGAGACGCGAAGCACGCTGATCTGCGCGGGGGTCGTGACATGCACGGCCAGTACGACCGGCCGGTGCGCGGTCGCGGACGTCGCGACGGCCGCCAGGAGCGCTGCAATGAGCCCGCTCAGCGTGGACATCGCCATAGGTTACGCCTCAGCGCGCCAACCGGTTCAACGCCTCGTCCACCCGCGCACGATCGAGCGTGATGCGGCAGCCCTCCGCCTTGATCCAGATCATGCGGCGCGGCCGAAGAACCGACCGACGGTGGCGCGCGCGATCGTGCCGGCCATCGCCGGATTCTCCTGAAGCCGTCGCAGCGAGTACGCGTACCACCGCTCGCCGAAGGGTGTGTACACGCGCAACCGGTGGCCGGCGGCGACGAGCTCGCTCGCGCGCTGCTCGCGCACGCCGAGCAGGGTCTGGAGCTCGTAGTCGTCGCGCTCGAGGCCCCGCTCGCCGATCACGTGCACCGCTTGTCCGATCAGCCATTCGTCGTGGGTCGCGACGGCGACGTATGCGCGCGCGTCGAGCAGCGCATCGAGGCAACGCACGAAGTTGGCGCGGATCGCATCGGCATCCGTGAACGCGATCGCCGCGGGCTCGATGTAGATGCCCTTGCAGAGCCTGACGTTCGGTCGCAGGTCGGCGAGCGCGTGGATGTCGTCGAACGTGCGCCGCAGGTGCGCCTGCAGCACGACGCCAAGGTTTTCGTGGCCGGCCTCGCGAAGCTCGCGATAGAGCCGGAGCGTGTCGTCGGTGGTCGACGAGTCCTCCATGTCGATGCGCACGAAGTTGCGGTTCTCCGCGGCTCGGCGTACGACGTCCTCGAGGTTCGCGCGGCACGTGTCGTACGAGAGACCGAGCCCGAGCGCGGTGAGCTTGACGCTGACGTTCGAGTCGAGCTGCTCACGCTCGATCTCGTCGAAGACGTCGCAGTACGCCCGCGCGATTGCGCGCGCTTCCTCTTCGTGCGTGATCTCCTCGCCGAGCACGTCGATCGTCGCGAGCTTCCCGTCGGCGTTCAGCTGCCTCACCACTCGCACCGCGTCGGCCAGCGTCGAGCCGGCGATGTAGCGCGCGGAGAACAACTGCACCACCGGTCGCGGCACGGCGGGCAGCAGACTGACGATGGCTCGGTCGAGCAGCGTCACGGGCAGCGGGATTGTAGGCCGAAGGCCGTTACGTCTCGCGCATGAAGCCCTGGCGTGCGGCGCTGACGAGCGCCACCGCCTCGGGGAAGAGCAGGCGCATGGCGTCGCGGAGCGCGATTGCCTGCTCGTCGACGCCGCCCTGCGGTTGCAGTTGCGCGAGCGCGGCGGACGTCAGCTCGACGGCCGTGTTCAGCGTCAGCGTGGCGAACTGCTCGCGCTGCGCCTCCTGCACGCTCTCCGCCTGCTGCTCGGCGAACTCGCGCAGGCCCCGCATCAGATCCTCGGGGTCGCCGCCGAAGGGGAATCCCATACCGCCGCCTTCCATGTCCCGAATTCTAGATCAGGGGACCCTTGTACCGTCGCTCGACCTCCGCCGCGAGCTCCTCGACGGCAGTCAGCGACTGCTGGAGCGCCGCCGCGAACGGTGAGCCCGACGCCTCGCCGAGCGAGCGCTCGAGCCGGCGGGACGCGACGCCGAGTGCGTCGAGATAGGCCGTCGTGGCGAGCCGCGGCTCCGGCTGGAGCGTCTGCTCGAGCTCGAGCGCCGCCTGCTCGGCTTCCTCGATCCCTTCCGGGGCCTCGCGCTCGCGCAGGTCGGCGAGCGTGGCCCGCAGCTCGGCGAGGTCGCCGCCGCCGGCCGTCTCCTCCGCGACCTCGCACAGCGCCGCAAGCGACGCGGCGTCGTGCACGAGGCGACGGCTCTCCACCGGCGCACCGAGATCGTCGAGCGCGAGCCACGTGTGCTCGCCGTCTCCCGACTCGTACGCGCAGAGATACACGCGGCCTGCGCCGAGCGGCTCGGCGGCCAGGATGCCCGTGACACGCTCCCCGGGTGCCGCGAATGACGCCGCCGCGACGGCGATGCGCTCCAGGTCGTCGCTCAGCGTCACATGTACCTCATCGACGGGCCAGCATAGACTCGGTGACCTTGGCCGCCTCGACGAAGACGCAGCACGCCCGCGAGCTCTTCGCGCCGCTCGGCCCGACCTACGACCGCTACGCGCGACTGCTCTCGTTCGGGCAGGACCCGCGCTGGCGTGCGTTCCTCGTCTCACGGATCCCTGCCGAGGCGATGCGGGTGCTCGACGTCGCGAGCGGGACGGCGGCCGTCTCGATCGCGCTCGCACGTGCGGCGCCTGAACGGACGATCGTCGGCGTCGACCAGAGCACCGAGATGCTTACTGCGGGACGCGCCCGCGTCGAGCGCGCCGGCCTGGGCTCGCGGATCGAGCTGCGCGAGGGCCGCGCGGAGGCGCTCCCGTTCGCCGACGCGGAGTTCGACGCGCTCACGTTCACGTATCTCCTGCGCTACGTCGACGATCCCGCTGCGACGCTGCGCGAGCTCGCACGCGTCGTCAAGCCCGGCGGAACGATTGCGATGCAAGAGTTCGGATTGCCCCGCGGCGTCTGGCGGCTGCTTTGGGAGATCTACGTTCGTGTCGGACTACCGCTGGCGGGCGCGATCGTCTCGCCCGGCTGGCATGAGGTCGGAAGCTTCCTCGGTCCGAACATCCGCGGGTTCTACGAACGGCTGCCGCTCGAGGCGCAGCTCGACCTCTGGCGCGAGGCAGGCATCGCAGACGTCCGCTCGCGGCGGCTCAGCGTCGGCGGCGGAGTCGTCGTCTGGGGCACGCGCACGTGAGCGGTGCCGCCCGTCCGGCGTTCTACGCGCTGCGACCGGGCGGCTGGCGCGACTACGTGACGCTGCTGCACCCGCCGTACACGCTCTGGCATCTCTCCTACGTCGGGATCGGCGCCGCACTTGCGCCGCGCATGCGGTGGGGTCTGCTCGGCTGGACGACGCTCGCGTTCCTGCTCGCGATAGGCGTCGGCGCGCATGCGCTCGACGAGCTTCGGGATCGCCCGCTGCGCACGCGAATCCCCGACGGAGTGCTGATCGCGCTCGCCGTCGTCTCGATCGGAGCTGCGTGCGCGATCGGCGTGATCGTCGCGACTCGATCGACGCTGTGGCTTCTGGCGTTCGTCGCGTTCGGCGGGTTCATCGTCGTCGCGTACAACCTCGAGTTGTTCGGCGGCGCGCTGCACACCGACGCCTGGTTCGCTGCAGCCTGGGGCGCCTTTCCCCTGTTGACGGCGTTCGTCGCCTCCGCGGAGCGCATCCGGGCCGAGGCCGTCGCGGCCGCCGCATTCGCCTTCCTCGTCAGCCTCGCGCAGCGGTGTCTTTCGACCGAGGTGCGACGGGTGCGACGGGCAGGCGGCGAGCTCCCGGCCGATGCCGACCTGCTGCTGCGGGCGCCCGAAACCGCGCTGCGGCTGCTCTGCGTCGCACTGCCCACGCTCGCGGGTGCCCTGCTGCTGATGCGCGCCGGCTGAGGCGCCCCGTACCATGCGACCGGTGGGCTTGACGACCGCGTTCGAGATTGCCGGCGCCGCGGGCGTCGTCCTCGCGGCGCTCGCACTCGCGCTCGGCGCCGCGCGCATCGGCAGCAGGCTTGCGCTCGGGATCCTCGCCGCGGTCATCTCGGCGGGCGCCGTAGTCGCGTGGGTGTACGTCGCGCTGCGGCAGGACCGGGCGCTCGCCGTCTCGGCCGGCACGCTCACGGCGAGCGCGCTCGTCGCCTGGGCATCGCTCCTCCTGCGCGCTGCGCTCCGCCGCGCCGAGACGATCGACGCGCATCTGGCAGACGCACAGGCGACGCTGCAGACGCTCGTCGACCAGGAGGCGACGGGTCGCGCCGAAGAGCTCGAACGGACGCTCGCCCGTGCCCGTGCCGACTCGGTGTCGCTGCTCGTGGAGGAAGAGCGCAAGCTCGCGGAGGAGCGCCGCACCGAGTTCGCCGACCGAGAGCGAGATGTCGTCGCGTCGCTGACCGAAGCGCTCACGTCGACACAGATGCAGGTGGAGCAGCGGCTGACGTCGTGGGCCCAGGATCTCGACCGCGCGGCCGAGGCGACGAAGGCGCGCATCGCCGAGCTCACCCAGCAGCAAAAACGCCTGCTCGCCGACGTCGAGGGCCGGCTCGAATCCGACGCCGCACGGCTCGCAACCGAGAGCGAAGAGCAGCGTGCTGGGCTCACACGTATGCGCGCGGAGGTGGAGAAGACGCTCGAGGAAGCGCTCGCGGTGGCGCGCGCAGAGCTCGACACGCACGCAGCCGACCGACGGCGCGCATTGCACGAGCTCGACGAGCGCCTGCGCCGGCGCGAGAAGGAGATGCTCGAGCGCATCGAGCGCGAGGAGCTCGAGGCGTCGCAGCGGATCCGCGCCGGCTTCGAAGACGTGCAACGCCGCCAGATCGAGCAGATGGAGCGGATCGTGCAGCGCGCGACGACGACGTATTCCGACGAAGCCGCTGCGCAGATGTCCGCGCTCGTGAAGTCAGGTCGCGAGCACGCAGCGCAGCGGCTCTCGCGCGAGCTCGATCGTTCGGTCGAGGTGTTTGCGCGCGAGGCGGAGGCTGTGCTCGCCGAGCGGCTCGCCCACGTCGGCGACGCGGGCGCGCAGCGGCTCGAGCGGCGGCTCACCGACGCGACCAACGCGCTCGAGCGTCAGCGTGACGAATGGATGGCGGCGCTCGACGGGCGCGTCGCCGAGCTCGAAGCGGATGTGCGCAGGCGGCTCGAGGACCTCGGCGCGGACGCCGAAGCCGAGCGCGCCGTGCTCGAGGCGCGGCTGCAGGAGCTGGTCCGCCGTTTCGACGCGACCGGGGCCCTGCGAGGGTCTTCATAGAAGCTTTACCCCCGGGCGCCGCAGTCCCGCCAACAAAACGGGGAAGGGTTCGTCCTAAGAGCAACGAACCACTGGAGCCATGAGCGAGATGACAGAGATCGCACTCCCTGAGACCAGCGAAAGCTCGAAAGTCGAGAGCTGGCGGCTTCACGTGCTGATCGAGGCCGGCTATCCCCTGTCGCTCGCCGAGCGCCTTGCAGCGAGCGATGCCGACCTGCATGTCGCCGTCGAGCTCGTCTCGACGCGCGGTTGCGCGTTCGAGACGGCCGCCGAGATCCTGCTCTAACCCGGCCGTTTGACCACTCGTTAGGGTGGCGGCGTGAGCAAGGTCGAGCCGCTCCCATACGACGACCGCACGGTCTATTCCGTCGCCGCCTTCAACAAGGGCGTCGCGCAGTATCTCGGGCGCCTGCCGACCGTCTGGATCGAGGGCGAAGTGACCGAGCTACGCCGCCACGACCGCTGGGCGAGCGTCTTCTTCACGCTCAAGGATCCCGCCGACGGCTCCTCCCTCGGCGTGACGATGCCGCGCGGGCAGTTCGACGGGCTGCGGCTCGAACTCGTCGACGGCGAGCGCGTGCACGTCTACGGCCGCCCGGAGCTGTACGAGCAGCGCGGCGACCTCCGCCTGCGCGCGCTCACGATCGAGCGCTTCGGCGTCGGCGCTCATCTCGCCGCGCTCGAGCGGCTGAAGACGAAGCTCGCCGCGGAAGGGCTGTTCGCGGCCGACCGGAAGCGCGCCCTGCCGCTGCTGCCACGCCGGATCGGGCTCGTCACCGGCAACGACGCCGCTGCGAAGCGCGACGTGATCACGACGATCCAGGCCCGTTTCCCGGCCGCGAACGTGCTCGTCGCGGAGACGTACGTGCAGGGACCGCGCGCCGCACTCGGCGTCGTCGAGGCGCTCCGCGCGCTGTGCGAGCAGCCGGATGTCGACGTGATCGTGCTCACGCGCGGCGGCGGCAGCTTCGAGGACCTCCTGCCGTTCAGCGACGAGCGCCTCGTGCGGGCCGTCGCCGGGTGCCCGGTGCCGATCGTGTCGGCAGTCGGCCACGAGCAGGACACGCCGCTCTGCGACCTCGCCGCCGACGTGCGGGCGTCGACGCCGACGATGGCCGGCAGGCTCGTCGTGCCGGAGCTGGCTGAATTGTCGGGACAGCTCGACCGTTCGCGCGAGTCGATCGCACGCTGCGCACGCCGTACGCTCGAGCGCGACGCTCAGCGGCTCGAGCGCTCTGCGGGACGCTTGCGCGCAGCTCCCCGGCGCGCCCTCGAGCAGCAGAGCGAGCGTGTGGAACGGGCGCACGAACGGCTTCGCCGTGCGCCGGCGCTCATGGTCGAGCGCAAGCGGGCGGCGCTCGAGGCAGTCGCAGGCAAGCTCGTGACGTTGTCACCGAAGGCAACACTCAAGCGAGGATATGCGATCGTCCGGACGGACTCGCACGTCCTGACGAACACAGCCGACGTCGCGCCGGGAGCACGCGTCGAGGTCGAGCTCTCCGAGGGTGCGTTCGGCGCGCGGGTGGAGGACGTCCGATCGTGAGCGCCGAGGAGCAGACGTTCGAGCAGGCGCAGGCCGAGCTCGAGCAGATCGTCGAGCGCCTCGAGCAGGGCCAGGCGTCGCTCGACGAGGCGCTCGCGCTCTGGGAGCGCGGCGAGCGGCTCTACGCGTTCTGCCGCGAGCGGCTCGACAGCGCGCAGGGCAAGGTCGAGGAGCTAGCCCGCCGCGTCGAGCAGTCGCGTCCCGAGCCGCAGCCCTAGCTCGAAGAGATCGCGAGCGGCCCGCCCCGGGTCGCCGGAAAGCGCGATCGTCTCGGCGCCCGGCACGAGCTCCTCGACGATGCCGCCGAAGACGACGCACGGCACGCCCGCGACGCTGCAGCGCAGCACCACCTCCGCGGGCGCCTTGCCCTCCGCGGTCGTCAGGTCGACGCGACCCTCGCCGGTGACGACGAGCCCGTACGGACGCGGGTCGAAGCCGGCGAGCTCCACGACCGCCGCGGCGCCGGGCACGAGCTCGGCGCCGAGCGAGGCGAGCGCAGCCCCCAGGCCGCCCGCGGCGCCGGCTCCCGGCAGGTCGGCGTAGGGAGCGAGGTCGGCGCGCGCCCGCAGCCGCCGCTCGAGCTCGGCGACCTGCTCCGGCGTCGCCCCCTTCTGCGGGCCGAAGAGCCGAGGGGCGTCGTAGAGCGTCGTCTGCACGTCACAGAGCACGGTCGTCGGCGCGGTCAGCCGGTCGAGCGCCTCGAGCAGCCCCTCCCCACCGTCCATCGTCGCCGTGCCGCCGATGCCGATCACCAACGGCCCGGCCGGCTGGAGCTGCGCAAGCAGCTCCCCGAGGCCGCGGCTCGAAGCGTGCATGACGTCGTGGCCAGTCGGGTCGAACGGAATCACCTGCGCCGCCTCCACGACGACACCGTGGTCGCGCCGCCCGACGCGCGCGACGCGCGTGCGACCGAACGCGTCGTGCACGGTGTGCTGGTCCCATTCGTCGCAGAGCGCGTCGATCGTCCCCTCGCCTCCGTCGGCGAGTGGCAGCTGGTCGCACTCGATCCCGACGTGCACGAAGCCGTCTTCGAGCGCGGCCGCCGCATCGCGTGCGGCGAGCACGCCCTTGAGGCTAGCCGGGGACGCGAGCGCTCTCGGCGCTTTCATCCGCCTCGATCTCGAGTCTGTCATCGTCACGGCGGGCCTCTGCCTGCGCGGCGTTCGGCATCACCCTGAGCATCGCCATCGAGAGCCCCTCGCGCGCGAGGAACAGGACGCCGACGCCGATGCCGACCGACGCCTCGATCGCCTGGAGCCCGAAGCCGTACGCGATACCGCGGCCGTACGCGACGCCGTAGCCCGCGAGCGCCGACGCGATCGCGACCTGAACGAGGCCGACGTTGCCCGGCCAGAACGGGAAGATCGTCACGACGTTCATCAAGAGCAGGACAACCCCCGCGGCCGGCAGAGGTGAATGGATGTCGAAGGCGCGCATGGCCGTGTACACCGCGAGCAACTGGCAGACCCAGCCGAGGATCTGGAAGAGGATCGCGACCGCGGCGCCGCCCGGCGAACGCATGACGCCGAGTCCCTGCCGGGCCATCGCGATCAAGCGCCTCGCTCGACTGCGAGCTTCGGTCGGCACGACGTCGTGCGGGCGGCGCGCACTGACGAACGCGAACGCGAAGAGCGCGATGCCGAGGCAGATCGCAGCGATGAGGCTCGCGCTCACCGACGTGGGGACGTTGGCGGTCGCCACGACGAAGAGCACGAGCAACACCACCGGCACGACGTCGAACACGCGATGTGCGAAGACGGTGCCGACGAGTGTCGCCCACGCGCCCTTGCGCTCCGGCATCTTGCGCGTGAGCACTGCGACGCGTGCGAGCTCGCCGATGCGCCCCGGTAGCACCGCGTTCGCGAAGAGCCCGACCGAAAACGCCGAGAACACGAGTGGCGGCGCGGGATGCGGCGGCTTCATCGCCGAGCGGATCACCGTCGTCCACGCGAGCGCACGCACGACGACCGAGACGAGGTTGAGCGCGATCGCGACGACGACCCATTCCCAGCGCACCGAGGCGAATGCGTGGCCGATCGCGGTGAAGCTCGGTCCGCGCCAGATGAACAGCGCGACGACGACGGCGAACAGTGGCAATCCGAGTGCGGATCTGCCCAGCGTGCTTTTCGGCAGCCGGATGCGCGACAGCTTCACCCGGTCGCCGCCGTCTCGCCGATCGCCGACTCGTACGTCGCGATCAACCGACGCGCGATCGCGTCCCAGGAATAGAGCTCCTGCGCGAGCGCGCGACCGGCGATGCCCATCGACCGGCGCCGGGGCTCGTCGGCGAGCAGCGTCTCGACCGCCTCGACGAGAGCGCCTCCGTCGCCGGGCGGGAACGACAAGCAGGTCTCGGGTGTCATCACGTCGCGGTAGCCCGGAATGTCGGACGCGACGACCGGCGTCGCGCACGCGAGCGCGCGCGTCAGCACCATCCCGAAGCTCTCGCCGCCGAGTGACGGTGCAACGAGCACCTTCGCGGCGAGCAGCTCCTCGGTGAAGCGCCCCTGGTCGAGGAAGCCGAGCACCTCGATGCCGTCGTCAGAGACACGCAGGCGCGTCATCAGCAGCCGCACCCGCAGCGGGTCGGCCCCGATGATGTGCAGCGTCGCACCGGTGCGGCGGCGAATCTCGGGCCAGACCTCGAGCAGCACATGCAGCCCCTTGCGCGACTCGTGGCGGCCCGCGAAGACGACGCGCTGCTCGCGGCCGTCGGGATCGGCGCCGTCGGGGATGAGCACGCCGTTCGGAACGATCTCGTAGTCACCGGGCAGCCAGCTGTTCGCCGTGCCGCGCGCCATCTCGGAGACGGCGATGCGCCGGTCGATGCGGTCCATGAGGAAGCCCCACACGGGCGTCGCGATCTTCATCCAGCCGAGGTCGCCGCTCGCGTGGAATGTGCCGACCATCGGCCCTCGGTAGAACGCGAGCGCGGCGATGCACGGGATCGGCGTCATCGGCTCGTGCAGGTGGAGGATGTCGAACTGCTCCCGCTCGAGCGTCTTGCGGATCCGGGTGATCGCGCGCGGGCTGAGGATGATGTTCGGCAGCGAGCCGTTCGCCGGCACGATCACCGACCTGCCGATCGGAATCACGTCCGGCGGCGGGTTGCCGTGACGTCCGTGGCGCGGGTGCAGCACGCGCGTGAACTGCCCGGGCGGATCGTTGCCCATGATCGTCTTCACCTCGACGCCCTGCGCGCGCAGCGCCTCCGACTGGAGCTCGGCGTGCTCGACGACCGCGCCCCAGAAGGACCACGAGTACGGAACGACGATCCCGACCTTCATCGCAGTCATTATCGTCGGCGCACCGGTGCGCGTCCGTTCATCACACGATCGAGAGATCCTGCGCCTGGCGCTACCGGCCCTCGGCGCGCTGGCCGCGGAGCCTCTCTATGTACTGGTCGACACGGCGATCGTGGGCCACCTGGGGCGCCCGCAACTGGCGGCGCTCGGGCTCGCGGGGGCTGTTCTCTCGTCGTCGTTCACGATCTTCAACTTCCTGGCCTACGGCACGACCGCAGTGGTGGCCCGGGCTTCGGGCGCCGGGCAGCACGAGCGGGCGGCACGCCTCGCCGCTCAGGCGCTGTGGGTGTCGGTCGGCATCGGGGTGGTGCTCGTGGCGCTCCTCGAGGCCGTCGGCGGGCCGCTGCTGGGGGCGCTCGGCGCACACGGGCAGTCGGGGCACTACGCACTCGTCTACTTCCGGATCGCGACGGTGGGACTGCCGGCGGCACTCATTGCACTTGCGGGCCAGGGCTACCTGCGCGGCATCTCGAACCTCCGCCGGCCGCTCGAGGTCGTCGCGGTGGCAAACGTCGTCAACGTCGTCCTCGAGCTGCTCTTCGTCTACGGCTTCCACTGGGGTATCGCGGGCTCGGCCGCGGGCACCGC
>Ga0265319_1002357_pt1 | contig 10380 bp, 11 predicted proteins | sample 4824metaG_FD_192443 | JGI IMG/M metagenome (GOLD analysis project Ga0265319, IMG submission 192443) | Rhizosphere microbial communities from Carex aquatilis grown in University of Washington, Seatle, WA, United States - 4-8-24 metaG | ecosystem: Host-associated > Plants > Roots > Rhizosphere >... | reverse complement strand
CCGGCGGCGGGCTTCGTGGCGGTCGCCGTGCCGTTCGCCGCCGCGAGCACGTCCTCCTTGGTGATGCGTCCGCCCGGTCCGCTGCCGGCGACGGCTTCGAGCGCGACGCCGTGGGCGGCGGCCGCACGGCGCGCGACCGGCGAGGCGTGCGCGTCGCCGTTGAGGGCTGGCGCGGTGCCGGCGGCGCCGTTCGACGCGGCGGGCGCGCCGGCGGCGGGCGCACTCGCTGCGGCGCCCGAGGTCGCCTCCATGCGCGCGAGCACCTGCCCGACGGTGACGGTGTCGCCCGGCTCGACGAGCAGCTCGGTGACGGTGCCGCTCGCGGGCGCGGGAACCTCGGCGTCGACCTTGTCGGTCGAGATCTCGATCAGCGTCTCGTCGGCGGCGATCGCGTCGCCGGCGGCCTTGTGCCACTCGAGCACCACGCCCTCGGTGACGGACTCGCCCATCTGCGGCATGACGATCTCGAGCATCTGCGCCTCACCCGCGTCATCGGATGCGGCGGGCGGCGCTTGAGCGGGCGCGTCGCCGTTGGCGCTGATCTCCGCCAGCACGCTCCCGACGGCGACCGTGTCGCCCTCGGCGGCAAGGATCCGGACGACCGTCCCGGAGGCACCGGCGGGCACCTCGGCGTCGACCTTGTCGGTCGAGATCTCGACGAGCGTCTCGTCGGCCTCGACGCTGTCCCCCTCGTTCTTGTACCACTCCAGGATCGTGCCCTCGGTGACGGAATCACCCATCTGGGGCATCACGACCTGGGTCGTCGTGTCCACTGACATCCTGTCCCGTGACGATAGCGATTCGCCTCGGCGGCGGTCTTGCGCTACGCAGCTGTGCCGATCCGGCTGCGCCGCCGGCTCTCGACCAGAAAACCGACCGTCCCGGCGAACGGACCGACGCCGCCCACGACGGCGACCGTGACGGCCAGCCAGAACGGAATCGTTCCTCTGCGCACGGCGATCAGGCAGAGCGCGGACAGGCCGATCCACAGCAGCCCGTGGCACCACCCGAGCACCATCGTCGCGGCCGGCGCGCTCGGGCCCAGCCAGAAGAACAGCAGCCCGGCGAAGATCGCCGAGGCGGTGAACGAGAGCGCCTCGAGCAGGCGGAACGACGGGAACCCGCGAGCGGCCATCAGGCCAACAGCGCGGCCATCCGCCGCACGATCTCGTCGGCCTCGTCCGGCCACCGCTCGACGTCGGCCGGCCACCACGCGTGCGCGTCGTGCTCGTCGTCCGGCACCGCCACCGCGCCCGGCGCGAGCCACGCCAGGCCGACGAGGAACACGAGCCCGTTCGGCGTGCCCGCGAGCGCCTCGACCGACAGCCGGTCCGGCGTCAGCGACCACTCCTCCTCCAGCTCGCGCACCATCGCGTCGACCGGCTGCTCGCCGACCTCGACCGCGCCGGCGGCGCCGAGCGTCCAGCGGCCGGTCCACGAGGCGAGCCACGGCGCGCGGCGGCCGGCGAGCCAGCGGCCGTCGGCGTCGCGCACGACGCACAGCGCGGAGATGCTGCGCGCCGTCTCGTTGCCGACCAGCCGCAGCGCCCAGCGCGCCGGCTGCAGCTCGAGCCGCAGCCCCTCCGCGTGCTGCTCGTAGCCGGCCATCCGCGCGGCGAGCCCGTCGTGGCTCGGCGACCCGCGCTCGCGCAGCGCCGCGAGCGCCGCGTCCGCGGCCGCCGTGGCGTCCGCGTCCGGCTCGAACGGATCCTCGCGCCACGCGGCCGTCACCTGCGCGGGCGACCAGGGACCGCGGGCGAGCAGCAGGCCGTGCGTCGAGGACATGAACGACAGGCTACATCTGGCGCGAGCGGCGGACCGTGGTCGTAGCCTGGCGCTCATGACGACACGACTGCGCAACCACTGGGGCTGGGGCTGGGCCGACGAGGCGCTCTCGCACGACCAGGTGCGCGAGGCGGCCGGCGGGCTGGCGCAGCACCTCGGCTTCGGCGACGCCGAGCCCGAGCGGCCGGTGGAGCTGGCGGCGATCGAGCTGCCGGCCTCGCGGCTGCCGCATGCGTCCGGCGCGCTGGCGGAGATCTGCACGAGCGACCGTGACGAGCGCGTGCGCCACGCCTACGGCCGCGCCTACCGCGACGTCGTGCGCGCGTTCCGCGGCCGGATCGACCACGCGCCCGACGTCGTCGCCCGCCCGCGCGACGAGGCCGGCGTCGAGCGGGTGCTGGAGTGGGCGGCGGACGCCGGCGCGGCGGTCATCCCGTTCGGCGGCGGCACGAGCGTCGTCGGCGGCGTCGAGGCGCGCGTCGGATCCGCGTACGCCGGCGCGATCGCGCTGGACCTCGGCGCGCTCGACCGCGTGCTCGAGGTCGACGCCGTCTCCGGAGCGGCGCGCATCCAGGCCGGCGCGCTCGGTCCGGCGCTGGAGCAGCAGCTCGCGCCGCACGGGCTGACGCTGCGCCACTTCCCGCAGTCGTTCCAGCTCTCGACGCTCGGCGGCTGGATCGCGACGCGCGCCGGCGGCCACTTCGCGACCGGCGAGACGCACATCGACGACCTCGTCGAGTCGGTGCGGGCGGTCACGCCGGTCGGCGTGTGGGAGTCGCGGCGGCTGCCGGGCTCCGGCGCCGGCCCGAGCCCCGACCGGCTGCTGCTCGGCTCCGAGGGGACGCTCGGCGTCATCACCGAGGCGTGGGTGCGCGTGCGGCCGAAGCCGTCGCAGCGCGCCGGCCGTGCCGTGCGCTTCGCCGACTTCGCCGCCGGTGCGGCGGCGGTGCGCGCGGTCGTGCAGGCGGGGCTGGCGCCGTCGAACTGCCGGCTGGTGGATGCGCGCGAGGCGGCGCTGACGTTCGCCGGCGACGGCTCGGCGGCGCTGCTCGTGCTCGGCTTCGAGTCGAGCGGGGGCGGGGTGGTGGGTGGAGTGACATCCGAGCGCATGGAGATGGCGCTCGCGCTGTGCCGGGAGCATGGCGGCGTATGGGAGGAGCGCGCTGAGGGCGCCCGCGGCGGGGCGTCTGGTGCCTGGCGCGAAGCCTTCCTGCGCGCCCCCTACCTGCGCGACGTGTTCGTCGCGATGGGCGTGCTGAGCGAGACGTTCGAGACGGCGATCACGTGGGAACGCTTCGACCGCTTCGTCGAGGACGTGAAGGCGACCTCGCGCGCGGCCGTGCGCGAGGTCTGCGGCGCGGAGGGGATCGTCACCTGCCGCGTCACGCACGCCTACCCGGACGGCGCCGCGCCGTACTTCACCGTCGTCGCACCCGCGCGCCGCGGCGAGGAGGTCGCCCAGTGGGACGCGATCAAGCAGGCTGCGGCCGGTGCGATCCTCGCCGGCGGCGGCACGATCACGCACCACCACGCCGTCGGCCGCGACCACCGCCCGTGGTACGACGCGCAACGCCCGGAGCCGTTCGCGGCCGCGCTGCGCGGCGCGAAGGCCGCCGTCGATCCGGCCGGCCTGCTGAACCCGGGCGTCTTGATCTAGCCTGCGGGCGATGGCGGAGCGGATCGCGATCCTCGGCCCCGGCGGCGTCGGCGGCCTGCTGGCGGCGGCGCTCACGCGCGCCGGCGCGGACGTGACCGTCATCGCGCGCGAGGAGACGGCCGATGCGATCGCCCGCGACGGGATCGACGTGCAGAGCGTCGTGCTCGGCGACTTCACCGCGCGGCCGGCCGCGGTCGCGCGGCTGACGCAGCCGGTCGACGCGCTGATCGTCGCGACGAAGGCGGCGGCACTGGAGCAGGCGCTGGAGCGCGTCGACGCCGATGCGCCCGCGCTCGTCGTGCCGCTGCTCAACGGCTTCGACCACATGGCGCTGCTGCGCGAGCGCTTCGGCGCGCGCGTCGCCGCCGGCACGATCCGCGTGCAGGCCGACCGCCCGGCCACCGGACGCGTCGTGCAGGGCGGCAGATTCCTGTTCGTCGAGCTGACGAGCGACGACGCCGCGCTGCGCCCGGCGCTCGGCGCGCTGGCGGAGCTGCTGACGCGGGCCGGCGTGGAGAACCGCGTGTCCGACGACAAGGGCGAGGCGCGGATCCTGTGGGGCAAGCTCGTGCGCCTCAACACGCTCGCGTGCATGACCGCCGCGTACGACGTGCCGTTCGGCGCGATCCGCTCCGACCCGCAGCGCTGGGCCGAGCTGGAGGCGTGCGTGCACGAGGGCGCCGCCGTCGCGCGGGCGGAGGGGGCCGACGTCGACCCGGCCGTCGTGTTCGGCGAGTTCGACGTGCTCCACGACGGCTTCGGCACGTCGATGCAGCGCGACGTCGCCGCCGGCCGCGAGCCGGAGCTGGATGCGATCGCGGGCGCCGTCCTGCGCGCCGGGGTGCGCCACGGCATCCCATGCCCGACCGTCGCGGCGCTCGCCGCGCGCATCGCCGAGCGCGCCGGCATGCCGGCGCCGGCCGCCTGACGGCGCGCCGCCTCAGCCCTCCTCGCCCGCGACCGCCGCGCGTGCGCGCGCGAGCCACGCCAGCTCGGCGCGCAGGCGCGTGACGACGGCGTCGTCGAGCAGCACCGCGCCGCCGCTCTCGGCGTGCGGTCGCGGGTAGCAGGCCAGCAGCTCCTCGCATGCCTGTTCGTCGGCCGCGAGCTGCTCCGCGAGCGCCGCGCGGTGCTCCTCGCGCGCGAACGCGATCCGCAGGTGGAGGTCGGCGCGGATCGGCTCGGGCGGCGCGCCGGTCGCGCCCAGCCACGCGTCGAGCGCGGCTTCCCCCGCCGCCGTCGGCGCGTAGACGACGCGCGGGCTGCGGTGCGTCCCGCCGCGGCGGACCGCGCTCGTCGCGAGCCCGCCGCGCTCGAGCTGGTCGAGCGCCGGGTAGACCGCGCTCGGGTTCAGTCGCCAGCCGGGTCCGACGCGCTCCTCGAAGCGCTGGACCAGCTCGTATCCGTAGCCGCGCCGCTCGACGATCAGCGCGAGGACGGCGTGCTTGAGAGACATCGCGTCAGCGAACGTAGCGCCCTCTTCGCCCCGCCGCCGCAGACCACAAGCCGCAGCGCGCAGATCGCTCTACATATGTGTCAATTGGCGCACTCTATTCAGTTCGGAACTTTTCCCCATAGCCTTGACCACGCGCGCCGTTGCGCCAAGCATTGCGCGCGATGACAGTCTCGCGGTCGCCGTTTCCGTCCGATCCCCCAACCCGGTCCTCGTCATTCCCCCGACGAACCCCGGGACGATCCGTGCGCACCCCCATCCCGGCGCACGGAGTTGCTGGCCTGGCCGCGCCTCCCGCGTCGGTCGACCGTCGCTAGCTACGGGTGGAAACGGCGATGCGAGCTGAACAGCGGCCCTGGCGGGTCTCGTGCCCGCCGGGGTCGCTCATCATCGCCCGGGGCCCGGAGGACTGAGGCGTGGCCGCCCAGTTCGACGCCGATCCCGTCGACGAGCGCGTCGTCAAGGCGCTGGGGCATCCCACGCGCGTGCGGATCCTCAACGTGCTGCGCGACCGCGAGCTGGCGAGCCCCGTCGAGCTGTCGGCCGAGCTGGGCGTCGCGCTCGGGACGGTCGGCTACCACGTGCGGCGCCTCGAGGCGCTCGGCTTCATCGAGCTGGCGAGACGGACGCAGCGCCGCGGCGCGGTCGAGCACCACTACCGCGCCCGCCAGGTGCTCGACGAGGCAGACGCCGGCGTCACGGCGCATCCGGCCGCCGGGCTCGCGGGCGAGGCGATCGTCGTCGCGCGCGCGGGGCAGGCCGCGCTGGCCCGCGGCGGCTTCGACGCGGTCGCGGCGCACGCCGATCTGCACGCGCTCGCGCTCGACGCGCACGGCCGCGAGGAGCTGAGGCGCGCGCTGGCCGAGTGGGACGCGACGGTCGAGCGGATCGCCCGCGCGAGCGCGTCGCGCATCGCCGGCGGCGGGCAGCCCGATCACCGCTGCGCGGCGGTCGTGATGTGCTTCGAGCTGCCGGTCGGGCTCGGCGAGGACTGAAGCAGCCGGCTCGGCCGCTCAGTGCGCGGCGTTCAGAAGGAGCGCCGCTCCAGGTCGCCGGACCGCTCGCCGCCGACCGTCGTCGTCGCGTAGGCCTCGACGACGTCCTCCTCGGCCGCCTCGCGCTCCTCGTCGTGCTGGCCGTCGCACAGCACGCGGAAGTTCCCGGTGACGCCGTTGTCGGCCTGGATCACGATGCCGGGGAGGATCTCCTCGCCCTCGTCCAGGCCCAGTCGCTCGAGGTCGAAGGGCGCCAAGCCGATGCCGAACGCGGTGTGCGTCGGGTTCTCGCGGTCGTGCGCCGCGATCGCCTGCGCGAAGCGCTCGAGGTTCTTGGCGATCTTGCCCGTGTCGGCCATGCGGCCCCAGGGTACCGGCCGAAGGGCATCATGGTTTCCATGACCGACGCGATCCCTCAGATCACGCTCGACAACGGCGTGCAGATGCCGGTCCTCGGCTTCGGCGTCTTCCAGATCCCCGCGGAGCAGACCGAGCAGGCCGTGACCGACGCGCTCGCCGCGGGCTATCGCTCGCTCGACACCGCCGCCTCCTACGGCAACGAGGAGGCCGTCGGGCGGGCGATCGCCGGCAGCGGCATCCCCCGCGACGAGCTGTTCGTCACGACCAAGCTGTGGGTGCTGGAGCCCGGCGGGGAGGACAACGCCAAGCGCGCGTTCGAGACCTCGTTGCGACGGCTCGGCCTCGACTACCTCGACCTGTACCTGATCCATCAGCCGTTCGGCGACTACTACAGCTCGTGGCGGGCGATGCAGGAGCTCAACCGCGACGGCCTGATCCGCGCTATCGGCGTCGCGAACTTCTACCCCGACCGGCTGGTCGACCTGATCGACCACAACGAGATCGCGCCGGCCGTCAACCAGATCGAGACGCACCCGTTCTTCCAGCGCACCGCCGAGCAGATGACGCGCATCGCCGGACTCGATACCGGCACGACGCTGTTCTTCGACCACCACGACCCCGAGGCGGTCAGCCGACTCGGCAACCGCCGCATCGACTGACGCCACCGAGGGCGACGAGCGTCGCGGTCAGCTCGCCGCCTGCTCGATGATCTCGATGCGATAGCCGTCGGGGTCGCGCACGAAGCACAGCCGCGAGCCGCCCTCGCGCACCGAGTACGGCGGCTTCTCGGGCTCGATGCCCTGCTCGGCGAGGCGGGCGAGCGTGGCGTCGAGGTCGCCGGCGGTGATCGCGATGTGGCCGTAGCCGGTGCCGATCTCGTACGGCTCCTCGCGGCCGATGTTGTACGTCAGCTCCAGCCGCGGCATGTCGCCGTCGCCCGGCATGTTCATGAAGACGTTGACGGCCTCGTCGCGGATCGGCAGGCGCGCGACCTCTCTGAAGCCGAGCGCCTCGTAGAAGGCGACCGAGCGGTCGATGTCGAGGATGCGATAGCAGGTGTGGATCAAGGGCATGGCGCGCTCCCGGGTGTCGTGTCAGCCGATCTGGAAATCATGGCGGCCGCTGTGCTTCGCCGCGAACGGGTTGCGGTAGCGGGCCTGGAACGCGGGCGTCAGCGGCGGCGCGAAGGCCGGCGAGGTCGGCACGCCCCAGCGGCCGTCCCAGGCGTCCCACGAGGCCGGCGCGCCGCTGGCCGTGGTGGGCATGAGGCGCACGCAGCGGCGGCGGCAGCCGGCGGCGGAGTTGCCGATCCACGAGACCTGGCCGCCGTAGCTCGCCTCCGGCAGCGTCGCGTCGTTCTGGCGGCAGCGGCCCGTGCAGCGGCGCGGGTAGGCCGCGTGGTCGCCCGCGGCGAGGTAGACCTTCACGCGTCCGCCGGCGATGCTCGGCACGCCGGGGTCGTAGCGCCAGGAGCCGCCGTGCGCGGCGAAGTGCACCTCCAGCACGCGCGTGCCGGCGCGGTTGACGATCACGGTCACGCCCTCCCAGTCGGACTCGTGCTCGTCCAGCGAATAGGCGTTGTAACGCAGGAACCACCAGTAGTCGATCGCGACGCGCGCGCCCCTGCGGACGACGTGCGCGTAGATCACCGAGCGGCCGCCGCCGTCGCACTCGCGCAGCGTCGGCAGCGTCTTGGCGCAGGTCGCGAGGTCGGGCGGGACGGCGTCGGACCCGTCGTCGTGCGTGCCGTGCATGTCGAGGTAGGCGACCGCGGGCGTGAGCTGCGCGACGCTCGTGAAGGGGACGCACGGGGTGGGCGGGGAGGGGGTCGCGGGGCAGGCCTGGTCGCCCGGCTCGCGCAGGAAGCGGTCGACGTCGATCGGGCGCCAGCGCTCGGCCGAGTCGAACAGCAGCCGCGGGCGGAATCTGAGCGCGAGCGCCTGGTCGCCGGCGGGGGAGGCCGCCGCGGCCGCGGGCAGCAGCCCTGCGCAGATCGCGAGCGCCGCGAGGATCGCTCCTGCCCGTCGGGCCATCGATGCCGATCTTCGCACGTCCCCTGGGTAAGCTCGCCGCATGATCCTCGAACGCTCGATGTCCGACGGCTTCCTCACGAACACGTACCTCGTCGCCGACGAGCCCGGCGGCTCCGCGGTGCTGATCGACGCGGGCGGCCCGATGGGTCCGCTGCTCGACGCGCTCGAGCGCGACGACCTGACGCTCACGCACGTGCTGCTGACGCACCACCACTACGACCACGTCTGCGCGCTCGACGAGACGCTGCAGCGCCTCCCCGGCACGCCCGTGCTGATCCACGCGCTCGAGCGCGAGCTGGTCCCGCAGGCGACGGGCGAGATCGTCCCCGGCGAGCCGATCCTCTCGGGCGGCCTGCGGATCGAGCCGCTGCACACGCCCGGCCACACCGCCGGGATGGTCTCGCTGCTCGTCAGCCACGGCGCCGAGCAGGCGCTGTTCACCGGCGACACGCTCTTCAAGGGCTCGGTCGGCGGCGTGCGCGCGCCCGGCCACACGACCTACGCGGACCTCAAGTCCTCGATCATGGACAAGCTGCTCGCGCTGCCGCCGGACATCCCCGTCCACCCGGGCCACACCGACCCGACGACGGTCGGCGACGAGCTGGAGGGCAACGCGTTCGTGCGGATCTGGCGCGGCCTCGACGCCGAGGGCGCCGAGCCGTGCACCGCGCTCGGCGAGCCGGCGACGCTCGTCCTGCTCGGCGACGACTACGACGGCGGCCACAAGGCGTGGGTGCGCTGGCCCGACGGCTCGGACGACATCGTGCCGGGCTCGAAGGTCGAGCGCGGGTAGCGCGGCCCGCTTCGCACGGGCCCTAGGATCTGTCGGGCGATGGCGCGCGACAGAATCCCCACCTCACGCGTGCGCCGCACCGCCACGCTGGGGAGACTCGCGGCGGGGCAGGCCGTGCGGCAGGCCGGCACGCGCGCGGCGAACGTCACGCGCTCGAAGGAGGACGGCCAGGCGGCGCTCGAACGCCGCCACCTCGAGGCGGCCGAGCAGATCGTCACCGCGCTCGGGACGATGAAGGGCGCGGCGATGAAGCTCGGCCAGGTGCTGTCCTTCCTCGACGTCGGGCTCGTGCCGGAGGAGCACCGCGAGGAGTTCCAGGCGAAGCTCGCCGCACTGCGCGACGCGGCGCCGAAGGTCGGCTTCAAGGACATGCGCAGGGTGATCGAGGAGGAGCTCGACGACAAGCTCGGCGAGGTCTTCGCCTCCTTCGACGAGGAGCCGATCGCCGCCGCCTCGATCGGGCAGGTCTACCGCGCGACGTTGCACGACGGCCGCGATGTGGCCGTCAAGGTCCAGTACCCCGGCGTCGCCGCCGCCGTGCGCGCAGACATGTCGAACCTCGGCCTGATCATGCGCGTCGTCAAGCGGATGACGCCGGGCCTCGACGTGAAGGCCATCACCGAGGAGATCCGGCTGCGGATCGACGAGGAGCTCGACTACGAGCTGGAGGCGCAGAACCAGCGCTCGCTCGCGCGCATCTTCCGCGGGCACCCGTTCATCGTCGTGCCCGACGTCGTGACGCGCCTCTCGCGCGAGCGCGTGATCGTCAGCGAGTTCGTCGAGGGCAAGGGCTTCGAGGAGCTGAAGAAGGGCACGCAGGCGGAGCGCGACCGGCTCGGCGAGATCGTCTTCCGCTTCTTCATGGGCTGCCTCTACCGCCACCACCAGTTCTCGGGCGACCCGCATCCCGGCAACTTCCTGCTGCAGAGCGACGGCAGAGTCGCATTCCTCGACTTCGGCCTCTTCAAGCGGATGAGCGCGGAGGACGTCGAGAACGAGCTGGCGTGCCAGCGCGCCGTCAGCGAGGGCGACGCCGAGGGCGTGCACGCGCTGCTGGCGCGGCTCGGCTTCCTGCCGCAGCCGGACAAGATCGCGCCGGAGACGGTGATGGCGTACATCGAGGACACGATCGGCTGGTACACGACCGACGAGGAGCTGCAGCTCACGCCCGAGTTCGCCACGCACGTGATGATCGAGTCGTCCGACATGCGCTCCTCGCACTTCCGCGAGATGCGCCATCAGGACATCCGCCCGGAGCACCTGTTCGGCCGCCGCATGGAGATGCTGACGCTAGCCGTGATCGG
>Ga0265319_1002356_pt1 | contig 10380 bp, 6 predicted proteins | sample 4824metaG_FD_192443 | JGI IMG/M metagenome (GOLD analysis project Ga0265319, IMG submission 192443) | Rhizosphere microbial communities from Carex aquatilis grown in University of Washington, Seatle, WA, United States - 4-8-24 metaG | ecosystem: Host-associated > Plants > Roots > Rhizosphere >... | reverse complement strand
GGCTGTCTGGACCTTCTACCACACCATCGACTCCGAGGTACCCACGCCGCAGGAGGCGTGGCGGATGGCCCAGCTCGTTGACCGCGAGATTCCGCACCTGCCGGTCCGCGGTCCGGGCGTGCCCGAGGGCCTGCACACGCTGGCGGAGAGCAACTGGATGCCGTACCAGTGGTCGATCAACAATGTCGTGATGGCCGAGGCCGTCCACACGGCCCTGGGCTTCTGGCAGGCCGGCCGGCCCGAGGAGGCCTGGCGCATCACCAAGGGTTCCGTGGTCGCGGCCATGTTCATGGGCATATCGCCGGGCAATGTCGGCACGATGTCCCTCCTCGATGTTTACCGCCGCGAATCACAGCGCGATTTCGGGGACGGCGCCGGCGTGCTGTCGCGCGCCATTGTCGAGGGCCTGTTCGGCGTGAGACCCGACGCCCTCGCCGGCGAGTTGCTGCTCGCTCCGGGATTCCCCGCCGCTTGGGACCATGCGAGCCTGCGGCATCCCGACGTGACCTATTCGTTCCACCGCGAGGGCGACCGCGACACCTACGTCGTGGAGCCGACATTCGGCCAGCCGCAGAAATTGCGCCTGAAGGTGCTTGCGCGGCACAGCCAAGTGGCCGCGGTTGCGATCAACGGCCGTCCCGCCCGGTGGACGTACCAGTCGGCGGAGGGCCTCCCCGCCCATGTGGAAATTTCGGCGCCTGCCGCCGCCCGCACCGAAATCGTGATCTCATGGACCGGGCCGGCCGTCGCGGCCGAAGCGCCGACGGCCGCGGCGGAAACTCCCGCCGTCATGCCCGCCCTGCCCGCCCCGCCGGCCGGTGCAGTGCTGGATCCCGTCGAATTGCAGACTCATTTCAACGACCGCGTCACCCGCATCTTCCGGAACGAATATCGCTCGCCCCGCTCGCCATTCGTCTCCCTCGCCCTCCCCAAGCAGGGCCTGGGAGGCTGGGCCGGGGGAAACACCACCACCGCGGAGATCGATGACACCGGCCTGAGGGCTGCCGCGGCAAAAAACGGCGGGCGAATCGTGCTGCCGAACGGCGTGCCGTTCGCGACGCCGGGCGAGGCGGATGCGAAGAACATCCTCTTCACTTCGGAATGGGACAAATATCCCGCCGAGGCCGTCGTGCCTCTGTCCGGGCGCGCGCGCCAACTCTACCTTCTGATGGCCGGATCGACCGGGCCGATGCAGAGTCGCCTGGTCAACGGCGAGGTGATCGTGACTTACACCGACGGCACCACCGACCGGCTCGGGTTGGAAAACCCGACCAACTGGTGGCCGATCGAGCAGGATTATTTCATCGATGACTTCCAGTTCAACCGGCCCGGTCCCCTGCCACCCCGCGTCGACTTGAAAACCGGCACCGTGCGGGTACTCGACCCGGAAACATTCAAGGGCAAGGGTGGACGGGTGCCCGGCGGCGCCGCGACCGTCCTGAACCTTCTGCTGCAACCCGGAAAGGAATTGAAATCCCTCACGGTCCGCACCCTGGCCAACGACATCGTGATCGGCCTCATGAGCGCCACCTTGCTGCGTCCGTAAGCCTGCATGCGCCGGGCGTTCCTTGCGGCCCCCTAAGCTCGGCCGAGGTCACAAACACCGCAGGTGTCTGCGTGGCTTGGGTCCGAAAACACAAGAGCCGCTCCGGTTAAGAAGCGGCCCGTGTGACCTAACACCAAGCAAACCGTAAGAACTACAAACATATCGTTCATCCGAACGATGCTGACTACCATAGGGAAAGACGCGGCCAGCCACGAAATGCTCAAAAATAGCCGCGAGATTTGCAGCGGAATTTCGAATAATCGTAACCTCATGATCTTACGATTATTGCAAATTTTAAATCCTCCCGGAAAGCCGCGCGAAATAAATCCGACCCGCCCGAAACTTCGTCCCAAGAGTGAGTTCACTCCCCCTTGACCGGACGGGCGCCCCGCCTCCTCAGTAAACTGTGATCGATTCGACCCCGGGCGCCGGCGCCGGCACGTCAACACCCGATTTCCGCGGCGTGCTTTTCAGCGGATAGTGGAAGACCAGGCCCTCGTAATTGCGGAAGATGACCTCTTCGTCGGTGATTTTTTCCACGTAGTCGGGATTGATCGGCACCTTGCCGCCACCGCCGGGCGCATCGATCACGAACTGTGGCACCGCGTACCCGGTCGTGTGCCCGCGGAGCCCGCGGATGATTTCCAGGCCCTTGCGGACGTCGGCCTTGAAATGCGCACCGCCGGTGATGAGGTCCATCTGATACAGGTAATAGGGCCGCACCCGCATGCGCAGCAGACGATGCACGAGAGCCTTCATGACCTCGACGTCGTCGTTGATGTCCTTGAGCAATACGCTCTGGTTGCCGAGCGGGACGCCAGCAAACGCCAGACGCTCGCAGGCATCCCTCAGCTCCGCCGTACATTCCTTGGGATGGTTCACGTGGATGCTCATCCAGATCGGTCCGTATTTCTTGAAAATCGCGCAGAGTTCCGGCGTGACCCGCTGCGGCAAGAACACCGGGATGCGAGAACCGATGCGGATGAACTCGACATGCTTGATCGCGCGCAGCCGGCTCAGCAGGTGCTCAAGCTTCTTGTCCGAGAGCAGCAGCGGGTCGCCACCTGAAAGCAACACGTCGCGGATCTCCGGGTGCGCCTCGATGTACCTCAGGGCCTGCTCGTGTTCGGGGTGGAAGTTATAGTCCTGCGCGTTGGACACCAGGCGACTGCGGGTGCAATACCGGCAGTAGGCCGCGCAACGGTCGGTCACAAGGAACAACACCCGGTCGGGATAACGGTGCACCAGGCCGGGGACCGGCGAGTGCTCGTCCTCACCGAGCGAGTCGAGCTGCTCCTCCTCGGAAACGATCATTTCCCCGGACCGCGGGATCACCTGCTTCCGGATCGGGCAGTTCGGATCCTGGCGGTCGATCAGATTGAAAAAATACGGCGTGATCGCCAGGGCCAGCTTCTGGCTGGCAAAGGCACAACCGGCCTTTTCGTCGGCCGTCAGCGTCATGAAACGCTCGAGCTGCTCGACACTGGTGATCCGGTTCTTCAGCTGCCAGGCCCAGTCCTGCCAGTCGGACGCAGGGATGTGCTGCCAAAGGCCCTGGCCTTCGAACCAGGCGGAGCGATCTTCATTATAGGGCATGGAGGGTTAAAGCGACAGTTAGGGGCCTAATCATACCGTGTCAAATGGGTGACGGTTTTGGCAACGGGGCTGATTGAATCCTGCGGGTTTATGGTCCCGGATTCAGGCGGTCCGCATTCCGGCTGAATCCGGGACCAGCAGCGGATTCGATTATTCCGCCGGTTAATTCAGCCGCCGGCCGGCATGGACGCATCGAGGTCGATCTCCCACCGGTTGTCCAGGCGCAGAGCCACGTCGATCGGGTCGCCGACCGACACGGTGCCACGGCGCACCTGATAGGCCCAGACTTGGAAGGAGGTGAGATTCGCGGCCCCGTAGATCGTTGAGAAGGCGCCATCGACGGCGTCGAATCCGCAGGAGACCTTCACCCGCCCGATGCGCGGAACGTTGAACCGGGCGTCGAAGGTGAACCATTTCCCGCCGAGGTAGATTTCCGTGTAGGCATGGAAGTCCATGTGATTCGTCGGGTCGGGGAACCCGATATCGGGCAGATGGCCGGTGATGTAGCGGGCCGGTAGATTGAACGTGCGGCAGAGCGCCACCTGGAGGTGCGCGAAATCCCGGCATACGCCGTACCCGCGCTGGAGCACGTCCCAGGCGGACAGGTCCGGCCGGCCCGAGGCGTAGCGATACTCGATGTTCCGGTGCACCCAGGTTGAAATCGCCTGCACGCGCGCCAGCCCGTGCTCGACCTGGCCGAACTGCTGCCAGGCGAAATTGACCAGCTTGTCCGAGTCGCAGTACCGGCTCGGCAGCGTGTAGCGCAGCATCGCCGGCGGCAGCTCGCCCGGGGGCACCGGTTCGGCCCCGCTCCAGCCGGCGTTGTCCGGCTGCGACGACACCGAGACGAGCGCATCGTGCCGGATCTCGTTGCGACCGGGGTGAAGCATCACGCGATAGACGAGGTTGCCATGGCTGTCGACGAACTCCTCGACCGGCAGTTTTTCCCCAAACGACAACCGCTCCTCCTGCAGGGCCTGGTAGGGATCCGCCCGCGGGCGCAGGTTCAGCAAGACCACGGCCGGAGCGGTGTTCTCGTAGACCAGGCTGCATCCGACGCGCAGGGTCAGGTCGAGCGCCGGCCGGCCCGTTGCTGGATGCGTCGTCATGCCCAAACCATCGCCGCCGTCCATGTCAGCGGCAACGGAATTAACCCCGCGGAGTCGCTGAAACTCGCCTCAGTTGTGCCCCGACACCACCATTCCGGCTCCCTCGCACGTACCAGCAAACAAACCCGGGTTGAAGCCGACTTTCCTCCACTCTGCCTTTGCAGCTTTGATGCCGTGTGCGGAAATCGTTTCTCGCCACTAGGGTGGTTACCTGATAGCCGTTTCATCCAATCGATGGAGCAGGGCCGTTTATCGGCCACCACCCCTCCCTCCATCATCTTCCCAGTCCTTCCAATTCCACCTATGCCAGCCCATCCCCACGGGGGAAAAATTGAGCCGAAATTCTCGGCCCCGCTCTTCATCCTCACGATTGCGCTCACGCTCGTGGCCCTCTTCGGGATCCTCGCCTTGGCCGTGCCTGCGGTCTGGCATGCGCAACTCGCCGCCGGCTGGAAAGCCGTGCTGATCGTGTTCCTGGTTGTCCACCTGGTGGCCGCCTTCGTGGAGTTTGTCTTCCACCGCTACGTCCTGCACGCCCCGCTGGTGCCTTTCCTCAGCTATTTCTACAAGCAGCACACCCTCCATCACGCGCTGACCCGCGTGGGTTACCAGAAATCGAAGCGCGGCGAACAGGTTCCCTGCCTTGTCGAGAATCTCGCCGTCAACCGCTACCCCATCATGGAGGAACCCCAGTACGAGGCGTCGTATTTCCCCTGGTACTCGCTCGCCATCTTCGCCCTGCTGGCCAGCTTCATCCTCGCTCCCGTTCAGGCAATGCTCCCCGGCGCCCCTGTCTTCCTCGGCGGATTCCTCGCGATCGCCTGGTCGCTTTCCCTCTACGAGCTGATCCATGCGGTCGAGCACTGGCCGCAGGCCACATGGGACCGACTCATCGAGAGCCCGACGTTTGGGCGCTTCTGGCGCAAGGCCTATGCCTTCCACCTCCGGCACCATGCGGATATCCGCTCCAACGAGGCCATCTCCGGATTTTTCGGCCTGCCGGTGGTGGACGTGATCCTCGGTACCTACCTCGATCCGGAAACGCTTTACCGGCACGGCCAGCCGGTTGATCCCAAGGAGTTTGTCAGCCCCCGGCCCCGCTTCGCCTTGATCCGCTGGCTCGACCGCCAGGCCGACGAGTCCGTGCGGCGGCGGCGCAAACGGCGTTCCGTCTCCGAGGTTCCGGCCGCGACCGACGACGAAAGCCTCTCGATTCCGCCGGTGAAACTGGCGACCGCGACCGACGGCCGCACGCGGATCTGAGCGTTCGCGCACGTTTCCCCTTGGCACGCGCGGCCCGACGCCTTTTCGTCGGGCTTTAATGCCGACACCCAAGCCTGCAGTTCTCGCGCTCGAAGACGGATCCGTTTTCCGCGGCCTAGCCTTCGGCGCCGACGCCACCATCGCCGGCGAGTGCGTGTTCAACACGTCGATGACCGGCTACCAGGAGATCCTCACCGATCCCTCGTACTTCGGCCAGATCGTCACGATGACCGCCGTCCAGATCGGCAACTATGGTGTTAACGCCGCCGATGCCGAGGCCGCCGCGCCCAAGTGTTCAGGATTCGTGGTCCGCGAACTCTCCCCCGTCGTCAGCAACTGGCGGAGCCAGCAGTCGCTCGGCGACTACCTGCGGCAATACGGCATCCCCGGGATCAGCGAGGTCGATACCCGCGCGCTCACCAAAAAGCTCCGCGTCGATGGCGCGATGAAGAGCTGCCTCAGCACGCTCCCGATCTCCGACGAGGAGGCCGTCCGGCGCGCCCGGGGCTGGCGGGACATGGCCGGCACCGACTACGTGAAGGATGTCACGTGCCATGAGCCGTTCATCTGGCGCGCCGCTGACGCCGCCAATTTCAACACCCCGTACCTGCCCGTCGGCACGACCATGAACGCGCCCGGCGTGCCCGCCAAAAAATTCCGCGTCGCCGCGTTCGACTATGGCGCGAAGTTCAGCATCTATCGCAAGCTCGTGCAGCACGGCTTCGAGGTGCAGGTGTTTCCCGCCAACGCGACTCACGAGCAGGTGCGCGAACAGAAGCCCGACGCCGTTTTCCTCTCCAACGGCCCCGGCGACCCGGCGGCGCTGCCGTACATTCACCAGACAGTCACCGCCTTGCTGCCCGATTATCCGACGTTCGGCATCTGCCTCGGGCACCAGATGATCACCCACGCGCTCGGCGGCACGACTTTCAAGCTCAAGTTCGGCCACCGCGGCGGCAACCAGCCGGTGAAAAACCTAGAGACCGGCCGCGTCTCGATCACCGCCCAGAACCACGGGTTCGCCACGGACCCGAAGTCCATCGAGAGCCGCGGCGCCAAGGTCACCGAGATCAACCTCAACGACCAGACCGTCGAGGGCCTGCGCCACAAGGAACTGCCCGTCTTCAGCGTGCAATATCACCCCGAGGCCGCCCCCGGTCCGAACGACGCCGATCCTCTCTTCGTCGACTTCTACCGGATGGTCGAGGCCCGCAAGGCCGGGAAGATCTAGGGCGGAGCCGTTCGTTCGTAGGAGCCTGCCTCAAGCCACCAAACGGTTTCCTTCCTTTCCCTGCTAAAACGGAATTAAGCGGCCTGACTCCGGCTGTGCCAAAAACTCGAGCCGTTGGCGTAGGTTTTCCCGCCGGATTTCACGGTCGAAAAGTGCCTGCCGACCTTCGGCCCGGGCTTCCACCAAGCCCGCCCTGCACAAACCGGGCGGCCTGCGGCATCGTCACGCCGGCAAGGCGACAACCGGTAGCGTCAACTAATAGTTGACGCTACCGGTTGTCGCCGGCGCCTTGCGGCGGTGGCCAGGTTGGAACCCTCGCTGTCCGTCCCTCCTCTTTCACTCCGGCGCGGGCCGGCTCCGTCCAGCCGCCGGCTTGCACCCGGCCCGCGATGAAACGATTGACGTCGGCCACGGTGCGGAGCTGGCGCAGGTCCTCGTTGTTGATCGAAACCTGAAGCACATCCTCCACGAGGATCATCATCTCCATCATCGCGAGCGAATCGATCCCGAGGTGCTCGCGCAAAAGCAACTGGTCGTCCGGGCGTCCCAACCGTTCCCGCAGGTCAGGCTCCATCTGCTGCGCCACGATGCCGTGGATGATCGCCGGCACATGCCGGGGATCGCCGGTCTTCCGGAATTCGCGGGCCGCCTCACGGGTCGCGCCGGGACAGCGTTTCAGGACGCGGCGCAATTCAACGTCGTCCTCGAGCGTGAAGGTTCTCATGGCCTGGATCCGGGCGGGATGATCTCCGGACAGGGTCGGACGGTTGGTTTCATGGTGATTGCGGGATGGCTGCTGCGCTGAGCTCAACGGGACTTCGAGAACACCGCCACGGACTGTCCGAGGCTCCCGTAATCGCGTTCCACGCGTCCGTCGTGCCAGGTGAGGTCCTCATCGATCGGAATGTGCGGCTTGTCCCCGTCATGGATCACGTCGAGGTTGAAGCCCAGGTGATGGGCCCACGCCACGATGGCGTGACGGTCCATGAATTGGTTCAAATGCGCACCCGGACGCGAGTGAGCCAGGGATTGCCGGAAGACCTCCCAATGGCTGTCGATGTAGAATTCCAGGAAGGAAAATACGACGAACCCGCCGGGCTTCAGCACGCGCTTCGCCTCGCCCAGGTAGCGGAACGCGTCCTCGTGGGTGAGATGGGTGAACACGGAGAAAAAGCAGACAAAGTCGGCGCCAGCGCTCTCGCACGGAATCGAGCCTCCGTCGGTGCAGGCGAATATCCAGTCGTGCCGCCCGGATATTTTCCGCGCATAGTCGAGCATCTCGGGAACAACGTCCGTCCCCAGATAGTGCAGATCGGGCACGGACACCAGCTGCAGGGCCAGCCGCCCGCTCCCGCAGCCTACATCGATGATGAAATGCCCGCCGGCCAGCCCGAGCGAACGAAGCAACGCCCGCTCAAGCTTGCCCACCGTGATGAAATCACCGCCCACCGCCGCCTCCAGCGCGGCATCCTTCGGCAGCGTGGCCCGCAGGCGCGCCACGTGGTTCGGATAGCTTTTCAGGAAGTTCGTCTCGGCCATGGTCGGTTTCGCCCTCGCTGGTCCCGGATCGCATCCTCGGACCGCTCGTGGCGATTGCTGAAGGTGACAATCCTCGCGGACGAATCCGCCATCTGTCCGCGGAAAAATTTCAGCCTGCCCACCTCATCCGCAGCGATTCAGTTGCAGGAGCCTGCAAGGAATCGAGCTGGGCGTCGGCAAGCGGCGCCTCCGCGTCTTCGATCCCGGATCCAAAATCGTTCTAATACCAACGGCTCTTAAAAATGGACGATCGCAGTGCGGGTGTCCGTGGGTAGGGCGAGGCGTTCCACCGTCGCCAAGCCTATGGCGGACAGGCCCTGCCGAGCCGCGGTCTTGGATCGTGAGCCTGTCGAACGGCTCACCGGGACGGTTCGCCCTACCTATTGTCCAAAAGTTAAAGGACGTTGGTATCATTCCTCGTTCTCTTTCTCGTTCTCCACGTTCGGTTCTCAGCCTGACGTTCGCGGCGGTCTCCGGTTCAACCAAACGGGAACGAGGAATGAGAAAGAGAATGAAAACGATTATTCCGGGATCCGCCTTGGCTCAGGCTGCGGCCAAGCGCGCCGCCGGCGCACGCCTAGAACGTGGCCGTCAGCGACAGCGAAAATACCCGGCCGCGCCAGTCGCCGTAGGACTGCACGCCCGTCCCGGACGGATCGTCCTCGAATCTCGGCGGTGCGGCGTTGAACAGGTTGTTCACCCGCAGCTGTCCACGCAGGCCGAAGCGCTCGCTCTTCCAAGGCAGCCAGCGCGCCAGGTCACTCTGCACGAACGCGTCAAACTGCCAGAATGGATCCACGCGGTCGCTCCCCTGGTCCACCTGCTCGGTGGGCGACAGAGCACGGGCGTGGAAATAGTGCCCGTCCAGGCCAAAGCCGTACTTGGGCCGGAACCAGCCCGCGCCAAAATTCATGCGATGCCGCAGCAGTCCCGGCGCCGTGCCATCGGGCGTGCGCAGCTCATCGACCACCGGCGTGGTCGGCAGCACCTGCAGGCGGTAGCTCTGGAAATATAGCCAGCGGCCGTATAGCTCGAGACGCCCCCCGAGGCACTCGGTCCACGCGTAGTCGAGCGACGTGCTCCAGTCTTGGGAATGGCGGTAGGCGAGGTTGAAATCGCCGGTGAGCACGTTCGTGATCGGGCCGACGCCATAGGGATCGCCCGGCGGCGCCGGCGCGCGGGTGACCCGCCCGGGAAGGAGCGTTTCGAGGTTCACGACGTCCTGCGCGCCGAGATAGCTCAGTTCGCCCGACTTCCGCGTGTCCACGAAATCGACCGCGGCACGAAACTGGTGCACCTGCCCGCGCTGGAACACCAGACCGAGCGTGCGCGTAACCGCGGCTTCCGGGCGGAGACTTGGGTTCAGGGCATCACTGGCCAGCACCTGGGTGTTGGTTTCGTTGTTCCGCAACGGGTCGCGGATCGTCATGTAGTTCACGTCACCCCCGCCGGCGCCCGCGACCGCGGGGGTCGACGCGGTTCCCGTCAGGTTTGGCGGCGGCAGGCGGTTGGACGTGGCGAAGGTGCCGCGCAGCGAGAATCCACCGGCCAGATCGATCTTCAGCCCGCCGGTTGGCGCCACGTTGGTCTCCTGGGCCGTGGCCGCCGCGACATAGCGCGCCGCGACGTCGGCCTGGACGTCGCGGATCCAGCCGGGCAACCATTGTGAAGGCAGCAGCGGCGCCTGCATTTCGCCAAAGACGCTGAGCCGCTGCAGTGTCCGGCCGGAATAATGCGTCGGCGTGCCGGCCAGCGTGCCGTCGCCATAGGTCTCTTCCGCCGTGGAGGGCGCCAGGTGGTTGCGCCGGTAATCGCCGCCGAAATTGATCGCGCCGGTGCCGGTCGGCAGCGCGAGCGATTGGTTCGTGATGCGCAGGGCGGTGTCGAGCACGTCGTAGTCCCCGAGCGTGACGAATCTCCCACGGCTGCCATAATACTGCAGCACCTGGTCGTAAAATTCCGGCGGCGGCCCGTGGACCTGCGTGTCGCGGAGGGGATTGTAGATCCCTTCGTCGACGAGCTGCTGCCATCGGACGGGATCGGCCCCCGCGAGCCCGCGGTACTGCGTGACACTGCGGCCGTACTGAGCGTCCAGC
>Ga0265319_1002352_pt1 | contig 10391 bp, 8 predicted proteins | sample 4824metaG_FD_192443 | JGI IMG/M metagenome (GOLD analysis project Ga0265319, IMG submission 192443) | Rhizosphere microbial communities from Carex aquatilis grown in University of Washington, Seatle, WA, United States - 4-8-24 metaG | ecosystem: Host-associated > Plants > Roots > Rhizosphere >... | reverse complement strand
GATACTCGCCGCATGAAATAAAATCTTTCCATGTGTTCGGCTTCGTCGTTTTGTAGCCCCCTCGGTACCACGAATCTCCCTTTTCGCTCCCACCTCGCACGTGAGCAATCGCCATCACGACTCCCCGGAGTGCGACGGAGCGCAGAATACTAAACGACGGCGTGGAGCTAATGCCGTACGCGCCGTACCCGTCCATGATGCAGCTGTTCCCTCCATCCCTCTTCAATCCTTTTTTATAGATGATGGAAAGTGGGATCATCGCGCCGTCATGCCCCGGGACTTCCACTTCCTCCGACGTCAGATTTTCGAAACCGGGATAGGTGATGTCGAAATTGAATATGCTCTTTTTGAAGGAGCCGTTGTCCGCATCGTAATCATACAACGTGCGTGGAGACGTCCACGTCGAGATCGTCATGATGAAGTGATTCGTATGCTGGTCCGGACACATGGCCCCGACCGCACCCGTCATCGGAAGTGAAACTTGTGTTGCCTTTCCGTCGCTGAAATGATACGCAACGACACGTCCGACAATTCCATCCGAATAAACGGCGAGGAGGTAATCCTTTCCCTTGACGATGTATTGCATCGCGTCCTTTTGTTCGGGCAGGATGGTCTCTGCGTGCCGCCAGTCGGGATGTTCGATGCTGGTCGAAATTAGTTTGTACTTCGGGGCGCCGGCTTCGGTTATGGCGTACGCCCTGTCGCCGTGGAATTCCATTCCCCGAACCAGGCTGTCCGAAACTTCACAGAGAACGTTCCACTTAATCTTTGGATTCGCCATCTCCGTCGTGGGCGCGTAGAAAGTGTGCATCTCCCCGCGCACGTTCGAAAGGGATGCGAAAACGTACTGCGGATACGTTTCGTCGATGCTCGCGAACGGGAGATCGTTGGGAGCGATGCGGAGATCGGGGTAACTTTCGTCGCTGAAAAAATCAAGGTCGCTCGAGGAGGCAGTGCCGAGTTTATGCAATTTTGTTTTTGTATTTAATTCAAACTCGGAGCTTTTATTATCGGCGGTTTTTTGTGAGAAATAAAAAAACGACGAGTTGTCAAGCGTCCAACCAATCGGACCGAACCAGCTCGGATAAATGCTGTCGGGGAGCAGCTTGCCGGATTCGACATTCAGCACTCGAAGTTCGGAGACTTCGGCTCCTGCCGCAGAAAGTCCCAAAGCGATGCTCTTTCCGTCATAACTCGGTATCACGTTCTGGATAGTGGTGACAACTCCGGACCTGTATGTGGAAGGATCGAGAAGAAGTTTCTCCTCCCCATCCCATCCCTGACGGTAGTAAAGCTTGCCGACGTTTTCGCCTCCTTTGGTTTTTTTGTAAAACAACCGTCCCCCTTCGCAGACGATGTCGGAATAATTCGCGGGCTTAAGCTTGTCGAGAGCAACCCACTCTTTTACAAGCGAGTCCCTGGCGGGAATTCTCGCCAGGAGACTGTCGCTTAACGTTGCCTCCGATTTAAACCATTGCTCCACCTCTTTGGTTTTCATGTTTTCCAGCCATCGGTACGGGTCCTTGTAGGTTTTTCCCCAGTATGTGTCGGCGCTGTCCACAGTACGGGTGGGAGGATAGTTCAACTGCGCAAACAAACTAGTCCCCAAGAGCATTGGCACAACCAAACAGAAGAATCTTTTCATAGCGTGGTTCTCCTTCCTAGTGACAGATAAATTTTAATGGTGAGAATATCAGACGTGTTTATTTTTCCATCCCTATTGAAAACATTCTCTCGAGGTCATGCTTCGAATAGACCCGGAATGCGATGAGCGTTTCCGATTTCTCTATGCCGGCGACTTTCCGTATGTGGTCGGTGACAAGGTCGGCGAGGCGGTCGTTGTCCTTCACGCGGATGATCACCGCGAGATCGTACCGCCCGGCGACGGAATGTACCTCCGTGATGCCCTCGATATCCGCCAGTTGTTCGGCAACAGGATTGATCTTGTCTCGTGCAACGGTCAGCAGAACGATAGCGGTCACCATATCACTTCTCCTTCAGTAATTTTTTATAAATGTCGGCAACGTGAATTTCCATGTACCGCGACGGGTGTTTCGCGGCTCCAAAACCGAATTTTTGGTACAACCTGTGGGCGTCGCGGGTCAGGAGCGTAAAACGCCGAAGTCCCTGCAGGTCCCGATGTTTCATCACGCATGAAATCAACCAGGTGCCCAGGCCTTTCCCGCGGAATGATTCGAGGACATACACGTCGCACAAGTAGGCGTATGTTGCATGGTCTGTAATGACACGTGCGAAGCCGATCTGTTTCTCGCCGTCAAAGAGGCCGAAGCATATTGAGTGTTCGATCGCCCGTTCGACGATCTCTCTCGGAATTCCTTCCGACCAGTAGCAGTGCGTCAAGAAATCGAATATCGCATCAACGTCGAGTTTGGCAGGATCGTCCGAAACAGTATATTGACCCCGATGATATTCCGTGTACATAGGTGGTACAAGCTGTTGGCTATTGGGCATTAGCTGATAGCTGTTCATTGTTAATTGTTGATTGTTCATTGATCATTGATCAAGGCTTATACAGGCCCGCTCTGTTAGCACCGCTCAGGCCGGCATCATACGTCCGCTTGTCCACGGGGGAAAGCGAGCGAGCCATGGCGGCGGTAATGACTTTGTGGATTTTTATATTGCTCAACGCATCTCCAATGACATCAAGAGCAGCGTCTGATGCCCCCCATTTCAATTTGTCGTATGAAGAAAGGTTAAGAGGACGGGTGTACTGTCGAAGCGTCTTTTCACGATCGACATTGTAATACGATTCGAAATACGACATGACCAATTCCCGCAGCGAAGCATACACAGGCTCGCGGTACCGCAGGCCGGCAAAATTTGATTTTGCGATCGCTCCGAGTCGGCCATTGCGTTTGAAGAGAGCGATCACATGGTCGTCGTCCCTCACTGCGTCCATGTCCACGATCAGGGGAGGATACCCTAACCTGCGTAGAGCCATCGCGGCAAAAATTGCGCCGTCGTAACAATGCGCGGTGCGGTCGCGGAGCACGCTTCGCGGCGAGCGGTAGCGTGACTCGGCGCTGTACCGAAGCGTGTCGAGAAATTCCTGTATCTTTGCAGGAGATGTCAGCGCTGAAAGTATTTTCATCTCCGGCACTGTCCAGTCAGCGGCGATGTGATTGTCCGCGGTTCGCTGCTTCATTCCACAATCTGTTCGAGGTGATGCTTCAGATGCCGTACATAATCCTGAATGACGAATTCCAGCGTCACCGGCTTGTTGTCGCCGATAATACAGAGATTTCCTCTTGCAGTCTCCGGCATTACGGAGAGAATATGGACGAGATGAAGATTGTAGCTCTTCCACAATTGAATGAGCTCAGCCCACGGTTCGTTTTGATACCGCTGCTTCGCCACCCACTCCTGCTGTTCATAACCGGCGATTCTTAGCTCGCCTGTCAACTGTCCTCGAACAAACCTCTGGTGATTGTTTGCGGCGGAATCGATAAGATGGCCGAGAACTTCTTTCTTCGACCACTTTTCCGGCGACGATTTTCCCGCGCTGTCGGATTCGGAAATATCCGCAAGTGTGACAGACGATTGCGCGATAAGAGATGTTAACTCATCAATGGTACTTTGCATTGCTCTTTTCCTTATCTAGCCTGAGCCATCCCTTAATCCCTCCCCTTTCAGGGGAAGGGAAGAGTGGCGTCCGAACTTAAGTATTACACTTTCTCCTATTTTTTGTCGAAGGCTTGATTGCGGACCATCTTCAGCATGTCGTACGGTGCGGAGTCTCCGCCTAAGTATTTGTGGAACCAATCCAGGTGCGCGTTATAGTACAACGGCATCGACTTCACGCCGCTCGGCCAGTGGCCGTCGTTCGGAAAGACGATCAAACGAGACTGGACATTCATCTTCTGAAGGTCGGTGAAGAATTCCAGGCTCTGTGGATACGGAACGCGATAATCTTTTTCGCCCGTGATGACAAGGCACGGAGTTTTGAAATTCTTGACAAACTGATTCGGCGACCACTTGGTATAGAGATCGGAATTCCATGGCGTGCCGCCGAGGTCCCATTGCGGGAACCACAATTCTTCGGTCGAACCGTGCATCGCCGTCAGGTCGTACACTCCCATCATGCAAGCGATCGCTTTGAAGCGGGAGGTGTGTCCTTCCAGCCACATCATCATGTATCCTCCGAACGACCATCCCATCGCTCCCATGCGGTCCTTGTCGACGTACGAAATTTTCTCCAGCGAATCGGCAACTGCCATCACATCCTGATACACCGCTCCTCCCCAATCTTTCGATATCTCCGCTGTGTATTCCTGTCCGTATCCCGTTGAGCCGTGCGGATTTGGAAAGGCAACGATGTAGCCGCTTCCGGGATACACCTGCCAATCGCCGCGGAATGCATCCTCCCACTGGGACTGCGGTCCGCCGTGGACATTGAGAATGAGCGGATATTTTTTCGACGGGTCGAAATTATGCGGCTTGACGATAAAGGTATGAACTTTTCTTCCCGTCGGAGAAGTGATCCACATTTCTTCGGCCGGACGAATATCGACGGAATCTTCGACCGGTTTATTCAGAAAGGTAATCCGCCGCAGATTTTTTCCCTGCGTTGTCGCTCGCCACATGTCCACCGGCTCGCCAATGGCGCGACGGACGATAACGAGCATCTTTCCGTCCGGCGATACGTCAATCGCGTCGATCGTTTTCACATCGATCACTTTCGTGACTTCTTTCGAATTCAACTCTACTCTATAGAGAGGAACGTGTCCCTGAACGTCGGCGGTAAAATAAATGCTCTTGGAATCGGGCGCCCAAGTAATGCCGTCCACCCAATTATCGAATTTTTCGGTCAACACAGATTTTTCGCCGGTTTTTCTGTCGTACAGAGCGATCCGGAAAAGGTCCGATTCGTACGCCGGTGTTGTCTGCATCCGGTACGCGATGTATTTTCCGTCGGGGGAATAACTCGGGTCGCCGTCGAACGATTTATTTTCAGCGGTGATATTTTTCGGTTCGCCCCCCGATGTCGGAACGATGAAAAGGTCAGCGTTCGTCGATTCGGCTTCGTTCGCATCATGGTTCGAGGCGAAGCAGACTTCTTTTCCGTCGGGCGATACGGCCACTCCCCCTCCTCCGAGCGAGAAGACCGGAGCATCGTAATCACCGGGAGATAGGTCGGCATATTTCTTTGTATCGATATCGTACGAGAAGACGTGCGATCGTCTGCCGTCTTTCCAGGAAGTCCAATGACGATAAAGCAGGTGATCGGCCATGTGCGCCTGGATCGGACCGCTGCTCATGCTCTCGTCGATCTTCTTGTTGCAGTCGCCGTCGGCGCCGCATTCCGGAAAGACATCGCTCGTGAAGACGAGGTGCTTCCCGTCCGACGTCCACTCGGCATCGCCAACGCCAGTGCTGAAATGTGTGATCTGAGACGGCTCTCCTCCGTCAAGCGGGAGAAGCCATGCCTGCGGTCCCTCGTGGCGGGCAGAAAGAAAGAGGAGCGACTTTCCGTCGGGCGACCATCGCGGATGATAGTCCGAGGCAGAATTATCCGTCATCTTCCTGAGATTGTTCCCGTCGGCTTCCACCAAATAGACTTCCGTTCGGGCTTTGCCCTCGGCAAGATTGCTTTCAGTAACGGTGAATGCAATATTTTTTCCATCCGGCGATATCTGCGGTCCGGAAACCGATTTAATCTTGTAGAGATCCTCGATCGTAAACGGTCTCTTTTGTGCAAATGCCGCAGTGAGCGTAAAGACCGACAGCAATAACAAGACTGTTTTTTTCATCGGATGAGTTTCCTTTGATTGGTGTGAGCGTTCTCTGCGAGAAAAAAAATTGAACCGGATATTGGCAGAACCGCGTTTACTGGACGGGATGCTATGATGCGATCACTTCTTCAGCACTTCTTCAATCGAAGCGATCAGCTGTTGAGTCGAAAACCCTTTGTCGAGGTACGTGATATTCGCTTCAGATTTCCATGCTCCGGCAGTCTGGGCCTGTGCGGTCATCATGATGACGGGAATGCGGGCGGTCATCGGCTCCTGTTGCAAATTCTCAACCATCATGAATCCGTTCATATTGTCCATATGGACATCGGTGAGAATAACGTCTGGTCTGTATTTTGCGGCAAAATTGAGTCCGACGATGCCGTCTTCGGCCTCAAGCGTATTGTAACCCCGAACTTTCAGCGAAACCGCAAGCGCCTTGCGAAACGCCGGCTCATCGTCAACAATAAGAACGGTTTTCATCCGAATTCTCCTGTAATTTGATTGTCGAAAGTAGTAAAAGCGTTGATGAAAATCAATAAAGCCGTTAAGAAAAAACAAAGCCCCGGAAGGCTCGACAGCTCCCCGGGGTCAAAAAGAACAATCAGCGTATCCCAATTTATTTTACCATCAGCATTTTCTTCCTGTAATATTCTTTCTTTCCCTTTTGATCGTTCACTGTCAATTGATAGATGTACATCCCCGTTGCAACATTCGATGCATTCCAAACCTCCTGATGGTAACCAGCAGACCGATCGTCGTTCACCAGTGTCGTGACCTCCTGGCCTATGGAGTTGTATATTTTCAGAACGACGCGGGTTTCGTTCGGAACCAAGTAAGAGATGGTCGTCGAAGGATTGAACGGGTTCGGATAATTCTGGTACAATTCAAAATGATCGGGCGGATTGACGCTGACATCAAGCTGCTTCGTCCATTTTTCACCCGTTGAACTTGTGATGGTAAAGGTAAGCGTCTGCGGTTTATTGATCGGCGCGAGTTTATCTACGGTGAAAGAAAATGCCGCCGTGGTATCCCCCTTTCCCTTGAGTTGTTTTATTGTCTGCGAGGTAGAAGCAAATTTGAGCCAGCCGGGAACATTCGATACTTCAACCGTAACTCCTGAGGCGGCAACAGTCGAGGTATTTCGAACGGACAATTCTATACTATTATCCTTCGACTCAAACGGGAGCTGATGCTGGGAGAGTGAAAAGTCAAAAGTGAAAAGTGAAAAAAGGATAACAATGAATGCTTTCATAATCCCCCTCTTTTGGGTTCGTAGTCCATAGTGCCAAGTTTTTGTTTTCCTGTTCATTGTTGATTGATCATTGTTCATTGATCATTGTCCAACATTCAACGTGATCACGACCAACGGATTCGTGGATAGATCCTGTGTCTTATTCTGCAGCACGGAACCAGACTGTGCCCGGAATTGCAGGTTTGCAGGAAGGAGTTCTTTGGTTGTAGTTCCGTTCACGGTGTTCCCAAAGGATCTCCATGCACCGGAATAATAGGTAACGACGGCATTGTTGACCGGATTGTTCTGAGGATTTATGACGTTCACCGTAGCCAGGACAGTCGAAAAAACTACTGTATTGTTACTCCCCACATCCTGCGTCTTGTCGTTACTTCCGAAAGCGTAAGTCATCCTGAATGCATAGCTGTTGGGCAGAAGCTCTTTCGTGGCTATCCCACCTGATGTTGTTCCGAAACTTCTCCATGCGCCGGAGTAATATTGCACGGTTCCCTGGTCAATAAGGCTTCCTTGACTATTTTTCAACTGAACTGCCGCATTGACTGTTTGGAATATGACCGTGGAATTTGCTCCTATGTTCTGCGCCTTGTCATTGCTTCCATAAGCGTAAGTCATTCGGAATGAGTAATTGTTCGGCAGAAGCTCCATCGAGGCTACACCGTTTACCGTCGTACCAAACGTCCGCCATGCACCGGAATAGTATTGCACTGCGCCGGTGTCCATCAAACTGCCTTGGCTATTCTTTAGCTGGACAGAAGCATTAGTTGTTTGGAAGGTCACAATAGGGTTTGCACTTAGATCCTGTGCTTTATCGTTACTGGCAAATGCGTAGGTCATTCTAAATGAGTAATTGACCGGCAACAATTCCATTGTTGCGACACCGTTGCTAGTGATTCCAAAATTTCTCCACGCTCCGGCGTAGTATTGGACAGTTCCCGTATCCATTAAGCCGCCTTGACTGTTCTGGAGTTTGACTTGCGCATTGACGGTTTGAAACACCACCGTATCGCTTCCAACGGTAACGTTTGATTTTGTTTGCACGCCGTAGGCATACGTCATTTGCAAGCTCACGGTCTTGAGTGTGGTATTAATGGTGAATGTTCCGTCGTTGTTGTTGACCGCGGGCTTCCAGCTTCCATCATAATACTGAAGCGAACCGCCTGTGAGTCTGGCCCCTGTGCTGTTAATAAGCTTCACGCTAAGCCCAGAGGAAGGCAATGGCAATTGTTGTTGGAGCTGAATAACGTCTTGAGACAGATCTCTAATCGAGTAGCTGTTAATGGATAATGAACTACTGTCGCTAACAAGTTGGCGCTGGAAATTCGAAAGGGTTGCATTGGCTAAGGTCACATTCCCTGCTGCGACCTGGCTGAAATAATTATTTACAAAGCCAATGTATGTATTTTTCGTTCCGTCACTTAATATCCAATTCGCTTTTCTTTGAGCATTAATTTCTCTAAGAAAATAATCCTGATCGATTATTTTTGTGAGGGCGGTGTTTTGACGATCATTGTCAGCGAAATGCAATTTAAACTTCACAACAATGCCCGAATCAACAATACTATAGCTCACAATGTTTGCTACAGGGCCATTGTCGGAAAAATGAACGATTGGGTTAACATAACCCTGAGAGAGCGAATCGCCATAAATAATGAATTGATAATCACCGTTTAAAGCGGGTTCAATATTTGCATCGACCGAGTTGTTGTCTTCCGGAGTCCCAACTCCGTAGGCGGCTGAGCCGATGAGGGCACTTGGTATTTGGTCATACTCAATTTTGGCAATTCCGTCAAACCCAGATTTTCTCCCTTGTGGATCGACAATAAGAAAATTAGCATTGCCTGTCGCAAAATAAGAAATAGATTGGGCGTCTACCACACTGGACAGGAAGGCGAGTGGTAGGATGAAGTTTAAAGCTATTCTGGTCTTCATAGATTAATTCCTCGAAAAAATTTGTGCCCTAAAGACTTTGTTATTGTATGCATCAAGTACTACTTTTTTGCAATAACTGCCACTCGTATTACCCGGATCAAAAATGGAATATATCCCGTTGTTCTTACCCGTAATCGATATCCAATGTGGCTGCCAGCTGCCATCAGGATGTATATCCTTAACTTGAGCGAGTATATAACTTCCAGCGGCTATATCTGCATCGAGATCCGAAAGATTTATTGTGATTCCATTTTTCAGATTATCCCGCTTACCCTTTGGCTCCTCAATTTTCAGACCACCAAGCTTCTCCATTACCCCCCAGTCGACTTTACCCCCTTCATGGAATTTTTTATTTTTTATCATATATGCATTAAGTGTCAGGGGATTCCAATCCTTTCCTTCTGCAGCAAGACTATTTGCCATTTCTGTTAGAGCGCAACCCAAGGTTCCTATATTATTGCTCTGAGAATCATAGGTTGAATGGGACCAATTAGTGTCATCTTGCGTATACTCAGGACACGACGTATTGCTGCCACTTAAGAACACCGAACCTGTATCGAGTAGTGGTTTTTCTCCGATCGTCCATGATACAAAAAATCTTACACCGAGAGGGAATGTCCCTGGAATAGTCTTTCCAGTTCCTTCAAATACAACCTGACGATTCTTGATATCTTCATACGGTATGTCGCTTAGTGAAAAACCTTCATCTCCCGAACGCAGATTTTTGATTTTTGCGTACCCCAACCCCTCCGGTCCGACAGAGATACTCATTTTTGTGCCGTCGGGAGGCGCCGTGGGGATAACAGTAACTCGTATGGGGGTTTGGCCATTATTCAAAATATCTTCTAAACACGTCTTAACAATCAACCGGTAATTTACTATGGTTCCTTTGGCGGGTCCTGAACAGGTTGAACCATCCTTTACTGCTAAAAACTTCTTTCCACCTTTTTTGGGTTTGAATGCTTGTGTTAGCGTCAACTTGTTGCCTGATTTTCCGTGTATGCCTGAAACGGACGATCCCTTTTCCGGCGAACCACGGAACAAAACAATCGTACTGTCAACATCAATACTGTCGGCAGCAATAAATTTGATTGGCATTGTCACATCGTCAAACGAAGCCGCAGTCATCCCATCAGCTAACAATAATCCATAATCTCCGTCGTCGGTGATTCCAATATTAAACAATGTTCCTTGAGGATAATCGGCAAATGTCGTATCATCAATTTTTATTTTGATCGTCACATCAATCGTATCTCCAGGATTCATATGGTCGGCAGAAAGAATGACGGTTCCACAAGGTAGAACAGGGTTCACTACAACATGCCCGATCCCCGTTCTATTATAGCCGTCTGCCGATGTCACGGTAATCGTGACAGGCGTCGGTTTGTCCGGTGATTGACCGTCAGCCACAAACTGCAAGTATTGAGCATCCCAGTAGGTGCAGTTGAGCGAGCTCG
>Ga0265319_1002351_pt1 | contig 10396 bp, 11 predicted proteins | sample 4824metaG_FD_192443 | JGI IMG/M metagenome (GOLD analysis project Ga0265319, IMG submission 192443) | Rhizosphere microbial communities from Carex aquatilis grown in University of Washington, Seatle, WA, United States - 4-8-24 metaG | ecosystem: Host-associated > Plants > Roots > Rhizosphere >... | reverse complement strand
AGCCGTTCCGGCTCGCCGTCCGCATGGACGCTGAACGACCCGGGCAGCAATCCGAGCCCCTCGATCACCTCGAGCGGGCCGCCCGAGCGGGTCACGCCCCCGGCGAACCAGCACATCGCGCCGGCGCTCAGCCCCGCCAGCACGATCCCGCGACGCCACGCCTCCACGAGCAGCTCGTCCAGCTCGTGCGCGCGCCAGATCGCGAGCAGGTTGCGCATCGAGCCGCCGCCGACGTAGATCACGTCCTGCTCCAGCACGATGTCGGCGAGCGAGCGAGCGGAGCCGTGGCGGCGGAACAGCGACAGGTGCGTCGCCGACGCGCGCCGCGCGAAGCGCGCGTAGAAGGAGGTGATCTGCGCGGTCGGGTCGCCGGAGGCGGTCGGCAGGAAGAGGATCCGCGGCTCCGGCACGCGCACCAGCGACAGCACGAAGTCGTCGAGCGCGGGGTTGTCCGGCTCCATCGTGAAGCCGCCGCCGCCCATCGCCAGGATCTGCGGCTCGCCGCGCAGGCTCTCGCGGACGGTCACGCGACCGCCAGGTCCCGCTGCGCGTCCCCGAGGAAGCTGACCGGCAGCGGCTGCTCGACGACCTCGCCGTCGCGCGGCTCGACGCGGAACGCGCGGGCACGGGGACGCGAGCTGACGACGCGGCGCAGGTCGCGCCCGACGAAGTGCAGCGCGGCGCCGTCGTCGGCTGCGTAGCCGGGCCGCACGCCGTCGCCGACGAAGCGGCGGTACTCCTCGCGCCGCTCCGGCTCGCCGTCGTAGTGGACGCAGTTGGAGTGCGGCAGCAGGCCGAGCCCGCGCACGACCGTCGGCGCGCCGTGGAACGCGGTCACGGCCTCCTGGAACCAGCACAGCGAGCCGGCGCTCAGTCCGCACAGCACGACGCCGCGCCGCCAGGCGCTCTTCAGCACGCGGTCGAGCCCGTGCGCGCGCCACGCGCCCAGCAGCGAGACGACGCTGCCGCCGCCGACGTAGATCACGTCCTGTCTGAGCAGGTGCGCCTCGAGGTCGCCCTCGACCGCGCCGTCGCCGCGGTCGCGGCGGAACAGCGAGACGTGCGACGTGTCGCAGCGCGTCGAGAACGTGCGGTAGAAGCGCACGACGTAGTGGTCGGCGTCGCCGGAGGCGGTCGGCACGAAGCAGACCTTCGGCCGCTCGCGCTCCGCCAGCCCGAGCACGTAGTCGTCGAGCAGCGGATTCCCAGCCTCCATCGAGAAGCCCCCGCCGCCGAACGCGACGATCTGGGGTGGGCGCGCGGTGTGCATGGCAGCGAGTGTCGCAACGCGGCGGGCGCGTGTCGTTGCCCCGATGTCCAAGCTTGGTGCGCCGCGCGGCTAAGAGCTTCTACGCGCCCGCGCCGGCCGGCGGCGTGTCGGCGACGCGCCAGGCGAGCGTGCCGACGGCCGCCGCGACGAGCAGCACCGCCGGCCACGCGCCGATCGCATGGCCGAGCGGGTGGGCGATCGCGAAGCCGGCGAGGAATGCGACGACGAGTGCGACGGCGCGGCCGAGGCCGAGCAGCACGCGCCAGCGCAGTCCGCACGCGAGCCCGCCGAGGAACAGCACGACGCCGCCGAGCGGCCGCGAGCCGCTGACGTCGGCGACGGCGAAGCCGAGGATCAGCGCGCCCGCGGCGATCGGCCAGGTGGGGAAAGGGCGCATCGGCTGGAGGGTAGCGGCGGCGCGGCCCGCGCCCGCGCGCCGCTCCCGCCGGTGCGCTGACGGGGCCACCTGAAGCTGGCACTTCCTCACTCTGCCGCACCACGTCCGGCCTGGGATGATCCACATTCCGGATAAGCAGGTCGAGGCTGCTCAGGGACATCCATCGACCATCCCGCCCCCCAAGACGCGAAGGATCTCCTTGACGACTCATGACGGCCGGAACGGCGCTCGCTCGCCGGAGCACCGCCATCTCGGCGCCGCGGTCGCGGAGCTGCGCGAGCTGCATGGCCTCTCGCAGGCCGAAGTCGCCGACAGAGCCGAGCTGCGCCGCAGCCACCTCGCGGCGATCGAGCGCGGCGAGGTGGACCCGACGTTCGTCACGCTCGTGCGGATCGTGCGCGCGATCCCCGCGCCGCTCGCCGAGCTGTTCGAGCTGTTCGAGAGACGCCGGGACGCCGCGGGGAGCTAAGCGCGCGCCCCGGCCGCCGGGTCCAGCCGCGACATCGTGACCGCCGCCTCCAGCGTCGACGAGGACGAGCCGCGGTAGACGCCCTTCACCGGCGGCACGTCGGCGTAGTAGCGGCCGTGGCCGATCTTCACGTGCGTCTCACCGGCGAGCCGGCGGTTGGTCGGGTCGGCGCCGACCCACGCTGGCTCGCCGCGGCCGCCGGTGCCCGGCAGCAGCGCCTCGAGCCACGCGTGCGTGTCGACCTCGACCGAGTCGACGCCGCCGTCCTGCGGCGCCGCCCACAGGTAGCCGGACACGTAGCGCGCCGCGATCCCGCGCCGCCGCAGCAGCACGAGCGCGAGGTGGACGAAGTCCTGGCAGACGCCCGCGCCCGCGTCGAGCAGGTCGCTCACGGTCGAGCCGACGTACGTCGTCCCCGGGCGGTAGGCGAACGTGTCCGGGATCAGCTCGCACAGCAGCGCCAGCGCGGCGTGGGGACTGCTCGCGGTCGCGAGCGAGCTGTACAGGTCGTCGAGGCCCTCGATCCGCGGCTGGTCCTGCCACGGCAGCAGGAACTCGCCGGCCGCCTCGCGGTAGGCGCTGCTGGCCAGCTCCTCCCAGCCGCCGGTCGGCGGGCCCGGCGGCTCGGACGTCACGACGCGCGCGCGCACGTCGATCGTCAGCTCCTCGTGCCCGGTCGGGATGCCGAACTCGAGCACCTCCGTGCCGAAGTAGTCGAGGTGGCGGCTGACGCGCGCCTCCGGGTCGATACGCGCGTGGAACTCGTCGCAGCGCTGCGTCGAGGTCGTCGCCGGCCGCACGCGCAGCGCGTTGAGGTTGTCGGTCACGGGCGACGGATAGCGGTAGGCGGTGAGATAGCGGATCGAGAAGTGCATGGCGGGAGAGGGGTCGGGGGATAGGGGTTCGGGTCACGCTGCGGCGAGCACGCTGCCGCGCTCGCCGCTGCCGGCACCGGCGAAGTAGCGCTCGGCGACGTCCTGGTCGACGCGCGCCAGCTCCTGCTGCACGCGCTCGCAGATGCCGAGCAGCTCGGCGCCGACGGGCAGCGCGCGGCGCTGGAACTCGAGGTCGGCGGCGAGACGCGAGACGCGCAGCACGGGCTTGCTCTCGTGCGGCGAGGCGTCGGCCGCGGCGAACGCCTCGTGCAGCGAGTCGACGCAGGCGGCGACGCTGTCGGGGTAGGCGCGCTCGAACAGCAGGAAGCGCGCGACCGGCTGCGCGTTCGGCGGCGCGGTCACGGCGCGCAGGTAGGCGTGGAAGCCGCCGACGGCCTGCAGCAGCGCGAACGCGTTGCCGTCGGCGTGCGGGTCGTCGCCCGCGGGCAGCGCGACGCGCAGCATCCGCAGCACCATGTCGGCGACCTCGATCAGGCCGCCGGCCTCGAGGAAGCGCTTGGCCTCGTCGCGCAGCATCGCGCGCTCGGCGATGCCCCAGATCAGCGCGGTGCGCTGCTTGACGTACTGGGACGCCTGGTAGGCGCCGCCGGGCAGCCGCCAGGAAGCGGCCGTGTCGCGCCGCAGCGCGAGCGTCGTCGCGTTGATCGCCTCCCACATCTCGGCGCTGATCACGTCGCGCACGGTGCGCGCGCCCTCGCGCGAGCGCTCGACGCAGGCGAGCATCGAGTCGGGCCGGTCGGCGTCGAGCGTGAGGCGCTCGAGCGCCTGTTCGCGGGTGAGCGGGCCGCCGCCCGCGGCGCCCGCGCCGTTGCCGTTCCCGCCGAGCATCGTCAGCAGCGCGTCCCAGCCGAAGCGCACGCCCGGCCCGGTCTCGGCCGCCGACTGCAGCTCGGCGCGGAAGACGCCGTCGACCGCGCGCGCGGTGAACTCGGCGCGCGCGAGGTTGCGGCCGAGCCAGTACAGCTCGTGGGCGATGCGGGCGAGCATTCAGGCGCTCCCGCCCTGCTGTTGCTGCTGTTGCTGGGAAGACCACGTGCCGTAGCGGAGGTCCGGCAGGGCGGGCGGGGCGGTGTCGGCGATCGGCGGGCCGGCGCGGTCGGCGACGTCTTCGCCGTCTTCGAGCACCCACGTGTCCTTCGAGCCGCCGCCGCGCGAGGAGTTGACGATCATCGAGCCCTCCGTCAGCGCGACGCGCGTGAGGCCGCCGGGGACGATGTCGATCCGCTCGCCGAAGACCGCGAACGGGCGCAGGTCGACGTGCCGCGGCGCGAGCGCGCCGTCGGGTCCGGCGGTCGGCACGGTCGAGAGCCGCACGACCTCCTGCGCGATCCACGCCTCCGGCTGCGCGCGCACCGCGTCGGCCACCTGCGCCAGCTCCTCGTCGCTCGCGTGCGGGCCGATGCAGACGCCCTTGCCGCCGGACTCGCCGGTCGGCTTGACGACGAGCGTCTCGATCCGCGACAGCACGTGCTCGCGCACCTCCGGGTCGCTCAGCAGGTACGTCTCGACGTTCTCCAGCAACGGCTCCTCGCCGAGGTAGAAGCGCACCATCTCGGGGACGTAGTGGTAGATCGCCTTGTCGTCGGCGACGCCGGTGCCGAACGCGTTCGCGATCGCGACGCTGCCCGCGCGGTAGGCGCGCACGAGCCCCGGCACGCCGAGCAGCGAGTCGGGGCGGAACTCGAGCGGGTCGACGAAGTCGTCGTCGAGGCGGCGATACACCGCATGAACTCGCACGAGCCCGCGCGTCGTGCGCATGTAGAGGACGTCGTCGCGCACCACCAGATCGGACGCCTCGACCAGCTCCACGCCCATCTGCCGCGCGAGGAAGGCGTGCTCGAAGTAGGCCGAGTTGAGCGGCCCCGGCGTCCACACGACGACGGTCGCCTCGCTGTCGGCGCTCGGCGCGACCGAGCGCAGCGCGCGCAGCAGCAGCTGCGGGTAGTGGTCGACCGGGCGCACGCGATACGACGCGAACAGCTGCGGCAGCAGCTGCGTCATCGCCGCGCGGTTCTCGATCACGTACGAGATCCCCGACGGCGTGCGGACGTTGTCCTCGATCACCTTCCACGAGCCGTCGCCGTGCCGCACGAGGTCACAGCCGGCGACGTGGCAGTAGACGCCGCCGGGCGGCCGGATCCCGTGCACCGCGCGGGCGAAGTGCGTGCGGCTGGCGACGAGCGTCCACGGCACGATCCCCTCGCGCACGATCTCGCGCCCGTGGTAGACGTCGTCGACGAAGTGGTTGAGCGCGCGGATGCGTTGCGCGAGCCCGCGCTTGATGTGGCGCCACTCCTCGCCGCTCAGCACGCGCGGCACGAGGTCGAGCGGGAACGGCCGCTCGTGCGAGCGTGCGCCGCCGGCCGCGTCGCCGCTCGTCTCGAACGTGATCCCCTGCTGCAGGAAGGCGGCGTCGCGGCGGCGGCCGGCCTCGGCGAGCCCCTCCGCGCCGAGCCGTTCCAGCGCGGCGACGAGCGGCGCGGCCGTGCGGCGCGGGGCGCCGCCGGGCTCGAACAGCTCGTCGTAGAAGGGCGCGTGCGGTCGGTACGCGGCGGGCGCTGCGGTCGCCTCGGGCGGCATCGTGACGTCGATCCTCGTCCGTGCGGCGCAGCGCGTCATTCGCCCGATGGAGCAGGATCGGCGCGGCGCGCTCGCCACGCGGTGCGAAGATGGGCGCGTGAGCAGCACCGGCCCGGACAGCCGCGCGCCCCGCTTCGGCGCGGTGCTGCGCGGCGACGAGGAGCGCGTCACGCCGCTCGAGCTGTTCTTCGACCTCGTGTTCGTGCTCGCGCTCACGCAGTGCACGGCGCTGATGGCGGCGACGCCGACGTGGGCCGGCCTCGCGCAGGGCCTGCTCGTGCTCGGCGTGCTGTGGTGGTCGTGGACCGGCTACGCGTGGCTGACGAGCGTCGTCGACCCCGAGGAGGGCTCGGTGCGGCTCGTGATGTTCCTCGCGATGGCCGCGTTCCTGATCTGCGCGCTGACCGTGCCGGAGGCGTTCGGCTCGGAGGCGCTGCTGTTCGCGCTCGCCTACGGCGTCGTGCGCGTCGCCCACATCCTGCTGTTCCTGCTCGCGAGCCGCGACGACCCGGGGCTGCGCAGAGCGACGCTCGGGCTCGCCGTCTCGACCGCGATCGGCGTCGGCATCCTGCTCGCCGCCTCGGCGACCGACGGCCTGCTGCAGGGCGGCCTGTGGGCGCTCGCGCTCGCGCTCGACATGGCCGGCGGGATCGTGATCGACCCGGCCGGCTGGCGGCTCGTCCCCGGCCACTTCGCCGAGCGTCACGGGCTGATCGTCATCATCGCGCTTGGCGAGTCGATCGTCGCGATCGGGACCGGCGCCGGCCACCGCGTCGACGCCGGGATCGTGCTCGCCGCGGTGCTCGGGATCGTCGTCGCCGCGGGCTTGTGGTGGCTGTACTTCGACGTCGTCGCGCCCGTCTCGACGCGGCGGCTGATCGCGGCCGCCGAGGGCTCCGAGCGCAACCGCATGGCGCGCGACTCGTTCTCCTACCTGCACTTCCCGATGGTCGCCGGCATCGGGCTCGTCGCGCTGGGGATGAAGGAGACGCTCGCCCACGTGAGCGATCCGCTGCGGCTCGTGCCGACGGCCGCGCTGCTCGGCGGCGCCGCCCTGTACCTGCTCGCGCACGTCGCCTTCCGCCTGCGCAACGTCCACACGCTCAACAGACGGCGGCTCGGCCTGGCGCTCGTGCTGCTCGCGCTGATCCCCGCGCTGGACACGCGGCCGGCGCTCGTGCCGCTGGCGTTCCTGGCGGCGGCGCTGTCGCTGCTGATCGCCTACGAGACGCGGGTCTACGGCGAGGCGCGCCAGCGCGTGCGGCATCCGGACGCGGCCTGAGCGCCGGCCGGCGGCGCTACGCGCGGCCGCGGCGGGCGGATCGGCGGCGCGCAGCGGGATGGAGGTTCGACCCTCTCATCCTGCATCAAATCTCCCTATGGATCGAGATTGTCTGAGCGGTCGCGATGATGGCGCGGTGCCACTCGTGCTGAACGAGCCGTCCGCTCCCGCGGGGGCGCCGCCCGCGGCCCCCGCTCCGCCGCCGGCCCCCACGCCGGCGCAGGAGGCCGCGGCGCTCGCGGCGCGCAGCCGGCGGCAGGTCGACGCGCTGCTGGGCCGCGTGTTCGAGCACGCCGCGGTCGGGATGGCGGTCGTCGGCCTCGACGGCGCCGAGCGCGAGGTCGTGCTGGAAGCGAACGCGAGCTTCGCCGCGATCTTCGGCCGCTCGATCGGCGCGCTGCGCGGCACGCCAGCGCTGAGCGCCTGCGTCGACCCCGCGCACGCGCCGGCGGTCGCCCGTGCGATGGAGGAGCTGCTGCGCGGCGACGTCCCCGTGCACCGCGGCGAGTACCGCTTCGCGCGCGCCGACGGCGAGCGCATGTGGCTTGACCTGACCGCCTCGCTCGTGTGCGACCCCGGCGGCGCGCCGCGCCACCGGCTCGTGCACGTGCTCGACGTGACCGCGCGGCGGGCCGGGTACGTCCGCGACCGCGAGGCGGTTCAGCGCACGTCCGCTTGACGGCCGCTTCCCGCCGCGATCCTGCACAAAGTCGTTCAGCTGCGATGGTTGGCGCGTCGCCGGTCGATGATCCTCAGGTGAGTGGGTCGCAGTCACGCGGGCGTCGAGGGCGCGTGCTGGTCGTCGCGGCGCTGACGTTCGCCGCGATCTTCGTCGCGCTCGAGCTGGACGAGAACGCCGGCAGCGGGCTCTCGATCCTCTACCTCCTGCCGGTCGTGTTCGTCGGCGTCGAGCTTGGCCGCCGGGCCGGCGTCGTCGCCGGGCTGCTCGCATTCGCGCTGTTCGTCGAGTGGGCCCCGTCTGCGGGGGTCGCGCTTGCGCCCTCCGCCTACGCGACGCGCGCGCTCGTGTCTGTGCTGATCGGCGCCGTCGCCGGGCACCTGGCGGATCGGATGCGCGCGGCGGCCGCCGAGGCGGAGGTCAGCGCGCGCCACTTCGAGCTGGCAGGCGACCTGCTCGGCACTGCCACCTTCGACGGCCGCTTCATGCACCTCAACGGCGCCTGGGAGCGCTGCCTCGGCTGGACGCGCGAGGAGCTGATGGCGAGACCGTTCCTCGACTTCGTCCACCCGGACGATCGCGCGCGCACCGAGGCCGAGGCGGCGCACGCCCCCGCTGGCGACGGCAGCGCGCGCTTCACGAACCGCTACCGCACGAAGGGCGGACGCTGGCGCACGATCGAGTGGCACTCGTGGGTCGACGCCGAGCGGCAGCTGATCCACGCGGCCGCGCGCGACGTGACCGAGCGGGTCGCGGCCGAGGCCGCGCAGCGCGAGGCGGAGGAGCGCTTCCGCCGCGCGTTCGACGACTCGGCGACCGGGATGGCGGTCGTCGGCGTCGAGGGCGAGTCGCGCGACGTGCTGCTCGACGCCAACGACAGCCTCGGCCGCATCTTCGCCTGCCCGCGCGAGCAGCTCGTCGGCACGCGCGCGCTGAGCGCGATGGTCGATCCCGCGCAGGCCCCGATGCTCGCGCGCGGGATGGACGAGCTGCAGCGCGGCGCCGACGCCGTGCACCGGCTCGTGCAGGCGCTCGACGTGACCGAGCGCAAGGGGGCCGAGGAGCGCCTGCGCTTCCTTGCCGACCACGACCCGCTGAGCGGCCTCTTCAACCGCCGCCGCTTCGAGGCCGAGCTGCAGCGCGAGCTCGACCTGTCGGCCAGCCGCGCGCGGGGTGGCGTGCTGCTGCTGCTCGACGTCGACCGCTTCAAGGCGATCAACGACACGCTCGGCCATGCGGTCGGCGACGCGGTCATCGCGCGCCTCGGCGACGCGCTGCGCTCGCGGCTGCGCTCGGCCGACGTCGTCGCGCGGCTCGGCGGCGACGAGTTCGCCGCGATCCTGCGGCGCGTCGACCTGCCGGCCGCGCGCGAGGTCGCGCGCGACCTGCAGGCGGTCGTCGCGCAGCGGCTCGCGAGCGTCGTCGGAGACGCGCACGGGCCGGTGACGCTGAGCGCCGGGCTCGTGCCGATCGCAGAGGGCACGAGCGCGGACGAGCTGCTGTCGCAGGCCGATCGCGCGCTGTACGCGGCGAAGGCCGCCGGGCGCGACCGCGTGGTGGCGGGCGGTTAACCGGCCGCCGCGTCCAGCTCCGCGACGAGCCCGCGCACGCGGCCGGCGATCTCGTCGCGCGTCGCGCGGACGGTCTCGATCGGCTGGCCCTTCGGGTCCGACAGGTCCCAGTCGAGGTAGCGCTTGCCCGGGATGTACGGGCATCTGTCGCCGCATCCCATCGTCACGACCACGTCGGCCTGCTGCGCAAGCTCGCGCGTGAGCAACTGTGGTCTGCGGTCGGCGAGGTCGATCCCCAGCTCGCGCATGACCGCGACGACCTCGGGGTGGACGACGCCCGCTGGGTCGGCGAGCGTGCCGGCGGACAGGGCCTGGTGGCGGCCGGCGGCGGCCTGCGCGAACAGCGCGGCGCTCATCTGCGAGCGGCCGGCGTTGTGCAGGCAGACGAACAGGGCGGTGGCCATCAGACCCGCACCTCCACGGGGTCCGGCGCCTCGGCCGCGCGCGGATGCTCCCCGCGGATCAGCTGGTAAGCGAGCGCGCCGGCAGCGGCGCCGAGGACCGGGCCGACCACGTAGACCCAGAAGTCGGTCCACGTGCCGGACGCGAGCGCCGGGCCGAACGAGCGCGCCGGGTTCATCGAGGCGCCGGTGATCGGCCCGCCGAACAGCGCGTCGAGCCCGACCGTCCCGCCGATCGCCAGCGCGGCGGCGGCGCCGACCGCGCGCGTGTCGGTCGCCACGGCGACGATCACGAACATCAGGAACGCGGTCAGGATCGCCTCGTAGAGCAGCGCGGTACCGGCGCCGACGCTGGGGACGGTCGCGCCGAGCTGCGCAGGCTTGCCGCTCCAGGCGGCGAGCAGCACGAATGCGCCCGCTGTCGCGCCGGCGAGCTGCGCGCCGATGTACGCGACGGCGTCGCGCAGCGGGAAGTGCCGCGTGAGCGTGAAGGCGATCGTCACCGCCGGGTTGATGTGCGCGCCGGACAGGTGCCCGGTCGCGTAGATCATCGCCATGATGATCAGGCCGAACGTCGCGCTGACGCCGATCCCGCCGAGCGCGCCGGCGTGGACCGTGTTGGCGACGATCGCGCCGCAGCCGGCGAACACGAGCGCGAACGCCGCCAGCGCCTCCGCGAGCGCGCGGCGCGTCAGGTCGGGCCGCTCCATCGTCAGCAGCAGCTCGCGCCGGAGGCCGGCTGCTCGCAGCACGGCTCGGCGGCCACGGCGGCGGCCCGCCGGCGCGCGATCGCCGCGCCGATGCCGATGCCGGCCACGAGGGTCAGGACGGTGCGGGGGTTCAGGACAGCC
>Ga0265319_1002349_pt1 | contig 10403 bp, 12 predicted proteins | sample 4824metaG_FD_192443 | JGI IMG/M metagenome (GOLD analysis project Ga0265319, IMG submission 192443) | Rhizosphere microbial communities from Carex aquatilis grown in University of Washington, Seatle, WA, United States - 4-8-24 metaG | ecosystem: Host-associated > Plants > Roots > Rhizosphere >... | reverse complement strand
GTCACCAAGACGGTCTACGGGCGGATCCGGTACAGCACGTTACGGCGTAGCGGCCCCTCGGGCTCAGTGGGGTCGTCGAAGTCCTCGGCGGGGTCGCGGATCATGCCGATCCGTCGCATCACCGCCTGGGAGCGAAGGTTCCCGGCGGTCGTCACCGCCAGGATCTCGGGTAGCGCGAGGACCTGGAAGCCGAAGGCAAGGCCGGCCAGGGCGGCCTCCGTGGCGTAGCCGTGTCCCCACGCTGAGCGGGCCAGCCGCCAGCCGATCTCAATCCCGGTGAACGGCATGCCTTCATCCACCTGGTCCAGGCCGGTGAAGCCGATGAACTCCCCGGTGCCGCGCACTTCGACGGCCCAGAACCCGAAGCCCCGCTCGTCGAGCTGGGCCTGGAAGCGGGCCGCCGAGGCTGTGCTCTGCTCACGAGTCAGCAAGTCCCCGAGGAATTCCCTGACCTCGGGATCGGCGTTCATCTCCGCCCAGGGCACGATGTCGGAATCCTGCCACGAGCGAAGGGTAAGGCGATCGGTACGCAGGTCAGGCACCCCCGCAGGTTAACGTGATCATGACCGGCGAGTCGACGTATTTCGTCCTGCCCGGCGCGGGCGCAGGCAGGCGACGGCGACGATCCCGCACACCCCCGCGATGGCGATCGCCGCGCCCGGCCCGGCCACGGCGCCGAGCGCTCCAGCGAACGCGAAGCCGAGCGCCTGCAGCGTGAGCAGGCCCGCCGAGTTGACCGCCATCGCCCGCGCGAACAGGTGCTCAGGCGCGACCTGCCGCACCATTCCGTCCAGGCCAAGCGAGTACAGGCTGCCCGTGCCGGAGACCGCGAGCAGCGGCAGTGCCACGGCGATCGGGGGCGTGGCGGCGAACCCTAGGTAAGGCACGAACGAGGCCGCCGCCGCGGCTCCCACCAGGAGGCGCTGTCGCCGTTCGGACAGGAACGTGACGCCGATCAGGTCGCCGGTGATGATCCCGATCGGAAGCGCGGCCAGCCACCAGCCGACGAGCACCGGCGACCCGCCGCGGCCGGCGATGTACGGCGCCGCCAGGGCCTCCGGGGCCACCGAGAACGCAGGCACCAGCCAGCCGAGCAGCATCAGCCGCCGCAGCCGGGCGTGCGCGAACACGTTCCGCACGCCGTGCAGGGAGTCCCGCAGCAGCGCTGCCCCGGGCGCCGGGCCGGCCGCCGGGTGGCTGCGGATGCCGAACCGCGCCAGCGCGGCGGCGACGGCCAGCAAGGCGGCGCTGGCCAGGAACGAGCCGCTGGCGGAGAGGGTGACGAACAGCAGCCCGCCGACCGGGTTGCCGCCAAGCTGGGCGCCCTGCGCGGCGATCCGCACCAGCGACCGGGCCGGCACGTAGGCGGCCTCCGGCACGACCGAGCGGACCAGCGCGGCCTGCGCCGCGTTCCCGAAGCCGCTGAGCGTGCCGGTGCCCACGAGCAGGGCGAACAGCCCCGCGACGGGTATCCCCGGCAGAGCCATCACCGCCGTGAGGCCGGCCGCGCCGAAGGCGCAGGACGCGAGCAGCCGCCGGGGCGGCACCCGGTCCACCACCCCGGACAGCACCGTGCCGGTGACCAGGAACGGCAAGAACCCGAGCGTGAAGGTGGCGGCGGAAAGCAGGGGCGACCGGGTCCGGTCGAAGACCAGGACCGTCAGCACGACCGATGAGACCACCTGCGCGGTGATCGCCGTCGCGGCCGCGGCGAACAGCGCGCGGAACTCCGGCACGGCGAGCGCCGCGCGGTAGCTGGCTTCGGGCACGAGACCGACTGTGCTTCCGGCCGCGCGCAGACGCAAAAGATTCGCTCCTGCGCGTATCATCGGGCTCGATGACCACGTTCGCGGCGCGGCGCCAGGATCTCGGCAGCATCCGGTTCGCCTACTCCCCGGCCTGGGAGACGACGCACGCGGCCCGGATGTTCATCAACCCGCGCAGCCGCCCTTACCACCGGTCCTGGCACGCCGCGGTGGCCGCCGAGGCCGCCAGGCTGAACCTGACGCCGCTGCTCGCCGTCAACCCCGTGCGCGGGAACGTCCCCGACTTCCTGACGCCGCCGCCGGACGTGCCCGCGCCGCGGTTCGCCGACCAGCTGGCGCGGATCCGGGCGACGCCGCCCGGCCAGGTCGCGGAAGAACTGGCGCGGTGCCGCGCCACCCTCACCGGCAAGGCGGCCGCCGAGGCGGTCGACGCGATGCTCGCCGACCCCGCCGGCGCCCGCGACCTGCTCGCCGACCAGCTGCAAGCGGTGTGGGACAGGCTGGTCGCGCCGTTCTGGCCGCGGATCCGGGACGTGCTCGACGCGGACCTGGCCTACCGGTCACGCCAGCTCGCCGACGCCGGGCTGCGGCAAGTCCTCGAGGCTCTCGACGCCAGGATCACCTGGGGCGAGGACGGCACCGTGACCGTCGGCGACGGCGTCGACCAGCTCGTCGAGTTGCGCGGCCGGGGGCTGGTGCTGATGCCGAGCGCGTACATATGGCCGGCCGTGGTGGCGGTCACTGACGAGCCCTGGCAGCCGACGATCGTGTACCCGGCCCGCGGCATCGGCCGTCTCTGGCAGCCGGCAGGCGCCCCGCCGGACGCGCTGGCCCGGCTGCTTGGCCGGACCCGTGCCCAGCTGCTGGCCGGCCTTGACCGGCCCGCGTCCACGTCCGCGCTGGCCACGCGGCACGGCCTGTCGGCCAGCGGCACCTCCGGGCACCTGATCGCCCTGCGCGACGCCGGCCTGATCACTGGCACCCGGCACGGCCACGAGATCCGGTACGCCCGCACCCGGCTGGGGGCTGACCTGGCCCGGGCCGCCGCTGGGTCCGCGCACTGCGGGCCGTAAGCGCGCTACCGTGCCGCCGAGGAAGGACTCGACGAAGGCCGGGCTGGCGGACAGTTCCGCCCGGGCCTTAGGCGAGGGTGCCCAGCCAGGCCTGCCACGCCTCGGTCTCGGCCGACCGGTCACGGTCGTCGAAGTAGTGCGCGGACGCGAACACCATGTCGTTGTAGCCGTGGATCAGCGTGTAGATCGCGTCGCCGGTGCGCATGCCGACGAAACTCGGCCGGGCGACGAACTCCACGACGCCCTCGGCTGGCTCGATGCCGGGCACGGTGAGCCGGGCCGGCTGCCCGTCCGCCGCGTCGGGCCCGGCCCCGACGGCCGCGGTCATCGCCGCCCACGAGTCCTTGGCGACCGGCCCGGGCAGGAACGTCGAGAGCTTCGCCGTGCGCGGCGCGAAGTGCTCGACGTAAACCGCGAGCTTGGTCAGGTAGGCCTGGTCGCCCACCGACAGCCCGTTGTATTCCGCTTCCCAGTCCTCGCCGAGCAGGCCGCTGTGCACGAACCGCACCACCGTGCCGCCGCCGTCGCGTGCCTCGATCAGCCACTCGAACGCCATGAACGTGCCGTCCGGGTTCTTCTCTTCCTGCGTCGCGTACCGGTGCCCCGGCTCCCACACCGTGATGGCCGAGGTCGACGTGTTGCCGAACATGTCGAACGTGCTTGTCTTGTTCTCACTGTCGATCTCGGTGCGCCCCATGAGCCAGGAGTCGACCCCCGGCCCCGTAGTGATCGCCTCCCAGACCTGGGCGGGCGTGGCGTCCACGGTGATCTCGCCGCTGACCTCGAACGGGTGTGTCATGACTTGTCTCCTTCTGCTGGCAGGTCGGCATCGTCGGTGATGCCCGGGTGCACCGCGACGATGACGCGGTGCGGCCTTCCGGTTTCCGAGTGGTACCTGCTGACAATGACGGCGAGCGCGTCGGTCAGCTCGCCGATGAACGCGGCGCGGTCGGCCGGCCGGGCGAACCGCACCTCGGCATCGAGCCCGAACGTGGCCAGCGGCTTGCCGGCCCGCGCCGCGCCGTTGATGAGCGCGCCGGTCTCCCGGACCAGCCGCGCGGCGAGCGCGAGCAGCCACCGCGCCGACAGCCGGTCGGGCGACCGCGCCGGATCGGGCGCGACCGCGGACAGCGCCGCCGGCGAGATCACGTAGGCCGCGGCCGACGCCCGCACCACGCGCTCGGTCATGTTGCCCTTGCGCCGCTCCTCCACCAGCTCCACGAGTCCGTGCTGCTCCAGCGTCTTCACGTGGTAGTTGACCTTCTGCCGGGCGAGCCCGAGGCGCGTCGCGAGCGTGCTCGCGGTGTGCGGCTCGGCCAGCTCCGCGAGAATCCGGGCCCGGATGGGATCGAGCGAGGCCTCCGCGGCGGCGGCGTCCTCGATCACGGCGACGTCCTGCATAAGTCCAGGCTGTCACCGACAAGTTTTCTTGTCAAGAAAAATAATACTGTCCAAGCCGAACGGTGGCTGTTCATACCCGACTCGGCAAAGTGCTACCGTGTGTCGACGTTTACCTCGCACCTAAATTCGATACACTAACCTCATCAGCTCGGCTACCGAAACCCGGGCGGGCCGCGACGGTGCACGAACACCGCCGCGACCCTGGACCATCCATCCGAACGCACGGAGGACGATCGTGAACGCAAGTCTGACCCACCCTGGCCGCCCGGCGCACCTGCCCGGCGAGATCCCCGGCGCCGAGCGGCTGCTCGGCCGCACCAGGGATGACCTCGCCGACGCGCTGACCTGGCTCGCCTGGTATGCCCCCGGCATCTACACCGCCGTCATGGACTACATGGACCACTGCGACGGCGAGCCCCGCGCTACCGGCCAGCCCGCCGGCCGGTAGCCGTCATCCGCGGCTCGCAGACGAACCCGCGCGCCCGACCCACCGAGCGGGCGCGCGGGTTTCGCCGTCTCAGAAGTTCTCGATGGCTCGCCGGATGTCGTCGCCGTTGCGCACGACGATGGCATCGGACTGAAAGTCGTCCGGCAGGTGCTGGCGCTGGGCCTCGGCCGTCAGCATGGCCGGGCCGCCCGGAGCGAGGATGACCGCACCGGCCAGGATGGTGAACTCGGCGAGCAGGTCGACCGGGTCGCCAGCGGAGAACCGGGTGATCATGAGGCTGTCGACGCTTCCTGGCGTCACGTCGGCGTAGATATCAGCCTCGCCGCCGTCGGGTGTGCGCAGGTGCCAGAAGTGGTGCTCGGGCGACGTCCGGTCGACATGCGCACGGAACACGTCGAATGCCGATGAAGGCATCGGGGCAGCGTCGCCGTCCGCGAAGCCTTGCACGAACATCTCGAAGCTCATGCTCACGCAGGCTAGCGGCAGGAGCTGCCCTCGGAGCGCTGCGGCTTACCAGAAAACCTGAGCTCGAGGAAGAAGGCACGGATGTCGGCGGCCAGCAGGTCGGGGACCTCGAGTCCGGAGAAGTGCCCACCGCGGTCGAACTCGGTCCAGCGCGCGATGTCGTAGTCCTGTTCGGCCAGCGGCCGCACAGACTGGAGGATGTCGTACGGCAGGACCACGACCCCGACCGGCACCGGGCAGGGCACCTTACCGCGCGGGGACTCATTCGCCAGCCGGGCCGAGGAGCCGGCGGTGGTGGTGAACCAGTAGATCGAGACGTCCGCCAGGATCTGGTCGAGGGTGATCGCCGAGCGGGGATCGGCCCACTCGGTGAACTTCTCGCCGATCCAGGCGAGCAGCCCGACCGGCGAGTCGGTCAGGGCGTACGAGATCGTCTGCGGCCGGGTGGCGTGCAGCGCCTGGTAGGCCGGCTGGCGCGCCTGGAGCTGCTTGACCTTGGCTAGGCGGGCCTGGTCGGAGGGGGACAGCGCGGGCTCGCCGCCACCGTGTTCGGCCGCGGTGAGCGGCGGGGTGACCAGGTAGGTGAGGTGCACCCCGACGACGCGCTCGGGCGCGACGGCGCCCAGGGCCCGGGAGATGCCGGAGCCCCAGTCGCCGCCGTGCGCACCGTAGCGCTGGTAACCGAGCCGCTCCATCAGGACGGCCCAGGCGCGGGCGATCCGGTGGATATCCCAGCCCTTTGACCGGGTGGGGCCGGAGAACCCGAAGCCAGGAATGGACGGGATGACCAGGTGGAAGTCGGCCGACAGGGGCTCGATCACGTCGAGGAACTCCAGGACGGAACCGGGCCAGCCGTGGGTGAGCACCAGCGGCAGCGCGTCCGGGTTGGCCGACCTGACGTGCAGGAAGTGCACGTTCTGGCCGTCGATCTCGGTGGTGTACTGCGGGTAGGCGTTGAGCGCGGCCTCCTGGGCGCGCCAGTCGAACTTCTCGCGCCAGTAGGCGGCCAGCTCGCGGACCCGGTCCAGCGGGATGCCGAGGTCCCAGCCGACGCCGGGCAACTCGTCGGTCCAGCGGACGCGGTCCAGCCGCTCGTGCAGGTCGTCCAGGTCGGCCTGCGGGATCTCGACGCGGAAGGGCGTGATGGCGGACATGCGGTACCTCCTCATTTACAAACGTTAGTGAATCTAACGTTAGTCGCACTAACGAAGTTATATTGTTAGTCCGACTAACGCAAGCGGTAAGATCTGGCGTATGGAAAGCTGGCACGGCCACGACGAGGCGCAGGTGCCCGGACGGCTGCGGGGACTGCCAAGCCGCCTGCTCAACCTGGCCGCCGGCTACGCGCAGCGGCTGGTGGGGGACCGGCTGGCGACCCTGGACGCGCGCAAGTGGCATTACGCCGCTCTCGCGGCGCTGGAGGAGTTCGGCCCGGACAGCCAGTCGGGACTCAGCGACCGGACCGGCATCTACCGCAGCGACCTGGTGGCGACCATCAACGACCTCACCGCGCGGGGCCTGGTCGTGCGCGCCCACGACCCGGCCGACCGTCGCCGCAACGCCATCACCCTCACCGACGAGGGCCGGCGCCACCTGAAACGCCTCGACGCGCTGATCGCCGACGGCGAGGCAGAGTTCCTCGCGCCCCTGTCACCGGCCGACCGGGCAGAACTCATCCGCATACTCAAGCTCATCGTCGCGCATCACTCAAAGCCCGGAAAGTCACCGGCCGACCCGCCGAATTAATAAACGTTCCGAAGCGGACGGCGGCTGGGCGGGCAGCTCAAGTCCGCGGGCGAGCCGGTCGGTGAGCTTGAGCGCATCGGGAATGCGGAACTGCCCGGCCATCTCACTCACCACCGCCGCCGCCTCGGTGACGGCCATTCCCGCCGCGGTGACATAGAGCGGCCGGGAAGAACGGCCACGAAACACCCTGGCCGCATGCGAGGCGTCCCTGAATGCCGTCTTGGCCACGCCGATGACGGGAACGCCGAATTCGGCGTGGACATGTGCCCCCAGGCCGGGCCGCCCGTCGGGGTCCAGGTCGACATACCCGTCGACCATGATCAGGCAGAGCCCGCCGTCGGCCGGGATCACCGCCCGGAGCGGCGGCAGTTCACGCAGGTAGAACTCGCCCGGCACGTACGACGCGCCGGCCGGAACCACAGCGGCGCGGGTCCACGCGACCCGGGAGAAAGCCGGCTCGCACGCGGCGACGGCCGCCGCCCTGGCAACCCCTTCGTCCAGGTAGTGGACATCGACGGCGATGAACAACGGCTCCGTCATCACCCCATCCCTTCGCCCGTGCCACACCGTACCGCCACGGGCGCCGTGCCATCTACGTACTTCTGGACGGGCTTCGCGATTCATCCGGTCGAAGATTATGGAAACAGTCCCGACTTGCCTTTGCGGGCCACCAGCCTGCCCGTGAAGAACGAGGTGCGGAGATGGTTAGCGTCACCGTTAGGCCCACCTTCTGGTCTTGTTTGCATAGCCGGTGACCGCGGCCAGCCTTGTTTGCATAGCGGGCGCCCATGACCGCATTCAATTTGCCGCAAATGTCCAACCCCCGGCTATGCAAAGGCGTTAATGAGTGGTTACCGGCTATGCAAAGCCGGCTCATCCCGGGGGACGGCCCCTGCCATCGAACCCAAGAGGCGGTGGCCGCGGCCCGGTCCGCGCAGTTCGCGGAGGCGCCATTGAGCTAACCTCATGCCCCAGAACGGGAGGCGCTTACTCCGTCCCGTCCGTTCCCCTCGGCGGCGGCCCGCCCGCCGTGGGCGGCGGCGGAGCCGTGCCGTTAGCGCCGCCCTGCCCTCTCCCGCCCTGCCCTCTCCCGGCCGGGCGCCGGACCGATACCCGGGTGACCGCCAGGACGAAGGCCACCGCGAGCGCGAGCAGCCCGACCAGTTCCACGCCGGCGTGGTTGTTGCCGGTCGGCAGCGCGGACGTGTTATCGACCGGCCTGGTGCCGCCCGCGATGGACGCCGTCGGCGCGGTCGGGTCCAGGGTGGGGAACAGGGAGGCGGTGTCGGCTGGCGACACCGCGGCGCCCGGCCCGGTCGCGCCAGGCGGCAGGGTCACGCCAGCCGGCAGGGTCACGGCGCCGGCCGGCGCCGCGGACCCGACGACGGTGACCGGCGCTGACGCCGTCGGGGCGGCGGCCAGGCCAGTCGCGCTGCCCGTAGCGGTAAGGCTGACCGACGTGACGGTCGCGGTGAGGGGAACGGTGAGCTGCGCCTGGAGCTGCAGGTGGGTGGAGCCCGCGTCCAGCGTGCCCAGGTTGCACGTTGACGCGCCGTTGCCGGACCCGCAGCCGAAGCTGAACTGCGCCGTCCCGACGCCCGCCGGGCTTGCCTGCAAGGCGATCGCGGCATTCGTCACGGTCCCGCCGGTCGCCCAGGCCGTCACCGACCACTGGGCTGGCTGGCCGAGCTCGCTGCTCGGCTGGGCGGCCGCGACCTGGATGCACAGGTCCACTGCCACCGTCGCCGCCCGGGCGGCGCCCTGCGCCTTGGCCCCCGCGGCCTGACCGCGGGCCGCGACGAGGTTCGCGGTCAAGACGGCGGCGTGAACGGCCGCGGCGCTCGCCGTCGTCGTCGCGCTGGACGTGGCTGTCGCTGTTTCCGTGACGGTGGCTGTCGTTGTGGCGGTGGTGGTCGCCGGCGGCGGCGGCACCGTGACGGTCTGGGTGACGGTGACGGTCGGGGTCGTCGGCGCCGGCGTCGTTGGCGCCGCCGTCGTGGCGCTCACGGTGGGCGTCGGCGAGGGGCTGGTCGTCGGCGACGGTGACGCGGAGACGGTCGGGCTCGGCGACGCGGCGGCGGCCGTGACCGGCTCGCAGGACTCGCTCCCGGCCGTCGCGGCGGCCGAGGTAGCCGCGGCGGCTCTCGCGCTGCCCGCCGAGACGGAGAAGACGCCCCAGGAAACGCCGGCCAGCATGACGCCAGTCGCCGACAGGGCGACCGTCGTGCGCCGCGTGCGCCTCAAACGCATCTAATCCGTCCCTTGCCGCTCTTGACCAGTACCGCTGTAAGCCGACTCTGCCGGTGCGATCACATGACTGGAGCGATCGCCCGGCTCGTTACCTTACGCCGTTGGGCAACCGTTAAACACCCATCTGAGATCACAAAGCGTCATGAAGCATCGCAAGACCTGATATCCACCTTATCGAAAGCCCGGGACCGGTCACTCCTGGCCGCCGCACTGACAATGGGCCGGTCAGCCCGAGCTGGCCGACCAGCTGTCGCGCCGGGTCGCCGCGGCGACGGAGATTCCCCAGGTCACGGCAACCACGCCGACGGCCCCGAGCAGCGCGCCGGCGCCCGGCCAGTGCGCGGCCAGCGGGCCGGTGGCCTGGGCGCCGGCGTGGCCGATCGCCGCGCTGGCGGGGGAGACGTCCGCCGCCAGGCCGAGGATGATCGCGGCCAGGGTGCTGAGCATGGCCGCGGCGGGGTGGCGGAGCAGGGGGGGATTGCACAGCGCGCCGGCCGCCGAGCCGACCAGCAGGCACACCAGGGCGATGAGCAGGCCGCCGGCCGCGATGCCCGGGTGCCGCGCGACCGCCGTCACCTTGGCCGCCAGGCCACCGGACCCCGGCGCGGTGGCGGCCTCCGCGGTCAGCACGTCGAAGATCACGCCGGCCAGGCCGAGCAGCGCGCCGCCGCCGAGCGGGATGATGAGCGTGGCGAGCTGGACGCGGGCCGGGCCGCCGGCCGCGGCGGCGACGCAGGCGCGGGCCGCGTCCGGCTCGGCGGTGAGCATCGCCCTGGTCAGGAAGGCGGTAATCGGGACGAGCATCGCGCCGCTCCAGTCGAGCGTCTCGGCCAGCGACGACGAGCCGGCCGCGCCGACCGCGATGAGCAGCCCGTAGGCGATCAGCGGGAAGATCCAGCGATGCGACCGCAGCAGGATCGCCGCCTGGTAGCGCAGCAGCGCGGTCACCGGCCTCACGCTCCCCGCGGGTCGCCGGCGTCAGCCGGCCCGCCAATGTCAGCCTGCGGAGTCACGTCCACCGAGATCACCCGAACCCCGTCGATGGCCCGCACCCGCTCGACGGCCGCCGCCGCGTCCGCCGCCTCAAGCCGTATGGTGACCCGCGTGGGCCGCGGTGCTGCCGGTGCCGCCGGTACCACAGAAACCGCTGCGACCGGCGCCGGCCCGGCCAGCACGGTGACCTGCCCAGGCGAGCCGAAGTCCCACCGCTCATCCTCAAGCCCCGCCAGCCGCGCCGGGTCGTGATCGACGAAC
>Ga0265319_1002346_pt1 | contig 10422 bp, 9 predicted proteins | sample 4824metaG_FD_192443 | JGI IMG/M metagenome (GOLD analysis project Ga0265319, IMG submission 192443) | Rhizosphere microbial communities from Carex aquatilis grown in University of Washington, Seatle, WA, United States - 4-8-24 metaG | ecosystem: Host-associated > Plants > Roots > Rhizosphere >... | reverse complement strand
GGACAAGGCTTTGAATGAGCGCCATTACGGGGCCCTCCAGGGCCTGGACAAGGGGCAAACCGCCGCCAAGTACGGAGAGGACCAGGTCAAGATCTGGCGAAGGAGTTACGACGTCCCTCCCCCGAAGGACGATCAGGGCTTTTCCGAGTCCCTCCAAGACACGGCCGCCCGGACCCTCCCCTATTTCGACGATAAAATCGTCCCCTATTTAAAAGAAGGCAAAAACGTCATCGTGGCGGCCCACGGCAATTCCCTGCGTTCCATCGTCATGCACCTGGAGCACCTCACCAAGGAACAGGTCCTGGAGCTGAACCTGGAAACCGCGGTCCCCAGGGTTTACGAGATGGACAAGGATTTGAGGATCTTGTCCTCAAAGGACCTGAAGTAACGCCGGTCCTCCCCTGTTCGCCCCCCGCTGTCCGCAATCCGCTATACGATTTTCCGGAGGGCGGAGGACGGAGAGCGGCGCACTCATCCCTCATTGGAGATCGCGACCCGTGACATTCCGGCTTTTATCCCTTTTACTTCTATTGGGCTGCTTTGGGGGCTGCGCTTCACCCCGTCCCCTCGTGAAACAGGCGGTCATGACGGCGCCGGCCGTCCCCTCCTTTCCCGAGCCTCCCGCCCTATCGGAAAAGGAACTTTTAGGCTTACGGATTCCCCATGGACTGGTGAACGATCCCGAATCGGGGCAATTCGCGCTCCGGGACGTGATGGAGTCCTACAACCAATTGCGGGAAAAAGCGGCCCATGACGGATGGCACCTGATCCTGGTGTCAGGCTACCGCTCCTTCACTTCCCAGCGCCGGGTTTGGAACCACTATGACAAGTCCTTCCGGAAGATGTCGAGCCTGGATGAAAAGGGGCGGGTTCGAGCCATCATGAGCACGGTCTCCGTTCCCGGCCTTTCCCGCCACCATTGGGGTACGGAATTGGACATTTCCGAGGAGACCCTCCGGGGCCAGTTGGTCAAGATCCAAGCCGATACCCCCCCTAAAGTTTTGGATTTTTACAAGTGGATGGAACAAAACGCCAGTGCCTACGGCTTTTGCCGGGTCTACCTGGGTCGCCAGGGCGCGGTCATGGACGAGCCCTGGCATTGGAGTTATTTTCCCTTTTCCAGGTTTTACGAAAGGCAATTCATGGCGATCAAGGACTTCTCCAAAATCATGGATTCGACCGTTTCGAACGTGGGCTTCCTGATGAGGAATTTCCCATGGATCCTGAAAAAAGAAATCAGCTCGGTCAACAGCGAGTGCTCCTCGGGCAACTGAGACTTTCCGGGCCGGCTAGGCCGTCCTGGTTGAGGCTGAAAAGCCGTCTTGGACCGCACCCCCGCCAAACCAATGCCTATCCATTTCTTCCTCAATAAAATAAAAAGGACCCAACCCTAAATGGGTTGGGTCCTTTCACTCATGAACGGGAGCTATAGCCGCCGTCCGCTTTTCCCTGTCCGGTTATTTTGAAGCGGGCTTCGGGGCCAATCCTTTGACGAGCGATTGAATCGACCTCACCTCCGAGATCTGATCCTTGACCATGGCGAAGGTCGTGTCGCACAAGGCAACTTTGGCGCCATCCTGCAGCTGGTCCAGGAGCTCCATCCCACCGGAAATGGAGAGGCTTTCCCAAATGTACTTTTCCCCCATAAAGCCCTCGTTCTTGATGGTTTTATAAGAGACCGCCCCTGGTTTTACCTGGATCTTTTGGCCCGAGGGAAGCACCAATAAAACATCCGTGCACTTATCCAATTGCTGGACTTGGTTCCCGCTGAAGGGCTTGTAGTCATCCTCTTGTTTGGTGCCGAAAAGGGAATCCTGGTTGGCCTTCTGCATGAGGCCTGCCATCCGGTTGAAGGAAACCACGATGGCGACGGGATTGTTCGGATCAAAGGACTTTCCCGGAACGGTCGCCGCGATGCCGATCTTCAGGTTGTCCGAAGCGCTGGTGCGTGCCGGCGCGCCTGGACCCAAATCATCCTTGGGCTTGATGATCGTATTTTCCCGCACATCGTCATATTTGACGTTGAACCAATCCGTATGAAGGTCGATTTTTACGGTTGGGGTCGGCTTCACCGGCGTCGTTTCAGGAACCGTTCCCTCCGCCCGAACATATCCAAAAACCAATAGAAAAATAACGGTGAACAAACGGCAGAACAAATTCATATTAAACCTCCGTTGATTAATTTTGAGACTTTTACCACAAGGTTCGGGTTATTAAAAGGCAACCCTAGCCTTTCCAACAAACCCTTTGTAAATCCCCCGGTCCATTCCCGGTATGACGTAAATCAGGCATCGGGGAACAAAGGGTCTAGACGGCCAATTCCCGCCGACAGGTTTTGGACGGCTTTATACCACCATCCCTTTGTCGATTCGAAAGCGGCGTCAAACTCTTCCTTCACCTTCACGGCCTGGATAAGCCCGGCCGAACCCTTCTTATTTTCCCCATCTCCCGATCCATTGCAAGCCCCTTCCCGGACAAAAACAGGGCTCCCTTTGGACCACCCCCCCGGATCACTTTTTTAAACCAATGACCTGGAGGGGTTTGTGGGAGAGACTGACGGTCAGGCGGTCCCCCAACTTGAAAGGAACCACCAGGTTCGCGCCGTCCACGAAGATCCGCCCCTCCTTCATCCGGGAAACCAATTCCAGGTTCTGGCCCCTGGCCAAAATCCCCTTCACGAGCCGGCGGGGGCCGAATTTCTTTTGGTAGGCCTCACGGACCACATATTGGAATTTGGGCAGGGTCACGGGCATGGCCTTCCCGCCGGCGGACAAGATGGCGGCGGTGGAGCCGGCGGCCGAGCTGATCCAAACACCGCTGGATAGCTGTTCCTCCACCCGGCTGCCCACCCGGAGGAGGTAACGCGATGTCCCGGCCGGGCTTTGGGTCGTCACCAATAAATCATTCAGGACCAGCCATGGGTTTGCCCTGCCGTTCACCTCAAACTCCAGACGAGGGACGGAAAGGGGTTTGAGCCGCCCTGAGAGGTAAGAGGATAAAATCCCTGGAAATTTTTTAACATCACAGCCGCTAAACCGGGCCACGCTTCGCAGGGGATCCGAATTCACCCCCAACACCGGGATCTTTACCACCTGATGGGAGGCATCCAGCAAGGTTCCGTCCCCCCCGACGGAGATCACGAATTGGTAGCGCCGGTCCACGCCCCTTAACCGGCGGACCCGGTCCCTGGAAACCCAGTCGGCGGAAATTCCACCGGCCCTCAGGACCGCCTTGACTCCGGCTAAGGTGTCGTTCTGGCGCTGGTGGCTCCCCCGGATCACTTTCCAATAGTTCCCCTTTTTCAAGGAACGGACCAATTGCCTTGAGGAGAGGAACCGCCGGTAGGCGCTTTCCTTATAGACGACTAGGACCCGTGGCTTGTGCATAAGCTCGCGCCTCAATTATTTTTATTTGAACAAGGAGGAAAAACCCACCCGGATCATCATCACCGCATAGGCGGAAAGAAGAAGCGCCGCCAATTTGGAAACGACCAGGGAGCCTGTCACGCCCATCCATCGGATCAACCGGGTGGAAAAGGCGAAGACTCCCCAGGCGACCATCAGGTTCGCCAGCAGGCAAAGAGCGACGGCTGAAAAGGAAAAGCGGTCCCGGAGCAGAAGCAGGGTCGTCAAAACCGCCGGGCCCACGAGAAGGGGTATGCCGATGGGTACCACTCCCATCCCCTGCAGGTCCCTGCCTTGGAATATTTTTTGGTTCAGGACGATGTCCCTCAAGGCGACCAGGAGAATGAGCAATCCTCCGGCGATTTGGAAATCGCCGTTTTTCAGTCCCAAGGCGCTTAACACCAGGGGACCCAGGGGAATAAAAAGAAGGCCCACCAGCCCCGCGGTTAAAACCGACAGGGTCAGCACTTGGTTTCTTTTGCGCGGGGAAAGATTGGAAGTGATTTGGACGAAGGCCGGGAAAACCCCCAGGGGATCCATGGCCACGAAGAGGGGGAGAAAAAGGCTTAAAAGCTCGGAAAAGGACATGGGAAATTTTACCGAAAACTTGCGTGAATCACAACGCGCTTGAGGGCCCCTGCGGGGCCCCCAGTCGACGGTCTTTGGAAAACTAGCGCAAGGAACGGATTAATCAACCCGCAGTCCAAGCGTGAAAGATCGCCGAATTAACCGGCGTTCACATTTTGGTTGCAGTTGTTGTGGCCGTAGGTGGTTTCGTCGAACTTCATGTAATTGAGGTTCTCACTGTTGTAAATGAACCAGAAGTTCAAACCGCCCCCGGAGCTGGACCCGCCGGTGCAATAAAAGGGTGAATTGGGATCCACTTGGAGCCAGACCATCCCGTTATTCCCGCTGGGAGTCGTCACGCCCTTGACCACGTAAATGTCCCCGGCCGCCATCCCCCCGTTACCCGCTCCGGCGACCGCCGCCCTAGCCTCTTGGGTCGAGGAGTAAAAAACGGCGCTATCCGAAACCGTTGGGAAATTGACGAGGTCCCCATTGCCCAGGTAGGCGAACTTGACGGAGGATCCAAGGGCGACTTTGCCCGCGATGCTGGGAACCAAAGGATTCCCCGCGGTTAAATATTCCGAGCCGGAAACGCTGTCATAAGCCGCCTGGATGTCGCCCGTTCCGTCGCTGGTAAAGTTACCGTTATCAAAACTATATCCGTTAGGGAAACTAAAATTATCCGTGCAAACCTCATATCCGTAATCGGCTAATCCGGAGAAATAGCTTCCCGGGTAATAACAGTAGTAACCGTTGTAGTCAAAGTCCTCCATGTTGAGGGTGAAGTTGGTCGTGCCCTGAACCATCACCCGGTCCGCCCCGGCGAATTCCGGATATTCCTGGGGACCCGACGTGGCCTTCGTCGCGACGCTGGGAGCGACGGAGCATGAGCAGGAGGTATAAACTTGGAACCATTCGGCCGCGACCAGCCAATTGCCTCCCTTGGGCAGGGGGATGACAACGTTTCCAAGGTCCGAGCCGCTGTTGAAATCAACCGTTCCCCTGATGGGAGCGGCTCCTTCCGTCACTAAGCAATACTTGAGCCGGCCCGAGCTGTAATCGGGAAGCGTATTCTTGCCCCTGGCGGCCTTCCCGGCCTTGGGGCTGGGGGCGGTCAGGAGAAACTTGGGGAGCGACAGCCTTAAAGCCGCCTGGCTGGCGGCGGGGATGACAGGGCTATCGGATTTGTTGCAGCCTGACATGACTCCCAAAAGTATCGCGTAACCCACCAACGGAATGAAATATTTTTTTCTCAAGGCAATGCTCCTTATAAATGAAATGCTGGTTACCACTTGATCCCCACATTCGTGCCCAAAGTGAAGCGATGATAATTGATCGTCTCATGGTTTTGGCCCATGTCGTCGTTTGCGATGAAATGATAGAGTCCGGCGACGTTCCAGAAGGTTGATTTATCCAATTGGAAGGTGACACTTTGCTCAACACCGAAAAGGTTTCCGCCGCCCTGGTAGAGGCCAGTATCGGCGAAGGAATAGCCGTTCTTGAAAACCCTTTTCCAAATCAAGCCCGATTCCATGGTCATGTCCTGGCCCGCCACGTAGCCCAGGATGGGGTGGATTTCCAAACGGTCGCCTAAAAAGGAACCCGGGCTTTCAATCAGCGTACCGGAAGGGACAAAGAGATCGGCCTGCCAGCCCTTGTTGTAAAGGGTGTAGGAAGCGTTTACCACGAGCTTATCGCTCCCCATCTTGCTGACCCATTGGGTGGAAAAGATGGAGCTTTGGCCCGCCACGAAATCCTCGGAAGGATCCGCATTGACCGATTCCAAGGGGAAGGTATGGGCCGCGCGGAAGCCCAAGGCGTCCGCCCCCGTCATTTTGAAGGCCACCGCGCCGGTGACTATCAAGGTATCCCCGGGATAATAGGATCCAAAACCGACGAGACCCGTGTCATAGGTGCTGGTGGCGACATAACCCATCCCCAAGGACGACTCATAACCAGGGTTGACGGAGGTCATGGAGTAAAAGAGGTTCATCCCCCAGCCCCGGCCATGGTAAAAGCTCGGCTCGAATACGTAAGGAATCGACCCGGATTGTTCCTGGCGCGCTTCCCAGGACGGGTCGCCGGTGGGAATGTTGATGTTTCCGTCGATTTGCGACTTTAAGGATTCGCCCAAGTCGAACCTATAGCTCATCCCGACATCGCTGTCCGAGAGCTTGCTGGCCGAAAAGTCCGAGCCAATGTAGCCTTTGGCTGGGACATCGTTCTGCCGGTAATCCCCCGCCACAAAGGCCGTGCCCAGGCGGAAAGCAAAATTCGGACGGATAAAACTGTAGGTAATGGGAAAGCGATTTTCGTATCCGTTTTGAACAGAATCGCTCATCCAACCATCAAACACATAACCAGTTTGAATTTGCTGCTCATCCGCCCTGGCCGGGGCTGAGACGGCCATCCCCAAGGCCAGCACCATCAATCCCAAAGCGATTTGGATTTTACGGGTCATTTCATTTCCTTTATTTAGTGTTTTAATGCTTCACGACCTCACAATTAGGGTAAATACTGGGGAAAGTTCAACTGCAGGAACAAGGCTTGGTTCTCGTAGCCGCCCATACCGGCTGAATTGTCGTCTCCGACCTTGCCGACCAAATCACCCGCGCCGCCGGTCAGGCTCGTGAGCCCGCCGTTGAAATCGTCCGTCTCGTTTCCGTCGAATCCATAGAAGGGGTTCGAGCCGTTGAATCCCTGTGTGTTGCCCTGGCCATTCCCGTTGTCAGGGTCATCCGAATGGCCGTGGGTAAAGTGGTGTTCTTCCCCGCCGTGGAGGACGAAAGTTTTCCCGTCGCCGGTGGCCCAAACGGTCCCGTCAAAGACCACCACGTCGACTTTCCCCGTCTGGGGATTGTAGCGCATTAAATACCGGGTGCCCCTCACGCCGCAAACCACCCCGCCGCCATCCGTTTCAAAGGAAGACTTGGCGGAGGCCAATTTCTTGACGGCGGCCATAATCTCACCGAACTTCAACCTGAACTTGAGGATCTTCTCGCCCAGGGAGGGCTGCCGGAGGGAGGAAGCCACGATGCTGGTATTGGGCTTGAGCTCCAGCGTCGAGCCGTCGAACATTTTCAAGGTGGCTTTCCCATCAGCTTCGGTCGTGACCGTGGAGCCCTCAGGAACCGTCGAGGTCATCAGGGCGGTCCGGGACTTGCCGGACCGGTTTTTAATGGTCACCTTGCCGTTGAGCGAGGTAAAGGTGGCTTCCAAGGAAGTTTTGCTGTTTCCCGCCGCCCAACCCATGGAAGCTCCAGCGAGGAAAAGTACCGACACTAGGAGAAAAAATTGTTTCATGTGAACCCCGTACCTAAAATTTTAAAAAGCTAAGCCGCGCCACCAAGACCGACGCATTGTATATCAAAATGCCGGCGTCGGAACAGAAAGTTGACGAAATTTTTGATTTTTTTACTGCCGGATTCTCGACATAGTTAACGGTAAACCCCGGATTATTCTTCAACCCCTCAACTCGGGCCGGACAACCTCACAGCTTTACCTCGTAGGAAGTACCGAAGGTCCAGTTATTGTAATAGATGTCCGCCCGCCCTCCGCCCAAGGCATTACCTAAGTTTTGGGCGTTGATAAAATCGTAACCGGCGGAAAATTTGAGCGCAGACGAATCGTCGAGTTTAAGGCGGAAAGAAGGATTTACACCCAGGAGGTAACCGCCCCCGTTATACAGGACCGTGTCCGATTGGGGGTAGCCGTTGGGAAGGATGTATTTGGCTTGGGAAGCAAGGGTAAAATCCCCCATGACATAGGAGGGCGCTAGGTAAAAACGGGCTCCATAGGATATTTGGGGCTCGGTCACAAAGGCCCCTCCGATTTGTTGCCTTTGCCCCGGCAGGAAGTATTGGACGCCCAAGTCAAAGGAAAAAGCTTTCGGGTTATTCCAGCTGTAGGAGGCGTTGATATTGGGTCCCATCTGGAAAACGCTTTGCTTATCAATGCTGGTCGTGAGGGAGTAGAGACCGGATAAACGAATGATCTGGCTTTGGTTGTCGGAAAAGGGTTGGATATGGTTAAAGGAAACAAATACGGAGTCACCAAGCTTTAAGTCGGCGACGGGCGAACCCGTTCCAAAGTTCGGATTATAATTGCCCGAATAGAGATAGCCGGCCGAGGCCCCAATTTGGGCGCTTCCCGCTGGGAAGGCCAAGGCGTACATGGCGCTGATCCCGAACCCCCGCCCCCGGTAACGGCTTGCGAGAAACTCGGTGGGCACGCTGGAAGCGATCTGCCTTTGTTCCCAACTAGGGTCGCCCGTGGGAATATTGAACCCCACATTCAAAATCGAAGGAACATTGAAACTCTTAAAGTTAAGATCGGCTCCTACCACTGTATCGGAAAAGTTGTTCATGTATTGTATGTCGGAAGTACTCCCCGAAGGTGTGTCCTTGTAATAGCCATTGCCATACTCGGTTTGACCATAAAACCCCAAACCCCCGTCGACATTGAAAGAAAGGGAAAGGGGAGCCCAAATTTCCCAACCCTCAAAATTATTTGGAGCAGGACTACCGTCCAAATTTACCGTATTAGTGGCATTCCAAGCATTGAACTGCCCGCCTAAACTCAATTGACCGCCGAAGGCGCCGGTTCCCAAAATCCACAACAGAGCCGAGCCGAGAAGGGATTTTTTGAGGTTCCTCATGGCACCGTCTCCCCCGCCGCCAGTTGGGCGCTCACGTTGACTTTCCCCGAGCCTTCCACCTGGGGATCAGTAAAAGTGTTATCCCCATTCACCGCCAGGCTGTTCCCAAACTGCTGGTTGAGGTCCGCCAGGCAGCTATTTCCCTCGTTATTTCCGTTTCCATTCCCGCCGTTCCCGTTATTTCCGCCCAGATTCCCGTTCGATTGGCCGGGATTGGATTTGCCGGGATTGCCGTTATAGAAATTACCAGTTTGCCCCGCGGTGAAGAGGTAAGTATGGCCGTCGGAGTTGAGGTACACCGTTCCTTCGTCCACATGGACCGTGACGATGTTCCTGTCCTGGTCATAGTGATAGCTGAATTGGGTTCCCCGGACGCCGCAAACCACGCCGCCCGACTCGATCTCAAAGGAGGATTTGGAGGAGGTTAATTTCTTGACGCTGGCCCACAAATCGCCGACCGCCAGCTTGAATTTCAGCGCTTTGTCCTGGAGCCCGTTTTTCTCAAGCTTGGCGATGGTGAATTGGGTCTTGGGGCTGACTTTCAGTTCCGATCCATCGAAGAAGCGGAGGACCGCGTTGGAATTATTGCCGGTGGAAATCTTTTCACCGGCCTTGACGGTGGTGCCGCTCTTGACGGTCTGGAACTTTTTTCCTTTTTTCTTGACCTGGACCTTCCCCGAAACCGAGGTAAAGACCCCGTCGCTCGCCGTCTTTTGGGTTCCGGCCGCCAAGGCTTGGGAGCCGGCCAAGGCCAGAATGAACAGCAGTTGGTAAATCAATCTCATAATCAACACCATCCTCTTTAATTTGGGAGGCAGGAAAACTACACTCAACCACGAAACCATTTCAACTTAAAATCTTTAACTCCCGATCCAGCGGTTTCCTTGTCCGAACCCAACCCCTTTTGAGTTCACCCTGTTAACGGTTTTTCCGAACGGTTTCCTTGGGCCTGCCGCTTAGGGCAGGGGCGCGTATTTCAAAATCCGATTGCCGCTTTGATCGACCAGGTAAACATAGCCTTGGTAATCCACCGCCACCCCGCCCGCGTTGCCGATGCCGTCCGGCCCCCCGGCAAATTGGCCGATGTAATTGCCCACCGAGTCAAACTTGAAGACCCTGCCGCCGTATGTTTCGCAGATGAAGATGTTTCCAGCGCCGTCCATGGCCAAGCCGTCCGCCCCGTCCCCGCCAAAGCCGAAGAATTTCAGGAAAGTGTAGTTAATGTGATCCGTCGAGGTATAAATATTGGCCTCACCCCCGTAATCCACCGCGACTACCGTCGTTCCGTCCGAATTGGCCGCGATTCCGGCCGGTGTTCTCCCGAAATATCCCGGCCCGTTGCAACAGCCGGCGAAGGTCGAGATGGCCGGACCGCCCGCATAAGAGTATTTAAGGATGTTGTTGTAATTGAAACTGCTGTTATAGAGCTGTCCATCCGTCGCGTAAACCTTATCGGATCCATCCACCGCCAAGGCCTGGGGTTCTCCCGGGGGATAAATCGACCAGCTGTAGCTGTAGGAGGTTCCGTTTCCGTCGGTGGCGGTATAAGCCGAGAAGGATCCATTTCCGATCTGGTCCGCGGTGTAGAGGGTGGTCCCGGCGGCGTTGACGGCGATGCCCTTCGGGAAGGGGTTGGAACCGTGGATAAATTGGGTCACGTAATTGCCGGCCTCGTCCAGTTTGACGACCCTTTGGTTGTATTCATCCGACACGTAAACGGAAACACTGCCGTTTCCGGGGTTATCCACGGCGACGCCGTCGGGATGGTTAAAAGTGTCCCCGCCGTTGAAGGTC
>Ga0265319_1002345_pt1 | contig 10424 bp, 28 predicted proteins | sample 4824metaG_FD_192443 | JGI IMG/M metagenome (GOLD analysis project Ga0265319, IMG submission 192443) | Rhizosphere microbial communities from Carex aquatilis grown in University of Washington, Seatle, WA, United States - 4-8-24 metaG | ecosystem: Host-associated > Plants > Roots > Rhizosphere >... | reverse complement strand
AAACTTCTTCTCACTTTCAATAGGCGTAGCTGTAGCGGGAGTCTGATTTTGACTCAATCCATCTGTCATATTAAATACCTCTTCGACTTGATTATCCCAGTGTCTCTGGTCTGCCCTAGATTATGGCCCTAGTTGCCCACGTTTTTACCCTCCGTATGAGGTCTACCCCAGATTAACAGCCCTGGTTGCTGGCATTCTTAATATAGAATAATTATTCAGTTTAATCAAGTAAATGTGAATATTTATACAGTTTATTGAATAATTATTCACTTATTTCCTTTGTTTGTTTCTCTAGTTTCTCAGTTTCTCTGGAAGCCTTATTCATTTCGTGATTACGATCGCTTTCCATAGCCTTTAAACTTCTCTCAAACTGTTGTCCTGTAATGGCGTGGGTGTGCTCACTTTGTTTGATTGTATTATCAATAATTCGCTCCACCCTTTCATCGTCGGCACGCTGTTGCTCAATGCCTAATTTCTGTTCTTCTACATGCATATCAGCAGTTAACTTGGCTAATTCAACACGTAGCTTCTCGCGCTCAAGCTCAAGTTTGGCAACTTCAATAGCTGTTTTAGCCTTGTCAGACATAGCTTGCTGCTCAATCTTAGCCATACCCATTTGCGCTTCAGCTTGTGCCTGTTGAGCCGCAATTTGAATAGCTTGTTGTTCAATCTTGGGCTGTTGTGCCGCTTGTTGCATAGCAGCTTGCTTGGCTTTCTGCTGCTCTTGCATCCATATCTCAGCACGTCCACGCCATGTTTCGGAATCACGGCAATCAATGTTATCAAAGAGTAAATCAATACTAGTTTCAGATACGAATTGACCAACCATGGGAACTTGCATGAGAGAGGTAATTTGTTGCATCGCCTGACGTTGCTGCTGACTAAAGTTAACAGTAGTTTCAATCTTAACTTTAAAATCACCAGGTTTGTATTTAAGCTGTACACCACCTGGCTGATTAACCATGACAGCACCACGCTTGCCATCTTCGGTAATGATAGGCAGTGTACGCGGCGTATTGTAGTACAACGGCATCATATCGACCAACATTTGTGCAGCAGACTCAAAGGCCAAGTCATGGTTGTATAGATAAGGCACAACCACAGAGTTTGACATCTCAAGCCCTGTGTCCATTGCCTTGCCGCTCAAATCACGACTTCTATCTTTGCTCATTACATCCTCAGTCATACCTAGGATGTTTTTAATAACAACTGGCATATTCATAAAGGTGTTCATGATTTCTGCTGGGATAGGAGGACGTGGCGCATGTTGTGGCGCTGGAAGAGGTGCTTGTTTGTCACCTTTATAAAAATAGTTATAAATGATAGTACCTAATGCTTTGGGGTCACGATACCCATCGATATACTTCTCAGGTATCGCTTCTAACGCTGCTATTAACTGAGCAGGTCGCATGTCCTGTAACTCATGGGCCAAACATTGACCAGCGAAGTTAAGCAACATTTGCGCACCCATTGCCTGGTATAAGAAGGGCCTAGTAAACTGATAAGTATTACCGCCCAAATCATCCTTGCGCAACACAGAGTTCCCATCTACGAACTTAAGCGGTAAATCAGTATAGTCTGTCTCTTCTTCACTAATAATGGCATTCTCGATGATTTGATAACGTATAATAGTAACTTCTTCAGTATCACGCTCAAATACCACAATAGGTGGCAACTCTATCTCTCCCCTAGCTTCCCAATCTTTGAGGAATTCTTTATATTCACTCTTGAACATAAGCTGACCGTCAGCAAGCTCATAAAGCTTAGTTTTCTTCTTATGCTTCTCATAGAAATCAGCTACAAGTATTACTTCTTCTTGCCCTATCATATATGACCACTGAAAAGAGCCAAGAGACTTAACATAGCGAACAGTCTTGATATCGATATCTGGGAACTGACGCTCGAAGTCTGATTTACGCATAGGGAATATCTCGAAACAATATTCACCATCGCTCTTATCTGGTCGCATAGCGAGAGGGTCATAGCCTACGAGAATGGGATCGAACACGCGACTTAACTTTAATACTTGGTTTCTACTTCTATTACTTTCATATTCTGTATGTATCTTAAGACCTGAGAAACCACCGGATAATTGGTCACGATATGTATGATAATCTGTGCCCATCTTGTTAGATTCATGGCGTATATGACGAAGATTTCCTTCCAATACTTTAATAAGGGAGCCCAAGTCTATCTCTTCTTGGCCTGCTTGCTGAGGATTGTGGGATTGGAAATCATCAGAGGCTGAGATCATGATACCTGGCTCATTTTTCGCGAACTCCCCGCAAAATCGGCTAATAACAGCTTCTATGACGTTAAATTCCAAGCTAGGTCGATTAAGTTCCTCGTTAACAGACTCGCTATTCTCATCCATAGAGGTAACAAACACGAACTTCTGTGACTTGGTGAAGTTCTCGTAGTTCTTCTTAAAGCCTTGAGAGCTATTCTCCACAGCCTTCTTAAGTTTGTGTAATTTATCTGGAGTTTCTGGAATTATCATCTGTAAATCCTATGTCTAATTTCACTTCGTTTATTTAAATCCCTCTGGAACGCATCTAAAACTGTAGAGTGTTCGTCAGTATGCGGCATCACTGTTCCCTCTATCAAAGCACTACGCACAGCCATCTCTAAAGTATCAGCTATATCATCATGTGCATGACTCATGTTTCCCGTTATCTTGCCCATGTGCTTAATGCACATATCAGCGTGCTTAGCTCCTTGCGTGAATGTAACCTGATGTCTTGCAACGAATGGTTGAATCTCATAGTATCGCTTAGTTTTATTACCATGCGTTGAATTCCTATCTATCTCTATCACACGCACACCAGGAATATTCTTGAGCGTAGAACACATAGTCACACCCACTGATTTCTTTTCGATACACGTATAAGTAGGCTTTACTCTAAAGCGCATACAATTAGTATAGAAGTCAAAGAACTCTGTTTCTAGGTCGCGGGGCTCTAATCTCACCTCTCTACAATCAAGCCAATGCAATCCATAAAGCCCAGAGTCTATACCGCGGAATGATATCTTATAGATGCCAAAGAATGACATCGCTGTACTGTCGTTCCACGAGTCAGCCGTCTCGGCCGTGTCTATTGTCAAGAAAGACGCAATCATCTCTGGCTCTAAAGGCATGCTTATAAAGTCTGCTGTCTTGAATATGCCACCACCAGCAGGCTGAGGGAGCTGCATATGCTGTGCCCAAAAGTTATATGGATCGTGCTCCCTCTTCAGCAACAACATCTCCTTTGGAAAGGCCTCAGGATAAAGCACATTGTCATGCGCATCTAATGATGTAAGTATCACGTGCTTCCATTCGTAACCATCTCTTCTGTCTATAAAGAATGCTGGCAAGTCTGCCTCATGTAAGCGTTGGCCTATAAACAAAAATGGCACATTAATACCACGCGCACGCTGTTCAATAGTAGACTTGAAGTTAGTAATCACAGCCTCACGCATGGTGTCACTAAATGTCTCATCTGGGTTATGCATGTCATCCATCACGATAGCACCACTAAATCTATCTAAGTTAGGCAACCCGCCATCATTACCAACTACAGCACCCTTAGCACCAAATGCGGCACAAGTTCCTCCGGCTTCAGTCTTGAACTTGCCTTTAGCTTTACTGTCGCCACGTAGATGCACGCCAAACAACTCCTTATATAGTGGCATTTCCATTACCTCTTTAATAAACGATGTATGCTTCTCGGCTAGCTCGTATGAGATGCTTATATAAAGAAAATTACAGTCAGGATAGTTAGCGTAACACCAAGCAATCCATAAGCAGACAAGAGTGCTTTTGTGATGACCTGGTGGGACATTGATAAGTAGACGTTGTGTCTGGAGATTAAAGACTGCTTTGAGTTCTCTTGCGATGGTGATGACATGTGGTTCACGTCCCATGGGTTTAGAGATAATGAATTCACGACCTGTCTTAAGCTCATAGAAGACGCGAGCAAACATAAGAAAGCTACCGAGTAGCTTTGCTTTAGTATAGTTATTGTCTACCAGCTCTTTGAATTCATCCACGTAAAGCCTTTAGCTTTTAGACCTATGACTGTGATGAGCACTTGCTTTAGCAATCTCACCTTTAGGCAGCATAGCTTCGTGTGACATTTGACTGGTTTTCTTTTGACCACCAGTCAGGCCAACTTTGGCTAGTCCGGCAGGATGTTCAGACATACCCATTGCACCATTAGGATAGCACATACCATCTTTGTAATGACTCATATTAATATCCTTTCTTCATTTTACTTTTCATGCCGCCCATGCCACCACCTGAGGGAGCGGGAGCACCAGACATGCCCTTTTTTTCTTTCATCTCTTTTAGCTTCTTTGCCTTCTTCATTTTCTCTTGCATTGGATTGTCTCCATTGTGGGTGTATGATTATTTCTTTTTCTTCTTCTTGCCTTTACCGGCTTCAGAATAAGCAATAGCTATAGCCTGTTTTTGTGGTTTACCAGCTTTCATTTCTGTTTTGATATTCTCTGACATGACTTTATCAGATTTACCTTTCTTGAGCGGCATCTATATATCCTCTTGTCTAAATTTGTTAACTAAAGCTCTAACCTCTTCCATGCTCGTGTCTTTATCAACTTGGACAACAACATCAGCGGCTTTGCTGCGAGCACCAAACTCATGTTCCAAAGTGCCTTTCCATATTTCAGATCTAAACACTTTCTCGCCATTAGGCTTCATACATTCTAAATTCTGTTGTCCTTTACGACGCCACCAACTTTCGGCTAACACGCGAGCATACTCTAATGCTTCGCAAAACTCAGGGAAATTCTGTGCCCATCTAGCTACAGTAGGTTTACCCACCCCTAATGCCACACACATTTCTGCTAATGACGCTCCCTGCTCACCCAAGTATACGACAGTTTCACAATCTTGGATCCCTTGATACTGCGTATTCGTATTCCAGACCGTCCCATCTGCCTTCAAAGGCAATCCTTTTTTACCCGTGGGTGCACTATCATCTATACAAAATGTCACTAACTCCCCCTATCTCCTTTGATATATTAGCCAATAAACATCATGTTGTCACCTAAACATTGTTATTTCTCTTCCTAACTAATTAACTAACATTGGGTAATATACTTAGTATTGTATAGGTATCTTAAAAGGAGTCAATAGTTATTTTAAAATAAACTACAATAAATCATAATAAACCTCTTGACACTCATATGGACTCATTCTATACTTATAAACATTGGAGCAGTAAATATAAATAACACTTAGGAGATATAAGAATGATTAAATTTAACAAACGCAATGTGATTGACACGGAAACAGGCATCAAAGCTAGTGTTAAATATAGTTTCGGCAAAGACATTCATGGACAGAATAGGGTTTGGATATATGAAAATAACTGCGGTCAAAATTTACTTAAGATATTCGCTAAAGCTGTAAATAATTCCGACATGATGGCCGACTATATTGAGGCGAGCAAGGTATCATTCTTTGAAGATGATCAATACTATGCCGCTTCATTAATACGAGCATTGGCATAGATATTTTAGAAAGACTATCTGATTAATCTATAAATAATACTTAAATAGGATATGAAATGGACTTAGGGGGAATGGAATGTATCATTAAGACTATATTTTATACCATTATGGGAGCATGTATAGTTTTACTAATTTTCATAGCGATACATTTTTTAGACATATTATTTTAATAACCAACAACACTTAGGAGACGACATGACCATTAAAGAATCATCCGTATATGATGGCTACCATGCCTGGATAGAGAAACTTATCCGTGAAGAACTTGGCATTAAAAATATCAAGCAAAAAGAACGCTTAGGCAACAGAGAGGAACATAGTCCCTGGCTTGGAGTTGACCATAATATTCGAATAGCTAAGTATAAATAGAGGTAAACAATGAAATCAATCATCATGTACACGTTAATGCTGCTATCTATTTCCTTTATGTTTACCGGATTATTCCTGGGTGCTGCTGGCCCTAAATGGTTAATCTGGGCTGGCATGGGATGCGCAGGGATAATAGCAGTTATAGATTTTCTAAACTTTAAGGAGAGTAAACAATGATTACATGTCAAGAAGTTATGCAAGAACTATTCGATTCGTTTGAAGAGATATACGAAGAGCAATACAAGAATTATGTAGACGGTGAATGCTTTTCACAAATGTTTAATGAATTACATGGGGTTGATAAAGATTGATATGGAACAGATCAAACAAATAAAAGCATTTATCAAGCAGCATAAAGAAGATATAGACAATCTTTGGGTTCAAGATGACTTTTCAAAGGGCGCTATGTACGCACTTACGGAATTAGATAAATTAATTATTAAGATTAGTAAAAAGGAAAATAACAATGCTAGTAAAACAAATGAATAAAGAACTATTAGAATTCAAAATAGAATTATTGAAAGCCCAATGTGAGCGAGACATAGAAATGACAAAACATTACAATATATTTCCTTGGATATTTATCCCAATTATGTTGGTATGTTTCTCTATAATATGTTTATTTATTGTTAATATATTAATATGATCGGAATAAAGAATAATGAACCTACCACTAATTATATATTTTGCAGAATTCTCTGATAAAATGATCATGGCATTCATTGTTATATCCTTATTTTTATTCACCATCATAGTATTCACGTTTGCATTATTAAATGGCTTTAATCATGAAGATGAGAAAAAATCCTTAAACAAAAAAATATCTATTGCGAAAAAATCAATAATATTTTTAATTATTTCTGCTGTAATTTTTCCATCTTCTGCTACTGTATATTTAATGCTAGGCGCTTCTATTGCTGAAGATGCTTTTCAAGGTGTCCAGAAATCAGAAATTTATAATGATGCCATGGATATTCTTAAATTAAAACTTAAGGATATGAAAGAAGATTTAATTAAGGATTCAGAATGAACCTTCAATCCTCCCTAAAAGAGCTCGTAGAAGAACTCAGTGTCTTGCGTGATACGCATTACAGTATTCATCAAGAACTTGCTGAAGAAGGCAGCAATAGCGCATTAATGCATTATGGCCTACATTCTGCATATGCTAAAACGGTTACTAAACTCAATAAAATATTAAAGGATAAATAACATGACTGATAATAAAATAGAAGTAATTGAGACATTTGTTAACTTTGTAGACAGAACAGACGAAGAAAAAAATGTCATACTTGGTGATTTATATAGAGATATTCATAAGCTTATTGAAAATAGAATGGAAGAAGTATCAAAAGAACCTATTAATGTAGACTTATTTGCTAGCATTCTCGTTCATATGGCTTTAAATCTACAAATAGAAACATTTAACTATCTTAAGGAAAATGGCACTGCAATGCCCTATCTAGAGGGATTGGCGTATAAGTTCTATACAGAAAGTCATGATAGGATAAAGCATTTATTTGATGCTAAATTAATTGTTACACACTGAGGTTATCATGTTTACACCTAAAAAGTTATCAGAAAGAAGTCTTGGTATATATTTGAGTAATCTAGAGCATCAAGACTCAAAAGAACGTGAACTTAAGAAGAAGGCCAATGAATTGCGAGAACGTCTTCTTTATGAGCAGCGTAATATAACGCAGGAAGATATTAATAAAATACTAAGGGGTGATTGATGAAGATGATGAGAATACAAGACGTGTGTGATTACACTACTCTATGTCGTTCCAGTGTATTTAAAATGGTTGCTGCTAATGAATTTCCGCAGCCTTTAAAGTTGTCTTACAAGGTTGTGGCATGGCAAAGAGAGGATATTGATAGATGGTTGGCGTCTAAAAAGGAACAAACAAATGAAGGATAAATTTACTATAGAGATTTTGCGTGAAGACGGTCTAATAAATGTTAAATTATTTAAGAATAATGACGCATGCATTTTTAAAGAGATTTTAGAGCACGAAAATTCAGCACTTATTATTCTAGATCTAATTGCTCAAAGTTATGACATGGGTTATGGCGCATCTTATCAGGGTGCAAAAAATATGGTTATTGGTATAGTTAAACATGCATTGGGAGAAATACAATGATTGAACTTAAATTCAGCACCAGCGATGACATGTCTATTAAAGACTTACAAAACATCATTCATTGGCGTGATTACATGCATGCAATATGGGAAATTAAATCTGTTATGCGTGATATCTATAATGATGGAAGGCATCATGTAACAAAGTTTGATATGGATGATAAAATGTATGCATTAGTTGAGTATATCAACAGTGCTATTTCTGAGATAACCAGGGAATTACCTGAGGATTATTAATATGTTAGGATTTAGAGTATGGAATTCGAAAAATAAAAGATTTTATGATGATTTTTCCTGTTTTAATTTTTTTTCAATGTCTTCCAAGGGGGGAATTATGGGGGGAATTTACCATTCCGAGAATAACATTCCTATGCAATCTACCGGATTATTTGACTCTATGGGCCAAGAGATATTTGAGGGTGATGTTGTGGAGATTAAAGATATCACTTTTGGGACAAAAAAACCTTATTTGGTAAAGTCGGTAATAGATTTTTTGAGAGATAATCCTTGTAGTGGATTTGTACAATCATTTACTATTTTGGGGAATATATATGAAAATAATGAATTAACTGAGGATTATTAATATGTTTATCACAATAAATGCAAAAGCACTTCCCGGCATTATGATTGTTGATTTAAACTCAAATTTCCTAGTTAAAATTACTCGCTGTGGCTCAGGGCATACTTATGGTATTGAATACCATATTATGCAAGACGAAATGGGAAGTTTATTTGAAGAGTTTTCTACTCAAGAAGAACGTGACACAAGATACAACCAGATATTGGAGTTATTGAATAAATGAATCAACACGAAGAAAAGGTTAGTAGAGAAATAATTGAAAATCATTTTATTTATGAAAATAAAACTGACAGGGAAATTAGAATAATTATTATGCCTAATGACAATAAACCTCTGGGAATTAATGATTTCACAATCAGCCTAGGAAGCTCAAGATATCATGTAGAACTTCCATATGTAACTAATGAGCTTTTAGACGTTTTAGAGGAATGTAAATGATCCATCACGAAGATAACGAACAAAAAGCCCTATTTCAACGTTTAGCCTGGGAATATCCTGACCTTCTAGCCTTCCACATTCCCAATGGTGGTAAACGAGGTCGTCATGAGGCCGCACGTCTTAAAACACAGGGGGTTAAGCCTGGAATACCTGATATCTGCATCCCTGTTGCTAGGAATGGTTACCACGGGCTTTACATTGAGCTTAAAAGGGCATTTACAGATAAACAAAACAAACCCTATCCAACTAAGGAGCAAAAAGAGATGTTAGAAAGGTTAAATACAGAGGGGTATCGAGCAATTATATGCTATGGGGCTGATGAAGCATTTGAAGCTATTGAATATTACTTACACCCACCAAGATGGGTAAAGAAGGTTGGCAATAAATACGAGGAGATAAACAAACTTCCTGATTATCACTCGGGAGAATCTGTAACTTACACATCCACAGATCCTACTGCTTTTTCCAAGCTGAAAAAACTTATAAACAAAGACGAGGATATAACATGAAAACATTAATACTAATACCAATTTTTCTACTACAAGGGTGCATGGTTGCTGCAATAGGTGCTGGCATAGGAGCAGTTAGGTATGCTAATGCTGAAAAAAGTAAAGCTCACACAGCGTGTAAAGATTCATACATTAATTATGTTCATGCAATGAATGAATCTGGGGATACGCCAATATCATTACAGCAATATTGTCCTGCAAATTGAGGATAAAATGAAACTAAGAAACGATATAAAAGAAACAGTGCTTGATTATCTTTCTAATGAATCTATATATAATAATAGCAATTGCGATCAATGCAAATCCCCTCTTCCAGAAAATGGCAACTGGTTAGGATTTTGGGGAATGTATGAATATCGCTTCTGTGGATGGCAATGCGAAAATAATTTTAGAAGAATTAAATCATATGAATATCACAAAGAAATTGGAATTAAAAACCATATTTTAGGTGATTTTATAAAACCAATATTTTATAGGGATTAACATGACAACCCTGGAAAAAATAACCATATCCATAATTCTATTAATAACCATAGGCTCAGCCGCATTCATGACATATGGTATTGTAGATTTATATAATAAAGTTGAAGAATACCAAAAGGAAAAGCCATGATACGTGACACCAGTTATGAAGAATATTTAATAGATAATATACGATCATTGCTATTGCCTCCAGAGCAAAGAAATGAAAGAATTAGCAATGGAAAAAATTAATAATTTTATCAGAGAAAAATCAAAGGACAAACCATGAGCAAAGAAGATAAAGCAAAAGATTTACAATACGCTATGAACGCACTATTAAATGCCGGTGTATTTACCCCTACAAGTAAATATAAACATAAAAATCCTTCAAAACCATCACAAGGTTTAG
>Ga0265319_1002344_pt1 | contig 10425 bp, 6 predicted proteins | sample 4824metaG_FD_192443 | JGI IMG/M metagenome (GOLD analysis project Ga0265319, IMG submission 192443) | Rhizosphere microbial communities from Carex aquatilis grown in University of Washington, Seatle, WA, United States - 4-8-24 metaG | ecosystem: Host-associated > Plants > Roots > Rhizosphere >... | reverse complement strand
CACCCCAATTACATCACGCGAGCGATATACCCGCAACGTCGGCCCGCTCAACGCCCTTTGCACCGCCCGCGCGCGCTCCTCGCCAGTCTGCGTGGCGAACACCACTGCCGTCGGCTGCGCCGCCGCCACTTCCGCCGCATGCGAAGGCCCCGAGAGCACTCCCGTTTCCGCCCCGGGAATCACCTCGGCCACCACCGCGCAGGGCAGCTTAAAGGTATCCATTTCCATACCCTTGCACAAGGTGATGAAGATGGGCTTGGCCCACGCGGCGTCCATTTGCGCCTGCACCGTTTGGGCAAGCGCACGCAGCCCGCGCATGGGACACGCGAGCAAAACGACATCCGCCTCCATCAAAGTCGGGCGGATTTCGAGGCCAATTTGCAAACTCGGCGGCAACTTGTACCCTGGCAGATATTCCCGGTTCTCCCGCTCCGCCGCCAACTGCAACGCCTGCTCCAACCGCCGCGGCACCAGCGTGACCACCTGGCCCGCGCGCACGCAATGCAAGGCCAGTGAGGTGCCCCATGCGCCCGCGCCCAGAATCGTGACGTTCATGCGCAGGCAGTAAAGGGATACGGCAGCGTGCCGCCAAGCAGGAAACGTGTCACGGTTGGAATTGGTTGGTTTCGGGTTTCGAGATTAGAGTTTCGCTTTGCAGGCGGCAGGTGGCGGGGTGCAAGTTGGCAACCATTCGAAGAGCGAATCGTCCGAAACCCTAAACCCAAAACTCGAAACTCGAAACTCGAAACTCATTTTTAGACCCTCCATTCCGCGCTTGTTTTATTACCGAAATGTGACGTAATTGGCCGGGTAAGACCCCCGCGGCCCAACCCCCATGAAGCCCGCCCCATTTCGTTTCGCGCTGTTGTACTTGTCCGCGGTCATTGCGCAAACCGCTTTTGCCGCGGCCGCCCCGGCTCCCCCGACCCCAGATTACAGCGATTACGTTCTCACCCCGAAGCCGCCGCACACCCCCCGCATCAATGGCCCAGGTATCTACGGCGAGCGCCCCGGCAATCCGTTTCTCTACCTGATTCCCGCCACCGGCGACCGGCCGATGACCTTTGCCGCCACCGGCCTCCCCGCCGGCCTGCGCCTCGATCCGAACACCGGCCTCATTCGCGGCCGCGCCGCCACCCCCGGAACTTACCAGGTGCAATTGACCGCCGTGAACGCCCTTGGCACCGGCACGCGCGATTTCAGAATTGTCATTGGTGACCAAATCGCCCTCACCCCTCCCATGGGTTGGAACAGTTGGAACTCCTGGGCAGGCAACGTGGATCAGGATAAAGTGCTGCGTTCGGCTCGTATGATTGTCTCGTCGGGCCTGATCAACCACGGTTGGACTTATGTGAATATTGACGACACCTGGCAGGGTGCCCGAACCGGCCTCGACCGCGCGTTGCAAGCAAATGACAAATTCCCCGACATGCGCCAGCTCTGCATGCAGATTCACCAAATGGGCCTCAAGGCCGGAATTTATTCCACGCCGTGGATAACCTCCTATGCCGGCTTCCCCGGCGGCTCAGGCGAAGATGCCGATGGCACGTGGAACAAGGCGGTGCAGGGCGTCGGTAATGCCTACCACAGAATCGGTGACGTTCATTTTGTGGCCGCGGACGTGAAGCAATGGACGACCTGGGGCTTCGACTACCTGAAATACGACTGGAACATCGACCAGAAAAATACCAAAGAAATGGCCGACGCCCTGCGCGCCAGCGGCCGCGATATTGTGCTCAGCCTCTCCAACACCGCCCCGTTCAATGACCCGCAACGCGGCAGCGCCACCGACTGGAAAACTCTCGCCAACGCCTGGCGCACCACCGGTGATATCAACGATATGTGGGGCCTCACGCCGGACTACCACCACGGCATGGCCGAAATCGGATTCGCCCAAGACCGCTGGGCGCCTTTCGCCAGCCCCGGCCATTGGAACGACCCCGACATGCTCGTCGTCGGCTATGTCAGCGTCGGTGGCCCCATCCACTCGACCCATCTTAGCGCCGACGAACAATACACGCACATCAGCCTGTTGTGCCTGCTCTCTGCGCCACTGCTCATCGGTTGCGACATGGACCGACTGAACGATTTCACGCTCAGCCTCCTCACCAATGACGAAGTGCTCGCCCTTGACCAGGACGCCTTGGGCAAACAGGCCGTGCAGGTTTCCGGACCCGTCTTCCAACCGCCTCCCGCCAATGGCCGCCGCGGCGGCCCGCCGCAGCCGCCCCCGGCGGTCTCCGACAAAGAGCAGCTCGCCGTCAGTGATGCCTTGCGCCGCATCCTTTCCGAGGCCGACCCCGATGCCAAACAAGCCCTCGAGGCCCATCCCAATTTTCATCCCCTGGCCAATGGCCTTCCCGTCAATAATCCCGGCGGCAACGGTCTGGTGTTTGCCAAGCCTTTGGAGGACGGCACCCTGGCCGTCGGCTTGTTCAATGTGGGCCTGAAAGATGAGACAGTTTCAGTGCAATGGTCGGACTTGGGGCTTGACGGCAGGCGTTTGGTGCGCGACTTGTGGCGGCAGAAAGATATCGGCGTGTTTGATCAATCCTTCACCACCACGGTGCCGTCACACGGCGTCGTCTTGGTGAAGCTGAAACCCGCCCCCTAAAATCCAACCATGCAGTACCGCACCCTCGGCGCCACCGGCCTCAAGGTCTCCGCACTCGCCTTTGGCGGCTCCTCTCTCGGCTCCGCTTTTCGCAAGATAGACGAGGGCGAAGGCATCCGCGCCGTCCACACCGCCCTCGATCACGGCATCAACCTGATTGACACCGCGCCGTACTACGGAGCCACCACCGCCGAAACGGTGCTGGGCAAGGCCCTCGTGGGCATCCCGCGGGGCAAATATCTGCTCGCCACGAAAGTCGCCCGCTACGGCCCCGACGAAAAGGATTTTGATTTTTCCGCGAAAAGAGTGACCGCCAGCATTGAGGAAAGCCTCACGCGGCTGGGCGTTGATTATGTGGATTTCATCCAAGTGCACGACATGGAGTTCGGTAACCTCGAGCAAATCATCACCGAGACCATCCCCGCGCTGCAAAGACTCAAAGCCGCCGGCAAGACGCGTTTCGTCGGCATCTCCTGCCTCCCCGTCTGCCTCTTTCGCCAGGTTCTGGACCGCGTGCAGGTGGACCAAATTCAGTCGTATTGCCATTATTGCCTGAACGACACCGCACTGGCCGACCTGTTGCCGTATTTGAAACAGAAAGGTGTGGCCATTTTCAATTCCGCACCGTTGGCCATGCGCCTGCTGAGCGACGAGGGCACGCCGGCCTGGCACCCGGCCCCGCCCGCCCTCCGCGCCAAATGCATCGAGGCGGCGGCATTCTGCCGCGCGCGCGGCACGGACATCGGCAAACTCGCGCTCCAATTCTCGCTGGCCAATCCGGACATTCACACCAACATCGTGGGCACTGCCGACCCCAAGCGCGTCCGCAAGAATCTGGACGACATCGCCGAAGAATTGGATGAAAAACTACTGGCTGACGTTCAAAAAATTCTCGCTCCGGTCCACAACCTCACCTGGCCCTCCGGCCGCAAAGAAAACATCTAGGCACTTTACATGAAAACTCTCGTCATTGATGCTCCCGGCAAATTCTCCTTTGGCGAAAAATCCCGGCCCACGCCGAAAGACGGCGAAGTCCTGCTGCGCATTCGCCGCCTTGGTTTTTGCGGGACGGATTTGAGCACCTTCCGCGGCCTGAATCCGCTCATTGCCTATCCCCGCGTGCCCGGCCATGAAATCGCCGCCACCATTGAGGCCGTGACGCCCGGCGTGCCCGCCGGATTGAAGATCGGCCAGGAAGTCACCGTGATGCCTTACACTCCGTGCGGCCATTGCACGGCCTGCCGCGCCGGTCGGCCCAACGCCTGCCGCACCAATCTCACCCTGGGCGTCCAGCACGATGGCGCCTTCACCGATTACATCGTCACCCCCTGGCAGAAAGTCGTCACCGCCAAACTCGGCCTGCGCGAACTCGCCCTCGTTGAGCCGCTCGCGGTCGGTTTCCACGCGGCGGCGCGCGGGCGGGTCACCAAAGCCGACACCGTGCTCGTTTTCGGCTGCGGCATGATCGGCCTTGGCGCCATCGCCGCCGCCGGCCTTCATCGCGGCGCCACCGTCATCGCGGTGGACCTGGAGGATTCCAAACTCGCGCTCGCGAAGAAAGCCGGCGCAACCCACGTCATCAATTCCAAAACCGAAAACTTGACCGAACGCGTCCAGGCCCTCACCAATGGCGATGGCGCTGGCGTCTGTATTGAAGCTGTCGGCGCGCCCGCCACGTTCCTGGCCGCCATTGAACAGGTCTGCTACGCCGGCCGCGTGGTCTACATCGGCTACGCGAAAGCGCCCATCGCCTACGAAACCAAGTATTTTATTCTCAAGGAAATTGACATCCTCGGCTCGCGTAATTCCACCACGGAAGATTTCCGCGCGGTTGTCGCCATGCTCGAAAGCGGCCGGTACCCGGTGGAAGAAACCATCACCCGCACCGTCCCCTTCGCTGATTGCGGCGCCGCCCTTGCGGCTTGGGCCGAAAACCCCGGCATCATCACGAAAATTCACGTTGAAGTGTTTTAGTGCTTAGTGTTTTAGTGCTTAGTCGGTCAGTCGCTTCAGTCGACTCAGCCCCCTCAGTGCCTCAATCACCTCGGTCGGAGTTCGACGTTGGAATTCTGCATTCTAATTTCTTCATTTTCAGCCCCTCTTTCCCTCGACCAAACACTGCGTGCTCGCCAAGCTTGCAAGCACTAAGCACTAAAACACCAAGCACCAAAGCACTTTTTAGTTATCTCCTCCATGAAAGGTAAATTTGCCCCCATTTTCGCGTTCTGGGTAGCCGGCCTCTCGCTGTCGCGCTTCATGATGACCATTGGCCATGCCGCTGACGCCGCCCCAGCTGCGGCAAGCTCGGTTTCGACTGCCGCGCCCGCCAAATCCAACGCCATCACCGCCGCCCCCAAGCCCGGCCAGCCCTTCACCGTCTCGCTGCCCGAAAACGCCACTCTTGACCTTGTCCCCATCAAGCCCGGTAAATTTCTTATGGGCAGCCCGGACTCCGAAGCCGGCCGCCTGCTCGACGAAGGTCCGCAGCATGAAGTGACCATCTCCAAGGATTTCTGGCTTGGGAAATGCCCCGTGACCCAGGCCCAGTTTCAAGCTGTCACCGCCTTCAATCCCAGCGTCTTCAAAACCGATCCCAACCTGCCCGTCGAATACCTCACGTGGGACGATGCCACCGCCTTTTGCGCCAAACTCACCGAACAAGAGCTGGCCGCTGGCCGCCTCCCCGCCGGTTACGCCTATCAGCTCCCCACCGAAGCCCAATGGGAATTCGCCTGCCGCGCCGGCACCACCACTCCCTACGCCGGAACTCTGGACGACCTCGGCTGGTATGACAAAAACAGCGGCGGCGCCACCCATCCCGTCGGCCAAAAGAAGCCCAACGCCTGGGGCCTCTATGACATGCACGGCAACGTCTACGAATGGTGCGTGGACAAATATGCGCCTTACGCTGCCGGCCCGGCCACGGACCCCGTCGGCGTGAAAGGCCAGTTCCGCATCCTCCGCGGCGGCTCCTTTTACAGCGACATCCGCTTTTGCCGTTCCGCCGCCCGCTACAGTGCCGTCCCCGGCGGCATCGGCGGCAACTCCGGCCTGTTCGTCTCGAGCATTGTTGGCTTCCGGGTTGCGCTGGCACCCAAGGCCAATTAGAATCCCCCTCTCAAATACCCCTGATAATGAAGCCCCCCCACCAGCGCAGTAAGCGAACCTTCGCCGTACTCGCGGCCCTCGGCTGCTTTTCCGCTTGGGCCCTCGCCGCAACCGCCCCTGCCCCTGACGCCACCGCGCCTTCCACCAAATCCGCCGTCTCCGATTCGTCCGACAAATCTTCCCCCGCCGTCGCCCTTTTCCGCAAATCGGTGCAGCCCATTCTCGAAGCCCATTGCTACGAATGCCACGCCGACGGCGTCAACAAGGGCAATCTCGCTCTCGATAAATCCACCACGGACGACCAACTTCTCCACAATCCCGAGCTTTGGTTAAAGGTTCTAAAAAATACCCGTTCCGGCATCATGCCCGCAGGCGGCAATCCCCGCCTCTCCGACCAGGAACAAGCCACCCTCGACAATTGGATCAAAACCGCCGCCTTCAACATTGAGCCCAATAATCTCGATCCCGGCCGCGTCACCATCCGCCGCCTTAACCGCACCGAGTACCAGAACACCGTCAAAGATTTAATGGGCGTGGACTTCGATGTAAATGTCGAATTCCCCCCCGACGACACCGGCTACGGCTTTGACGACATCGGCGATGTCCTCACCATCTCGCCCATGCGCCTGGAAAAATTCCTCCAAGCCGCCCAAACCATTGTGGATCGCTCCGTTCCCACGACCACCTACGCGCTCCCCATCCAATCCTATTGGGGCAAGGAGTTTTTCGAAACGCCCCCTGCGGAAGACCTAACCGTCGTCGGCCACAAGCCCGGTGACTTCATGGATTTTTACCACCCCCAGGAAGTCTCGCATAATTATCAGGCCCTCGCTGACGGTGATTACCGCATCAAAACTGAGCTCGAAGTGGACGGCACCGCCTCCTTTGATTCTGGCCAATGTAATGTCATCGTCAAGTCCGACGGCCAGGCCATCTCCATGCACGGCTACGTCTGGTACGATTGCGAATTCTACAGCGAACAACACGTCGTCCATTGGACCAAGGGTGAGCACAAAATTTCCCTCGAACTTCAACCCCTGCTCGCCGACACCCGGCCCAATCATACCAAACTGGATTTTAAGGTCGGCTCCGTCACCGTCGAGGGCCCGCTTGATCCGAAAGCCTGGCCTCACGCCCCCACTTACGTCCGCTTCTTCCCGCGCAATGCCCCGCCCGCCGATGCTGTCGGCCGTCGCGCCTACGCCCGCGAGATCCTCTCCGCCTTCGCCACCAAAGCCTTCCGGCGCCCCGTCGCCGACGTCGTGGTCAACGGTCTGGTGGACCTCGCCGAAAAATCCTACTCGATGCCCGGTGGCACATTCGAAGCCGGCATCGCGCGCGCGATGACCGCCGTCCTCGCCTCACCGCGTTTCCTCTTCCACATCGAAAGCACCGCGCCGGCCCAACCCGGCCAATCGTTTGCGCAACTCGATGAATACAGCCTCGCTTCGCGCCTGTCTTACTTCCTCTGGTCCACCATGCCGGACGACGAACTTTTGCAACTCGCCACCGCCGGCCAATTGCGCAAAAACCTTGCAGCCCAAGTTCAGCGCATGGTCGCCGACCCGCGCAGCAAGGCCTTTATTGAAAACTTTGCCGGCCAATGGCTTCAATCCCGCGACTTGATGGACCTCCCCATCAACCCGACCGAAATCCTCAACCGGGAAGGTATCAAGCCCGCGCGCACCCCGGGCGGCGGTTCCAACAACCTTCTCACCACCGACCTGCGCGCCGCCATCCAGCAGGAGACCATGGCCTACTTCGGCTATATCGTGCACGACAATCGCAATGTCCTCGAACTCGTGGACAGCAATTACGTTTTCCGCAACGAAGCCCTCGCCAATTTTTACACCGACGACGGTCTCCCCGCCAAGTCCATCACCGGCTCCAATCTTCGCAAAGTGGACCTGCCTGCCGACAATAAGCGCGGCGGCGGAGTCCTCACCATGGCCAGCACACTGCTCATGACGTCCAACCCCACGCGCACCTCGCCCGTCAAGCGCGGCAAATGGATTCTGGAAAACATCCTCGGCGCCCCCGCTCCTCCGCCCCCGCCCAATATTCCCCCGCTCGAAGACGCCGCCAAACTCGCCGCGGACCACACGCCATCCCAACGCGAGGTCCTCGCCCTCCACCGCCAGGACCCTCTCTGCGCCTCCTGCCATGACCGCATGGACCCCCTCGGCCTCGCCCTTGAAAATTTCAACGCCCTCGGGCTCTATCGCGAACAGGAACTCAGCCAGCCCATTGATGCCGCTGCCACCCTCGCCAGCGGCGAGTCCTTCAAAACCGTCCGCGACCTAAAGCACATCCTCGCCACGAACCACCGCGAGGAATTCTACCGCACCCTCACGGAAAAGCTCCTCACTTATGCCGTCGGCCGTGGCATGGAATATTATGACGTTCCCACGATTGACCAAATCGTGGGCCAGCTCGAAAAGGACGACGGCCACTTCTCCGCCCTGCTTTTGGGGGTCATTGAATCGGCTCCCTTCCAAGAACGCCGCCCCCAAGCCACCCCCTTGACTACCGACGTAAAATCAAGTACCGTCTCTCAGAATTAGGCTATACCTTCCCCCCCAATGAACCCAACCTCCCATAGCCTCGCCGCCCAGCGTTTCAGCAGTTTCAGCCGCCGCCGCTTCCTCCGCGGCCTCGGCGTTTGCATGGCCGTGCCGGTCATGGAGTCCGTTCTCCCGCGCCGCCTGAGCGCCGTCACCGCCGTCGCCGGCGCGCCCCAGTTGGCCACCACCGCCACCGGCGCGCCCCTCCGCACCGCTTTCCTCTATTTCCCCAATGGCGCCATTCCCGGCGCTTGGTGGCCCACCAGCGAAGGCAAGGACTACGAGTTGAATCGCACGATGAAGCCCCTCGCGAAAGTGAAGGACAAAATTCAAGTCATCGGCGGCTTGACGGATGAATCCGCCAACGCCGGGGCTGACGGCGGCGGCGACCACGCCCGCGCCAACGGCACCTTCCTCACCGGCGTCCGCATCAAGAAAACCGGCGGCGCGGACTTCCATGCCGGCATCTCGGCCGACCAGGTCATGGCCCAGCAACTCGGCCTCATCACCCCCTTCCGTTCGCTAGAACTCACTTGCGACACCATTCAAAACACCGGCGCGTGCGATACCGGTTACGCCTGCGTTTACCAGCACAATCTCGCTTGGAGTTCCGCAACCACCCCCTTGACGCCCGAAGATAATCCGCGCCTCCTCTTTGAGCGCCTCTTCGGCGCCGGCCCGCGCGACCAGCGCGCCCAGAATCTCGCCCTGCGCCAGCAGCAGCAACATTCGATTCTCGATTTCGTGATGAGCGACAGCAAGAACTTGCAAAAGGAATTGTCCGGCCGCGACCAGGAAAAATTGGATGAATACCTGACCGGCATTCGCGAAATCGAACAACGCATCACCAACGCGGAGCAACACCGCGCCAGCATGCCGCAGCCCGCCGCCGACGCCCCCGCCGGCATCCCCGACAGCTTTACCGAGTACGTCCGCCTCATGCTCGACATGCTGCACGTCTCCTTCCAGACCGACAGCACCCGCATGGCCACACTTCTCCTTTCCGGCGACGGCAACAACCGCGACTTCAAGGAAATTGGCATTCCCGAGGGCCACCACAGCATTTCCCACCACGGCAACAAGCCCGAACTTGTCGAAAAAGTCACCCAGATTGACGTCTGGTATGCGACCCAATTCGCCTACTTCCTCGAAAAGATGGAAAATACGAAGGACGTGGATGGCAATTCCCTCCTCCACAATTCACAAATCATATACGGTGGCGGCAATGCCGACGGCAATCGCCACACCCACGAGAACCTTCCCATCATTCTCGCCGGTGCCGGCGGGGGCACCCTCAACACCGGCCGCTACATCCAGCACAAGCCCGTGCCCCTCACCAATCTCTACCTCAGCATGATGGACCGCGCCGGCGTCAAAGGCGTCGAACGCTTTGGCGATTCCACCGGCCGCCTGACGGATGTGTAGGCGCGCTGGATAAGGATGAGGGATGAAGGATGAAGGATGAAGTTCTTCATCCCTGAAAGCATGCGACTTATTGATTGCCATTCCGCAGTTCGTGCCCGTTCGTGGATAAAAATCTTTTCCCTTTCCAAACTTTCCTCGTAATTCCCCATTTGCCTCTCTCTGCTTTTGCATTGATTCATCCTTTAGCCTTCGTCCTTTCGCCCCCATGAAGCTTCCCCGCCGATCTGCTCTCCCAACTCGAAACTAGAAACCCGAAACCCGAAACTCGAAACTAAGATACCCCCTCGTCCTCTTTCGTGTTTCTTCGGTGATGGAAAACTTCATAATTCATAATTCTTAATTCTCAGTCCCCCCATGAAGCTCCTCCCCCTCGTCGCCCTCCTCGCCTCCGCCCTCTCGCTTGTCGCCCAGCCCACCCCGCTCCCCGTCGCCCAACAACTCCCCGACGGCCTCCTGCTCCAACCGACCTCCGGCGGCTACGTCCGAATCCAAGTCAAGACCGACGACATCGTTCGCGTTTCTTTCTCCAACACTCCCGAATTCAAGGCTGACCCCATGGTCGTCGTCGGCCCCCACCCGGCCGCGCCGCCGAAAATTCAATACACGGGCGCCATTTTTGACTCAGGCTCGCGGCTAACGTCTGGCGTGGCCATCCTCATTACTTCCAAACTCGCTATTGCCGTGGATTCTGCCACCGGCGATGTCACTTTCAGC
>Ga0265319_1002341_pt1 | contig 10431 bp, 9 predicted proteins | sample 4824metaG_FD_192443 | JGI IMG/M metagenome (GOLD analysis project Ga0265319, IMG submission 192443) | Rhizosphere microbial communities from Carex aquatilis grown in University of Washington, Seatle, WA, United States - 4-8-24 metaG | ecosystem: Host-associated > Plants > Roots > Rhizosphere >... | reverse complement strand
CCATTTCACCCAATCTTTTCATGGGCAAGGCCATCTCTGTTTCTGGAGGTAGCCTGCAAAATTTTATTCTCACTCGGGGGGAATTGATGCGCCGGGCGGACGATGTAATGGAAGGGATGCGCCAGGGCTGGCTCCAGCTAAAGATCGGCCATGTCCTGCCGCTGGCCCAGGCGGGTAAGGCTCATGAATTGCTTGAAAGCCGCAAGACCCAAGGCAAGCTGATTCTTACTATCGATAACCTATCCTAAGCCGCGTCCGGATAATTGCTGTGAGTTTTGGGCCTAAAACAGCTTTTTATTTTAAAAAATTTTTTTGACAGGAAAACAACGATAGGGTTGAATTAAAAGCGGTTTAGACAGATTTATCGGCTTCTTTCCATCGCCGTTGTATATTCACCCCTCCGCGCGGCCCGGTTGCACATGACCCGGTGAAGCAGCGTTTTCTGCGCCGTCACCACATGGACTTCTTCTCCCATCCAGATCTCCAAAGCCGGCTGTTGGATGGCACGGGAGAAGGAAAAGGTCAGGGCCCAAGGAAGCTTGGACCTAAACCTCGAGTTCATGGCGTTCAAGCGTTCCGAGGCTAATTCAGGGGATTGTCCACCCGATAGGAACGCGATCCCAGGGACGGACGCCGGAACGGACCGGTAAAGACAATTCACGGTTGCGTCCGCCACATCTTCCACGGATTCCTGTCGGGGACAGGCCCAGCCCGGAAGCACCATATTGGGTTTTAAGATTACGGCCTCCGTTGCCACTCTTTGCGCGTGGAGCTGGTTAAAAACCATCCGTAGGGTTTCCTCAGTCACCTGTAAACACCGTTGAAGACTATGCGCCCCGTCCATGAGCACTTCCGCCTCCACAACGGGGACCAGCTCGGCCTCCTGGCACAAGGCCGCATAACGGGCCAGGGCGTGGGCATTAGCTTCAATGCAGCCCAAACTCGGCAGTCCCTCACCCAAGTCAATGACCGCGCGCCACTTGGCGAACCGGGCGCCTAATTGGAAATAGCTGATCAGACGACCACGCAAACCATCCAAACCCTCGGTAACTCTTTCCCCGGGATGGCCCGCCAAATCTTTCGCTCCCGTATCCACCTTGATGCCGGGGACGATTCCCAAATCGGTGAGGGCCTTCACGAAGGGGGTTCCGTCCTTCTTTTTCTGGCGGATGGTCTCGTCATAGAGGATCATGCCTGAGACACACTCCGAAATGCCCGGCGTCGTCACGATCAGTTCCCGATAAGCGCGACGGGCTTCCTCGGTCTGTGGAATATCCAACTTGGCGAATCGTTCGTTGCAAGTGGCGTTACTTTCATCCATGGCCAGCAGGCCCTTATCCCCGGACAATAAAACCTTAACGACCTCTTTTAGCGATTTTAAACTCATTTGTAACGCCCCCATTCAAATTTTATCCCTTTCCAATTTTCTTTGGGCTTTTCAATGGATCCACCCTTCATACCTTGATCAACCGCGTTCATGGAACCAGGACTGCCGCGCCGTCAAACCGGCCAGCGCGAAGGTCGGCCAGGGCTTGGTTGGCCTGGTTCAGTGGATAGCTCGTTGTCTCGGCGATGATTCCGATCTCCGGCGCCAAGCGCAGAAAATCGACCCCATCCTTCCGGGTCAGATTGGCAACCGACAAGATCTTTCGCTCTTCCCATAAAAGCCGGTAAGGAAAACTTGGAATATCGCTCATGTGGATTCCCGCGCAGACGACTCGCCCGCCTTTTCGGACAGCCTTCAGGGCCAAAGGCACCAAGGTCCCAACAGGGGCGAAGATGATCGCCGCGTCCAAAGGCTCCGGCGGTATCTCATCCGATCCTCCAGTCCATTTAACATTGAGGAGCCTGGCGAAGGATTGGGTGGCCGTGTCTCCCGGTCGGGTAAAAGCAAAAACGGATCTTTTCTGCCACTGGGCGATCTGTGCCACAATATGGGCCGCGGCGCCAAAACCGTAGAGCCCTAGTTTTTGGCCCTCGCCAGCGACGGCCAGTGAGCGCCAGCCTATTAAGCCTGCGCAAAGCAATGGGGCCCACCCCACATCGCTTCCCTCCTCCCCGAGGGGGAAGGCAAATCGGGCTTCCGCGTTGACGGATGTCGCGAAACCTCCATCACGGGTGTATCCGGTGAAGATGGGGTTATCGCAAAGGTTTTCATGTTCGGCAAGGCAATAGGGGCAAGCTCCGCAAGTGTGTCCGAGCCAAGGAATACCGACGCGCTCTCCCAACTTCAATCCTTCCACCCCGGCCCCCAGGGCCTCGACCCTGCCGACGATCTCGTGGCCCGGAATGATCGGAACCTTCGGGTTGGGCAGTTCACCGTCAACTACATGCAAGTCCGTGCGGCAGACCCCGCAGGCGGACACCTTCACCCTAACCTCACCCGGACCTGGTAGGCGGTCGGGAAGTTCGCTCCATTCCAGCGGGGCATTCAGTTTTTTAAGCACCATGGCGTTCATCTAATTCTCCCGCTAAGTTTGATGACCCTGAATTTTATCGACCACCGACATTTATCCCAAATGTCTTAGGCGTTGAAGGATAGTCGGCAAAAGTTCCGGCAGATCCTCGGCGATAAGACCGGTCCCAAATTCGGCAGCCGCCGCACCGTGAAGCCAAACCCCCGCGGCTGAGGCCAGGAAAGGGTCCATACCCTGGGCCAGCAGCCCAAGGACGATCCCGCTCAACACATCGCCGGACCCCGCCGTGGCTAAAAAAGCCGGGGCGTTGGCATTGATAATCGCCCGCCCATCCGGAGCCGCGATCACCGTATCGCTGCCTTTGAGAATAAGGATGGCTTTGCTTCGACAGGCGGCCGCGCGGGCGCGGGAAAGTTTATCCCCGCTCATATCGAACAAGCGGCGGAACTCCCCCTCATGGGGGGTCAAAACACAAGGACCGGTGATGGCGCTATCCAACGCCAAGGGATCGGTTTGGAAAGACGTTAGCGCATCCGCATCCAACATTGTCGGCACACCACTCCCCAGCAAAACAACAGCGAGGGTCCGGGTTTCTTCGCCGACCCCAGCACCGGGTCCAACCAGAAAAGCGGTGAATCGATGGTCTTCCATCAAAAGATTGATATCCTCCGGACCTTTCAAAGGATGAACCATGATGCTGGTCAAGGCGCCCGCATAGATAGGAAGGGCGATCTCGGGCACCGCAATGGTCGTCAGGCCCGCTCCGGCGCGGGCGGCGGCGCGGGCCGCCATTCGGGCGGCCCCGGTGACCGGGTAGCCTCCGAATATCAGAGCATGGCCGCGGGTATATTTGTTGCCACCGGACACCGGCCTTGGCAGGTTTGAAACCCAAAGTTTTGGATCGTTCTCAAAAGTGTCTGGGACGAGCCGCTCAAGAACAGAGGGTGTAATACCGATGTCGGCCACGACGACTTCCCCGCACAAATCCCGGCCCGGCAGAAGTAGGTGGCCTGGTTTCTTACGGAAAAAGGTGACCGTCAACGCGGCCGCGACCGCGCCAAGTGCCTCGCCCGTATCCCCCATCAATCCGCTGGGGACATCGATGGCCACGATTGGAAGGCCAGATCGCCCGGCTTCGGCCAAGGTCTCCAAGGCCTGCCCACTCAAAGGACGGCTAAGTCCCGCCCCGAAGACGGCGTCCACCACCAGACCCGCGTCCCCAATCACCACCGGAGAGAGCGGTTCAATGGTTCCATGCCACAACTCCGCTTGGAGGCTCGCCTCCCCTTTTAGATCATCGCGGGAACCCAATAACGCCACCCGCACTTCCCAGCCCTTTTCAGCGAGGAACCGCGCGGTCGCAAACCCGTCACCGCCGTTGTTTCCGGGGCCGCAGAGGACCGTAACCGGGCCAACGGGCCATCGCTTTTGGATCTCGGACGCTACGGCCCTGCCCGCGTTCTGCATCAACTTCTCCACCGATGTGCCCGCCTCCGCTGTCAGGCGATCGGCTTCGGACATCCGCCAAACATCCAACACTGCCGTGTCTAAATTCATTGATGATCCCATCTTTCCAGGCCCCGCCGCAGAATCTATATTTCTCTTCAGCCATTCACGAATTCGAGGACTACACGGGACGGCACGTCTCCCTTTTCAAGCCGTTCAAATATGTTGTTGATCGCCGACAAGGGCTGCAGCTCGATATCCGCCTTGACCTTTCCATCGGCTGCGAAGGCCAGCGCCTCGGCCATATCCTTGCGTGTGCCCACGAACGAACCCCGAATGGTTACACAGTTCGCCACTACGTCAAAGAGTGGAACCGGAAATTCACCCGGCGGCAGCCCCACCAACACGCAGGTGCCCCGTTTGCGGGTCATTCCCACGCCCTGTTTAAAAGCGCTCAGAGAAGGGGCCGTAATGAGAACCCCATGGGCCCCACCGCCGGTCGCTTTTTTTAGGGCCTGGGCCGGATCACCCGTCCTGGCATTGAAGGTAAGATCGGCGCCTAAGCGCTTGGCGTGCTCGAGTTTGCCATCGTCAACATCGATCGCGCAGACATGGAGTCCCATGACTTTGGCATATTGGATCGCCAGATGCCCTAGACCGCCTGCTCCCGAAATAGCGATCCATTCACCGGGTTTCGCCCCCGTTTCCTTGATCCCTTTATAGGTGGTGACACCCGCGCAAATAATCGGGGCTGCTTCACTTGCGGCGAGGCCGGCGGGAATATGGGCGACATAGTTGGGATCAGCGATGATATATTCGGCAAAACCACCGTTCTTTGTGTAACCGCCGAACTGCGCTTGCGGACAGACCGTCTCCCAGGCTGAAAGGCAATACTCGCAATGGCCGCAGGCTGAATACAGCCAAGGCACCCCGACCCGTTCGCCTTCCTTTACGTTCGTCACGCCCGAACCGATCGCAATGGCGATCCCGATGCTTTCGTGACCAGGAATGAAGGGAAGGGTGGGTTTTACCGGCCAATCTCCATGCGCCGCATGAAGATCGGTATGGCATACACCGCAAGCCTCGGTTTTAACCAATATCTGACCGGGACCAACGGATGGGATATCCAATTCCTTAAGCAGCAAAGGTTTCCCGAATTGTTCAACAACCGCCGCATGCATTTGACTTCTCATGATCGACCCCCGTTTCTTTTGAGTGGCGTCCCTGACGAAAGTCGCTGATTTTCGTTTTCGAAACTAGGCCGGCGCGTCGATGGAAGCGACTCGTACCAATTTTTTGTTCACGAATTCCTGGATCCCCAGGCTGGAGAGTTCCCGTCCATAGCCTGAGTTCTTGATCCCGCCGAAAGGCAGGTCCGCGGTGGTCCAAGTGGGGTGGTTGACGAACATCATTCCCGTGTCCACCCGGCTGGCGAGGCGCTTGCCTCGCGCCACATCCTTGGTGAAAACCGCGCCTCCCAACCCGAACTCAGAATCGTTGGCCAGGGCAACCGCCTCATCCTCGTTCTTCACCCGAAAAAAGAGCGCCACCGGACCGAAAAACTCTTCCCGAAAGGCCGGATTACCGGGTTTGATATCCGCCAGGATTGTGGGCTGCATGAAAGCGCCCGTCCGATCGATTCTTTGTCCACCCATGACCAATGTAGCGCCCTTAGCGACGGCCCGTTTGACCTGATCCACCAGCTTGACAAGGGCCCCTTCCGTCGAAAGCGGTCCCAAAGTGGTGTTTTTATCCATGGGATCTCCCGATTTTAAGGAGGCCAGTGCTTTCTTGAACTTATCGAGGAACTTGTCCGCCAGTTCCTCTACCACAATGATCCGCTTGGCCGCCACGCAGCATTGGCCCGTATTGTTCATCTTGCCCCAAACAGCCCACTCCACGGTCTTATCCAAGTCCGCGTCCTCGAGCACAATGAAGGCGTCGCTTCCGCCAAGTTCCATCGTGGATTTCTTTAGATTTTGTCCGGCCCGACCGGCCACGATCTTTCCGGCTTCCACACTGCCGGTCAAAGCCACACCTTTGATCCGGGGATCGTCGATCACCCGGTTCACCTGGTCATAGGAGATCAAAAGATTGGTGTAAGCGCCCTCCGGTGCGCCGGCTTCCCGCCATAGTTTCTCGAAGGCGATGGCGCATTGGGGAACACAGCCAGCGTGTTTCACCATCACCACGTTCCCCGCCATGAGGTTGGGGGCGGCGAACCGGGCCAGTTGGTAATACGGAAAATTCCAAGGCTCGACGCCGAAGAGAACGCCGAAAGGGGCGCTTTCGATCTCCGCCTCCCCGGAACTGGGTTTGAGCTTTATCGGGGCCAAAAAACCCTCCGCGTTTTCGGCGTAATAGTCAATGATGTCCGCGCTGAGGGCCACTTCACCTCGGGCCTGATCGATCAGTTTTCCCATTTCTTCCGTGACCGGCCGGGCAAATTCATCCACCCGGGCCCTCATAATCGAGGCGGCTTTGGAGACGATGACCGCCCGCTCCGCAAAGGTCATGTTCTTCCAAACCTCAAAGCAGGCCGAGGCTGTTGAAACAGCCTTGTCCAGCTGTTGATCAGTGAGTTCCTCGAACGTCTTCAGTGTTTTGCCGTCGTACGGATTGATGCTTTTGTAGGCCATGGTAGGTTTCCTTTCAGTGATGCATTGCGTTTAAGGTTGAGTTTCTAATAATGGGTCGATCAGCCGGTTGGCCGACGGAATTTTCCGAATTTTCGGGCCCCGGTCGGCCTCAGCGTTTTTGTCCGGTTCAGCCCCCCAAGTTTTTAATGATGCTTCTCTTCAGCGTTTAATTCATCGATCCAATAGCCATGCCGGTTGTAATGCCGGTGTAGGTCGGTTTCGTATTCCCCCGTCAACAGGGAATCTTGGAGAAATTCCGGCGATCCTAGGATGGAATCCCGCGAAAGGGCCACGATCACTTTCTTTTGGATCCAATCGATATTTTCGATCCATCGCGGAGATAGGAGGACCAGTTTCCCGAGCCCGAAGTTTTTTGTGTCGACTACGAAATATCGGATCGCCCAGGTTTCGTCGTCGAAAATGAAATCCTCGACATGCCCGATCTTTCCGTCATTCGTTTGGATGGCATGGCCCATTACGTCTTGGGTGCTTCGTAAATGCGGATCCCAGGAATTTTTACTTTGGGTCGGCTCCCGCCATTTTTCGCGGTTTGGAAGCAGGCCGGGCTGAAGCCCCCACATATATGGGCCGCTCCAATACATCGGCCAACCGTAATAATTGGAGTATTCCTCCTCATATTGCCGGGATACGGGCTTGTCACTTGCCAAGGATGGGCTTTCCTCGATTTGTTTCTTTGTCAGCTCAACGACGACAGTCTTATCCTCGACATTTACGGCGGTTAGGGCAAAAGGCGAGATCAGCACTTGCCATTCCCCCAACCAATTTCCCGTATCGGCGACCAGGTAACGGATGGTCCAAAAACGGTCATCGAAAAAAAATTCTTTAACCGTTCCCACTTCCCCATCCAAACCGTTCAATTTGTAGCCTTTGATACTTTTGAACCTGTTTAACATGGGTTCCTCGATTGTTCTTTTATCCAACCTTTACCAACACAACGACCTATTTCATGTCAACTTATTCAAATCCTCGATATTGAAACCACGGAGCTCGGCAAACCGGTCTTCTTCAAATTTTTGGACCCAGTTCGGATCCGATAAAAGCGCACGGCCTACCGCGACGAGGTCAAATTCACCATTTTCAAAACGCTGGATAACCTGGTCAATGGACGCGGACGGCGCCCCTTCACCTTTAAAAGCCGTGGTAAATTCCCCTGACAAACCCACCGAGCCAACGGTTATTGTTGGTTTCCCCGTTAATTTTTTGGCCCAACCCGCGAAATTCAGGTCGGACCCCGGGAACTCCGGGTCCCAAAATCTTCTTTGGGAACAATGAAAGATATCCACACCTGCTGAAGCCAGGGGCACCAGCCAGGCTTCCATCTCCCCTGGATTTTTCGCCAATTTAAATTGGTAATCCAATGGCTTCCATTGGGAAAGCCGCATAAGGATCGGAAAATCTTCCCCCACTGCTGAACGTACGGCTTGAACAACTTCCAAGGCGAAGCGGCTTCGCTGCGCAAGGGTTTTCCCACCATAACTGTCCTGGCGTTGGTTCGTCGCCTCCCAAAAAAACTCATCGATGAGATAACCGTGGGCACCATGAATTTCTACCGTATCAAATCCCAAACGTTTGGCGTTGGCCGCGGCCTCTCCAAAAGCCTTAATGGTGTCGTGAACATCCTTTTCGCTCATAGAAACACCGTTGGACAGGCCCGGACCATAAAGTCCAGAAGGACCCTCAAACGGCATTTCAGGTCTCCAATCCGTTAACTTGGAAGGGGGACCAACGCCCACATGCCAAATCTGGGGACCCATCGCCCCTCCAGCCCCATGAACTTCGGCGATTACTTTTTTCCATCCCTCGAAAGATTCCTTCCCATAAAAATGGGGAACATCCCGGCGGTTGGCAGAGGAAGGCCTGTCGATCACAGTGCCTTCAGAAAGAATAAGGCCTACATGCCCTTCGGCGCGGCGCCGATAATAGGCGGCGACTTCAGACGTTGGAATCCCAAAAGGAGAGAAGCATCGTGTCATAGGTGCCATGACAAAACGATTTTTTAGCTTTAACGACTTGAGCTGAAATGGTTTAAAAAGTGGACTCGTTTTTATGCTCAACCTCTTTATTTCAACCGTATTTTCGTCAAAAGCCAAAAAGCATGCCGTTTCATTCCAGAAGATGGGTGGCATTGGAGTAAACCCCATATCGCTTATTGGAATTTAAAGCAAGTAACATGCCTTTAAAAAAAATTGCCGTTGCCTTGAAAAGCTTTGGCAGGAGGAAGGAAATATGGATTTTGGAAGATGTTTTAAAAACACTGATCTAAACCGAAACGAAACCTATCAAAACGATCCACAACATTCCCGTTTTGATTCTTTTTAGTTAAGCTCGTTTGCTAAATAAACATTTCGATGTAGCTCTTTATTTAATGGTTCGATGATTGCGGATTTGGGGCAGGGTAAAATATTCATGCAGTAGTTTTGTGGTGTTTGTGAACACGGATTTATAGGTATTATTAAGACAATATCGAGAGCTTTTTAATGACTTTTTTTGATGGCTCGTGCTCCCCTCGTTCACACTTGGCGACAGAACTTTCATCCACCCCTACTAGTTTTGCGAACTTCTCTAGGCTCAAACCTCTCGTTAGACGGTAAAGCCTCATCTTTTCCACGATAGTATCCCCAATCTTGTCATACGGCGACGGGACATACTCCAGGAAGGCAATGATCTTAGGTAAGTAGGTGAAATAGGGGGTTACTCGGTTCAGCTCCCAGTTTGTGACCGCCGATACGGTCACCCCAAGGCTGGCTGCTACGTCCTTTTGCCACAGTCCCAGGTCTAAGCGGCGCTTCCGGATATGATCCCCCAAGGTAGCCAGTACCTTGGGATAGGCAGGATTTTGAGGTTTTTTTGAGTTTAAGGTGACACTACAGAAAGGGAACGCAGGGATGCTTCTGCGGCTACTACACCGCCCCCTCCCGTGAATGTACCTGTACGCCCCACCAGATCCAAAATACTTGAGCAAAATCTCAGGACCGCTTTTGGACCGCATCGACCTGCACATCGAAGTTCCTTCCCTGAAGTGGAAAGAAATTTCCGGAACAGAATCAAGCGAAACTTCCGAGGCTATTCGGGAGAGGGTTTGTAAGGCCAGGGAGATCCAGCAAAAACGGTTTGAGGGCCAGGGAATCCACTGCAACGCCCAAATGACCACGGCCCAATTGAGAAAATACTGTTATCTGGACGAACCATCCCAATCGCTGTTAAAAACCGCCATGGAAAAATTTGGGCTATCCGCGCGGGCTTACGACCGGATCCTCAAGGTTGCCCGCACCATCGCGGACTTGGACAGCGAGGAAAATCTAAAATCCTCCTACATCGCGGAGGCCATCCAATACCGCAATTTGGACAGGAGCGTTTGGCGGAATTGAATCCACCGTGATTGTCCGTGAATGGTCCCCGCCTTGGACAATTTATTCCTCCTATTGATTTTTATTAACCATTCATGGAACCAATTATGAAGAAAAACTAGGACCCGCGCAGCTTCCATCTGGACCAGGAAAGCCAAAGGCCAGCTCTTGGCTTTGCGGTGTGAACCTTGGAATACTTCTCACGGTTCTCAAGCAAGGTCGAAACGGTCCAGGTTCATCACCTTGTCCCAGGCCGCCACAAAGTCACGAACAAAGGTCTGCTGCGAGTCGTTGCACGCATAGACCTCCGCGAGGGCTCGGAGCTGGGAGTTCGAACCGAAGACCAGATCGACGATAGTGCCCGTCCACTTTAGCTCGCCTGCCGCCCGGTCTCTCCCCTCCAACACTCCTTCCGAGGCGGCGGACTTTTGCCATTTCGTATTCATATCGAGGAGATTCACGAAGAAATCATTGGTCAATGTTTCGGGCCGTTTGGTGAAAACACCATGTTGGGCATGCCCGAAGTTTGCGTTCAGCACGCGCAGGCCGCCCACCAAGACC
>Ga0265319_1002340_pt1 | contig 10433 bp, 7 predicted proteins | sample 4824metaG_FD_192443 | JGI IMG/M metagenome (GOLD analysis project Ga0265319, IMG submission 192443) | Rhizosphere microbial communities from Carex aquatilis grown in University of Washington, Seatle, WA, United States - 4-8-24 metaG | ecosystem: Host-associated > Plants > Roots > Rhizosphere >... | reverse complement strand
GCACACGAGCCTGGCGTGGAAATTTGGCGCGAGTTTGCACGCCGGGGAATTGAACTCGGTGATGGCCATCCACGCGCTCGACCTGGGTGATTTTTCCCTGACGATCTGCCATCTCAAGAATGCCTTGAGCGCGGTGAACCATTCGCTGAGCCTGCTGCACCTGCTCCCACTGGGCAGCAATGCGGTGCATGGGCAGTTTTTCCGCGAGGTGCAAACGACGTTGTTCGACCTGCGGGAAATCTGGCTGCGGGTGATGAATGATTGCCGGGTGGAGAACAGCCACCGCGGGCCGGAAGGTTCCGAAGAGCGGGAGTAGCGGGCGGCGGGCGGAGATTAGGCTGGGTGACGCAAAAAAGGGCTTACTTTTTCGTTAAAAGTGGGTTAAGATGGGTAATCCCCAAAGCAATTATACCTCCCATGAAAACACATCTCTCCTTGATGTTGGCGGCGGCGCTGGTGTTGTCCACCGCGGCGCTGGCCCAAAACAATCCCGCTAACGGTGGCGCATCGGCGGGCAACGCGGTGGGCACCCCCGCCGCCAGTTCGCTGGCGGTTCAATCCAGCGGCGGCAATGTGGAAAATAGCGATGTGTGGAGTGTCGCCGAAAAGCTATTGAATGCGGACAGCCTGGGGTTGGACTCGGAAAACGGGATTTTTCAATGGAACAACAGCAAATTTTCCGTGGGTGACAACCTGCTCGTGCGGTCGCGTTTCGAGCGTTATCTCAGTTCGCCGGGGTTTGAACAAACGGACGAATACCAACAGATTTTGCAGAAGATTCAGGATCTGCTGACCACCAACACCGCCAGCACGCAGGACGAAGCCATCCGGACGGTCGGGGATGGCAGCGGCGACAAGATTTACCAGGCTTGGCAGCTACTCTATAAGGCGGGTAAGTTTGCCGAGGATGGCGGGGCCTCGCAGACTCTGGCCAATCAAGTTTTCAACGCCTGGCGGGTGCGGGATGAGTTGGTGGTGAACAAGGGGCATTACAATGATTTGGATGTGCAGCGCCAACAAAAGGAGTTTGGCGTGGCCACTGCAGGAGCGCAGTCGGCGGCAGATTCCGTCACGTTTGCCCGGCAAAATCCGGGACTGACGGCCGCGTCCCCGAGCAACTCGCCGGGTGGCGGCGGGTCGAGCAGCCCGAATCCCTACAGCAACAGCACGACGACCACCGGCCCGGCTGGCCCGGCTTCCACATCGTATCAAGCGACGCAACCCCCCACCTCTGGCAATAATTCGGGTAACAATAGCGGCGACCTGTTCAAGCCCCTGGCCCAAACGAGCAGCAGCCAACTGGGCGGAGGCGGGCAGGGCATGCCGCAGACACAGGCGGTGCCCATTCTGCAAAAGGCCTCCGTCTCTGGGTTGCAGAGCGAAGAGCTGGCGCGGATTTATGCGCGCCAAAATTTGCTGGACGCGGATGCCACGGCGATGGGGGTGGAGGCCAAGTTGCAATACCAAACGCAATTGTTTACCTATCTGGCGCAACGGCATTTCCAGCACAGTTTGCTCGCGGGGATGTTCTACGAGCATATTTTCAAAGGCTCGCAGCAGCGGATGAATATTGCGGCCACGGAGATGTCGAAATTTTTCAACTCCGACAGTGTGGTGCCGTCGGTCAATAATTTTGAATTCATCTCCCACGAGGCGATCAACGAGGTGGAGAACGGGATGAAGTCGGTGGAAAACGCGTATGAGCGCGGGGATCGCTGGATTGCGCTCCAGCAACTGCAACAGACGTTTTTGCTGGGGGAGAACCTTGCGCCGGTGCAGTCATTCGACCCGGCGAAGCGCCGGGTGCTGCTGTCCATCTACTCCGAGAGCACGGCGTTGAAGCACATGATGGAAATCCGCGACTTTGCGGGGGCGGAGGAGAAGCTCAATAAGATTGAGGCGGAGGCCAAGGACTTTGCCGACGCGGACGCTTCGCCGATTATTTCCGCCATCAGGGAGGGCGAGCAGACGAGCAACAATTTTGTCATGGCGGCCGAGCAGGCGGCATTGAGCAAAGACATTGACCGCGTGACCGCGAATTTGCAGAAGGCCACGGAGGTGTGGCCGCTGAACCCCGAGATCGCCAGTTTCAGCAAGACGCTGCGCGACCACTCGAACCAGTCGAACGTGGGCGGAACGAAATTTGACGAATTGCTGGCGAAGGGTGACGACCGCGGCATCTTTGACGCCAAGGACCAGATTGGCGCGGCGGTGTTTGGCGACCCGACCCGCTCCGGCAAGTTCAAGGACATTGTAAATCGCGAGATGCAGGTGGAGATGTCCATTTCCCTCGCCAACGAAGCGCTCAAGCAAAACAACGGCTACTTTGCGTGGGAGACACTACTCAATGCGACGAAGATTGAGCCGAACGACCCGGTGCTGGCGCTGACCAAGGCGCAGGTGGCGGCGCGAGTGGCGCCCTATGTCGCGGCGCTGGATGCGGCGGAGCGGGCGGAGCAGGCGGGCGACTATCCGGCCAGCTTGAATTATTATTTGCAGGCGCAGGACATTTATCCGGCGTCGCAAATTTGTCATGACGCGGTGGAGAATTTGAGCCAAAAGATTATGGCGAAACTCAATCCCGGCGGCGCGTCGGCCAAAGCCTTGTCGAGTCCAAACGCGGCTCCGGTCAAAGGGGCACCGGTGGGGCAGAATTCAGCGCCGGCGTCGTAAGCCCTAGGCGACGGGCGCGAGCGGGGGCGGGGTGTTGTTTTTGCGCCGAACCGGCGGGGTGTTGCCTTTGGCCGCTTTCGCGACGGGGGCCGGGGACGCCTGTCCATCGAGCGGCGCGGGGGCGGCGGTTTCGGTGGCGGTGGCCACGGGTTCGGTGGCCGTCATTTTGCTTTTCTTGCCGCCCGCGCCGGCGACGCGGGGTTTGCGTGGGAGGAATTCGAAGCCGATTTTCCCTTCGTCCTTGAGGACGAGGAAGGCCTCAAAGAACCGTCCCGTGCGCTTGGATTTGAAGCCCTTGATGAGGTCGGTCTTTTTCTGTTCGATGAGCTTGAGAAATTGTTCGCGCGGGATGGTGGCGCCGAGGAGCACGCGGGATACGCGGAAGGTGCACTTGGCGCCTTCGCCGCGACCGTAATTGGCGCAGACGTAGCCACTGGGAGTTTCGTGGATGGGCGCGCCGTCCACCGGGCATTTGCCGATGATGGCGAACTGGGTCAGGTCCACGGGCGTGCCATCGGCATTGTCGCCAAAGCCGCTGTTTTCGAAGACAAATTTGACTTTGTTTTCCTCGTCCAGGCGCAGCATGGCCGAGAAGGGGCGGCCTTTTTTGGAGCGGAAGCCGTCGATGGGGCCGACTTTTCGGTCGGTCAGTAGCGCACGCACTTCCTCGGTGGTGATTTTGCGGTTGCCGATAATCTTGTAGATGACGGTTTTGCCGTCTTGGGAGCGGTAGGCGCGCCAGGTTTCGAGCATGGTCTGGCCGTCGCCGGGGTTGACGAGGTCGGTGGGCTTGGCGGGGACGTCTTCGTCATTGAATTTTTTGGTGCGCTCGACGATTTTTTTGGTGAGGCTGGCGATGCCGTCCATGAATTTTTCGCGCGTGAGTTTGCCGTCCTCGAGTTTGCGGAGCTGGTATTCCCATTCGCCGGTGAGGTCCGGGCTGGTGAGTTCGTCGATCTTGAGGAGTTTTAAAAACTCCATCAGGCTTTCGGCCTTGGGCGTGGGGGCAAGTTCGCGCTGCTGGCGCTCCATATAATGCAGGGCGAGCAAGTGCTCGATGATGGAGGCGCGGGTGGCGGGGGTGCCGAGACCTTTTTCCTTCATGGCGTCGGCGAGGTCTTCGTCCTCGACGAATTTGCCCGCGCCTTCCATGGCGGCGAGGAGGGTGGCTTCCGAATAGCGCGGGGGTGGTTTGGTGGCTTCGGCGCTGAGTTGCGTCTCGCGCACGGCGGCGCGCGGGGGCTGGCCGTCGGCGGGCGAGAGCGCGGGGAGATTTTCCTCGGTGCCGGCGTCCTTGCCGTGGACGGCGAGCCAGCCGGGGATGACGAGCACTTTGCCCTCGGTCTTGAACGCATGTTTGCCGATCGAGCTGATGCGGGTGGTGATGTCGTATTCGGCGGAGGGATAGAACGCGGCGACGAAGCGGCGCGAGATCATGTCGTAAATCTTGGCCTCGTCGGGCGTCAAACTTTCGGGCGGTTCGTCGGTGGGAATGATGGCGAAGTGGTCGGAGACTTCCGCGTTGTTGAAGATGCGCTTCGAGTTGGGGTTGACCCAGCGGTTTTCAATCACTTTAGCGGCGTGGGGGGCAAGGTCGCCGCCGAGCTTGGTGAGCACGCGCTGCACGGTGGAGGCGTAATCCTCGGGCAGGGCGCGGGCGTCGGTGCGCGGGTAGGTGATGGCCTTGTGGCGTTCGTAGAGGGCTTGGGCGAGGCTGAGGGTCTTGCCGGCGGGGAGGCCGAAGCGGCTGTTGGCTTCGCGTTGCAGCGTGGTCAAATCGTAGAGGCGCGGGGCGATGTTGGTGGAACGCTTTTTCTCTTCGGAGACTTCGGCTTGGGTTGTGGCCTTGGCGTCGGCGAGAATTTTCTCGGCGAGGGCGGCGTCCCAAATGCGGTCGGCGCGGTCTTCGTCGTCGGCGCGTTTGAAATCGGGGCGCTGATACACGCCTTCGTAATCGCCCTGGGCGACGCCGAAGCGCGCGAGGATGCGCCAGTAATTGCGCGGCTGGAAATTCCGGATTTCCAGTTCGCGCTCGACGACCATGGAGAGGGTGGGCGTCTGCACGCGGCCGACGGTGGCGACGGAGCCGCCGCGCCGGCCATACATGCGCGAGGTGAGGGCGCGGGTGCCGTTGATGCCGATGAGCCAGTCGGACTCGGAGCGGCAGCGGGCGGCTTCCTGCAGCGCGAGCATGGATGCCGCGGCGCGCGGGTGCGCGAAGGCGTCGCGAATGGCCTCCTTGGTCATCGAGGACCACCACAGGCGGCGGAAAGGTTTTTTGCAGCCGGCGAGGTCGTAGAGGTAGGTAAAAATCAATTCGCCTTCGCGGCCGGCGTCGCAGGCATTGAGGAGGCTGGTCACGTCCTTGCGGCCCATTAATTTTTTGAGGAGGGCGAAGCGGTCGGCGGTGCGTTCGCCGGGTTTGAGTTTGAACTGCTCGGGGATGATGGGCAGGGCGGTGAGCGTCCAGAATTTGAGCTTCTTGTCGTAGTCCTCCGGCATGCAAAGCTCCGCAACGTGGCCCACGGCTGAACTCAGCACGTAGTCCTCGCTTTCGAAGAATTCACCGGATTTTTTGAACCCGCCGAGCGCGCGCGCAATGTCCGCGGCGACGCTCGGCTTTTCGGCGATGATCAGGGTTTTAGCCATTAAAAAAGATAAGCAAACAGCAACCGCAGACTGACAGGCATAGCAGATATGACAGCGTTTGGCAAAATTTTTTTCATGCGACCGTTTGATCGTGGAAAAATTTTATTATGCCAAGTCTCAGGCCTTCGGCAATTCCGCGAGCAAGATATCGAGATGGGCGAGCAATTCGCCGATGGTGGATTCCGTTTCGTCGCCCATGTTCGAGATGCGGAAAGTTTTGCCCTTGAGCTTGCCGTAGCCGCCGTCAATGACGCAGGCGAAGCGGCTCTTGAGCGCCTTGTTGAGCGCGTCGATATCCACATTGCGGGTGTTGACGATGCAGGAGAGGGCCTTGGAGGCGTAGGCTTTTTCGGGCAGAAGTTTGAAACCGTGGCGCTCGGCCCAGGCGTGGACAAGAGCGTTGGTGCGCGCGTGGCGCGCATGACGGTTTTCGACACCTTCCTTTTTAATCTCGTCCACCTTGGCGCGGAGGCCGTTGATGAGGGATATGCACGGGGTGCTGGGCGTCATGCCTTTTTCGTGATTGGCGTGGAATTCCAAAAAGTCGAAATAATAGCCGCGGGCGGGCACCTGGGCGGCGCGGGCGCGGGCTTTTTCCGAGACGGCGAGGAGGGAGAGGCCGGGCGGCAGCGAGAGGGCTTTTTGCGAGCCGGTGAGGAGCACGTCGATGCCGAGTTCGTCCTTCTTGATGGGCACGACGGAAAACGAGCTGACGCAATCGACGACGGAAATCACGCCGGGGAATTCGCGCACGACGGCCATGATGGCGGCGAGGTCGCTCATCGTGCCGGTCGAGGTCTCGTTGTGGATGATCGTGATCACATCGAATTTGCCGGAGGCGAGTTCGCGGCGGACGGCAGCAGGGTCAACGGGCTGGCCCCAGTCGAATTGCAGGGCGCCAGCGTCCTTGCCGCAGCGCTTGGCGACATCGAACCATTTGTCGGAGAACGCGCCGTTCATGCAGTTGAGGACGCCTTTGAGCGTGAGATTGCGGATGGCACCCTCCATGACGCCCCACGAGCTGCTCGTGCTCAGGTAGACAGGGTCGCGCGTGTAAAAGAGCGCCTGCAAATCGGGCTGCAGGCCCTGATAGAGGGCGACGAAATCCTTGCTGCGGTGGCCGAACATCGGTTGCGACATCGCCGCGAACATGGCGGGCGAGACTTCCGTCGGGCCGGGAATGAATAATTTGTAGCTCACGTTCCGCAACATGGCGGGGCGCGTCCTTAAGTCAAGATTCCATCTCGGGCGGCGGGTTGTTTGGTCTTCGTGAATTTGTCGGGGCCATTGCTCCTAAACGACTGCGGAGGCCTCGGAGAGACCGCCACTGGCCGCGCTGCTTGCCCAACGGAAGATTCAGGGCGCGGTCTAAAGCACCGCGCCACGAACGCGGCGATCCTGCAAATTATACAACCACCCGTGGCTTGCCTTGCTCGAAAAATGTGTGATAGGACTTGGGTTGGCATAATGCCCCGGATTTTTTTGCCCGCCCGAATTGGATTGGCCCGCCCCCCATGAGATTTTCATCCCCACGGTTGGTTTGTTTGGCCGCTGTTCTTGGCGGGCTGGCGCGTTGGGCTACCCCGGCGCGGGGGGATGATATCTATGTCATAAGCCGGACGAACACAGACAGTACTATTTCCAAAATCAGCAACACCGGGGCGGTGAGTGTCGTCAAAACCATGCCTGGATTAGCCGTCGACCCCGTGATTAATTCCAAGGGAGACCTGTTTTTCCAAAATATTCATACCAATGAGTTTGATTCGGTATCAAACCGATTCCTCTCTGATATCGTGCAGATGACTGGCAATGGCACCTTGACCACGTTGATTCCAGGTAGAAACAAGAACGCGGCCCTGGCAGTTGATGCCCATGACCAGTTGTTTATGGCTGACGACACCGGGCTTTCCAGGGTCAATTCCGATGGGACAATGAGCACACTTTTGTCTGCTCGCCTAGATTCTTCCCGTCTGGCTTTTGATGCGGACGACCAAATTTTTCTGGGCAGCGGAATAGATGGAAGCATCGGCGAAGTTGTACTGTCCAAAACTGCCGGTTCTCCCATCATGGATTTAGAGGTAGTGGTTTTGGGTCAGCGGAGTTCATCAAGCCTCACCCATAAAATATCTCTCCTGATTAAGTCCGTTTTCGGCAACAGGCTAAAACACGTCGACAGCATGGCTTTTGGCCCCGATGGCAATCTCTACGTTGGTTCTTATGATGAGCGAGACAACCACGTCTCGAGTGGGATTATTTTCAGGGTAACGCCGGATGGGGGTGTCAGCAAATTTGCCGAACTTGCCACGACGTACATCGGTACAGTGGCCTTTGATTCGACCGGCACCCTGTATGCGAGCGACAATAAAAACATCTACAAGGTTTCCGATAAGGGGGTCTTCACGCCGATTTACACCAGCCCAATCCTCATAGACGGTTTTGCCATTTCGCCGGGGTTGAAGCTTAAGCCGGTTAAATTCGTGCCGCCGAACGACACATGGATGTATGTGGGCGTGGCGGTGCTATTTTGGTTGCTGGTGGCGGCGTGGTGGTGGTTTTCGAGAAGGAGAACGGCGCGGCGCGCAAAAAACCTGGCATAGTTTTATGGTGACGGGCGCAATTTTGGCCGGGCGAAAAACAGGAACAGGCGGAGCGTAAACCAAGAAAACAGCACCACGGCCAGCATGACCCAGATTTTTGGCCCGAGGGGCGGGGTCCAGGGGCCGATGCGCCAGAGCAGATTTTGCAACAACAAGGAAAATCCGGTCAAGATCGCCAAGTCGGGCCAGAGGGCGGGATAGCGTTGAAGCAAGAGGATCAACACGTGGTAAAAGGGCACGAGCAGGGGAACAAACCAGCGGATGGAACAGGACTGACCGGAAAAGTTGTTCGAGGTCGCGCCATAGAGCAGAATGGTTCCCGCGATCAAGGCCAGGCTGCAATAGAGGAGGGCCGGACCTTGCCCGGGTTTTCGCCCGAGCCAGATGGCGCCGGGCAGGGCGAGCAGCAGCGAATAGTTATGGACGATAAATCCCCGCTGGCTGATCAGCAGCTTGACGTTATAGCGAAAATAATCTCCCAGGTCGCTGTGTGCCCAGCCGACGCCGGTGAGTTTTTCCGCAACCCAGTGCGAACCAGGCCAGAGGAAAAAGGCGGGGGTCGAGCCCACAGGTTTGAAGGTGCCGCAGATCATGTAATTCAGGGCATGATGCAGCGCGAACCAGGGAAACGACGCCGCCAGCACGAGGATGACGCAGCGCCACGACTTGGTGCGGGCGGCGATGTAGGCCGTGACGCTGAGCACCAGCACCGGCCCCACGCCCAAGTCGATGGCGTAACCCAGGCCAATGAGGCCGCCGATGGCACACAGTTGACGGACGGTGAATTTCCCCCAGCCGGGTTCCGCGCTGGGCGCGAGCAACAGATAGAGCGCCATGAAGTCCGCCAGGAGCAAAATGCCGTTGTTTACCTGCCGGGAATAGGTCAAAGCCACCGTGCCAAAGGCAAAGCCCAGGCTGAGCAAAATCCGCACGAAATTGGGCAACCCCGCGCGGGCCACGAACCGGTCCATCCCGAGCACGGCGAGAAAATACGCGCCGCCACCCCAGATAAGCGCCATGAGGTAGCAAAAAATATGCGGGTGATCGACGGCAACCAAGCCGGTCGTCGATTGGAGGATTTGGTAGCTGGCCGCCATGAGCAGCGACACCACGGGCGATTTATCCGAGTAAAAATGACCGTTGATGAAGGCCTTGTCCTGGGTCCCGTGCAAAACATTGGGCATCCAGTCAGGGGTGTAGGGGGAATCGGGCGGTGTGCTTCGCGGGCCGTCGGGGCCGAGAAAAATGGAGCCATCAATCTGCCAGGTGTGATAATCGACCAGGCATTCGACCGTGGCCAGCCGGCCGCCGTCAAACCAACTGCCGGCATAGGGAATAGCGCCGATGAGGGCCGTCAACCCGGCGGCCAGCGCCAATAGCAGGGCGAATGGAAAATGAGGCGCGCGGGGTTTCATCGGTGGTGCGTCCGGCGGATTGTTCGCGGGACAATATGGTTTTGCCGTCAAAGCGGCAACATGGCGGAGCGGGGCGGGTTGTCAAGGGTGCGGTAATAAGTGTCGGTAAAGCATTGCCTTTTTAAGACGTGATGGCCAAAGAGGTGGCGGGCCATGCCGGAAATATTTCGAGCGGAGGGATACGTCGTTTTCTTCTACGCGAATGAAGGAAATGAGCCGGTGCATGTTCATGTGCGTCGGGCCGGCGGTTTCGCCAAATTTTGGATCGAGCCGATCGAACTGGCTTATGCCAAAGGACTTAAAACGCAGGAAATCGCCCGGGCTGAAGAACTGATTGCAGAACGCCGCAAAATCATATTAACTCGCTGGCATGAAGCCTTCCCTCGCTGAACTCGAAGTCCAGGCGACGAAAGTCTGGGTCGAGGCCCACACTGTCTGCATCAAACTGGCCGACGGGCGGGAAATCCGTTTCCCGGCGGCCAAAAATCGTCGGCTGCACCAGGCTCCCGCCGCCAAACTGGCCAACATTGAACTTATTTGCAATGGCACCGGCCTGCACTGGCCCGACCTCGACGAAGACCTGTCTGTCCAAGGCATCCTTGAGGGACGGATGGGGTAGGTCCTGCCTCAAGAAGTAGATCGATCCCATCCTGACCCTCAGTTCCGCAAGGACGAAAGTATTCTCATTTAGGCGTATCGCTTCTATAAATTATTTCGGTGGTTTGATTTGAAGTTTTGGATGAATATTTATTTCTCTCAAAACCTTTTGAAGGCCTATGCCTGCATCCTCGATAGCTTTTTTCGACCACATCGCGCCTTCCCTCCAGTATTGGCTTTTTAAATCAGTTATCTGAGAAAGGGTCGAGTCGTACTTCTTTAATAAAATCGAAAGATTATGCCAACTGGCAGCAATATCCATTTCCTTTTCAGGATCGCGTTGATTTTTTTCTAAAAATTTACTGTATACAATAGTCGTATGATAAGCCTCTGAGAGTATGAGTAATACCTGTTCGATCTCTTTTTGGCGGACACGTTTCTTTTCGCGCAATTTTTCAATTGCACTCCAAATTCTATCGATTAACGCTACCCAAGGAAGTAT
>Ga0265319_1002338_pt1 | contig 10444 bp, 9 predicted proteins | sample 4824metaG_FD_192443 | JGI IMG/M metagenome (GOLD analysis project Ga0265319, IMG submission 192443) | Rhizosphere microbial communities from Carex aquatilis grown in University of Washington, Seatle, WA, United States - 4-8-24 metaG | ecosystem: Host-associated > Plants > Roots > Rhizosphere >... | reverse complement strand
GCTGCGCGTCTGGGAGATGAAGAAATTCCGCGAGCGCAAGCAATTCACCGCCCGGTGGACGCCGAGCACCGCCGACGCGGCGCTGACCCAGCTGCACGCGGAAGTCCGCCAGTTCATGGAGTGGGCGCCGTATCCGGCGGGCGCGGGGCTGGCCTATGTCCCGCCCGCCTCGCCCACGGCCTGGCTCGACGCCCTGGGGGCCTCGCTCGGGCTTTTCCTCGTCGAGAAGAAGCTTTGCCCGCCGGAACTCCTGCTGCCGGTAGGGCCGTCGCTCGCCGGCCTGGCCCGGGGGACCGCGGACAGCGTCGCGGGCTCGCTCGCCTGGCTCACGCTGCTCGCGCGGGCGCGCGCGCTCGGCCTGGAGACCGGCGCGGCCGAGGCGCGGCTGGCGGGGGATCCGCTCGTGCGGGAGGCGCGCTCGGCGCTCGGCCTGGGCTGATCCTTCAGGCGGCACCCGCGAGCTGTCCGCAGCCGGCGGCGATGTCGATGCCGCGGCGCAGGCGCACGGTGCTCGGCAGCTTGTACCCGAGGAGGACGTCCTGGAACCGCCGCGCCGTCTCCCGATCCGTCGGCGTGCCGGCATAGCCCCCCGTGGGATTGAGCGGGATCAGGTTCACCTGGGCATGCAGCCCGGCCAGGAGACGGCCCACGGCGTGCGCCTGGTCGGCCGAGTCGTTTTTTCCCGCGATCAGGGCCCATTCGTAGAAGATCCGCCGCCCGGTCCGCGCGCTGTATTCGCGGCACGCGTCCATCAATTCGTCCAAGGGCCACTTTTTTGCGACCGGCACGAGGGCGGCGCGCTCCGCCTGGGTCGCGGCATGGAGGGACACGGCCAGGTGGATCGGCTGGCGCTCCGCCGCGAGGCGGCGGATGCCGGGCACGACCCCGACCGTGCTCAGTGTGATCCGGTCCGGGCTGAGGGAGAAGCCGCTGGGATCACGGAGGATTTCCGCGGCGCGGACGACGGCGTCGTAGTTGTGCAGCGGCTCGCCCATGCCCATCAGGACGACGTTCCGCAGGCGGTGATAGGCCAGGGTCGGCGACTCGTCCCGCAGGATGCGGTTGATGTGCACGGCCTGGGCCACGATCTCCCCGGCGGTGAGATTCCGCTGGAACCCCATCTGCCCGGTGGCGCAAAAGACGCAGCCCATGGCGCACCCCGCCTGGCTGCTGACGCAGGCGGTGACCCGGCCCGTGAAGCGCATCAGCACGGTCTCGATCACCCTTTTGTCGGGCAGGGTCAGGAGCACCTTGCGCGTGAACCCGTCGATCGAATGCTGCTCGCGGGCGAGGGGAAGGGTGCCGACCGAGGCGGAGGCGGCGAGCCAGGCCCGGACCTTTCCCGGCAGCCTGGTCATGGCATCGGTCGAATCCACGCTCTCCCAGTACAGGTAGCGCCAGATCCGCCGCGCATGGACCGGGCTGAAGCCCGCGGCCGCCACCCGCGCGGCCAGCTCCGGTCGGATCAGGTCATAGAGATCGGTGGGTGGGTCCATGAAATAGCCTGCCGCCAGCCAAAGCGGGCCGGCGGAGGGTTGCAATCGCCGGCCCGCCCCGGTGCGATGCGGGGATGAGCCGAAGATTTGTGATCGCCGGCGGACGCGGATTTCTCGGCTTGGCGTTGGCCCGTGAACTGGCGGGAAGGGGAGAGGAGGTGGTGCTGCTCTCGCGCCGGCCCGCCGCGCCGGAGGGGGCGATCCGCACGGTGCCCTGGGACGGGCGCACGGTCGGCGCCTGGGCGGGTGAGCTGGCGGGGGCGTCGGCCCTGGTGAATTTCACCGGCCGCAGCGTCGCCTGCCTTTACACGCCGGAGAATCGGCGGGAGATCATCGCGTCCCGCGTGGACTCCGTCGCGGCGTTGGCGTCGGCCCTGGCTGTTTGCCCGCGGCCTCCGCCGGTTTGGGTGCAGGCTTCCTCCCTCGCCATTTACGGCGATCCCGGGGACCGGGTATGCGATGAGACGGCTCCCGCGGCCGCGGGATTCTCCGCGGAGGTCTGCCGGACCTGGGAACAGGAGTTCTTCTCGCGGACCGTGCCGGCGGGCACCCGCCGCGTCGCCTTGCGCATCGGCTTCGTCCTGGGGCGGAACGGAGGAGCGCTGGAGCCGCTGGCCCGCCTGGCGGGATGGTATCTCGGCGGCACGGTCGGCGATGGCCGGCAGTACATCAGCTGGATCGAGCTGGGGGATTTTTGCTCGGTCTGCCGCTGGGTGATCGACCGTCCGGACACCCTGGGAGCCTACAACGTGACGAGTCCCGAGCCGGTCACCAACGCCGATTTCATGCGGGAATTGCGGCGCGCGCTCGGCCGTCCCTGGAGCCCGCCGGCGCCCGCGTGGGCGGTCAGGCTCGGCGCGCGCTGGCTCATGCGGGCGGATCCCGGCCTGGCCCTGACCGGCCGGCGCTGCGTCCCCCGGCGCCTCACCGAGGAAGGGTTCCGCTTCCAGCATCGGGACCTCGGGGCCACCCTGCGGGAGCTCGTGGCCTAAAAAAAAGTGTAATATTTTCCTGCCGCCAGGCGCTGGATCAGCAGGGCCAGCTCCAAGGCGTGATAGTCGCCCCACATCGAGGATTCGCCGCACGGGACTTTCCGGCCCCTGGGCACATGGTCCCAGCCATTGGGCCGGTGATAGACGCTGTGCAGGAGGAGGCCCTGATGCCTCGGATCGGTGGAGAGGTAGGGTTCGGCAAAGAGCGTGGCGGCGATCGTCAGGCCGGCCTGGGAATACTTCCGGCCCGCGGCGCGGGCCCCGTTCGCCTCCAGCCAGCGGCCGAGCCGGAGAAAACCCTGGGCGGCGATGGCAGCGGCGGAACTGTCCACGGGCTCGTGGGCGTTGAACGGGTCGGCCCGCCGGCCCTGGTAGCCCGCGAGGCTTGCCAGCCCGGGCGCGCCGTCGTCCCAATACGGGATCCCGTCCCGCGCGGAATAGCCGTCGATGTAGTGATCGCTGGCGGCCCGGGCGGTCTCAAGGAAGAGGTCGGTGACCGCCCGCCGCCCGCCCGCCGGGTCGAGGTGCGCCCCCTTCACGGTGTCGAGGAACTCGAGCTGCTCGGCGAAGCCGCAGATGATCCAGGCCGCGCCGCGCGTCCAGGTGGTGAACGGGGAATAGCCCTGCTGCGTGCTCGGGCAGCGGTACTGGCCGTCGTTGCGGTTGAAGATCGACTCGTGGGCCACGCGGCCGCGGACGTCGTAGCGATCGCGCCCCTGCCCGAAGTAGACGTTGCAGCGGGCGGTGGTGGCGGCGTGCTCGATCGCCCGCCGGAGGAGGCTGATCGGCCGGTCGCCCTCGCCCATGAGCACGTGGCCCAGCTGGTGCGCGACCGAGAGCGAGCGCATGGAGCGGATGGTGTCGGCAAAGAGCGACTGGGGCCCATTGAAGGAGTAGACGTAGCCCGCGGGCACGACACCGGCCCGCCCCGGCAGGGGCGACCAGGGGTCGCGGAAGGCGGTGGGGGCATGGCGCGCGGCCTGGACCGCGCCGGAGGCCTTGAGCGCCAGCTCGGTGAAGGCGAGCTCGTCCCGGTTGGCGGGAATCCGGCCCTCCAGCATCAGCCGCCGGAGATTGCCGTAGGTGGAGATGTTGTTGAAGCCATGGTCGTGGACGCCCACGTGGGAGACGTGGGTTGCCATGTGCTTCACCGTCTTTTCGCGCCCGAGCCGCAGCATGGCCTCGTCGCCGGTGGCATCGAACTGCAGGAACGCCATCCCGAACTGGAAGCCCTGGGTCCACTCCGTCCACCCGCGGGAGGTATACCGGCCGCGGACGGTGAAGACCGGCGTGCCCTGGGCGGGATCCCAGGCGGCGTCGAGGGCGCGGATCTTGCGGGCGGCCAGCTCGAAGACGCGCTCCGTCTTCTTCCGCAGCTTTTCCGGGGTCAGGCTGGCGTCGATTTTCATGGATCGGATCGGAGAGGCCCACCTTGCCGTCGCCCCTCCGGTGAAACAAGGTCGAAAACCATCTTAAGCAGGTGCGTAATCGTACGATGTGACTAGATTGCGCACGTGAATCCCCCGGCCCCATCTTGACCCCATTCTGGACAATCCTTCCCTGGATCCTGGCCGTCCTGGCCAGCCTGGTGCTGGTCGCGGTCTGGCACCGGGCCCGCCGGCAGGACGCGGCCCAGCGGGAGGCGCTGGCCCGGGCGGATCTCACCATCACCCGGATCCGCCAGGCGGTCGAAGGCGCCTCGGATGCGATCGGCATCGGGGACTTTGACGGACATTCCTTCTACCACAACCAGGCCCACATCAGATTATTCGGCTACTCGGTGGACGAATTGAATGCGGTCCCCGGCGAGGGCGTCCTGTTTGCGGACCAGGCCCTGGCCCGCGAGATCCTGGCCTCGATCCGCGCCGGCCGGTCATGGACGGGAGAAACCGACGTCCTGGCCAAGGACGGGCGGAAGATTCCCGCCCTGGTGCGGGCCGACATCATCCGCGACGAGGGGGGAAAGCCGGTCGGCATCTTCGGGGTCTTCACCGACATCTCGCGCGAGCGGCAGCGGGCCCAGGAGGCGGCGCGGGGCAACACCCTGGAGTCGCTGGGGCTCATGGCGGGCAGCATCGCCCACGACTTCCGCAACATCCTGTCGACGATCCTGGCCAATGTTTCCCTGGTCCAGCTGGCGGAAAACCTGGAGGAACCGGTCCGGACCCGCCTGACGGGGATCGAGCAGGCGGTCTGGCGCGCGAAGGACGTGACCGAGCAGCTGACGACATTTGCGAAGGGCGGGAGCCCCACGAAGAAGCTCGTCCGGCTGCTGCCGCTCATCCGGGAGGCGGCGACCCTCGCGCTGCACCACAGCAGCGTCGACCTCCGGTTCGAGCTGGCGGACGACCTGTGGGAAACGGAGGCGGACGAGATCCAGCTGCTCCAGGTGATCAACAACCTGGCGGTCAACGCGGTGCAGGCGATGCCCGGCGGGGGCACCCTGTCGATCAGTGCCGAGAATCTCGCGCTGGGCCTGGACCACCCCGATGCCGGAGGCCACGCCCGGTGGATCAGGCTGGCGGTGGCCGACACCGGGGTCGGCATCCCACCCGAGAACCTCGCCAGGATCTTCGAGCCCTTCTTCACGACGAAGCCGAAGGGGACCGGGCTCGGGCTGGCGACCTGCTACGCGGTCGTCAGCAAGCACGGCGGGAAGCTGCGCGTGGAATCGGTGCCCGAGCGGGGCACCACCTTCCATATCCTCCTGCCGGCGGTGGCGGCCGGGGTTCAGCCGGTCCCGGAGAAGGTCGTCAGCAAGTCCGCATAGATCCGCGCGGTGTCGCGGAGGTCGCGCAGGGAGGCGCGCTCGTCCACGCCGTGCTCCTTCTGCCCGCCGGGCCCGTAGCCCAGCGTCGGGATCCCGAGGTGGTGGGCGAAGAAGTGCATGTCATTGAACCCGGTGGAGACGGAGAAGGCGGTGGGCGCGCGCCGCACCCGCCGGACGCTGGCGGCCATGGCCCCAAAGAACGGATGCCGGGGCGAGTGGAAGCAGGAGAAATTCTCCGAGATCTTGGAGACGGTGATCCGGCAGTCGGGAATTTTCTGCGCCGCCGCGGCGAGGAAGGCGCGGAGGTCGCGCTCGGCCCGCGCGTGGTCCTCGCCCGGCAGGACGCGCCGGTCGATGGTGAAGGCGGCGTAGCCGGGGACGGTGTTGACCTTGCCGCCCTCGCCGCCGGTGAAGACGCCGCCCACGTTGGCGGTGGCGCGCCGGACTTCACCATCAGGCGCGGTGAACGTGTGGCGGGCGGCGATCAGCCGCTGGTAGTCGGAGAGGGCGCGGGCAAGCGCAGCCATCTTCTCGAAGGCGTTGATCCCGGCCTCGGGCTTGGAGCCGTGGGCCGCCTTGCCATGCACGGCGACCTGCAGCCAGACGACGCCGTTGTGCCCGCAGCAGATCGAGGCCCGCTCACCGCCCTCCATCACGATGGCATAGTCGGGCCGGATCGGGGCGTGCTGCACGAGCCAGCCGGTGCCGAGCAGGGAATCCGTCTCCTCGTCGGCAGTGAAGGAGACCTCGAGGTTGAGGCGCGGGGCCGTGCGGGTCGCGCGCAGGGCCTGCAGGGCGAGCAGCAGGCTGGCGATCGAACCCTTCATGTCGGCGGTCCCCCGGCCGTAGATCCAACCGGCCTCGACCTTGCCGCTGAAGGGACTGCCATGCTTCCATCCGCCGGACACCGGCACCACATCATAGTGCGCGTTGAAATGGACCGTCTGCGTGGCGCCCGGCACGGCCAGCTTACCCAGGACATTGAAGCGCGGAAACACCTGCTGGTCCCGCGGCAGTGATTCCCGCAGGACGGCCCGGGGAATCGAATAGCGCCGGGTCCGCAACCCGAGCGACTCGAGCTCACGGACGAGAAGCCGGGTGATCGCGTCGTAGTTCTCCCCCGGAGGATTGGGGGTCTCGATCTGGACCAGCCGGCGAAGCCGGGTCACGAGCAGCTGGGGGTGGCGATCAATGTATTCGGACGGAAGCACGGTGGGAGGTTGGATTTGAGCAGAACGGGCGAACCGGGGCAATCGCGCGGGCGCGTGGCCCAGGATTCCATCATATGTTAATATTAATTAGTCAGTTAAGTCACTCGATAGCGCCGAATCAAACCGGGGCAACCGGCTCAGGATACGCCGATTATCGATGCGCGACCACCCAGAGAAGCCGCGCGACGGTTGCGGACACCACCACGAGGAAGATCGGGCGGACGAAACGCGCCCCGTTCTTGACCACCAGACCGGCGCCGAGCCGGGCGCCTGCCACCTGGCCCGCCGCCATGCAGAGCCCGACGGGATAGTCGACGTGGCCGCCCCCGGCGAAGATGAGCAGCGCCATCACGTTGCTCGCGAGATTCATGACCTTGGTATAGCCCGTGGCCTTGACGAAATTCTGTCCCAGCCCGACGACGAGGAAAATGGTCCAGAGCGAGCCCGCGCCGGGGCCGAAGAAGCCGTCATAGAAGCCCAGGCCTAGCCCCGCCCCGGCAAAAAAGCGGGCCGGGCTCATCCGGGGCGCCCGGTCCTCCAGGCCCACCTGCGGCCGGAAGATCGTGTAGAGCAGGATCGCCACGAGCATCCAGGGAATCACGCGCGCCAGGAACCCGGAATCGATCTGGCTCACGGTCCATGCGCCCGCCAGGGCCCCGGCGATGGTGCAGGCCACGCCCAGGCGGCAGGCGGCGAGGTCGACCACCCCGCGCTGCACATAGTGCCGCGCGGCAATCGAGGTTCCGATGGAGGACTGCAGCTTGCTGGTCCCCAGGGCGAGCGCCGGCGGGAACCCGAAATTGAGCAGCATGGGCAGCGCGACGAGCCCGCCGCCGCCGGCGATGGCGTCGACCAGCCCCGCGATCAGGCCGGTGGCCGCGAGCAGCAGGTAGGCGGGGAGCGAGAGGTGCACGCGGGAAAGAATTTGCTACCAGGCGGGTGACGGACAGCCTGTTTCCTGCCGCCCCATGTCGTCAACCTACGCCGATCTCCGTCGCGACTACGCACTGGCCGGGCTCTCCGAAAAGGACCTGGCACGGGATCCGTTCCGGCAGTTCGAGAAGTGGTTTGGGGAGGCCGAGGCGGCGAAGCTGCCTGAACCCAACGCGATGGTGTTGGCGACAGCGGCCCGCGACGGCCGGCCGGCCGCGCGGGTCGTGCTGCTCAAGGGGCTCGATGGCCGCGGTTTCGTCTTCTACACGAATTACGACAGCCGCAAGGGCCGCGAGCTCGAGTCCAATCCCCTCGCGACCCTGCTGTTCCCCTGGACCGCGATGGAGAGGCAGGTGACCGTGGAGGGATCGGTGGTGCGCGTGGCCCGCGAGGAAAGCGAAACCTATTTTCACAGCCGTCCCCGCCTGAGCCAGCTGGCGGCGTGGGCCTCCCCGCAGAGCGGCGCGCTCGCGACCCGCGCGGTGCTCGAGGACAGCATGAAGGCGCTCGAGAAGAAATATGCCGGCCGCGAGGTGCCGCTGCCGCCGTTCTGGGGCGGGTACCGCCTGACGCCGGACCTCGTCGAATTCTGGCAGGGTCGCCGCAGCCGGCTGCATGACCGCCTGCGCTACCGGCGGTCGGGGGACGGCGACTGGGCGATCGAGCGGCTCGGACCGTGAGCAGGAAATGCAGCTGTACCTGATCCGGCACGCCGACGCCCTCGATTCCACCGACGATTTCGCGCGACCGCTGAGTGCGCGGGGCCACGCGCAGGTCGAGAGCCTGGTGCGGCATTTCCGGGCGAACGACCTCCTCCATCCGGCGGAGGTCTGGCACAGCCCGCTGCGGCGGGCCCAGGAAACCGCCCTGGGGCTGGCCCAGGGGCTGGGCTGGAAAATCCGCTTCCGGGAGACCGACCTGCTTGAACCCGAGCGCGACCCGTAGCTGATCGCGAAGCGGCTGAAAGCGGTGACGCAGGCGCTCGCACTTGTGGCCCATGAGCCGCTCCTCAGCGCGCTGGGATCGCTCCTGGTCAACGGCTCGCCCCGGCCCGTGGTCTTTGAGATGCGCAAGGGCGACGTCCTGGCGCTGGAGCGTCCGGCGCCCGGCGGCGACGGACGGTGGGCGGAGCAATGGCACCTGGGACCGGGCCAACTGGGCCAGGATGCCTGAGCCTGGCTTGGGTCGCCGCGTTGCCATGAAGCTTCATCTCCTGCCCGTCCGCACGGCTGGCGCCGCCGAGAACATGGCGTGCGATTTCCTCCTGTTGCAGCGTTATCCCGATGCCGACATCGCGCGGTTCCGGCACTACGAATGGCGGGGGCCGGCGTTCACATTTGGATATTCGCAAAAGCTTGATGTGGTGCGAGCTGCCATAGAAGGGACAGGGCCTAATTCTATTGCTGGCGGGGGGCATCCCGAGGCGGGGACGTATGACCTCTGCCGACGGCCCACGGGCGGGGGGATTGTCGACCACCGGCAGGATTGGACCTACGCCCTGGTCATCCCGCGCGGCCATGCGCTCGAGGCGGAGCGGGCGTCAGCCAGCTACCGGGCGGTTCACGCGTGCATCGCCGAGGCGCTGCAGATCCAAGGCGTGGAGGCGAAGTTGCAGCCCACGGTCGAAGCCGGGGGCGCACCCGAAGGGATCTGCTTCCAGCGGGCGGAGGGCCATGACGTGGTCCACGCCGGCACCGGGGAAAAAATCGCCGGCGCGGCCCAGAAGCGCAACAAGCGCGGGATGCTTTTCCAGGGCTCGCTCTGGCGGCCGGCCGCCGGCCCCGGCGTGGATTGGGAGAGATTCGGCGAGGATTTTTCCGGCGCCCTGGCCGCGGCGCTGGGCGCGGCCGCGGAACGCGCGCCCTGGCCGGAATTCAACGAGGACGAGGTCAGCGGGCTCGCGGAGAAGTATGCGTCGCCGGAGTGGATGGAAAATCGCTAGATTTCGCCGGGCCGGGTCAGCGTCATGACGCATTCGAGGTGCCGGGTCTGCGGGAAGAGGTCGAAGGGCTGCACGCGCCTGAGCTCGTAACCGTCGGCGAGGAAGTGGCGGAGGTCCCGCATCTGGGTGGCCGGGTCGCAGCTCACGTAGACCACGGCGCGCGGCGCAAATGCGAAGAGCTGCCGCAGGAAGGACTCGTCGCAGCCGCGCCGCGGCGGATCGATCACGACGACGGTCTCGGCGGGCGGAAAATCCAGCCCGGCGAAGATCGTCTCGGCCTGGCCGGCGAAGAACGCGACATTGGCGATGCCGTTCGCCTCGGCGTTGGCCCGGGCGAAGGCGACACTGCTCTCGCTGATCTCCACCCCGGCGACGCGCGCGAAGGAGCGGGCGGCGGCCAGCGCGAAGAGCCCGCTGCCGCAGTAGGCGTCGATCAGGAACCGGCCGCCGGCCGCCGCGGCCTGCTCCGTCACGTGGGCGACGAAGGCGGGCAGGATGAAGGGGTTGTTCTGGAAGAAGTCCCGGGCCAGGAAGCGGAGGCGGAGGGGAGGGGTGACCGCCACGTTCTCGGTGATGGGCGCGCCCCCATCGGTGGCGATCGCGCCGCCCGCGTCCCGAAAAAGGAGCGTGGCGCCGCGGGGATACCTGCCCTCCGCCCCCTCCTCGCGCGCCCGGGCGCGCGCCGGCCCCAGCGCCGCGTTGATCGGCTCGGTCGCGATCTCGCAGCGGGGCACGTCGACGATGTCGAAGCGCGCGCCCTGCCGGAGGAAGCCGATGGGAAAGTTGGGCTCCCGCGGCGCGGCGAAATGCGGGGTGATCTTCGAGCGGTAGCCGAATTTTTGCGGCGAACCCACCACGGGTTCGACCGGGAAGGTCGTGCCGCCCAGGTGCTCGAGCAGCTCGGCGACCTGCCGGCGCTTCCAGGCCAGCTGCTCGGCATAGCTGAAATGCTGGTACTGGCAGCCGCCGCAGCGGCCGAAGACCGGGCAGGGCGGCGCCACGCGGTGGGGGGACGGCGTGAGCACCCCGACCAGGTCCGCCTCCGAGTAGTTCTGGTGGTTGCGAAAGACCCGCGCCCGCACGCGCTCGCCCGGCAGGGC
>Ga0265319_1002337_pt1 | contig 10447 bp, 11 predicted proteins | sample 4824metaG_FD_192443 | JGI IMG/M metagenome (GOLD analysis project Ga0265319, IMG submission 192443) | Rhizosphere microbial communities from Carex aquatilis grown in University of Washington, Seatle, WA, United States - 4-8-24 metaG | ecosystem: Host-associated > Plants > Roots > Rhizosphere >... | reverse complement strand
CTCGCGCCGGAAGCCGGCGGTGCGGTCGGTCGCGGTCGTGCGCGCGCCGCAGTTCGGGCAGATGAAGAGGTGGGCCATCCCGCCACAGCATACGAGTCTCGGCATCAACGGCGCCTAAGGAACCGCGACCGGCCGGAGAGGCGCGATTCTCGCCTTCTCGCGGATCGGCGCGCCGGCCGTCAGCCGAACAGCTGGGCGCTCTCGGCGGGCGGCTCGAGCCCGAGGTGCGCCCATGCGCGCCGCGTCGCGGCACGGCCGCGCGGCGTGCGCTCGAGGAAGCCGCGCTGGAGCAGGTACGGCTCGTAGACGTCCTCGATCGTGTCTTGCTCCTCACCCACCGCGACGGCAAGCGTCGAGAGCCCGACGGGGCCGCCACCGAACAGCTCGCAGACGGCCCGCAGCAGCTCGCGGTCGAGCCGGTCGAGGCCCTCCGCGTCGACCTCCAGCAGGTCGAGCGCGTGCCCGGCGACGGCGGCCGTGACGGTCCCGTCGCCGCGCACCTCGGCGTAGTCGCGCACGCGCTTGAGCAGCCGGTTGGCGACGCGCGGGGTGCCGCGGCTGCGCGCGGCGATCGCGTGTGCGCCCTCCTCCTCGACGGAGATGCCGAGCAGCGCAGCGGAGCGGCGCACGATCTGCGCGAGCTGCTCGGGACCGTAGTGCTCGAGCCGGTGCTGAATCCCGAAGCGGTCGCGCAGCGGCGTCGTCAGCAGGCCCGCGCGCGTGGTCGCGCCGACGAGCGTGAACGGCGGCAGGTCGAGCGTCACGACGCGCGCGCCGGCGCCCTGGCCGACGGTGATCGGCAGCTGGCCGTCCTCCATCGCCGGGTAGAAGGTCTCCTCCAGCGCGCGGGGAAGGCGGTGGATCTCGTCGACGAAGAAGACGGCGCGCGGCTCGAGCGCGGTGAGGAAGGCGGCCACGTCGCCCTTGCGCTCGAGCGCCGGTCCGGCCGTCTGCACGAACGGCACGCCCAGCTCGGCGGCGACGATCTGCGCGAGCGACGTCTTGCCGAGACCGGGCGGCCCGGCCAGCAGCACATGGTCGAGCGCGTCGCCGCGCGCGGCGGCTGCCTCGATCGAGACGGCGAGCTGCTCGCGCACCGACGCCTGGCCGACGAAGTCCTCCAGCCGCCGCGGGCGCAGCGAGCGGTCCAGCTCCTCCTCGGCGGGCAGCACGTCGGGCGTCTGGATTCGGGTCCCGCCCGCCCCGGCGCTCACGAGCGGGCGGCCTTGAGCGCGTGCGCGATCAGGTCCTCGGGCGTCTCGCCAGCGGCGCCGTCGAGCAGTTTGTCCGCCTCCTGCGCGGTGTAGCCGAGGCCGACAAGGCCCTCGCGTGCGATCGCGCGCGGGTCATCTCCGACGGACACGCGGATCTCGCCGTCGGGCAGGGTCACGCCCGCCTTCTCGCGCAGCTCGACGATGATCCGCTCGGCCGTGCGCTTGCCGATCCCGGGGACCGCCTGGAAGCGCGCGGCATCGCCGCCGGCCAGCGCCGCGAGCAGCTCGCGCGGCGAGCCGCCCGACAGCACCGCGAGCGCGACCTTCGGCCCGACCGACTGCACGCCCAGCAGCATCAGAAACAGGTCTCGCTCCTCCTCGGTGGCGAAGCCGTAGAGCTGGAGGGCGTCGTCGCGCACGATCAGGTGGCTGTGCAGCGTGACCGGCTTGCCGGCCGCCGGCACGTGCTTGAGCGTCTCCGAGGAGACCGCCAAGCGGTAGCCGACGCCGTTGACGTCGACGACGACCTCCCCGCCGGCTGGCGGTGACGGTCGCCGGCCGGCGACCTCGCCGCGCACGAGTGCGATCACGGGTTTCGCCCTCCGGCGCCCGCAAGCGGGCCGCCTGCGGGCGACGTCACCTCCGCCGCAGCCATCAGCGGCGCGCGGTTGAGGTGGCAGATCGCGACCGCGAGCGCGTCGGCGGCGTGGTCGGGCTGCGGCAGCTCGGGCAGCGCGAGCAGTCGCTGGACCATCTGCTGCACCTGCAGCTTCTCTGCGCGGCCGCTGCCGCAGACCGCGCTCTTGACCTGCTGGGGCGTGTAGGAGCCGCACGGCAGGCCAAACTGGCCGGCCGCCAGCAGCACGACGCCGCGCGCCTGGCCGACCGCAATCGCCGAGCGTGCGTTGGCGCCGAAGTAGAGGTCCTCGATCGCGACGGCCGACGGCGCGTGCTCGTCGAGCAGCTCGCGCACGCGCGCGTGGATCGTCGCGAGCCGGCGCTCGAGCGGCAGCCCGGCGGCCGTCTCGATCACGCCGCCGTCGAGCGCGCGCAGCCGCCCGGGGCGGGCGGGATCAGATGCGACCACGCCGTAGCCCGTGCTGGCGGTGCCCGGGTCGATGCCGAGGACGATCATACGTTCGTGATTCTGCGCGGACGGCCGGACGCCTCCCGCGCGCACGCGACTCAGGCGAGCGGGCCGCAGCCCGGCGGCACGGGCGCGTGGTCCGGCAGGACCGCCTTCACGTACCACACGCCCGTGTGCGCGAGCAGAACCTTGTGCCACGGCGGCAGCAGTCTGATCTGCGGCGTCCCGCCGAGCGCGAGGCTGCGCGGCCCACGGAACACGATCCCCGGTCTTCTCACCTGGATCACGATCCGGTCGAGCGGCACGTGCAGCTTCCAGGCGAACGCGGTCTGCGCCGTGTGGTTGACGGACACGTCCCCGCACGCGAGCACGCGAGCACGCCCGCCGGCGGCCGCGATCGCCTGCGTCAGCTGATGCTGCAGATGCGCAGCGTCGACCGCCGTGCGCGTGTTGTCCACCGCCGTGCGCGCCGGGCCGATCGCGAATGCGACGCCGACCGCCAGCAGCGCGACCGCGACGACAGCCCCCATCGCCTGGCCGCGAGCGTTCGCCGCGCGCCGAACCAGCTCGACGGCCGCCACGCCGGCCAGCACGCAGGCGATCGCAGCGGCCGGCAGCATGAAGCGGGCGAGGCCGGGATAGCCGCCGACCGTCATCACGACGACGAGCAGCAGCCACGCGAGCGCGCCGATCGCCAGCCAGCGCACGACGCGGTCGCGCGGACGCAGCGCGACGGCCGCCGCCGCGGCGACCCAGATCGGCGCCAGCGCGAGGCCGAGGCCGCGCTTCAGCGCGGTGAAGGCGGGGTCCGAGCCCGTCTGGCCGTTGTAGTTGGCCGCGTGCGAGCTGGCCGAGAAGGGGTCTCCGACCAGCCCCGGCGGGCCGAACCACAGCAACGGCACGAGCAGCAGCCCGCCGACCATCAGCAGCTGTTCGCGGCGCTCCGTCCGGCGCCAGCGCCACAGCGCGTAGAGCCCGAGGAACGGCCACGCCTCGGGCCGCACGAGCGCGGCCGCGACGGCAAGCGCGAACGCCGTGCCGCGGCGCCCGGCGAGGTGGCGCTCGATCGCCCACAGCACGCAGGCGAGCAGCAGCGGCTCGGAGGCGCCGCGCCACGCGAGCGACGTGAACTGGTCGGTCAGCAGCACGGCGACGGCCGCGACGATCCCGGCCCAGACACCGGCGAGGCGCGCGCCGAGCGCGTACGCGCCCGCGATCGCGAGCAGCGCGCCGGTGCGCGCGACGAGCAGCCACAGGCTCGGCGCGGCGCCGTCGGCGACGAGCGAGAACGGCGCGGTGAAGAGCACCGGCAGCGGCTTCCACGACGGTCCGCCCGCGAGGCCGAACGTCAGGCTCGGGTGGGCCAGCTCGCGCCCCCACACGAGCCACGCGAACGGGTCGTAGCTGGGGATCGAGGGCGCGAGCAGCGACAGCGCCGCAAGCGCCAGGCAGCCGCCGATCAGCGCGGCGGCGACCGCCGCGGCACGCCGCGAGGCCGTCGCCGCGGCCACGCTCATGCCGGCGACAGACGGCACCGCAGGAGCGTGGCGATCACGCGCAGCCCGTCGCTCGCGCGCAGCTTCTTGCCCTCCGCGGTCGAGCGCGCGCGGTAGCGGATCGGCACCTCGTATATCCGCTCCCCGCGCTCGATCAGGCGGGCGGTGATCTCGGGCTCGATTTCGAAGCCGGTGGCGCGCAGCGAGAGACCCTGGAAGAGCTTGGTCCGGATGACCTTGTGGCAGGTCATGATGTCGTGCAGGTACACGTTGAAGAGCACGTTGGCGGCCAGCGTGACGCCCTTGTTCCCCATCACGTAGAGGAACGAGTGGCTCGTCGCGCCGTCGAAGGCGCGCACGCCGAAGACGACGTTCGCCTCGCCTTCGAGCAGCGGCGGCAGCAGGGCGGCGAAGTCGCCCGGGTCGTACTCGAGGTCGGCGTCGAAGATCGCAGACAGCTCGCCGGTCGCGTGCGTGAGCGCGGTCCGCACGGCGGCGCCCTTGCCGGCGTTGCGCTCGTGCTCGAACAGGCGCACGCGCGGGTCCGCGGGGCGCGCGCGCAGCAGCTCGCGCGTCCCGTCGGTCGAGCCGTCGTCGACGATGACCAGCTCGATGGGAATCGGCAGCTCGGTCGCGAGCACGGCGTCGATCGCCTGCTCGACGCGCTCGATCTCGTTGTAGACCGGCATCAGGATCGAAAGCATTGCGGCAGAAATTCTCCAGTGGACAGGTCGGTCCTGCGGGAGCCTGCCACGTTCTGCGCGTCCTAACGGCACGCCAACATACGGGCGCGCGCCAAGTCCCTTCGGCCGGGATCAGCCGGCGAGCTTCTCGAGGATCTCGGCGTCGACGTCGAAGTTCGCGTGGACTTCGTTGACGTCGTCGTTGTCGTCGAGCGCGTCGATCAGGCGCAGCAGGCTGCCGGCGTGCTGCTCGTCGAGCGTGACGCGCGTCTTGGGCCGCTGGGTGACCTCGGCGGTGCCGATCTCGATTCCCGCCTGCTCGATCGCCGCACGCACCGCCGCGAGGTCTGCCGGCTGCGCGAGCACCTCGAAGACGTCCTCGTCCAGCGCGATGTCCTCGGCGCCGGCGTCGATCGCGACGATCAGGTCGTCCTCGCTCCAGCGCTCGGCGTCGACCGTCACCACGCCGAGCTTGTCGAACAGGTAGGCGACCGAGCCCGGCTCGCCGAGGCTGCCCCCGTGCTTGGAGAGCAGGTGGCGCACGTCGGCGCCGGTGCGGTTGCGGTTGTCGGTCAGCGCCTCGATCAGCAGCGCGACGCCGCCCGGCCCGTAGCCCTCGTAGAGGACCGTCTCGATCGCGTCGGCGTCGGCGCCCTCGCCGGTGCCCTTGGCGATCGCACGCTCGATGTTGTCCTTCGGCATCGACGCGTCCTTCGCCTTCTGGACCGCGTTGGCGAGCGCCGCGTTGGCGTCGACGTCGCCGCCGCCCTCCTTCGCCGCGACGGTGATCGCGCGCGCGAGCTTCGTGAAGGCCGCGCCGCGTCTGGCGTCGACGATCGCCTTCTTGTGCTTGATCCCCGCCCACTTGGAATGTCCGGCCATGGGACGAGAGTCTACGAAGCGCGCCCGTCAGGCGAGTGCCTGCGGGTGCGCGCGGTACCACTCGATCGTGCGCCGCAGCCCCTCGTCGAGCCCGACGCGCGGCTCCCAGCCGGTGAGCGTGCGCAGCTTCGACGCGTCGACGTACTGGCGGTCGATCTCGCCGTCGGGCGTGCCGCTGCCGCGGATGTCGGGCGCGACGTCGGTGCCGGCGAGCGCGCAGATGCGCGCGACGACGTCGCGGACCGCGTGCGGCTCGCCGCCACCGGCGTTGAAGGCCTCCCCCCTCGCTGGGCGGGCGGGGTCCGGGTCGTCCAGCGCGTCCGCGAGGCGCAGATACGCTTCGACCGCGTCCTCGACGTAGAGGAAGTCGCGCTCGGGGCTGCCGTCGGAGCGGATCACCGGCGCGCGGCCGGCGAGCGCGGCGCCGACCGCCTCGGGGATCAGGCGCGAGCGGTTGAGGTCGCCGCCGCCGTAGAGGTTGGCGAAGCGCGTCACCGCCACCGGCAGCGCGAACGTGTGCCAGTAGGCGCGGGCGATCATGTCCGTCGCCGCCTTGCTGACGTCGTACGGGAAGCGCGGGTCGAGCGCCATCTCCTCGCGATACGGCAGCGTCGCGCTGGCGCCGTAGGCCTTGTCGGACGCCGCCACCACGACCCGCTCGGCGCCGTGCAGCCGGCAGGCCTCCAGCAGCGTCCACGTCCCCCGGATGTTGCTCTCGAACGTCGCCAGCGGCGAGCGGTTCGCCGTCCCGACGATCGTCTGCGCGGCGAGGTGGAAGACGGTGTCGACCTCCTGCTCGCCGAGCGCGCGCGCGACGAGGCCGGGATCGTTGAGGTCGCCGTGGACGACGTCGAAGGTGTCCTGCACGCCGTCGAGCAGCAGCGCCGAGCGCGGGGCGCGATCGCGCTGGAGGACCGTGACGCGCTCGCCGCGGGCCACGAGCGCGCGCACGAGCCAGGAGCCGAGCAGCCCGTAGGCGCCGGTCACGAAGACGGAGCGGCTCATGCGGGGATGCGCGCCTTCCAGGGCGCGAGGCCCTGCTCCCACAGGTCGTTCAGCAGGACGGCGTCCTTGTACGTGTCCATGCAGTCCCAGAAGCCGTCGTGGCGGAACGCGTGCAGTTGGCCGGCGGCGGCGAGGCGCTCGAGCGGTTCGCGCTCGAGGATGCTGTCCTCGGCGAGGCGGTCGCGCACGCCAGGCTCGAAGACGAAGAAGCCGCCGTTGACCCACTGCTGCGCGCGCGGCTTCTCGCGAAAGCCGGCGACGCGCGGGCGGGCGGGGTCCGAGTCGTCGATGTCCGCCACGCCGAACGGCAGGTCCGGGCGCACGACCGTGACCGTCGCGAGATCGCCGTGCGCGCGATGCGCGGCCAGCAGCGCGTGCAGGTCGATGTCGGCGACGCCGTCGGCGTAGGTGAGGCAGAACGGCACGTCGCCGAGCTGGCGGGCGGCGGCGAGCGCGCGGCCGCCGGTGGGCGTGTCGAGGCCGGTGTCGAGGCACTCCACCTCGACCCCGGCGGGCCAGCGCTCGGCCTGCGCGAAGCGCTGCACGAGCTCGCCCTTGTAACCGGTGCAGAGCACGAAGCGGCGAAACCCCTGCGCGAGGTAGATCTGGATCACGTGCCAGAGGATCGGGCGGCCGCCGATCTCCACCAGCGGCTTGGGGATCGAGCGGGTGCGCTCCTGCAGGCGCGTGCCGCGTCCGCCGCAGAGGATCACGACGCTCGTCTCGGCGGGGCTCATCGGCCGCGATGTTACGTAGGATCCGCGGTTCCATGCCCCAGGTCCCCCCCGGCATCTTCAAGGCGTACGACATCCGCGGCATCGCGGGCCGGGACATCGACGGCGAGGTCGCCGAGCTGATCGGCCGCGCGTTCGCGCACGTGCTGGCCCGGCTGTCGGGCAAGCCGATCGGCGAGCTGCGCGTCGGCGTCGGGCGCGACATGCGCCTGACCGCGCCGGAGCTGGCGGGCCGCTATCGCGAAGGCCTCGTCGCCGAGGGAGTCGCCGTGCTCGACGCCGGGATGGTCGGCACCGAGATGCTCTACTGGCTCGTCGGCTCTCGCGAGCTGGACGGCGGGCTGATGTGCACCGCCTCGCACAACCCGAAGGCGTACACGGGCGCGAAACTCGTGCGCGAGGGCGCGCTGGCGCTGTCGGGCGACGAGGGCATCCAGGACATCCGCCGGCTGATCGAGGCGGGCATTCCCGCATCGCCGGCCGCGGGCTCCGGCTCGGTCGAGCAGGTCGACCTCTACGACGCCTTCCACGCGACGGCGCTCTCGCTCGTCGACACCGAGGCGATCAAGCCGCTGAAGGTCGTCGTCGACGGCGGCAACGGGATGGCCGGCCCGATGGTCGGCCCCCTCCTGACGCAGCTCGGCCTCGACCTCGTGACCCACTACTGGACGCCGGACGGCAACTTCCCGGACCACGAGCCGAACCCGCTGCTGCCCGAGAACCGCGAGTTCATCATGCGCAAGGTCGTCGAGACCGGGGCCGACCTCGGCATCGCCTGGGACGGCGACGCCGACCGCTGCTTCTTCATCGACGACACGGGCGCGTTCGTCGACGGCGACTTCCTCACCGCCCTGCTGGCGGAGGCGCTGCTCGCGAAGGAGCCCGCCGCGACGATCCTCTACGACGTGCGCGCCTCGCGCGCGGTGCGCGACATGGTCGAGGCGGCCGGCGGCAGCGCGCTCGTGAACCGCGTCGGACACGCCTTCTTCAAGAAGCGGATGCGCGAGACGGGCGCGATCTTCGGCGGCGAGGTCTCCGGCCACTACTACTTCCACCAGTTCTACAACGCGGACTCCGGCACGCTGCCGGCGCTGCTGATCCTCGAGCTGCTGTCGAAGAAGGGTGCGAAGCTGAGCGAGCTGCTCGCCGCCTTGCGCGCCAGATACTTCATCTCCGGCGAGATCAACTCCGAGGTCGCCGACCAGCAGGCCAAGATCGCGGAGATCGAGGCGCGCTACGGCGACGCGCAGATCGACCACCTCGACGGCGTCTCGGTCGACTACGACGACTGGCACTTCAACGTGCGCCCCTCCAACACCGAGCCGCTGCTGCGCCTCTGCCTCGAGTCGCTCGTCTCGCACGCGGACATGGAGCGGCGGCGCGACGAGCTGCTCGCGCTGATCCGCGGCTGACGGCGTGCCCGCCGAGACCGGGGCGGCCGGGATCGATCCGCAGGAGGCGCTCGCCGAGGCGGCGCGCGCGGGAATCCACTGCATGCCGATCCCGACGCCGTTCCTCGTCGGGCGCGTCAACTGCTACCTGATCGAGGACGACCCGCTGACGCTCGTCGACTGCGGGCCCAACTCCGGCAAGGCGCTCGACGAGCTGGAGCAAGCGCTCGCGGCCCGCGGCCATCGCGTCGAGGATCTCGGCCTGATCGTCGTCACGCATCAGCACATCGACCACATCGGCCTGCTGGAAGTGCTCGCGCGCCGATCGGGCGCCGAGGTCGCGGCGCTCGACCGGCTGTCGGGCTATCTGGGCGGCTACCGCCGCGCCGCCGAGCTGGACGACGAGTTCGCGGTCGCGCTGATGCTGCGCCACGGCATTCCCGCCGAGACGACGCAGGCGCTGCGCTCCGTCGTCTCGGCGTTCCGCGGCTGGGGCAGCGGCGCCACGGTCACGCGCCCGCTCGCCGACGGCACGGTGTTGACGCTGCGCGACCGCACCTTCGCGGTCCAGCACCGGCCCGGCCACAGCCCGTCCGACACCGTCTTCTGGGACGAGCGCAGCGGGATCCTGCTCGGCGGCGACCACCTGATCAAGCACATCTCCTCCAACCCGCTGATCGCGCGGCCGCTCGACGCGCAGGGCGACGACGACGCCGGCCGGGAGCGGCCGCAGGCGCTGCGCACCTACATCGCGTCGCTGACGCAGACCCGCGCGCTGCCGGCGCGGATCGTGCTGTCCGGCCACGGCGAGCCGGTGACCGACCACCGCGCGCTGATCGACGAGCGCTTCGCGATGACGGAACGGCGCGCACGCAAGATCCACGGCCTGCTCGCCGACGGGCCGCTGACGGCGCACGAGCTGGCGCAGCGCATGTGGGGCAACGTCGCCGTCACGCAGGCGTTCCTGACGCTGTCCGAGGTGCTCGGGCATCTCGACCTGCTCGAGGCGGACGGCAAGGTCCGCGAGCACGACGACGCCGGCGTCGTGCGCTTCGCGTCGGTCGCCGGGTAAGCGGCGCGCGCGCCCATATCTGACGGGTACCGTCAGTCGCTGTGGTCGCGGGTCCCCCGGACGCGATACGCACGCTCCCGACGTGCGCGTGGTGCGAGCAGCCGCTCGTCCCTCGCCCGCTGCGCGCCTTCGCGCAGCTGCGCTGCGAGCAGTGCGGCACCACCAACGCGCTCGACTGGCCCGCCGAGCGCGAGCCGCTGCGAGCGCCGCTGCTGCCGGCGGCTCCGCTGCGCGCCTCGCAGCGGATGTGCACGCTCGGCGAGGCGGCCCGCCGCCGCGCGCGGCGGCGCCTCGCGACGCGGATCGCGCGCGTCGCGCCCCCCGGCCCCGTGCTCGACGTCGGCAGCGGCGACGGCATGCTGCTCGACGCCCTGCGCGCGACTGGACGCCTGACGACCGGCATCGCCCCCGGGCAGACGGGCGGCGAGCAGCGCGCAGGGATCCGAGCGGCGGACATCACCGAACTCGGCGGCCGCTACGCGGCGATCGTCTTCTGGCAGTCGCTCGGCCGCCTGCGCGCTCCCGGCCTGGCGCTCGACCACGCCGCCGCGCTGCTGAAGCCCGGCGGCCTGCTGGCGATCGCGCAGCCGCGCAGCACGCGCCTGCAGGCCCGCGCGATCGGCGAGCTGATCGTCGCGCCGGGCCCGCCGCGCCATCGCGCGCTGATCCCGTCGCATGCGCTCACCGAGCGGCTGCGCGCGCTCGGCCTGCAAGTCGAGAGCATCGACCACCTGCTCGACCTGCCGACGCCCGGCGGCTGGCTGCAGGGCCTGCTCGGCGGCGTGACGGCGATCGAGGCGCGGCGATAGAGCCGAAGACCCCATGGGGGCCCGCCTCCGGCACCCCTAGCCGGGGTGCCGCGCGCTGCGGCGCTCGGTCGCTT
>Ga0265319_1002336_pt1 | contig 10454 bp, 13 predicted proteins | sample 4824metaG_FD_192443 | JGI IMG/M metagenome (GOLD analysis project Ga0265319, IMG submission 192443) | Rhizosphere microbial communities from Carex aquatilis grown in University of Washington, Seatle, WA, United States - 4-8-24 metaG | ecosystem: Host-associated > Plants > Roots > Rhizosphere >... | reverse complement strand
TGGCAACGCGGCGAGGTCGTTGACGCCCTCTACCTCGCCGACAGCAACGAAACCGCGTGGGCGGAGTGGTACCGGCACCTCGCAGAGCGCATGATCCCGCCCCTTGCGCAGATGCCACGCGAACTCTGGACGTGGAGAGTCAGAGTCGAAGTCGCCGATCTCTCCACACCCGAGCGACTCGCCAAGGTCGGCCTGCAGGCGGCCACACCGACCCGCGCCTTTTGGCCCGCGTACCAGCGCATCGGCGAACAGCTCGCGCAGGACGGTTGGGCCGGGCTCATAGCGCCGAGCGCAGCTCGCCCTGCCGGCAAGACGCTGTGCCTCTTCCGCGATGCGGATGGGGTCCGCGGCGCTCAACCCGTCCCTCCCCCGCGCGAAGTCAGAGAACCGCCGCCGCCACCCACCGGCCTGCGGACGTAGTCGTTCGCGAATTCCTCCGTAGGCGCATAGTGTCCAAGTCGACGATGAGACCGCAGACGATCAACTACGAGGAGTGGCGCCGCGACGCGCCCCTCCGCCGCGCGCAAACTGAGCGGATGCTCGCGCTGCTCGGGCCGATCAGACGCGACAGACCGCGTCACCCGACCGAGGCCGCGTTCCTGCGCCGCATCGGCACACCCGAGCGGCTCATCGGCCCCGACGCCTGAACACCCCTGAAGCGCATGGCTCGCGTGACGCAGACAATCGGCCCCGCAACCGCAGCCGCGCGCGTGCCGGAGTCGGCGCTCGACCTGGAGCGCGTAGCGCTCGCTGCACTCGCCGACCTCGACGCCGACACCTTCGTCGAGGTCTCGATCAAGGAGCCGCGTCCGACGCGCGCGTTCCTTCCGGTCGGCTATCTCCGCCAGTACCTCGCAGCGCAGTTCGTACCGGGACGTGAGGTCCTGATGTTCGACTCCGACGAGGAGGTCACGACGGGCGTCGCAGCCTCGATGCTCGGCGTCTCGCGCAGCCAACTGGGACGCCTCCTCGATGCCGCGGAGATCCCGCATCGCCGAGCGGGGAACCGGCGCCTCATCCGCGTGGTGGATCTGGACGCCTACCTTCAGCGCCGCGCGCGTCGCCATGCTGCCCCGCAGAAGGTCACCGGCGTGGTCAACGAGTCCACCGGCAGCATGACCGCCTGACGGTCCTCCGTCATCGGCAGCGGATACCCGAACTACCGCATCGAGGGGGAAGCGCCGTTGCTGGCGGGTCATGCGCTCGTGTCTCATCCGAACGCCCCGTCTCGCAGCTGGGCGATCACGGCGAGAACCTCGTCTCCTCTGCCGGCCTGGATGCGCTCGGCAGGCTTCGCGTGGCCGAGGAGGCGGTGCGGGTTGAAGATCCAGTCATGGACGCGATGCGACGGGTAGAACGCGGCCAGCTCGTCGACGACCGCCTCAAGCACGGCCAGGCGGGCTGAGCGTCTGCCGGCCGGCTCACCCTTGCCGGTCTGCCAGCGCGAGATCGTCTGCGGCGTGGCGTCGAGCAGCGCCGCGACGTCGCGGGCGTTCAGGCCGCCGCGGTCGCGCAGCAGCACGAGCCGGTCGACCGCCGGCATCGGCTCGCCGTCCTCCGGTCGGACAGGCGGTCTGCGGATGACCGCCTCGCCGTCGAGCACCGGGCCGAACTCGGCGTCGAGCTGGTCGCGGGCCTCATCTGCCTGTTTGGCCTCGTTGAACAGATGGATGTAGCTGTCCCACGTCGTGCTCGGCGTGGTGTGTCCAAGCTGGCGCGCGACGAACGCGACGTCGCGGCCCTGGTAGATGAGGATGCTCGCGAACGTGTGGCGCAGGACGTGAGCGGAGACGCCGCGCAGGCCGGCGTCGGTCGTGGCCTTCTTGACCGCCTGCCCGAGCCGCCGGTACGTCATCGACGTGCCGACCGTGCTCGTGAAGACGAGATCGTCGGGCGTCGACCAGCGCGACGTGCGGCGGTGCTCCTCAAGGATCACTGCCAGGCGCGGGATCAGGATGACCTCGCGCGCGGCGCCCTTGCTCTTGAGTCTCGTGCGCTGTCCGCCGCGGCCCATCTGGTGGCGCACGAGCACGCGGCGTTTCGTGAAGTCGACATCGTCCCACACCAAGCCGAGGGTCTCGCTCGCGCGCAGGCCGGTGAACAGCATCGTCGCGACCGCCGCACGGAACCGCTCCGGGGTGGCGGCCAGCAGCGCGCGCATCTCGTGCTCGTTGAGGAACCGCACGCGCGACTCGCCGGGGCTGGGCCGCTCGCGGCGCGTGAGGAGGTCGGCCGGGTTGGTCGGGATCAGCCGGTGCCGGGTGGCGTAGACGAGCATCCCGCGGACCGCGGTCCAGCGCGCACGGATCGTCCAGGCCGCGGCGCCCGCGCGCTGCTGTTCGCGGTGCCAGCGCACGAGGTCCTCGGCGCGCAGTGATGTGATCGCCCGGTTGCCGTAGCCGGGTAGGAAGTGGCCGCGCAACCCGAGCCGGTAGCTGTCGAGCGTGCTCGGCGCCAACGCGCCGATCTCGACCAGCTGCTCGCACTCGGCCAGGTAGAGCTCGGCGACCTCGCGCACCCGCGCGCGGCGCGTGACGGTGCCGAGCTCGCCGCGCCGCACCCGCGCGACGAAGTCGTCGCGGCGCCGGCGCGCCTCCATGACGCCGACCGCCCCGAGCTTGAGCCACTCGGCCTGCCGACCGCCGGGCGGCGTCGCGCACGCCCAGTACACGTCGCCGGCGAGATAGAGGTTGCGCTCGCCGGCGACCTTCGTGCGCTTGTGCTGCGCGGGCATCAGCTCGCCGGAAGTGCCCCGAACGGTCCGCCATCGGGCGTCAGGCACGCCCGGCCGGACAGGATCGCTTCGTCGATCTCCTCGCGGTGGTAGAGCTTCGTCCGTCCGCCGTGGGACGGGATCAACCCCATCGCCGAGAGACGCCGAAACGTGCCGGCCGGAATACGCGAGTACGCGACGGCCTCCTTGAACTGCATCCACGGCGAAGTCGTCGCCCGCGCCAACAACGGCGAGAGCTTCTCGTGCAGCCGAGCGGCCAGCGTGCCCAGTTCCTCGTCATTCAGATCCAAGTGCATGTGATGAGAGAAGGTCGGACCCCTCCGGATCGGGGTCTGTGGTGTCCTGAGGGCGCTTGCGCCACAAATTCGCCCCCTTTTGGCACTGCTCTGCGTCTGATCGCCGCAGACGAGCCACGACCGCGGAGAGCCGCAACGGACCGTGCTCCCTGCTGCGCCACCATCCACAGCAGGAAGCATTCGGCCCCGTTGGCGCCAGGCTGGCGGCGGTCCCCATCGCGAGCGTGGGGACCCATGACCGATTCCGCCTCCTTCGATGCCCGACGCCGCAAGCTGTTCGCGAGCGTCCGCGCTTCGCTACTCGCGCTGCGGTCTGTGGGCGGCGCCGACAAGCGGCTCAGAGAGCACATGGCCCGAGCGCTCCTCGTAGAGGCCGATCAGCTCCGAGAGCGGGATCGGCACACCCCGGCTGAGTCTGATCAGCGTCGAGAACGTCGGGTTGATCTCGCCGCGCTCGATCGCGCCTACGTAGTTGCGATGCAAGCCCGACTGGAACGCGAGGCCTTCTTGCGAGAGTCCGAAGCGAGCGCGCAGCTCACGAACGACTCTGCCAAGGGTCCCGTGCGCCGCCGAACGCGGCGGTCTCGGGATACGCTTCTTCCGCATGGGAGCTAAGCCCTCCTGTGCACGGCCCGGCGGGTGTCTCTAGCACCCGTCGGGCCTCTATCTGTAGATGTCCCCCGACCGTAAGCGCTTCGCCTGTTGCAGCACAACACGCGTTTGCAACAAATCTCCGCGCGCCCCTGGTGACCACCCGGCCCCGTCGCCCCGCACGCCGACAGCCTCGCCCTCCCCCAGCTCCTTTCAGCCCTTCTGCTCCCCGGACCTGCCACCCCGCCTGCAGGACTTCTCCTCGTCACTCAGCCACTCGCTGTGCCCCTCGCTCCCCGCCAGCCCTCCGCTCCGTCTCATCCGGCCCAACCCACATCTTGTGGTGTTGGTCGAGGAAGGGGGTCACGGGTGTGAAGCGAAGCGGAATCAGCCGTGACCCCCTTCCTCGAACGCCGATGAGACGGGCGATCTGGCGGGGAGCGAGGGCACAGCGCAGATCCCAGGGTCCGACAATGCAGCAAGTCGGCCCTCAAGCCGTAGCTTGTGACCCGAGGGCAGCAATTTCCAGAACTCCGGTAGGTCGCCGGACGCTGTCATATGCTCCTGGCCATGGTTGGGGTACTGGTGGCTGCCGTCGGCGTCGTTGCATCCGTGATCGGCGTCTACGCCTACTTCGAGGCTCGCAGGGATCGTCGGGTCAAGGCCTTGGCATTCAGCCGTGCACAATCGATCTCGCTGGCGACGGCCCGATCACTCGAACGGGGCTACGAGCTCTCGATCCACTACCGAGCGCCTGGGATGGCTGAGTCGAAGCAAGTCGAGGCAGCATGGGCAGCTCATCTGCGCTTTGCGAACTTCGGAAAGGAACCCATCCGCGGAGATGACATCGCAAGAGCAAGCCCGCTGAGGATTGAAGTTGAAGGCAGAGGAGTCCTGGACATCTCGTTGACTGGCGCGCGCCGCTCAGTCTCGCGGGTGGCTATTGGTCCACCCCAAATTGAGGACGACTGTGCTAGCGCGGCAATCACTTTTGACTTTCTCGACCACCGCGACGGGGGCGTCGTGACGATCCTGAGCACGAGTCCACTCATCAGAACCGCGTTGGTCGGCGAGATCATCGGCATGCCCAGGGGAATCATCGACGCCGACGTGCCGGCTGCACGCGGGCTGTGGTCCAAGCTCGGCGTAGCTTTGACGATCCTCGCGGAGCTTGCGGCGTTCGCTGCTGCCGCATACGTGACAAAAGTAGTCGCAGGCTCGTGGGCGGACATCTGGCTTCTCACGGTGCCGATTGCCGCATTGGTGATCCCCCTCTTGCTGGCGGGCACCATCTCCGACACGGTATGGCCTTCCCGAAGTCGCAAGTTTTCCGGACTGCCTCTGCCTGCGTGGGCCCGACCCTTTGGACCTGTCCCCGTACGGCCACCCGATGGCTCGACGGAATGGTTTCCAGGTCCATAAGGGCGACCAACTTGCGCGCCCAAGGGGACAACTACGCGAAGAGCTGAGACAAATCGAGCCTCGCTGTTACAGGTTCCGATGCGCCGAGATCACCAGGACATTGCAGCACCGCCCCGTCCCCGAGCATCAGGTGCCGAGAGGTAGTAAAGCCAAGTTGCTCCCGCCCCACACGCTCGAGGCTTCCGGCTGTGTTCCTTGTATCGGCGAGTGCTGCTCCCGTCGAGGCGGAAGCAGTTCGCACGAACGCTGGCATTGAGGCCTGCTCGTCACAGACGAACAGGACAGCCGGCTCGATGTCGAGGCACGCATACCGGCTCTCGCGCCACCCAACCGTCAGAAACCAGTCGTAGCGCTGCAAGCGCTCGACCTGCTTCGACGGCCGGCGGGTGCGGTCGAACTCGAACATCACAGCCGTGCGATTGCCGTGGCGGTCGACGCCGATCATGGTCGCGTCGGGCTTGAGGACACCGGGGTGTGCGCTGCCGAGGCGCACGCGGCGGCCGGCGAGGTCAGAGGCCGCTGAGGCGTCGGGTGCCCGTCTCTCGACCCGCGGGTCGATCGTTCCGGAGCGCGGGCCGAGCAGCTCGAACGGCGCCGTGTCGATCAGCGGGCCGGTTCTGCCAACGAACTCGGCGGCCCGCGCAGTGATCTGCGCCATGAGCGCTGCCACCTGCACGTCGTGCTCGACGTACGCGATCGACGTGAGCTTCGCCGGTCTGAACGTCTCGGCGTCCGCGGGCTCGCCCTGGTCGCGCAGCACTCTCCAGCCGAGCAGCGTCAGCCGGTAGACCCACTCGGGCGCGCCCATCGTCCGCCCCACCCGCGGACGGAGCTTGTCCAGCAGCCCGATGTCGTGCAGCAGCTTCAGCCGCTCGCGCACCGCGCTCCCGTAGCGCCCCCAGAACATCGCCGCGAGCGTGCTCGTGCTCACGTAACCGAAGTCGTGGACGAATCTCAGCAGCCGCAGATCGCGGTCCATCACCGAGCAGGCCGGCGGGCTCTCGGGCCGTCTGCCCCACTGGACCCCCATCACCCCGAGGTCGACGCCGGCGTCGCCGAGCTTGCGTGCGAGATCGCCGTCGATCACGCCGCGCCTGCTTGTTCCCGAGGGCTCTGCTTGTTCCCTGCTTGTTCCCTCGCCCGATACCCGACGTATGGTGTGGCACCGGCTCGGGTCCGACAGTGCCGATTTGCAGGTGTTTCCTGCGGAATTCCCCAGTCGGGGCGCCGGGATTTGAACCCGGGACCTCCTGCTCCCAAAGCAGGCGCGCTACCAAGCTGCGCTACGCCCCGCGACTGTCGAGTATAGGGACGCGCGGGTGGACCGCCGCCGGGATCGCACGGCTTCCGTAGGCTCGCCAGCCATGACCATGCGCATCACGCACATCGGTGGGCCGACGGCGCTGATCGAGGTCGGCGGGTGGCGGATCCTGACCGATCCCACGTTCGACGAGGCCGGGCGCAGATACAGCTTCGGCTGGGGCACGTTCTCGCGCAAGCTGGCCGACCCTGCGATCGCAGCCAAAGACGTCGGCCCGATCGACGCCGTCCTGCTCAGCCACGACCACCACGACGACAACCTCGACCCTGCCGGGCGCGCCCTGCTCCCGCAGGCCAGCACCGTCGTCACGACCGTCAGCGGGGCGAAGCGCCTCAACGCGAAAGGCAACAAGCGCAACGCCCAGGGCCTCGCCGACTGGCAGACCACCACGCTCGAGGCCCCCGGCAAGACCCCGATCGAGATCACCGCCACGCCCTGCCGCCACGGTCCGCCGCTGAGCCGGCCGATCGTCGGCGACGTGATCGGCTTCGCGCTCAGATGGGACGGCCAGCAGCACGGCGCCGTCTGGATCTCCGGCGACACCGTCCTGTACGACGGCGTCCGCGAGGTGCCCGGCCGCATCGACGTCGGCACCGCGATCCTGCACCTCGGCGGCGTCCGCTTCCCGGTCTCCGGCCCGTTCCATTACACGATGACCGCGAAGGACGCCATCGAGCTGACCCGCCTGACCAACCCCCACACCGCCATCCCGATCCACTACGAGGGCTGGAAGCACTTCCGTGAGAAGCGCGGCGCCGTCGAGCAGGCGCTGGCCGCCGCCCCCGCCGACGTCAAGGACCGCTTCCGCTGGATCCCGATCGGCGCGCCCGTCGACGTCGAGACGTGACGCCCGAGCCGACGACCCACCGCTACGCCGCCCACGTCGCCTGGAGCGGCTCCACCGCCGACGGCTACGGCTCCTACACGCGCGCGCACGAGGGGACCTCTCCGCCCGCGACGCACGACCAGCCGCTCCCCCTCTCCGCCGACGCCGCGTTCGGCGGCGACCCGGCCAAGCTCAACCCCGAGCAGTTGCTCGTGCTCGCCGCCAGCTCCTGCCAGATGCTGTCGTTCCTCGCCGTCGCCGCCCGCGCGCGCGTCGACGTCGTCGCCTACGAGGACGACGCCGAGGGCGTCATGCCGGAGGACGAGCGGCCGATGCGGATCACGCGGATCGTCCTGCGCCCGCGCATCACCATCGCCGGCGACGCGCCCGACGACGCCCGCCTGCAGCAGCTCACCGAGACGGCCCATCGCCACTGCTTCATCGCGAACAGCCTCACGACCGAGATCGCGATCGAGCCGGTCTTCACGCGCGCGAGCGGCTGACGACACGCACGGCGTACGCCCGGCCGCAGACGCCGAGCCCGCATCCGACCGGTCCGGCGCCTCGCTACGATGGGCGCCCCACCAGTCCCACCCGGAGCACGACAACCAAGATGATGAAGGCGACCGCCCGACGAACCGGCAACTACACGCACGAGATCGACGTGCGCGACCACCGGCTCGCAGCAGACGAGGGCCGCGACGTCGGCGGCGAGGACGAGGCCCCCAATCCGCAGGAGCTGCTGGCGGCGAGCCTCGCGTCCTGCACGGCGATCACGGTCGAGATGTACGCCAAGCGCAAGGGCTGGGACATCGGCGAGATCGAGGTCGAGGCCGAGTACACGCCCGCCGAGCGCGGCGCGCCCACCCGCTTCAAGCTGCTGCTGCGCCTGCCCAGAGACCTCACGAGCGAGCAGGTCGAGCGCCTCTCGGTGATCGCCGCGAAGTGCCCGATCCACCGCACGCTCGACGGCGAGGTCATGTTCGACGAGCGCATCGAGCTCGTCGGCTGAGCAGGGCGGCGTGAGCGCGATCCGCGAGGAGCTGCGCGAGCGCCTCGCGGCGGCCGCGGGCACGGGGAGCGAGCAGACCGAGCCGGCGCACCTGCGCCTCAGAGACGAGACCGAGGCCGCCGTCCTCGTCCCGCTCTACGTCCGCGACGGCGAGCTGCACGCGGTCTTCACCAAGCGCCGCGAGGACCTGCGCCGCCACCCCGGCGAGATCTCGTTCCCCGGCGGCCGCCGCGACCATCCCGACGAGCAGCTCGAGACGACCGCGCTGCGCGAGGCCGAGGAGGAGATCGGCCTCGCCCCGGAGACCGTCGACCTGCTCGGCACGCTCACGCCGGTCAGCACGTTCGTGACCGGCTACCTAATCTACCCGCACGTCGGGCTGATCGAGCCGATCGCGTGGCGGCCGAGCCCGAACGAGGTCGAGCTGATCCTCGAGCTGCCGCTGCACGCCCTGATCGCCGGCTGCGCGCTGCGGCCGATGACGCGCCGCGGCTTCACGTTCGAGACCGACACCTACGTCGTCGGCGACCACCTCATCTGGGGCGCCACCGCCCGCATCCTCGGCGACCTGCTGAAGCGCCTGGGGCCGCTCGCCGAGCGGCGGAGCGGCCCCGGCTCATAGACCCGTCGGGCGCTCAGGCGCCCTTCTCGATCGGCACGTTGACGAGGTTGCCCCACTCGGTCCACGAGCCGTCGTAGTTTCTGACGTCCTCCTGGCCGAGCAGCTCGTGCAGCACGAACCACGTGTGCGCCGAGCGCTCGCCGATGCGGCAGTAGGCGATGATCGGATCGCCGCTCAGCACGCCTCTGCCGCCGTACAGCTCGCGCAGCTCGTCGGCCGACTTGAAGGTGCCGTCCTCCTGCACCGCTCTCGCCCACGGGATCGACGCCGCGCCCGGGATGTGGCCGCCGCGCTGGGCGCCCTCCTGCTCGTAGCCGGCCATCGCGATCAGCTCGCCGGAGAACTCCTGCGGCGAGCGCACGTCGACGAGCTTGCGGCCGTCGCCGAGCGCCGACTGCACCTCGTCGCGCTTGGCGCGGATCGCGTCGTTGCCGGGCTGCGCGGTGAACGTCGTCACCGCGTGCGACGGCACGTCGGTCGAGGTCGCGCGACCCTCGGCGATCCAGCGCTCGCGCGGGCCGTTGAGCAGCTTGACGTTGTCGTGCCCGTAGTACTTGAGGTACCAGTAGGTGTAGGCGGCGAACCAGTTGTTGCGGTCGCCGTACAGCACGATCAGGTGGTCGTTCGAGATGCCGTGCTTGCCGAACAGCTCGCCGAACGCCTCGGGACCGAGGAAGTCGCGCTTGACCTGGTCCTGCAGGTCCTTCTGCCAGTCGAACCCGATCGCTCCGGGGATGTGCGCCTCGGCGTAGAGCGCCGGGTTCTCGTCGACCTCGACGATGCGGATGCCCTCGTCGTCCAGATGCTGCTCGAGCCACTCGGGCTCCACCAGCACGTCCTTCGCATACTCAGCCACGGGGCATGACCTCCGAATTCCTATCGCCTTTTGCCCATTTGCGGCGAGTCTAGCGCACCGCCGCGGGCGCGCGAGCATTTCTCTACCGATCCAGTAGGGAATATCTACGGGCGGGGCGCTACGCGCGCTCGAACGCGAGCAGCTCGTCGATCGCGCCCAGCGCCGCCGCGAGCCACGCGTCGTGGTCGGCCGGGTCGGCCGACAGCAGCGCGTGCGGGATCTCGGACTTGTCGCACGCGGCCTGCACGGTCTCCGCCCCGGCCGCGAGCAGCGCCGGGTCCACCGACCCCGCCGCCTCGTACAGCAGCCCGCGCACGGTCGTGTCGATCGTGCGCTCCAGCAGCATTCTCAGCCGCGAGCCGTGCAGCGCCTCGAGCTTCTCGCCCGGCCCGTCGGCCGAGCCCATCAGCCAGCAGAGGATCGTCACGTCGGCGAGCGCGTAGTGGATCGACGCGATGCGATCGGGGTCGCCGACCCACACTTCGGCGCCCGCCGCCTCGATCGCCGGCCGGTTCGCCTCGTCGCGCGTCGTCCCGCGCACCGCGTGCCCCTGCGCGCGCAGCGCCCGCGCGAGCGCCTGCCCGCGACAGCCACAGCCGACGATCAGCACGCGCGCCACGGCGGGCAATCTGTCACATCAGGCCGCGCCGCACGTCCTCGTCGTCGAGCAGGCCGTCGAGCGTCAGCTCGGCGTCGCCGCGAGCGCGCCGGCGCACGTTCGCCGCCTCCAGCATCTGCTCGAGATCCTCCGCCTCGCGCACCGCCTGCGTGCGG
>Ga0265319_1002335_pt1 | contig 10457 bp, 8 predicted proteins | sample 4824metaG_FD_192443 | JGI IMG/M metagenome (GOLD analysis project Ga0265319, IMG submission 192443) | Rhizosphere microbial communities from Carex aquatilis grown in University of Washington, Seatle, WA, United States - 4-8-24 metaG | ecosystem: Host-associated > Plants > Roots > Rhizosphere >... | reverse complement strand
GAAGACCCGCAGGTCGTCCGGAAGGCTGGCCGGGGAGTTGATGCTCCACGCATAAAGGTACTGCAGGGCCGCCACGCGGCCGTCGCGGCGCTGGGCGAAAAGGGCTTTGCTCATCGGTAAAGCTTTCTCCTCAGCGCGGCCATCTCGAGCGCCGCGGCGGCGAACTCGGCCCCGCGGTTGATCTTCCCGCGGCAGCGCGCCTCGGCCTGCGCGCGGGTGTCGGCCACGATCACGCCGTTGATCACCGGCACGCGGGTGTCGAGCGCCACCCGCTGGAGCGCCTGCGACACGCTCCGGCCGACCAGCTCGTGGTGCGACGTATCGCCGCCGATCAGCACACCAAGCCCGATCACGCAGTCCCGTCGCCCGCGGGCCGCGAGGGCCTGCACCGCCCAGGGCACCTCGTGCGAGCCCGGTACGCGCACGACCGTGATTTTTTCCGCCTTCACCCCGGCCGCCTGCAGGGCAACGGTCACGCGGTCCAGCAGGGCGTCGACCAGCTCGCCGTTGAAGCGCGCCGCCACGATGCCGACCGAGAAGGCGGCGCCGTTGATTGGCCGGGGCGAGGGAGCGGAAAGACCCATGGGGGATTTGCGATTTATGGTTTACGAATTGCGAATTTGGACGGACACCCGGATGCGGAATCGTTCAGTGCAACGGGCGTCCGGGATTCCGCAATCTGAAATCGCAATTCGTAATTCTGAAATCGTAATTGGTCACAGCCTGACCTGCTCGATGATCTCGAGCCCGTAACCGTCGAGGCCCACGGCCTTGCGGGTGCTGTTCGAGAGCAGGCGGATCTTGCGCAGCCCGAGGGCCACGAGGATCTGCGCGCCGATGCCATAGTCGCGGAAGCCCATCGGGGGCGGCGCCTCGCCGGGCTTGGCCGCGAGGCGCTGGACCAGCACCTCGCCGTAGTTCGACGGCTCCATGTACAGGACGACCCCGCGGCCCGCGCGCGCCACGGCCTCGAGCGCCGCGGTCAACAGGTGATGACTGCCCATGCCCTTGGCGCGGAAGACGTCGCTCAGCAGGTTCTCGCTGTGCACGCGCACCAGCGTCGGCTCCGGCCCGGTCGCGCCCATCGTGAATGCGAGGTGATGCCGGCCGTCCAGCTTGCTGCGGAAGACATGGACGGTGAAATCGCCGAACTCGGACGGAAACGGCTTCGCCGTCACCTCCTCCACCAAATGGTCGCGCTGGGCGCGGTATTCGATGAGCGAGGCAATCGAGATCATCCGCAGGCCGAACCGGTGCTTGAACTCCACCAGCTGCGGCAGCCGCTGCACCGTGCCGTCGTCGTTGACGAGCTCGCAGATCACGCCGCTCGGATGAAGACCCGCGAGGATCGCGAGGTCCACGGCGGCCTCCGTGTGGCCCGCGCGTTCGAGCACGCCGCCGGGACGGGCCCGCAGGGGAAACACATGGCCGGGCTGGACCAGCTGCTCGGGCCGGGCCGCAGGATCGGCGAGGATGCGGATGGCCTGGGTGCGGTCGTAAGCGCTGATCCCGGTCGTGACGCCCTCGGCGGCGTCGACGCTCACGGTGAAATCCGTGCGGTGGGTCTCACGATTGCTCGCCACCATCGGGCCGAGTCCGAGCCGGCGCAGCTGGTGCTCGACCGTGGGGACACAGACGATGCCGCTGCCGTAGCGGATCATCATGTTGACGGTCTCCGGCGTGGCCTTCGCCGCCGCCATGATGAGGTCGCCCTCGTTCTCCCGGTTCTCGTCGTCGGCCACGATGACAAGCCGCCCCGCGGCAATGTCCTGGATGGCGGACTCGACGGAGTCGAACGGAGTCGGGACGGAAGCGGCGCTCATGGCAAAGAATGTCCACCTTCGCGCGCGACCCGTGCCCTGTCAACCGGCCTGTAGTGGGGCAATGGGTGGCGTGGCTCCCTCTTTCTCTTTCCTCTTTATCTTTCTCTTTCTCCCTTGCCGCGGGCCGGCGGCACCCGGCCCCTGACGAAAGAGAAGGATAAAGAGGAAAGAGAAAGATTCCCGCGATCTCCCGCCGCGTTTCTCCCGTTGCCAATCCCGTGGCGCGGACTTTGCTTTGCCCCTCGTCCCCCTCCATGCGTTTCCGTCTCACCCACCGCACCCACTACCGCTACGCCGGTACGGCGACGGAGTCGTTCATGGAGGCGCGGCTCACCCCGGTGCACGACGACCGCCAGCGGCTGGTCAGCCGGGAGCTGGTGACGACCCCGCCGAGCAACCTGCACACCTATGTCGATTATTTCGGCAACACGGTCGAAACCTTCTCCATCGTCCATCGCCACCGCGAGCTGCTGTTGGAATGCCGGTCCGAGGTCGAGACGCTCCCGATGGAGCCGCCGGTCACCGCGCTCGATATCAGCGTGTCCGAGGCGCGGCAGATGTGGCGCGGCCGCAAGCTCGAGCTGTTCGAGTTCCTGATGCCCTCGCCCGCCGTGCAGATGTCGGCGGCGGTCAACCACCTCGCCAACCAGTTCTTCCCTCCCGGCGGCATCATCGGGCCAAGCCTCCTGAAGTTCATGGCGTGGATCAAGGAGACCTTCCGCTATGCGCCCGACACCACCACGCTCGAGACCCCGGTCAGCACCGTGCTGAAGACCCACACCGGCGTCTGCCAGGATTTTGCCCAGGTGATGATCGCGGTCCTGCGCTCCGCCGAGATGCCGGCCCGCTATGTCACGGGCTACATCGAGACCGAGACCCAGCGCAAGGCCTCCGAGTCCAATCGCGCGCCCAGGCTGATTGGCGCGAGCGAGAGCCACGCCTGGGTCGAGGTCTGCCTGCCCGGCGGCTTCTGGTGGCCGCTGGACCCGACCAACAACTGCGTCGCCGGCGAGCGCCACGTGAAGGTCGCCACCGGCCGCGACTACCATGACGCCACCCCGACCCGCGGCGTCTTCAAGGGCACACACACGGAGAAGCTCTCGGTCGCGGTGCTGATGCAGCGGCTTTGATCGCCGTCATGGGCACGTCCCCCACCGCCAGCCTCGACCTGCCCTCGCGGCTCACCGGCACCACCTACCGGCTGCACGTCCCGGCCGCGGCGCCCACCGCCGGCGCCGCTGCGCCCCGGCCACTCGTGCTGGTGATGGACGGCGACGACCAGTTCGGCTACGCCCTTGCCGCCTATGAAAAGATGCGGACGGCGGGAAGCGTGCCTGACCTGCTCCTTGCCGGCATCGGCTATGGTGCCAGCTACCGCCAGTCCGCCAACCGCCGCATGCGCGACTACACGCCGACCGCGATGGCCGGCGAGAGCGGCACGGGCGAGGCCGAGACCTTCCGCCGGGCCTTGCGCGACGAGATCATCCCGTTCCTCGCCGGACGTTTCGCCGTTTCACCCGAAAACCGTGGCATCGCCGGGCATTCGCTCGGATCCCTTTTCGGGCTGTATGCGTTCTTCCACCGGGAGCCGCTCTTCGACCGCTGCCTCGCGAGCAGCCCATCGATCTGGTATGACGACCGCTCGCTGCTGAGGCTCGAGGCGGAGTTCGCCCATGAACATCCGTCGCTGCCCGGGAGAATTTTTCTCAGCGTCGGCGAGGAGGATTCACCATCAATGACCGGTGATCTCACCCTGCTGGAGGACGCGCTCGCGAAGCGGCCCTACGCGGGCCTGACGGTGATCAAACGCCGCTTCGTGCAACGCGATCACTACAATGTGCTGCCCGACGCCTTTGCGGCCGGATTGGTCGCGCTATACGGCCAAGGGTGATCAAACCTCGTCTGCGCGCCCGGAGCTTCCCTTTGGTGGCAGAAAAGTATGGCCGATCGTGTTCAGCTGGCCGCTGATGCGGCGGAGGGTGTTGACCATGTCGAGGAATCGTGAACTCAACTCTGCTGCCGCCGCATCGCCGGGCACGAGGCGCTGGTAATGCCGCTTCTGCATGTCGATGCACCAGTCCTTGAGCGCGTCGCCCTCGCGCAGGAATTCCTCCGCCAGCTTCCGGTCGCGCGTCGCGAGGACCGAGATGGCGCCGTCCATCCGGCGGAGGACCTTTTGGTAGAGCGCCTGCAGGTCGGCCTGGTCCGCGGGATCCAGGGCCACGGTGTCGTGGGCATGCTTGATGACCGCGCTGCACATGCTCTTGTCGATGATGTCACCGATGGACTCAAGCTGGCTGGAAAAGTTGAGGAGGCCGAACTGCAGCTGGCTGTCACGGGGCGTCAGAGCGTCGTCGGGAATCTGGCTGAGGTAGAGCTTGATGGACGTGTTGAGCTCGTCGATCCGGTCGTCGTGCCGCTGCACCTCGGCGGCGAGGATCGCGTTGTGCTCGACGAGCGCCCGCCAGGCGCCCTCGAGCATGCTCTTGACGTCGTCGGCGAGACGGAGGGTCTCGCGCGTGGCGTTGGCCAGGGCGAAGACCGGGCTCGCGAGCGCGGCGGGATCGAGGTGCGTGGTCACGGGCCTGATGGCATCGGGCACATCGGGCTCGCCCGGCTTGACCGTCCGCTGCATCAGGCGTCCGACGGGCCCGGCGAACATCACGCCGGCCACCATGACGATGAGATTGAAACCGGTATGGAAATTCGCCGTCTGGCGGGCGACTGAGCCGGGGCTCGCAGCCACCCAGGCCTCGACGTGCGTGAAAGCCGCCAGCAGGACCCCGATCAGGACACACTTGAGCAGGAGGTTGGCCGCGGCCAGCCGCCGGCCTTCCCACGTGGAAAAGCCGGCAAGCAATGAGGTCAGGCCAAGGCCGAGATTTGCACCGAGCACGACCGGCAGCAGGATGGGCAGCGCGATCGCGCCGGTTTCGCCGAGGGCCAGCGCGAGGCCGATCGCGGCCGTGGAACTCTGGGTGCACAGCGTGAGGCCGGCGGAAAACACCACCAGCCACAGCCGATGGTTCACGAGCACGCCGAGGACAGTTTGGAAATCATGGTCCGCCGCGAGGACGCCGGCCGCGGCACTGGCCAGCGTCATGGCGAGCAGGATGAAGCCCAGCCCGAGGATCGACTGGCCGGCACCGCGCACGTTCTCGGCCCTGAAATACTGGAAACACACCAGCCCCACCACGAGGAAGACGGCATAGTAGTCGAAGAACCGGAAGGCGATCAGCTGCACCGTGACGGTGATGCCCACGTTAGCGCCGAGGAGAAACGCGAGCATCGAGCCGGCGGCGAGCTTGCCGGCATTGAGCAGCTGCAGCGTCAGCAGGGTCTGCGCGGTGGAGGACGGGGCGATGGTCCCGAACGCACAGCCGGCGGCGGCGGCGGTCCACGGCCGCCGCGCCATGCGCTCCAGCCAGGCGTGCAGGCCATGGCCCATGAGTCGCTCGAGCCCCTTGCGCAGGAAACGGATGCCAAACAGGATGAGGGCGACGCTGCCCGCGATATTCAGGAGAACCATGAAGGGAGTGCAACTCGGGTTATGCTTCGAACCGGGCCCGGCTGCAAACGAAAGCGGAGTCCTTGACGCTTCGGGTTCAATCCCATGGGGCTGACAGTCCCGGCTTCACTCAAAAGCAGGCGGGATCATGCCGTTGTATTGTCTCAGAGAGGTAGCAGCCGAGCCTAGGCTGGGTTTGGTGACCCACCGCAGACCAGCCTCCTCACGTCGGCTGCTACGTTCAATTGCATGCGCCTGGCTCGGACCGGCTGAAGCTGGGACTACCAGCGAAAAAAGCGGCCGGCAGAATCGAAGACGTTGCCGCACTGCCTGCGGCTAGGACCCGGTGTGCTACCCGTGGTAGTCGACCGTGTAGCTCTCCACAGGGTCGTCCTTGCCATCGACGAAAAGGGAGATGAACACCTTGAATGTGAACGGCGGCCGCACGTCCTTGGCCGAGGCAAGCGCGAACCCGCCGCTGGGATTGAGCACCGTGCGCTCGGGACCCGGCTGGTATTTCACGGGCCAGCGCAGGGCCGCGCGCGCCACGTCCGGGGCGACCTTTTTCTTTTTCGCGTCATAGAAGGTCAGAACGAAATTGTTGTTCAGGATCTGGAGGCCGAGAAACCCGCCGTTGGGCCGCGTGATCGCGACGCCGTCGATCGTGGCCGGGGGCTCCTCCTTCTTCTTCGCCGGGGCCTTCTTGGTGTCGGTCGCACCCGTCTTGGAGGCATTCTTTTTCGCGGTGGCATCACCGCCGGTCGGCGCCGGTGAGGGGGCGGGCACCGGTGCCGTCGGCGCGGGTGCGGATCCGGAGCCATCGTTCGCGGGAGGCGAACCCGGCGAGGGATTGGCCGGCGTGGGCGGGACGGGCGGCGCACTCATCTGGGCCAGTGCCACGGACGCGGCGAGCAGGCCCAACCCAGCCGACAAGACCCGGAGTTTCATGGCGCCAATGTAATTCCCGCTCGCACGCCCGCAAGCCGCTTCACCGGCCACGGCCGTTTTTACGCGAACTTTGCAGCCGGTGGCCAGCGCCGGGTCAGGGCAATTCCTTGATCCGGATGTTGCGGTACTCGATCTGGTTGCGGTCGGCCTCCAGCGCCAGCTGCGCGGACTCGGGAACCTTCAGCGCGGCTTCCAGCAACTCGCCGTTGCACGTGCACAGCGCGGCGCCGTCCTTCACCGTAATCTCCATGGCGTTCCAATCCTGCTGCTTGAAGGCCTTCAGGCCCTTGTAGGCGTAGGTCGAGAAATCGCCGCATTGGAGCTGCACCTTGTTGAAGAAGATGCCGCTGTCCGTCCGCGCCACGGGACGGAACTCGAGCCGCAGCACGAAATTCTTCGGGAGGTTTTTCACTGTCCAGAGCAACACACGGCCCTTGCTGTTGTTGCCCTCGAGAATGCCGCCCTCCTTGACCGACCAGCGCCCGTCACCGCCGTCGGTCTTGCCGTCGAGCGGTGGGCCATCCTGGTGCTGCCAGCCGGTGAGGTCCCGGCCGTTGAAGAGGGCGGTGAAACCGGTCTCTGGAATCGAATCCGCGGCACGGGCGAACAGCACGAGGGCGCAGGTGACGAGGGCAAGGCGGAGCACAGCGGGGTATTTCATGTGCTGAGCCTTAGCCCTGAAAACTCGGCCCGCCAATCCGAAACCCCGGTTGTGAGTCCGTTCGCCCCGTGGCCCACCTGCTTGAAGGCTCGATGAGAGCGCGAGCAAGCTCGCGGCCTACCGAGATTCACCAAACTGACCCACTATGGACCCCGGTACGCCCCTCGGCCCAGGCGTAGTGTCAACTAATAGCTGACACTACGCCTGGTCGCGGGGCGGGTGTTTCAGTTTCACTTTCAGTTCGCGCCAGCGGGCTAGGCGCTCGGCAATCGCGGCCTCGGCACCGGTGGTCTTCGGGGTGTAGAGGGCGAGCGGTTTCTCGAGGTAGTCCTGGCCGGAGACGTTCTCGGCGTAGTCGTGCGAGTAGGCGTAGTCCTTGCCCTGGCCGATGCGCTTGTTGGCCTGGCCGCTCTTGCTCCGCAGGGCGGCGGGGATGGTCTGCACCGGGGATTCCTTCAGCGCGCGATGCGCCTCGCCGAGGGCGATCGTGGCGGAATTGCTCTTCGGGGCGGTCGCGATGTAAAGCGTGGCGTGCGCGAGCGTGAGCTCGGCCTCGGGCAGGCCGATGAAATCGCAGGCATGGTGCGCCGCAACGGCGAGCGGCAGCGCCTGGGGATCGGCCAGCCCGACGTCCTCGCTGGCGAGGATCACGAGGCGCCGCGCGATGAAGCGCGGGTCCTCGCCGCCGGCGAGCATCTTCGCCAGCCAGTACATCGCGGCGTCGGGGTCGCCGCCGCGGCAGCTCTTGATGAAGGCGGAAATGGTGTCGTAGTGCTCGTCCTCGTCCGCGTCGTAGCGGATGTGCCGCTCGCGGGCGAAGACCTCAAGCTCGGCGGCGGTGAGGACCGCCCGCTCGGGCAGGCCGAGCACGAGCACCTCGAGGGCGTTGAGCGCGCGGCGCAGGTCGCCGTCGCAGAGCACCGCGAGATCGGCGAGAATCTTGTCGTCCGCGGTGACCCCGCGGGCCCCGAGGCCGCGCTCGACGTCCGTCAGCGCTGCGCGCAGCACGCCGGTGATCGCGGCGGGTGGGAGCGGCTCAAGGCGGAAGAGATGGCTGCGCGAGAGGAGCGGCGGGTTGACGTAGAACCCCGGGTTGTGCGTGGTGGCGCCGATCAGGCGGACGGTGCCCTCCTCGACGTCGGGGAGGAGCAGGTCCTGCTGCGACTTGTTGAACCGGTGCAACTCGTCGATGAACAGGATGGTGCCGGCCTCGGGCAGGCGGCGGGCCGCGGCAAGGATCTCGCGCAGCTCGGCGACGTTGGACATCACGGCGTTGACGCGCACAAACCGGCTCTTCGTTTCGCGCGCGATGGCCTCGGCAATGCTGGTCTTGCCGCTGCCGGGCGGTCCGTAGAAGAGCAGCGAGCCAAAGCGGTTCTGCGCCACGAGCCGCGGCAGCAGGCTGCCCGGCTTTAGAATGTGCTCCTGACCGACGACCTCGCTCAGGCGCCGTGGACGCATGCGGGCGGCGAGGGGCTGGTTGGTTCCGGCCGGCGTCTCGGACATGCCCAAGCGTCCGGGGACGAGCCGCGTGGGCACAGGCGCCGCCGGTTCACCAAACAGATCGGCTTGATCGGAAGAAGGCATCGGGAAGCCGCCAATAAGCACGAATGTATCGGAATGAAAAGGCTCGGCGGAGAAATGATCCCCCTTCCGGTGGCCGCGAGGCACAACACCACAGGCACGGCCGCCCGAAGATCTTACCGCGTCGCGTCCGCCACGAGTCGCTGGCGGAGGGCGGCACGCGCATCCTCCACCTTCCAATACGACTGCATCACACTGGCGTAAGCCGTCGTCACGATGTTGGACACCAAGACCGTGCCCAATCGATTTTTGAAACGCTGGTTTTCCCGCACGAAGAAGGCCTCAATGGCGGGGTCGACCCTGGCGGCCTCGCGGCGGCCGGCGTAGTCCTCAAGGTCGGTCATCAATTCCCCGATGGCGTTGGCGGTGTGCCGCGGATTGTAGAGCAGCGGGCTCAGGAGATTCAACTGGGCCTGCCAGATCACGCTCCGATTCCTGGTGTCAAACGCCAGCAGGTCGCCGACCGGGTGGTCGGAAGCGGCGCTGATCCACCAGGCATAAGGCATGGTAAAGATCCGGCGTGCGCCCGCCGCGCCACCGACACCACCGGTCAGGGCGGTGGCGAACCTTGCCTGTGCGGCGGACGACACGGCCGCATGGTCCAGCACGAAACCCGCCGTGGCCAAGGCCATGCCTTGCGTGGTGCGGGCTATCATCATGCGGACGAGCGTGCGGGATTCCGATTCCAGCTTGCGGCTGACCTCGACCACGGGAAGCAACGTGGCAAACGCCTCCTCGCCGCGGCCATCGAGCGCCTGCAGGCTGGCGATTGCACAGGCGTGCTGGGTGACCGCGCGAATCGGTGCGAACCCCACCATCTCCGCATCGGCGGTCGCCGGCGTGAGGTCACCGATCCGGTCGAACGCGTTGAGTTCGTTCCACCAAGCCCACACCGGGGCGAGTTCCCGCCAGTCAGCCTCCAGGTCCGCCCGGTTGCCCTTGAGCCAGGCGCTCCACTCCGAGGCATTGCCACCGGGAGCGAAGACCCCCGCACTTTGATAGATCCGGTTGGGCGGTTGAAAATGAAAGTCGCGGCCGAGCGGATGCTGGCGCCCGTAACGCATGAGCACCGCATAGCTTTGTTCGGCGCCGGGGAAAGTCGGCACCAACTGGTCCATGGTGACGGGACGCCGGATCGTGCCATCGTCGATCGCGAGGTAGACCAACACCGGGGCCAGCGCGAGGTAACCACCGCCAATCCAGCGCCAAGCGTAGAGGCGCCGCCACCAGATCACGGCCAGGATCGCGAGCGGCACCAACCCGACCAGGACGATCAGCGCCGTGAGGCTGGGATCCTTCCATTCGCCGGGACCATGCCGCAGGAACAGGCTGAGAAACGCCCGGAAGCCATCCAGCACGGTCGGAGACCACGCCATGAGCGACAGCCCGGTCACGCCGAGGGTCGCGGCGCCGAGCCCAAGCATGACCGTGTGTCGCCAGGAGCGCGGGCGGCACCAACGCAGGACGGCGAATCCGAGGATGACAAAAAGTCCGGTGACAGTCAGCTCCACCAAGACACCGGGATCGACGTCCGGCGCGCGGTAGTTCCAGTCAAACAAGCCGGCAAACGCGTCCCGAAAGGGCGGCACCGTCTTGAGCAGGAACAGGTCGACGACCAGCGCGAGGCCGATCACGAGGCCCAGCAGGGCGAGGACGCGGAGCACCACGAGGCCGAGGTGCTCACGAGGACGGGAGGCGGCGGCGGGGACGTTCATGGGGCGATCGGGGTCGGGCGGCCGGTGCAAGAACGGGCGGCGTGGTGGGTGAAAGCAAAGGCGCAAACCTGCGGTTTTTCGCAGATTGGCGGAATTTTCATGAAAGATCACGCCCGGAAACCACGTTTCACAGGCATGACGAGCCGCTCCCTCGGGCATCGCGCTCCCCTGCTCTGGCTGGTTCTGCCGTTCATGGGCGGCCTCGCCGCAGGCAAAGT
>Ga0265319_1002334_pt1 | contig 10459 bp, 4 predicted proteins | sample 4824metaG_FD_192443 | JGI IMG/M metagenome (GOLD analysis project Ga0265319, IMG submission 192443) | Rhizosphere microbial communities from Carex aquatilis grown in University of Washington, Seatle, WA, United States - 4-8-24 metaG | ecosystem: Host-associated > Plants > Roots > Rhizosphere >... | reverse complement strand
AGGATGCGGCCCACCTCGTCCAGCTGGAGGAGGGTCTTCCCGAGGACGGTCATTTCGCTGGGGACCCAGAGGCCGTTCTGCCGCGCGTGCCGGCTCACGTCGAGGAGCGAGGCGCCGACCTTGAGCTCCTGCAGGCCCTGGTTGCGCCGCAGCGCCACCAGCTGGCTGACCTGGCGCCGGAATTCGTGCGGGTCGAACTTCTCGGTCTTCTCGCTCATCTGGATCACAGCCTCGGCGGCCTCGTCGCCCTTGCCCTCGCTGACGGCGAGGAGGACCTTGAGGAGGTGCTCCTGCATCGCCGGGGTGGTGTGGCCGACCATCCCAAGGTCGAGCAGCGCGATCCGGCCGTCGTCGGTGATGAAAACGTTCCCGGGATGCGGGTCCGCATGAAACAGGCCGTCGACCAGGACCTGCTTGAGGTAGGAGCGGAAGAGCTCCTCGGCGAGCGGCGCGCCCTTGAGGTCCAGCTGGGCCAGCGGCCCGAGGGAGTTGACCTTGCGGCCGGGCACCCATTCCATCGTGAGGACGGTGTGCGTGCAGTAGTCCAGGATCGGTTGCGGGACCTGGATCAGCGGGAACTCCCGCAGGTTCTTGCCGACCGCGATGAGATTCTGCGCCTCGTGCTCATAGTTGAGTTCCTGCCGGATGAGCGTTCGGAATTCCTCCACGACGGTGCCGAGGCGGTACTGCTTGCCGCTTTCGGTGTGCTCCTCCAGGAAGGCCGCGATCTCGGTCAGGACCTCGAAATCCTCGGCGATCTGCCGGCGGATGTCGGGCCGCTGCACCTTTACCGCCACGAGGCGGCCGTCGCGAAGCGCGGCGAGGTGCACCTGGCCCAGCGAGGCGGCGGCGACCGGCTCGATGTCGAAGCGGGAGAAGGCCTTGGAGATCCTTACGCCCAGTTCCGTCAGCACGATCTGCTCCACCTCTTCGAAGGGGAAAGGCTTCACCTTGTCCTGGAGCCGCGCGAGGGCCTTGAGATACGGATCGGGCAGGAGATCGGGCCTTCCCGCCAGCACCTGGCCGAGCTTCACGTAGGTCGGTCCCATCGCCTCGAGGTCGTCGGCCAGCTGTTCCGGCGCGGCATCGGTGGCGCTGGACTTCAGCTCTGCGGGATCGAACCCGTCATCGACCGCCATCTTCTGCACGAGGTCGGAACGCCCGTACTTCCAGAGGAGGGCGGCAATTTGCCGGTAGCGCTTGAGATGGGTGGCGGAGAATTTCACGGCGGTAGGGGCTATGGACAGCAAATCCGGGCTTTCCGGCCCCGCCGGGGCCAGATTTTGGGATAATTTCCAGGATGGAACCCGCCTCCCGCCTCAGCGGGCGCAGGGAAAGCCCTCGCGATCAATCACCGTTCGCACCAGCTGCCGGAGGGCTTGCGCCGTAAAGGGCTTGGCCAGGAAGTCCTGGGCGCCGGCCCCGGTGGCCTTGGCGACATTCTCGGCGACGGCGAGGCCGCTGGCGGCGATGATCCTGACGGCGGGATTGATCCGCGTGAGCACCTGGATCGTGGCGGTGCCATTCATGACGGGCATCATCATGTCCGTGATCACGACGGCGATCTCCCCGGGCCGCTGGGCATAGAGGGCGACGCCCTCGGCCCCGTCGCGGGCGAGGAGGACGCGGTAGCCGAAGGCCTGGAGCGTCTGGCGCGTGATGTCCCGGACGGCCGGCTCGTCGTCGATGACGAGGACAAGCTCATCGCGGCCGCGGGCCACCGCCACGGGGAGGGTGGGCGCGGGCTCGGCCGCCGAGGTGGAGGGATCCGCCGGCAGGTAGACCCGAAAGGTCGTGCCCCGGCCCACCTCGCTCTCGACCTCCAGAAAGCCGCCATGCCCCTTGACGATCGTGGCGACGGTCGTGAGGCCGATGCCGGTGCCCTTGCCGAACTCCTTGGTGGTGAAGAACGGCTCAAAGATCCGGTCCCGCACCTCCGGCGGAATGCCCAGGCCCGTGTCGGACACCTGCAGCAGCACGTAGGGGCCGGTCTTCACGACCTGGCCCGTGCCGGCATACTGGTCGTCGATCGTGACGTTGGTCGCCGTCAGGGCGAGCGCACCGCCGTGCGGCATCGCGTCGCGGGCGTTGACCGCGAGGTTGAGGAGCACCTGGTGCAGCTGGGTCGGGTCTCCCATGACCGGCCAGAGGTCCTCGGGAACCTGCGTCGTGATGCGGATGCTGCGGGGGAACGTCTCGGAGATGATGGCGTCGAGGTCGTTGATCAGGTGGCGCAGGCGCAGGACGGTCCGCTCACCGTCCAGGCCCCGCGCGAAGGACAGGACCTGCTTCACGAGATCGGCTCCGCGCCGGCTGCTCACGTGGATGGCGTCGAGGATCTTGCGCCGGCGCGGATCATCGCCCGTTTCCCCCTTGAGGAGCTCGACCGCCATCATGATGGGGGCGAGCACGTTGTTCAGATCGTGCGCGATGCCGCTGGCGAGGGTCCCGATGCTCTCCATCCGCTGCGCCCGCAGGTATTGCGCCTCCATTTTCCGCTGCTCGGTCAGGTCGCGCATGCCGCCGACCATGCGCACGCCCCGGCCGCGCGCATCCCGCAGGATAAAGCCGCGATCCTGGACGAAGGCGTGGCTCCGGTCCTTGCGCTGAAAGCGATATTCCGCGGTCCATGATTCGGCGCTGCTGTGGATCGCCTGGTCCAGGCTGGCGAGGACGCGGCTCCGGTCCTCGGGATGGATCCGCTCGGACCAGAATTCGACGGTGGCCGGGATTTCGCCCGCCGCGAACCCGAACGTCGTCAGGAAGCCGTCATTCCACCACAGCGTGTTGGCGGCGAGGTCCCGGTCCCACACGCCGTCGCTGACCGCGCGGGCCACCAGTTTGAAGCGCTGTTCGCTTTCCCGCAGGGCCTCGCCGGCGAGCTTGCGCTCCGTGATGTCCTGGATCGTGCCCGATTCCCGCAGCGGCCGGCCCTCGCCGTCGAAGAACATCTCGGCGATCTGGTGGACGTGCCGCACGGCGCCATCCGGCCGGACGATGCGATGCTCGAATTCCACCCGGCGGAAGTCCTCCGCGACCGCCTTTTTCTCCCGATGAACGAAGGCAAGGTCTTCCGGATGCACCTGGCGGTAGAAGGTCTCGGAACTGGCGGGAAAGTCCTGCCGCGGGAGGCCGAGGATCCGGTAGACCTCGTCCGACCAGACCAGGCGGTGCGCGGTGAAGTCGTACTCCCAGTCGCCCAGGGCGGCGATCCGCTGCGAGTTTTCCAGTCGACCCTGGTTGAAGACGTTCTCGTCGCGGTGGAGCCGGCGGACCTCGAGCAGGCTGCGGACGCGCAGCAGGACCTCCGCGGTGTCAAACGGCTTGCTGATGAAATCCCGGGCCCCGGCCTTGAGGGCCGCCAGCTTGTGATCCGGCTCGGCGGTGATCGCGAGGACGGGCGAGTAGCCGTCGGTCTCGATCTCCTTCAGGCCGGCCATCACCTGAAACCCGTCGAGCCCGGGCATCCGCAGGTCGAGGATGATCAGGTCGTAGTGGTTTTTGCGGTGGAGCTCGCAGACCTCATAGGGATCCCGGGTCGCAGACACGGCCACATACCCGGCGCCATCGAGGATCTGCTCGAGCAGGGCGACGTTGGGCGCCAGGTCGTCAACGATCAGGATCCGCGCGGTCAGGATGTCGGCGGCCCTGATCATGACGGCGGGGCCGGCTGGCCGGCGATTTCCAGGGCCACGTCCAGGGTCTCCATGAACTCCCGCACCTTGATCGGCTTCGTCAGATAGCGGAAGAACCCCGCCTCCATCCCCAGCTTGATGTCGCGCACCATGGCGTTGGCGCTCAGGGCCACCACGGGGATGTGCGCCGTGAGGGGATCCTCGCGCAGGACCTGCAGGGCGTCGGCTCCGCTCAGCCCCGGCAGGTTGATGTCCATCAAGATGACGTCGGGCAGGGCGGCGCGCGCCAGGCCGATGCCGAGAATCCCGGTGATGGCCGTCAGCAGCGCGAGATCGGGGCGCTGGGCGATGAGCTCCTCGACCAGCATCATGTTCGCAGGGTTGTCCTCAATATAGAGGACGGTGCGCCGCCGTCCCCCGGCCGGCAGCGCCCGGGCGAGGTAGGCCACCGTCCCGGTCGCGGGCGCCGCCAGCGCCGGCGCCGCGGCCCGGTCCAGCTCGCACCAGAACAGGCTGCCGGCCCCGACCGTGCTTTCGACCCCGACCGTGCCGCGCATCAGTTCCGCCAGTTGCTTGGTGACCACGAGGCCGATGCCGGTGCCGACGACGCTGCCGGATTCCTGGCCGAGCCGGTTGAACGGCTGGAAGAGCTGGACCCGCTTCTCGTCGGACAGGCCGTTGCCCGTGTCCCGCACGTTCAGGCGCAGGCGTCCCGGGACCGTCGTGCCGAAGTCCACGACGATGGTGCCGCCGTCCCGGTTGTATTTGACGGCATTGGAGAGGAGGTTGATGACGATTTGCTTTAGGCGGGTCCGATCGGCCCAGACGAAGACGGCCTCGTCGAAAGGGGGAAAGGTCAGCTGGAGGCGCCGCCGCAGCGCCTCCCCCTCCAGCATTTCCCGGCATTCGGCCACGACCTCGGCCAGCGACACGGCCTCGTGCGAAAGCGAGACCTTGCCCGACTCGACCACGGCGAGATCGAGAATCTCGTTGATCAGCTTCAGCAGGTGCCACCCCGACTTGAGGATCTGGGCGATGCGCGCCGCCTGGGCGGGTGTCGGCGCGGGCGCGGCCGATTCCAGCAGCTGGGCAAAGCCGAGAATCGCGTTGAGCGGGCTGCGCAGCTCGTGGCTCATGCTCGAGAGGAAGTCCGACTTGGCGAGATTCGCCTTTTCCGCCGCCGACTTGGCGCCCTCCAGCTCGACGTTCGACTCCTGGAAGGCCCGCTCGAACCGCTTGCGCTCGGTGACGTCGCGCGCGGCGGCGAACACGCCCTGGAGCGTGCGGTCGCGGTCGTAGAAGGTGGTGGCGTTGTAGGAGACGACGGTCTCCTTGCCGTCGCGGGCGCGGGCGGTGAGCTCGTAGTCGGTGACCTTCTTCTCGAGCAGCACGAGCTTGATGCCGGCCTCCGCCCGCTCGGGATCGGTGAAATAGCGCTTGAAGGGCGCGCCGATCAGCTCGTCGCGCGTGCAGCCGGTGAGCGCCTCCATCTGCTTGTTGACGTCGGTGATGATCCCGCGCGGATCGGTCGTCATCAGGGCGTCGATGTTCGACTCGATGAGGGAGCGGGTGTAGAACTGCTGGTCGCGCAGGCGCTGGTCCAGCTTCTTCTGCTCCTCCTCGACCTGCTTGCGCGCCGTGTTGTCGGTGCCGATCAGGAGGTAGCCGATGATCCGCCTGTCGTCGTTGACGTCGCGGAGGGCCGTGACCGACACGACGGCGGGGAAGCGGCTGCCGTCCTTGCGGATGTAGGTGAGCTCATAGATGTCCTCGATCCCGCGCGAGGCCTTGAAGACGAGGGCCTCAAAGCCCGGCGCGATCGTGGTGCCGAGCTCCTGGCTCAGCGCCTGGGCCCGCGCGATCACCTCCTGCGGATCGGAGATCTCGGCCGGCGTGACCTTGTTCAGGACGTCGGCCGCCGCGTAGCCCAGCATGCGCTCGGCCCCGACGTTGAAGATCTGGATGATGCCCTTCTCGTCGGTGGCGATGCTGGAAAAATTCGCGCTGTTGAGGATCGCGTTCTGGAGCGCCCCGGCCTTCAGCACCGTTTCCTGGCGCCGGGATTCGGTGATGACCTCCGCGGGGCCGGCGCTGCCCGGTCGCGCGGCGGGGGGAGGGGACGGGGCTGCTTTCATGGGTAGGCGGGTGCCGCTCTGGGCTGGCGCCGGGGTCCTGGAAGGCCCGGGCGCCGATTTCCCCGAGTCTATCCCAACCCCGCGTCACGGGGAAGTTAGGTGAACACCCCACTAGGCGACGGGACGGGTCGCGCCCGCCGGCCGCCCGGCGATGGTAGGGTTTTACCTCATCGCCATTTGGCGGAAAATGATGCTTAATGGCTGATGTGCGGACGTTGCCCCCACCCTGGCGGGGCCATTTCCGCCGTTTGAGATGAAATCCAGGGGCCATAAATCCCCCGTCAGCCGCAAGCCGGCTGCCCTGCGTCAGCCCCGTCGGCGCTCCCTGCCGGTCGGGTTGGGGTGCCCCATTGTCGGTATCGGCGCGTCGGCCGGCGGTCTCGAGGCGTTCACGCAACTGCTGAGACAACTGCCGGTCGATACCGGCTTCGGCTTCGTCCTCGTGCAGCATCTCGACCCGCAGCACGAAAGCGCGCTGGCGCAGCTGCTGGCCCGGGCGACGGCGATGCCCGTGTGCGAGGCGACCCACAATCTGCGGGTGCGGGCCAATCATGTATATATCATTCCGCCCAACACCAGCCTGGGCATTGCCCGCGGCGTCCTGAGCCTGCAGCCCCGGCTGAAGAATCGCGTCGCGTTCCGCTCCGTCGATTTCTTCCTTGAGGCGCTGGCGAAGGACCGGCGCGAGCGGGCCATCGGGGTGATCCTGTCCGGCACCGCGACCGATGGCACCCTCGGATTGGAGGCCATCAAGGCGGAGGGGGGCCTGACCTTCGCGCAGGACGATTCCGCCCGCTATGATTCCATGCCGCAGAGCGCGGTCCGGGCGGGCTGCGTGGATTTTGTGCTCTCGCCGGCCAATATTGCGCGGGAGTTGGCCCGAATAGCCAAGCACCCCTACGTCGCGGGGCAGCGGCCCGGATCCCGGGAACCGAAGCCGGGCAAGCGGCGGCCGGAGGCGCCAGCCGCCGAAATCAAGGGCCAGCGCCCGACCCTGCTCGCGGCGGGCGCGCCGACGGATTCCCGGGGCGCCGAAGCCGAGCGGGGCTACCAGAAGATTCTTCTGCTCCTGCGCAACCACAGCGGGGTGGATTTTTCGCTCTACAAATCCGCCACCATCGGCCGGCGCATTGCCCGGCGCACGCTGCTGAACCGGCGGCCCTCGCTTGAAAACTACGCCGAGTTCCTGCGGGGCAATGCCAAGGAGCTCGACGCCCTGTACTCGGACCTGCTCATCAGCGTGACGAGTTTTTTCCGCAATGAGGAGGCCTTCGAGATCCTGCAGCGCAAGGTGTTTTCCAAGCTGCTCCAACGGGGCGGTCAACAGCCCGTGCGCATCTGGATCCTCGGGTGCTCCACCGGGCAGGAGGCCTATTCCATCGCGATGGCCTATGCGGAATGCGCGGCCAAGGTCGCCCGGCCGCGCAAGCTCCAGGTCTTTGCCACCGACCTCAACGAGGCGAACCTCGAGAAGGCCCGGCACGGCTTTTATGCCAAGAGCCTGGTGGAGGACGTCTCCCCCCAGCGCCTGCGTCGTTTCTTTGTCGAGGAGGATAGCGGCTACCGGGTCGTCAAGTCGCTGCGCGAGGTCGTCGTCTTCGCCCGGCAGAACATCATCAGCGACCCGCCCTTCTCGCGGATGGATCTTATTTGTTGCCGGAATCTGATGATTTATCTCCAGCCGGGCCTGCAGAAGAGGGTCATCCCCACCTTTCACTACGCGCTCAATCCCGGGGGATACCTTTTTTTGGGCGTCTCGGAATCCCTCAGCGGGTTTGCGCATCTGTTTGTCCCCGTGGACAAAAGGCAGAAGATATTCGCGAAGAAGGCCGCTTCCACCTCGACGTTTCATCTGCCGGTCAGGCTGAAGGAGGGCGAGCGCGTCCCAGCGGGGAAGACGGCGCGACCATCGGCGGCGGCTGCGAAGAAGCCGGGAATCCTGGCGGAGGCGATCCGGCGGGAACTCGGCGCCGAGCGCGAGGCCGACCGCGTGACCGTCAATCATTTTGCCCCGCCCGGCGTGCTGGTCGACGCCGATCTGCAAATCGTGCAATTCCGCGGTTCGACCAGCTCCTATCTCGAGCCGGCCTCCGGCAAGGCGACTTTCGACCTGCTCAAGATGGCGCGGGAGGGTTTGATGCTCCCGCTCCGCGCCGCGATTCATCGCGCGCAGAAGGAGCACAAGGCCGTGCGCTCGGAAAATGTGCCGGTCACGCAGGATGGCGAGACCCGCCTGGTGAATATCGAGGTCATTCCGCTGAAGAACCTGCAGGAGCGCTGCCTTTTGGTCCTATTCGAGAATGCCGCCCGGGAACGGGATCCCGCCGGGGCGCCTCCGCCGCGGGAATCGGCCGCCGGCGGAGCCCAGGCGCGACACCGGGCCGTCCGCATGCAGGAATCAGGCCGGGTGGCCGGGCTTGAGCGGGATCTGGTCGAAGCGCGCGACTACCTGCAATTTGTCCAGGAGTACCAGGAAACCACCACCGAGGAACTCCAGGCGGCCAACGAGGAAGGCCAATCCGCCAACGAGGAATTGCAGAGCCTCAATGAGGAGCTGGAGACGTCCAAGGAAGAGCTGCAGTCGACCAACGAGGAGCTGACGACCGTCAACGAGGAGATGATCAATCGGAATGCCGAACTCAACCGGCTCAATGGCGAACTCGCCGCGACGAGGGAGCATGCCGAGGCCGTAATTCGCACCGTCGCGGTCCCCCTGATGGTCCTCGCGGCCGACCTGCGGGTCCTGTCGGTCAACGAGGCCTTTAGCCTCACGTTCCAGATGGGGGCGGGGGACTTGACGGGGCGCGCGATCTTTGAGGCCGAGCAGGGCCCATGGAACATCCCCGGGCTGCGTCCCCTCCTGGAGGACGTGATCCAGCGCAACGGTACCTTCGAGGAATTTGCGGTGGAACGCCATTTTAAGAAAATCGGCCACCGGAGCCTGCTGCTCAATGGGCGGCTGCTGAACGAGGCGGGCGGGAAGGCCAGGGAAATCCTCCTCGTCATCCAGGACATCACCGAGCGCAAGCAGGGGGAGGAAGCGCTGCACCAGGCCCGGACCGAATTGGCCCAGCATGCCGTCAGGCTTGAAAGGCAGGTGGCTATCCGCACGGCCGAGCTGACCGCGGCCAACCGGCAGCTGGAGGGCTCGATCGACTCAATCCAGAAGGGCAAGGACGAGTACCGCGACCTGCTGGCCCAATCGCAGGTCCTGCAAAAGCAGCTCCGCCATCTGACCCGCAACATCCTGACGGCCCAAGAGGAGGAACGAAAGGAGATCAGCCGCGAGCTGCATGACGAGGTCGTGCAGACCCTCATCGGCATCAACGTCGAGCTTTCGGGCCTGGCCAAGCTGGGCACGGTCGGCAACGAGGTCCTGAAGGAAAAGATCGGCCGGACCCAGCGGCTCGTGGAAGGCTCCGTTGACGCGGTCCACCGGTTTGCCCGCGGACTCCGGCCCGCGGTGCTGGACGACCTCGGCCTGATTCCCGCCCTCCACGCCTACAGCAGGGGCCTGGCCGCCAAGAAGCAGATCAAGATCCACTTTACGGCCTTCAGCGGAGTCGAGTCGCTGGGCGACGCCGAGCGCACCGTCCTGTTTCGGGTGGCGCAGGAGGCCCTGAACAACGTGGCCCGGCATGCGGAGGCCACCGAGGTCAAGATGACCATCAGCGCCGTGGGGCAGGCGATCCGGATGGAGATTTGCGACAACGGCAAGTCCTTCCCCGTCGGTAAAATCCTGCTGAAGTCGGGCACCCGGCGGCTGGGCCTGGTGGGCATGAATGAGCGGATGCAGATGGTCGGCGGCAGCCTGATGATCGAGTCCGCGCCCGGCCGGGGCACGACCGTGCGCGCGGAAATTCCCTTTAAACCCGAAAAGCAAAAACCATGACCCCAAAAAAACAAATCACCGTCATGCTGGTCGAAGACCATCCGACGGTGCGCAAGGGCCTGCGGGCGCTGCTGAACGCCGACGGGCAGTTTGCCGTCGTCGGCGAGGCGGCGAACGGCCGCGAGGCGGTCGCGCTGGCGCGGAAGCTTCGGCCGGAGGTCATCCTGATGGACATCGCCATGCCGGTGCTCAACGGCCTGCAGGCCACCCGGAAGATCATCGCCGCGAATCCCGCGGCCCGGGTGATCATGCTTTCCGCCCACAGCGACGACGAGTACGTCGAAAGCGCGCGGGTCTTCGGCGCGGTCGGCTACCTCGAGAAGCAGACCTCGGCCGGGATCCTGGCGGAGGCGATCCGGGCGGTCGCCCGGGGCGGCACCTTCTTCAGCCCGTCCATCGCCCGGCGTCTGCTGCCGGACCGGCGCACGCCGCGCACCCGCGACGGCCGGCTCAAGTCCCGCGGCCCGGGCCTGACGGCCCGCGAGTCGGCGGTGCTGCGCCTGGTCACGGGCGGGTCGGCCAACAGGCAGGCCGCGGCGATCCTCGGCATTAGCCTGAAGGCGGTCGAGACGCACCTCGGTCGCCTCAGGGGCAAACTCAAGATCCAGGAGAGTGCCGGCCTGGTCCATTGGGCCATCGCCGCGGGCGACATCGAGAACGGCGTCCAGCTGAAGATCGTCTGAAGTTGGCGCGGCCATTTGCCCGGGCGATCGGCGAATCGCGCCGAACCGGCCGGCTGATTGCGTGTCGATGGGGGGATGCACCTTGCTCCCGCTTCGCTTCTCGGTGCCGTGGTC
>Ga0265319_1002333_pt1 | contig 10460 bp, 12 predicted proteins | sample 4824metaG_FD_192443 | JGI IMG/M metagenome (GOLD analysis project Ga0265319, IMG submission 192443) | Rhizosphere microbial communities from Carex aquatilis grown in University of Washington, Seatle, WA, United States - 4-8-24 metaG | ecosystem: Host-associated > Plants > Roots > Rhizosphere >... | reverse complement strand
GGCGTCGCGGCGCTCGCGCCGGGAGCCGGCGGGTCCGGTTCCGACCACGTCCGCTGCGAGCTGCGCCTGAGCGACCTGCGCGACCTCGCCGCCGCCGTGCAGCGCTGCCGCCGGCTGCTCGACCTCGACGCCGACCCGGTCGCTGTCGACGCGGCGCTCGCCGCCGATCCGCTGCTCGCGCCGCTCGTGGCGCGCACGCCCGGCCGGCGCGTGCCGGGCGCGGCCGACGGCGCCGAGCTGGCGGTGCGCGCCGTGCTCGGCCAGCAGGTGTCGGTCGCAGGCGCGCGCACGCTCGCCGGCCGGCTGACGGCCGCGCACGGCCAGCCACTGCCGGACGGACTCGCGGACGAGCAGCTCACCCATGCCTTCCCGACGGCGCAAGCGCTCGCGGCCGCCGACCCCGCGGACCTGCCGCTCACGCGCGCCCGCGCCCATGCGCTCACGTCGCTCTGCCGCGCGCTCGCGGACGGCTCGCTGGCGCTGCACTCCGGCGCCGACCGCGACGCCACGCGCGAGCGGCTGCTGACGCTGCCGGGCATCGGCCCGTGGACGGCGGAGTACGTCGCGATGCGCGCGCTCGGCGACCCCGACGCCTTCCCCGCCACCGACCTGGGCGTGCGCAAGGCGCTCGAGCGCCTCGGCGGCGACGCCGATCCCGAGCGCTGGCGCCCCTGGCGCGCCTACGCCGTCCAGCACCTGTGGGCCAGTCTCTCCGAAGGAGGAACCTGATGCCGACGTACACCGCCACGATCCCCACGCCCCCCGGCCCGTTCACGATCGTCGCCTCCGACGAGGCGGTGCTCGCGAGCGGCTGGACCGACGACCCCGAGCGCCTGCGCGCGATGATCGGCGCGGAGCTGCGACCCGCCGGCGACCTGCGCAGCAAGCGCGACCTCGGACCGTTCACCCGCGCCGTGAAGGACTACGTCGCCGGCGACCTGCCGGCGATCGACGCGGTCCCCGTCAGCGTGTCCTCGACGCCGTTCCACGAGCGCGCCTGGGCGGAGCTGCGGCTGATCCCGGCCGGCGCGCCCGAGACGTACGGCCAGCTGGCCGCGAGATGCGACAGCCCGGCCGCCGTGCGCGCCGCCGGCACCGCGTGCGGCCGCAACCCCGCAGCGCTGTTCGTCCCCTGCCACCGGATCGTTCGCACCGGCGGCGGGCTCGGCGGCTTCGGCTACGGGCTGCCGGTCAAGCGCTGGCTGCTGGCGCACGAGGCCGACGCGGCGGATTCCGCGCAGTTGCCGCTTGACCAGCTCTGATATGCCGCAATAAGGTCTTACCGGTGGACCGGATTCTGCGGCGACACGGAGGCGCGGCGCGGCATACGTCCATGCTCGACGCTGCGGGGTGGGCGTGACGCGCCGCCTGCTCGGCCGCGAGCGCGTCCACCAGAGTGCCGAGGAGCGTGTCCGCGTCGTCTCCCCAGCACAGGGCGGCACCGGAGGCGGACAGGCGCTGCTCGGCCGTCCGCGCTCGCGCCGCTACCTCGAGTCGGCAGCGCACCTCGACGCCGGTACGGCCGGGAAGGTCGACGTCTCCGAGCTTGCGGCGACCATCGCCGCCGAGTTCGGGGCCGGCGCAGCGTTTCCGGTCGGTCTGCTTTCGCGCTGCTACCTGGGCGCGCCGTACGAGGTCCACATCCTCGATCTCGCCGGCGAGATCGTCGAGCACTACACGGTCGGGCAGCCGCTTCCCTTCCCCTATGCGGGAGCGCGCCGGCTCGCCTTGCATCCGTCGTACGTGGCGATCGAGGTCTACCCGGACCGCTTCGTGTGCCTCCATGAGGACGGCACCGCCACCCCGATCGCGACCTGAGAGGACAGGAGAACCAATGGCCGACATCCGCGCCATCGACCAGGGCGTGCTCAACCGGATCGCGTCGGAGATCGGGCAGCTCAACACCCAGCAGGCGCAGATCGGCATGGTCGTCGATCGCGTCCAGACGCACCAGTTCGAGATGGACAACCGCCTGCAGGCGCTTGCCACCCAGTTCAGCGAGTACCTCGAGGCGGACCGCCGGGCGAAGGAGCTGCAGCTCGCCGAGACACGGATCGTCAAGGTGCGCCAGGAGCTCGAGACGACCTACGGCCACTACGCCGACGTGCGGCGGCGCGCGGTCGGGATCCTGCAAGCGATCGACGTCGGCGTCGTCACGCACGAGACGATCCAGGGGACGACCGAGGACGTGATGATGGCAGCGCCGCGCTACTGGCTGGCGCCCGCGCTCGTCGCGCTCGCCGGCTGGGCGCGCGACGACCGCCCGCTCGCCGAGCGGGCGCTGGGCGAGGCGCTCGCACGCGACGTCGACAAGGTCGCACTGTTCTTCGCGCTGGTGCTGCGCCGCTCCGAGCGGCCCGACAGCTCAGCGCGCTGGCTGGGGCACTTCTTCGCCCGCCAGGATCCGACGGCCCTCAGCCGTGAGCTGGTGGTCCTGCTCGACGCCGTCGCCACCGGCGCCTTCGGCCCGCAGGCGAAGGCGATCGTGGGCCTAAACATCCAGGAGTGGATCGACACGCTCACCGCCGCCGAAGGCTTCCTCCCCGAGCAGCACGGCCGCTGGCGCGAGGCGCTGCTCGCGCTCACGCCTCAGGTCGCGGACACCAAGTACAAGACGCTCTCGACCGCCAGCCCGACATGGGGCGCGTTGCGGGACAGCCTCGCCGCGGTGCAGCGCAACCAGCACGTGCTCGTGCACTTCCAGCGCATCTTCGAGGGCGAGCTGCAGGTCCCGCGCGATATCGAGGAGCACATCGACGAGCTGCTCGACTCGCTCGTGGAGCGGTTCGACCCGGAGGAGCTGCCGCTGCGCGAGAGAGAGGCCGAGCTGCAGGCGATCATCGACTGGTCCGGCGACCGCGACGCTGCGCTCCAGCGCTTCGAGAGCACGCGTCAGGCGCTCGCCGAGCAAGTCGACTTCATGGGCCTGCTCACGAACGCGGCGATGCACGCGCAGGAGGCGGGCGCCTCGCGCGGGACGCAGCGCCTCGCCGTCGCGATGTCGCGGCCGTGGATCGTCGCCGCCCACGACGAGCTCGTCGCGACCGCACGCCACGAAGCGCCCGCGAGCATCGAGCTTGCGGTCGACGACTGGAGCGCCACCGTCGACGGCGACAGCTCCGAGGACGACCTGCTGGCAGACCTGCGCCGCCACTTCGACGCGAGCACGCAGGCGGCGGTCGACGCGGTCAAGTTCAGGGGCGGTCCGCTGGTCGCCGCGATCGCGGCGCCGGTCGTCGCGCTCACCGCCATCGCCGCGCCGTTCCTGCTGGTGATCGCCGCCGGGCTCGCAGCGTGGGCGATCTACAGCTACACGCAGCTCCAGCCGCGCCGCGCCGCCGCGCGCGAGGAAGGCGAGAAGCGCAAGGAGAACGCCGAGGCGTGGCTGCGCAACTCGCTGACGGAGTACGTCGACTACCGCGCCGAGTGGGAGCGATGCGACAGACAGGCGGAGGACGTACGCGCACTGCTGACCTCGATCGCGGCCGACGAGTACGCGCTCGCCCGCGAGGACGACGTACGGACGGTGATCGCATGAGCACGGACGAGTCGCAGACCGCGGCCCACACGAAGCCGGCAGACCCGCAGCCGGCGGCGGGGACGAGCGCCGCCGACGCCCAGGCTCCGCTGCGCACCGGTCACATGGCGACGCAGCTGCCGGCATGGAACCTCGAGCCGCCGCGAACGCTGCTCGCGCGGAGGCACGGCGAGTAGGCGCGTGCTGCCCGCACCCGACACGCCCTACGCGCGCTGGGCCGCCTGGCTCGACCGGTTCGCCGGCGGCGCCGACGAGCCACCGGACGAGCTGCCCGCGATGGAGCCGGAGCAGGTCGGCGGCGCGACCGCGGCGCGCTTCGCGGAGCGTTGCGCGGAGGCGATGCAGCGGCGGCTCACGCACTGGCACGCGCAGCTCGCGCGCGATCTCGAGCACGCGATGACCCCGCTCGACGCGCGCCAGGCGCTGCACGCCGCACGGCGGCGGCTCGTCGCGGCGCGAGCGCTGGCCGTCTCGGAGCTGCTGTTCGCCGAGCTGCGCGAAGCGCTCGCGAACGCGCTCGACGACGCCCTCGCGCAGGCGCAGCGCCAGCTCGAGGAGAGCGCGTTCGCCGGGCGCGCCGACGGCGAGCAGTTCCTCCGCGCGGTCCGCGAGGTCCGCCTCGACCAGGCGCCGCAGCTCGACCTCGGCGCCGCCCCGTTCCATCCGCCCAGCGACGCGCGGCCACACCGCTCGATCCTGCTGAGCTAGCAAGATGCCCGACGCCGCCGCCTGCCGCGAGACGCTGACGCGCTACCTGAAGGCGCGCATCCCGTTCATCGCGCTGCGCACGCCCGAGCGCTCGCGCGCGCTCGCGATCCTGCGCGAGATCGCGAAGGAGCTCGACACGACGTTCGTCGTGCACACGCTCAGCCAGGGGATGCGCGACCTCGCCGACGACCGACCCGTCAGCGAGGAGCGCTCGCTCGTCGGCGCGCTCGACGCCGCGAGCCAGGGCTTCCTGACGCGTGCGAACCTGACATTCGTCTTCACCGACGTGCAGCAGCTCGGCGACGACACGCCGACCGCGCGGCAGTTCTACGACGCGGCCACGGTCGCCGAGCGCAAGGGCGGCTCGCTCGTGGTGCTGACGACCGAGCCGGTCTGGCCGGCGCTCCAGCGCCTCGGCATGAGCATCGCGCTCGACCCGCCGACCGAGCAGGAGCTGGAGACGATCCTGCGCGAGCTGCTCGAGCCCTACCGCGGGGAGATCGAGATCGCGTGGGACGACGCCGCCTACCGCCGCGCCGCCTCGATCCTCGCCGGCATCACGAAGATCGAGGTCGAGAACGTCGTCGCGACCCTGCTCGCCGGCGGTGCGGTGCGAGAGGAGGACCTCGACGAGCTGAGCCGCGCGAAGGACCGCATCTTCAGCGACGTGAGCGGGGTCGAGCGCGTCGGCCTCAACGCCGACGACGTCGCCGTCGGCGGGCTGGAAGGTCTGCGCACGTGGCTCGAGCGCGAGCGTGAGTTCGTCATCGAGCAGGTACATGACCGTCGCCTGCCGCGCCCGCGCGGAATCCTGCTCGTCGGCGTGCCGGGTTGCGGCAAGTCGCTCTCGGCGAAGTTCATCGCGAGCGCGTGGAAGCTGCCGCTGTATCGCCTCGACCTCGCGACGGTGCTCGGCCAGTACGTCGGGCAGTCGGAGGGCCGCATGCGCGACGCGCTCGAGAGCGCCGACCACGTCGCCCCGTGCGTGCTGTGGATCGACGAGATCGAGAAGGGCCTTGCCGGTGGGATGACCGACAGCACGGGCGTCACCACGCGGCTGATCGGCCAGTTGCTGTTCTGGATGCAGGAGTCGCCGGCGCGCGTGTTCGTCGTCGCGACGGCCAACGACGTCTCCTCGCTACCGCCCGAGCTGCTGCGGCGCGGGCGCTTCGACGAGCTGTTCTTCGTGGACCTGCCGTCGGCGAGCGAGCGGCTCGACATCGTCCGCATCTACCTCGAGCGCTACTTCCGCCTGCCCGTCGAGCAGCCGGTGCTGGAGGAACTCGCCGAGCTGGCGGAGGGCTTCACCGGCGCGGACATCGAGTCGGCGGTGCGCGAGATCGGCAAGCAGGCGCACCGCGTCGGCGACGCCGCCGTCTCGGTCGACTACTTCCGCCGCTGCTTCCTCAACGTCGTGCCGCTCAGTCGGACGAACCCGGAGGCGGTCGAGGCGATCCGCGAGTGGGGCCGCGAGCGCGCCGTCCCCGCGAGCGGCGTGCAGACGGCGCGGGAACCGAGCGTCGCGCCGCCGCGACGGGTCGTCATCACCTCGCCATGAGCGACGTCCTCTCCCAGTTCGTCGCCGCCTTCGCGCAGGGGTTCGTGAGAGGCATCCCGCTCGCCCGGGAGCTCGGGAAGCGGTTCGCGAGCATGCTGGCCGACTTCATCTCGCAGTCGGTCAAGTCGCTCGTGAGAGCGTTCTGGACCGGCAGCATCTTCACCGCCGTGCTGATCCTCGCCGGCGTCGTGATCCTGCTGCCGTTCGTGACGAACGCGCTACCGATCAGCGCCCCTGGGCGCGATCAGCTCAACAGCACCGTGTACTCGCTGGCCGTCGCGATGTTCCTGCTGCGACTGCTCGTGCTCGTCGTGCGTTCGCGCTGAGGCGACACGCGTGCTATGGATCGCCGCATGGCGCTCGTCGACGAGATCCGCCGGGCGTGCGCGTGGGTCGCCGAGCAGGCAACGCACGTGCGCATCGAGCAGGCCGCGATCCCGGCGTATGCGGCGGCGATGCCGGTGTGGCAGCCACCGACCGCCGAGGAGCGGCTGCTCGACGGCTCGGCGGAGCTGCTCGCCGCCTTCCACCTGACGCTCGACGCGGTCAACTTCGGCTCTGGCTGGTTTCCGACGCTGCACAAGCGAGAGGGGCGCTCCGGCTATTGGACCGTTGCGCTCGGGCTGCGCGACCGCTTCGCACAGCGCGGCGCCTGGAGCGCGGCCGAGCTGCGGGAGATCGGCGCCACCGAGATCGCCGCGACGCTCGGGCAGGATCCCGGGCACGAGCTGATGGCGCTGTTCGCCCGCTCGCTGAACGACCTCGGCGCACACGTGGCCGAAGACCACGGCGGCAGCTTCCTCGCGGTCGCGCAGGCGGCGCAAGGCTCCGCCGTCGCGCTCGCCGAGCTGCTCGCAGGCTGGGACTGCTTCGCCGACGTCTCGGCCTACGACGGCCGCCGCGTCCCCTTCTGCAAGCGCGCGCAGCTCGCCGCCGCCGACCTGCACCACGCCGGCGTCGCCGACTTCAGCGGCGACCTCGCCTGCCTCACGCTGTTCGCGGACAACCTCGTCCCGCACGTGCTGCGACTCGACGGGATCCTGCGGTTCGCCCCTGAGTTCGCCGCCCGCATCGAGGCCGGCGAGCTGATCGATCACGACAGCCCCGAAGAGGTCGAGATGCGCGCCTGCGCGGCCCACGCCGCCGAGCTGATCGTCGCCGCCCGCCCCGACCTGACCGCACAGCAGGTCGACCACCTGCTGTGGACGGAGGGCGGCGGCGCGCGCTACAAGGCCGTCCCCCGCCCGCGCTCCCGCTGCACGGCGTACTGACGGCCCCGGCGCGTCAGTCGCGCGCGGTCAGCCAGTCGAGCTGGACCTCGGCGCTCTCGCGCGTGTCGGTGAAGACGACGTAGGCGATCGGCGGGCCGCCGAGGAACGCCATCCCCTCGGCGCTGCCGACGTAGACCGCGGGACGGGCTGCGCCCTCGGGCCCTTGGACCCACAGTCTCTGGCCCTCGTGGAACGGATCGTGCTGGTGCCGCATCCCGTCGTACGCTACAGCGCGCCGTGCGTCTCGTCACCTGGAACGTCAACTCCCTCAAGGCGCGCCTGCCGCGGGTGCTCGAGTTCGTCGAGGAGCACGCGCCCGACGTCGTCTGCCTGCAGGAGACGAAGTCGGAGGCGGCGGCCTTCCCGCACGACGAGCTGGCGGCCGCCGGCTACCGCGCGGCCGACCACAGCGGCGGGCGCTGGGCGGGCGTCGCGGTGCTCGCGCGCGAGCCGCTGACGCTGGAGGAGCCGGCGCACGGGCTCCCGGGCGAGCCGGCGCCCGACGAGTGCCGCTGGGTGGAGGCGACCGTCGGCGACGTGCGCGTCGTCAGCACCTACGTGCCCAACGGCCGCGTGGTCGACAGCGAGTGGTACGCGCAGAAGCTCGACTTCCTCGCCGCGGCCGCCGAGCGGGTCCACGCGATCCGCGCCGCCGGCACGCCGCTCGTCGTGGCCGGGGACATGAACGTCGCCCCGGCCGACCTCGACGTCTACGACCCCGCCGCGTTCGCCCACGAGACGCACGTCACGCCGCCGGAGCGCGCGGCACTCGCCGCCGTCGCCGAGGCCGGCGGCCTGCACGACGCGTTCCGCCGGTTGCACCCCGACGACCAGCAGTTCACGTGGTGGGACTACCGCGCCGGCCACTTCCACAAGGGCCTCGGCCTGCGCATCGACCACGCGCTCGTGAGCGACGAGCTGGCCGCGCGGCTCGTGCGCGCCGGCATCGAGCGGCCCTACCGCAAGGGCCCGAGACCGTCCGACCACGCGCCGCTCGTGGTCGAGTGGACGGACTGAGCTGCCCGATCGGGGGGCGTTCACAGCTCGGGCAGAACGCCCGCGGCACGCCCGCGCTACGGTGCCCGGCGTGCGCCGCACCAAGATCGTCGCCACCATCGGTCCCGCCTGCCGCGACCCCGAGACGCTCGCCCGCATGGTCGAAGCGGGGCTCGACGTCGCGCGCCTCAACTTCTCCCACGGCACGCGCGAGGAGCACGCCGAGAACGTCTGGCTCGTGCACGCGGCAGCCAATCGCGCCGGGCGCCAGGTCGCGATCCTGCAGGACCTGCCGGGACCGAAGCTGCGCATCGGCCCGCTGCGCGACGACCTGATCGACCTGCGCCCCGGCGACCATCTGGCGCTCGCCTGCGGGCACGACGAGCCGGGCGACGAGGAGCGCATCTCGGTCAGCTGGGCGGGGCTGCCGGCCGCGGTGGAGGCGAACGACGTCATCTACCTCGCCGACGGCCGCATCCGCCTGCGCGTGCAGGCGGTGCGCGACGACGAGGTCGACACGACCGTCGAGATCGGCGGCGCGCTCGCCTCGCGCCAGGGCCTCAACCTGCCCGGCTCGACGCGCGGCCTGCCGGCGGTCCCGCACGAGGACCTCGAGCTGCTGCGCTTCGGCGAGTCGATCGGCGTGGACCTCGTCGCGCTGTCGTTCGTGCGCGAGCCGAGCGACATCACGGAGGTGCGCAAGCACACGCGCATCCCGCTGATCGCGAAGATCGAGAAGCCGCAGGCGGTCGAGCAGGCCGAGGAGATCATCCGCGCGGCCGACTGCGTGATGGTCGCGCGCGGCGACCTCGGCATCGAGCTGCCGATCGAGGACGTGCCGGTCGTGCAGAAGCAGCTGCTGCGGCTCGCCGGGCGGCTCGCGCGCCCCGCGATCACGGCGACGCAGATGCTCGACTCGATGGTCGCCTCCTCGCGCCCGACGCGCGCCGAGGTGACCGACGTCGCGAACGCGATCCTCGACGGCACCGACGCCGTGATGCTCTCGCAGGAGACCGCCGTCGGCGCCCATCCGGTCGAGGCGGTCGCGATGCTCGCGTCGATCGCCCTGCGCACCGAGCGCGAGCTGCCGTACGAGCGCTGGAACGAGGAGCGCGTGAGCCGCGACGCGCGCGACCCCGCCTACACGCTCGCGCACAACGCCTGCGACGCCGCCCGCGAGCTGGGCCTCGCGGCGCTGATCGTGCCGACGCTGTCGGGCCGCTCCGCGCGGCTGATCTCGGCGCACCGGCCGAACGTGCCGATCTACGCGCTCTCGCCGGGGAGAGAGACGGTCCGCCGCTGCGCGCTGATGTGGGGCGTCGAGGCCGCCTCGATGCGCCGCCACGAGATCACCGAGGAGCTGATCGGCGACGCCGCCGTGCGCGCCGTCGAGCTGGGCTGGGTCAGACGCGGCGACCGCGTCGGCATCACGGCCGGCCTGCCGAGCGGCCGTCCGGGGACGACCTCGCTGTTCCAGATCCAGACCGTGTGAGCGCGCGGCGCGCTCTGACGTCGCGCACCGCGACGACCGCGCCGCCGACCGCCATCGCGATCAGCACCGCTATCGCCGCGATCGCCGCCGGCGAGTCGAGCTTCGAGAGGCTGCCGCCGAGCGCGGTGTAGGCGAACGCGCGCGGCGCGCAGCCGATCGCAGTCGCGGCGGCGAACGTCGCCAGCCGCACGCGCGTGAGCCCGGCCGCGTAGTTGACGACGTTGTACGGGATCCCCGGCAGGATCCGCGCGTACAGCACCGACAGGAAGCCGCGCTGCGCGATGAAGTCCTGCAGCACGCGCACGCGCCGGCCCGACAGCTCGTCGACCGCGCGCGCGCCGAAGCGGCGCGAGACGAGGAAGGCCAGGTTGGCGCCGAGCGTCGCGGAGACGATCGAGATCGGCGTCCCGAGGGCGGTGCCGAACAGCAGGCCGCTCGCGCCGGCCAGCAGCGGCCCGGGGAACATCGCGACCGTCAGCAGCGAGGAGACGAGCACGAACACGATCGGCGCGAGCGCGCCGGAGCCGCGCACCGCGTCGCGCACGCGGTCGGCCGACAGGCTGCCGCTCAGCGCGACGGCCGCGAACAGCGCGCCGACGAGCGCCGCCAGCAGCGCGAGGCGCAGCAGCGCCCAGCGCCGCTCACGCCGCGACGCGGCCGTAGAACTCCTCCTCGAGCCGTCCCAGCTCCGTCACGGCGGGATCGCCGTACATCCACTCACGCGCGATGCGATGCCAGTTGGCCTTCGCGCGCAGCTGCCCGATCACGGCGAGCGTCAGCATCTCCATGCGGCGGCCGAACAGGTGCTCCGGGCGGATGTCCTGATGGCGCATCTCGCGGAAGTGCGAGGAGCGCATGTCGGACGACTCGATCATCACGTGCGTGGCGAACTCGGGC
>Ga0265319_1002331_pt1 | contig 10467 bp, 13 predicted proteins | sample 4824metaG_FD_192443 | JGI IMG/M metagenome (GOLD analysis project Ga0265319, IMG submission 192443) | Rhizosphere microbial communities from Carex aquatilis grown in University of Washington, Seatle, WA, United States - 4-8-24 metaG | ecosystem: Host-associated > Plants > Roots > Rhizosphere >... | reverse complement strand
TTGTCGGCAACGGTTTCGTGGGGCGGCTCTTCACCGCAGTGCTCGAGCAGCGCGGCGACGAGGTGTTCGCGATCGACGTCGACCCGCGGCGGACGGGTCGCGCGCCGGACGGACCCGTCGGGGCGGCCGTCGTCTGCGCAGGCGGCGGCGCCGATGCAGCGCTCGCAGCCGTCGAGCCAGGAGGGACCGTGCTCCTCTTCTCGGACGCAGGCGTGCTGCCGGCTGAGCGGATCTATCGCCGCGAGCTGACCGTCGTCGGCTCGCGCTCTGCGACGCCGGAGACGATGCGCGCCGCGGTATCGCTGCTGCCCGAGCTCGACCTGCCGGAGCCGCTCGTGCTGCCACTCGCGCGCTTCGCCGAGGGGCTCGACCTGTTCCGCCGCCGCGAAGCGCTGAAGGTCGTGTTCGTCCCGTGAGAGCGGCGCGCTTCCACGGCCCCGGCGATCTGCGCGTCGAGGACGTCCCGGATCCCCGGCCCGGGCCCGGCGACGTGCTCGTGCAGGTCGACGTCGCGCTCACCGACGGCACGGACCTGAAGGCATACCGGCGCGGGCATCCGCTGCTGCTCTCGAAGCTGCCGTCCCTCTTCGGGCACGAGTTCTGCGGGACGGAGGTCGCAACGGGGAGGCGGGTCGTCGCAGCGAACTCGGCGCCGTGCCGGTCGTGCGCGGCGTGCGCGCGTGGCGACGATGCGCAGTGCGAGAACCTACTGCCGCTGTTGAACGGTGCGTACGCCGAGCTGCTCGTCGTCCCGGCGCGGATCGCGGGCACGAACCTGCATCCGGTGCCGCGCTCGCTCGCGTCCGAAGTGGCCGCGCTGATGGAGCCGCTCGCGTGCTGCCTGCACGGCGTCGAGCGCGCGGAGGTGCGCGAGGGACAGACGGTCGCGGTGCTCGGCGCGGGCCCGATCGGGCTGATGCTCTGCGCCTGTGTGTCCGATGCCGGGGGCAATCCGGTGCTCGTCGGCGGACGCGCGCAGCGGCGCGCGCTCGGCCCCGACTTCGGCGCGGTACCGGGCGACGGCGCGGGCGCCGACGTCGCGATCGAGGCGACCGGCACCGCCAAGGGCTGGCGTGACGCGGTCGCGCTCGTCCGCCGCGGCGGCACGGCGGTCGCCTTCAGCGGGCTCCCCTCGCGGACGGAGGTCCCGCTCGACGCACGGCGGATCCATTACGAGGAGCTGACCCTGCGCGGCGCGTTCCACCACACACCGGCCACCGTGCGCGCGGCGCTCGCCTTCCTCTCGAGCGGCGCGCGGCCGTGGGACAAGCTCCTGACGCACGAGATCTCACTCGAAGGACTGCCGGCGCTCTTCGCCGACCCGCCCGAGGGCTACCTCAAGGCGACCGTCAGGCCGTGAACAGCGTCAGGTCGGGCTCGCGCTCGCCTCGAAGCAGCGCGAGATCGACCTCGGCGCAGCGGATGCCGCGCGATTCCGCAAGCGTCACTGCCTGCGGCTTGAACTTCTGCGCGGCGAGGATGCCGCGGCAGCCGGCCTTGGCGGGATCGGCGCGGATGAAGCCGAGATACCGCGTGAGCTGCTCGACCGCCTCGATCGTGCCGACGCGCTTGATCTCGACGGCGACCCATTCGCCGTCCTCGTCGTGACACATCAGATCGACGGGGCCGACCTCGGTCGCCCACTCGCGCCGTACGAGCGTCAGCTCCTCGCCGAGCGCGGCGGGCGCCGCAGCGAGCTCTTCCTGGAGATGGCGCTCGACGCCGTCCTTCTGCAGCGCGGCCGACTCGCCCATGTCGTGCACGACGTCGCTCAGCACCTCGACGAGCCGGATCTCGAGCACGTCCTCGGTCTTCAGCTTGCGCACGACGAGCCGCTCGCCCTCGTCCTCGACGAAGGTCGGGGCGGTCATCCAGTTCAACGGCTTGTAGCCGCCGGCGTCGTCGTGCACGAGCACGGAACCGTCGTCCTTGAGGATCAGCAGCCGCACCGCCTCGGGGAGCACGGCGTTCAGGCGGCCTGAGTAGCGGACCTCGCAGCGGGCGACGAGCAGGCGCATCGCGTCAACCTACTGTCCGTTTCGGACAGGTGACTGTCAGGCCGCGCTGACCGGCGCCAGGGGCCGGCGAGAGAGCCTGCGAGAATTTGACTTTGCGTAGCAAACTATGTTAGCTTTGTCAGGCAAAGTTACTTCGAGAGGAGCGCGATGAACGACGAACACGACACACACGGGACCGCGGCGCACAGCATGGCCCCCGCCCGGAGCGGAACGCTCGCCGTCCGCTCGGTCTCGCCGTGCCGGCGCAGCCCCATCGTCTCGCTGACGCTGCGCGGAGGCACCTCACCGGCCGGGCAAGAGCGGCTGGCCTCGCTGCTCGAGGCCGCCCGCCCGCTGGAGCCGGCGAGATGAGCGGGCGATTCGACCTGTTCAGCCCCCCGCCGGCCGAGCCCGATCCCTGGGAGACGGCGACCGAGACCGAGACAAGCGACGAGGGCAGAGAACTCGATCCCCGCGAGGCCGCGGCGCTGCTCGAGCAGGCCACGCTGCGAGCCGAGCACCAGTTCGACATCCAGCCGCCGTTCCTCTTCATCGCCGCGGCGGTGACGGTGCTCGTCGCCTACGGCGCCGTCTGGCTCTCGGTGCGCCACCAGCACCCCTATTCGGGTCCGACCGGCACGGCGCTGGCAGTCCTGTACGGGACGCTGGCCGTCTGGATCGTCCTGGTTGTCACCGTCCTGTGGCGCGCACTCAGCGGACGCTCGTCACGACGACGGCGGCTCGAGGGCATCACGTTCGCGACGATCTGGATCTGCGTGTATGTCTTCCAGGGGGCGCTCCACCACGCCGACCACAACCACGCGATCGCCTACGGCATCTACCCGGCGGTGGCCCCGCTGATCATCGTCGGCGCGGCAGCGGCCGGCTACGAGGCCGCCCGCGAGAAGCACGCCCGAGCCGGCTTCGCGACGACCGCAGTCGCCCTCGGCGCCCTCGCCTCCTTCGCCGGCCCTGCCGGCGTCTGGGGCGTGACCGGCGTCGGCCTTTGCGGCCTGCTCCTCGTCGCCGCCGCCGCCCAGTTCTGGCAGCGCCGCGGATGAGACGACGTAGATGACCGTCGAGCAGCTCGACCCGCTCATCCACGTCCCCGCGCGGTTGCGGATCGTCGCCACGCTCGCGGCACTACCCGACGGCGACAACCTCTCCTTCACGCGCCTCCAGGAAATGATCGGGCTGACCCCCGGCAACCTGCTCACCCACCTGCGCAAGCTCGAGGACGCCGGCTATATCGACACCGCCAAGACCGGCAACGGCCGCGCCTCGGTCACCTCGGTCGGGCTGACCCGGCAAGGCCGAGCGGCTCTCGAGCGCTACACCGCCGCACTGCGTGACGTCCTCGCCGGCCTGTAGGCACTCCAGCGACAAGGCCGTACTCAGCTGCGCGTGACGCGCGAGCCGCCGACGATCGCGTCGGTGCCGTCGTCGAAGCGAACCCAGGCCTTGCCCTTGCCGTCGTAGTCGGGCGACCAGACGATGAGCGTCGCCTCGCGACCGCCGACGTCGACGCGCTCGGCGCCCTCCGGCTCGACGCCGCTCCACACGCGGACGAACGGGTTGTGCTCGCGCTCGCGGCCGATCGTCGTCTCGTCGGTGTGGCCGGGGAGCACGCGCAGCTCGTCGGGCAGAGTCATGAAGCCGTCCATCACCGAGGCCTGCACCTGGGCGAGGTCGCCGCCGCCGACGGCGTCCTTGAACAGGGTGTCGCCGGTGAACACCACCTCGTCGTCGACGACGAACGCGACCATGTCGTCGGAGTGGCCGGGCGTCGCGAAGCCGTGGACGTGCAGGTCTCCCCACTCCCAGCTCCCGGGCTCGGCGACGACGTCGATCCCGTAGCGGGCGCGGAGCTCGTCCTCGTGGACGACGTGGTCGGCGTGCGTGTGCGTGCGCAGGATCGCGGCCGGCGTGGCGCCCCAGGCCTCGACCGCCGCGATCAGCGGAGCAACGTCGGCGCCGGAGTCGACGAAGAGCGCGGTGCCCCCCTCCCGGTCCGCGATCACGAACGAGTTCGACAGCCAGTCGGGATGCATGCTCTTCTCGATCAGCACCGCGCTAGGCTAACCGAGCACCCGAAGCCTGTGCACCCCGAGGAGGCAAAACGATGGCCGGACTGATGGCACGCACGTCGCTGATCTTGAAGGCGAAGTTCTCGAAGCTGCTCAACCGGGCGGAGAACCCGACCGAGACGCTCGACTACTCGTACGAGCAGATGCAGACGCAGCTCCAGAACGTCAAGCGTGGCGTCGCCGACGTCGTCACCGCCAAGAAGCGGCTCGAGCTCCAGACCGCGAAGCTCGAGCAGAACGTCGTCAAGCTCGAGACGCAGGCGCGCCAGGCGCTTGCTGCGAACCGCGAGGATCTCGCGCGGCAGGCTCTCGAGCGCAAGGCGGCGGCCCAGGCGCAGCTCCAAGGGCTCGACGAGCAGATCAAGCAGCTCCAGGATCAGCAGGAGAAGCTGATCGCCGGCCAGCAGACGCTCGAGACCCGCATCGAGGGATTCCGCTCGACGAAGGAAGTGCTGAAGGCGCAGTACTCGGCCGCCGAGGCGCAGGTCAAGATCGGCGAGGCGGCGACCGGGATCGGCAAGGGCATGGCGGACACCGGCCAGGCGATCCAGCGCGCGAAGGACAAGACCGAGGAGCTGCAGGCGCGCGCCTCGGCCATCGACGAGCTGACGACCACCGGCGCGCTCGAGGACTTCACGGCGGGCGACCAGACCCAGCTCGACCGCGACCTCGCCCAGATCTCGACCACGGGCCAGGTCGACTCCGACCTCGCCCGGCTGAAGGCCGAGGTCGGCGCCGGCGACGGCGGGAAGGCGCTCGGCACGGGCGCGGCTCCGGCGAGCACGGACACGGAGCCGGCGAGCACGGCAGAGGAGCCGGCGCAGCCGCAACCGTAGCGTGGGTCTCACCGACATCCTCTTCGGACGCAAGAAGCTCAAGGAGCCCGCAGCCGACCGGCTGTTCGCGATCACGACCGCCGCCGTGACCCTCGACGTCGAGTGCGGTCTGAAGCCCGCCGGCGTCGGCGCGGTGATCTTCAAACCGTTGTCGGCCGGCGAGTTCGCGCAGGCCGACGTGGACATCGAGGAGCTGCTCGGCTCAGTCGCCAAGGAATCCGGCTCGACGCTCGACCGCAAGAAGGACACGTTCGGCTTCGAGTGGGTCGTCATCCACGATCCCGACCTCGAGGACCAGGTGACGGCCGTGCACGCGGTGTCGAGCGAGCTCGAATCGCGGGGCTTCGGCAGCCAGCTGCTCGCGGCCGCGTTCCGTTTCGACGGCGGCGGCAAGCCCGTCTACTGGATCTACGGCTTCAAGACGGGCACGTTCTGGCCGTTCGTCCCCACCGGCGAGAAGCAGCAGCGCGACAACGCGCGGGAGCTCGAGCTGAAGGCCAAGCTCGAGCAGGAGCTACCGGTCGAGCCCGACCTCTCGCGCTGGCTCGCGCTGTACGACGCGCCGATGTAGGTGCGGACAGCCGCGTCCCGAGCGGACATCTTGCGCCCCCGCCATCGCGCAGCGACTCTCTTCTCGTGGACGAGCCCGCTGTCTACCGCGAGGAGATCGTTGCTCTACTCTTCAACGTGAGCAGCATCCTCGAAACCCTTGAACGAATCCAGGCGCTGCTGGAGGACGGGGACAACGGTGAAGATGACGAAGGCTGAAGCAGCGGCAGGACGCGAACAGGCTCGGGCCGACGCCGCCTGGCTTCGCCTGCTGGCGGAAGCGGCTGAGGCGAAGCTCGACAGCGCCGTTCGCAGGCCTACAGAGACAGCCGAACCCCCGACGAGAGCCGAGCGTCAGGCAGCACGGGGCCAGGCCCGCGCCGATGCACGCTGGCTCCGTGAGCTCGCCGAGCGGGGCAAAGCCGAGCTCGAACGCCGCAACGCCGCGGACGAAACGGCTTAGGCGACCGGGCGGCCCATCTCGCGGGCGATCTGCGAGAGAGCTGCGAGGCGCTTCTCCATCGGCGGGTGATCCATGAAGAGCTCGCCCATGTGCGAGCGCCAGTTCGTCGGCACGATGAAGAAGGCGTTCATGCCGGCGACCTCACGGAGGTCCTTCTGCGGGATCTGCGTGATGCCGCTCGCGATCTTCTGGAGCGCGCTCATCAGGTTCTCCGGCGCGCCGGTCATCAAGGCCGAGCCGCGGTCGGCGGCGTACTCGCGGTAACGCGAGAGCGTCCGGATCAGGACGAAGCTGACGGCGTAGGTGACAGCCGCGGCGACGAAGACGATCAGCCAGATCGGCACCTGGTTGTTGCCGTTGTTGTTGCTGCGGTTGCCGCCGCCGCCGAAGCCGCCGAACATGCCGAAGTAGAGGCCCCAGCGCGTGATCAGCGCGGCGAGCATCGCGAAGAAGCTCGCAAGCGTCATGATCAGCACGTCGCGGTTCGCGATGTGCGAGAGCTCGTGCGCGAGCACCGCCTCGATCTCCTGCGGCTCGAGCCGGCTCCAGAGGCCCTGCGTCACCGCGACGGCCGCGTGGTTCGGGTCGCGGCCGGTGGCGAAGGCGTTCGGGACATCCGACGGGATGACGGCGATGCGCGGCTTGGGCAGACCGGACAGCGTGCAGAGCCGCTCGACGACCGCGTGCAGCTCGGGCGCCTCCTGCTCAGACACGATCTTGGCGCCGGACGCGGCCAGCGCGAGCTTGTCGGATGTCCAGTACTGGAAGACGGCGATGCCGATCACGATCAGGAGCATCGGCACGAGGCCGACCTTGAGCACGACAAGTAGGACGACCGCGAAGCCGACGTAGAGCAGACCGAGCAGGCCGGTCGTGGCGAGCATCCGGATCGTGAGCCCGGCGTCGCGTCCGTATGACTTTCGCTTCATGCTCCAATCGTAGCCCCGGGACATGAGACGAGAGTAGGAAGGCGCGCTCTCGACTTCCCCACCCTCCGCGGTCGAGTAAAGTTGCCCACCGATGCGTCGTGTCGCCCTCATCTTCCTCGCCGCCGCGGCGGCGGCGATCCTCGCCGGCTGCGGCTCGAAGGGCATCACCTCGGCGACGCCGGTCACGGTGATCGGATCGCTGCCCAAGCCGACGCTCGATCCTGCGACGCCCGCGTTCAAGCTCAAGGGCGACCCGGTGGCGGGCAAGGCCCTCTTCCTGAAGTCCGGCTGCGTCGGGTGCCACACGCTCGCCGACGCCCACGCGACCGGCACGGTCGGCCCGAACCTCGACCAGGCGAAGCCGACCTATCGCCGCGCGACCGCCCGCGTCACGCTCGGGAAAAGCGCCATGCCGTCCTTCAAGGGTCAGCTCTCCGACCAGCAGATCGCCGACGTCGCCTCGTACGTGGTGAAGGCGACCGGCGGCACCCCGTAACGCCGGTCGAGCTTCCGCCGTCGTTTCCGCGCAGGGTCGCGGCGTTCGCGTTCGATCTCGACCGGACGCTGATCGCGGAGGACTCTGTCCTGCGTCCCCGCACGCGCAAGGCGATCGCGGACGTTCGGGCCACAGGGACGCACGTGATCATCGTCACCGGGCGCATGTTCGTCTCGACTCGCCCCTTCGCCCTCGAAGCCAGGCTCGACGATCCGGTCGTCTGCTACCAGGGCGCGGTCGTCGCAGATACGGCCACCGGCGAGTGGCTCCGCCACGTGCCGATCCCTCGCCCGGCCGCGCTCGAGGCGATCGACGCCGTGATCGAGGCCGGGTTCCACGTCAACTGCTACGTCGACGACAAGCTCTACGTCGCAGCCGAGACACCCGAGGCCCGGGCTTACGCCGACTTCAACCACATCCCGGTCCACGAGGTCGGCGACCTGCGCGCGTGGCTGCACGCAGATCCCACGAAGCTCGTCGCGGTCGGGGTCCCCGAGCAGCTCGACGCGCTCGAAGACGTGCTGAAGCCACGCTTCCGCGGCCGCCTGTTCGTCTCGAAGTCCCTCCCCCACTTCCTCGAGTTCGCACATCCCGACGTGAGCAAGGGCTCCGGGCTTGCGTTTGTGGCGGATCGGCTCGGCTTCACGGCCGCCGAGACGGTCGCCGGAGGCGACGGCGAGAATGACCGCGAGCTGCTCGACTGGGCCGGCTTCGGCGTCGCCGTCGCGAACGCGCACGAAGACATCCTGCGCCGCGCCGATCTCGTCGTGCCGTCGGTGCACGAGGAAGGGGTCGCACTCCTGCTCGAGGCCTACTTAGAGGCCTGATGCGCATCGGCCGCACGCACGGATGGTGGCCCAGACGCGGCGCGCTTCGCCCGGATCCGTCTTGAACGTAGAACCACTATGCCCTACGCCGGATCCGACCAAATCGCTTGGTCTCGGCCATCCCCGCACGCACTGCTGATGCACATCAGGCCTCTACACTCCCTCCGGTGATCGACCAGCGTGCCGCACGCAACGACCCCGAGGGCTTCCGGCGCAAGCTCGCGCGCAAGGGCGCTGCAGAGCAGTTCGACGGCTGGCTCGCCGCGGACGAGCGGTGGCGGGCGCTCGTCCCGCGTGTCGACGAGCTGCGCGGCAAGACGAAGCTGAAGGGCAAGCCGACGCCGGAGCAGCTCGAGGAGCTGCGCGGCGTCAAGGAGGAGCTGCAGCAGGTCGAGCAGGAGCTCGCCGAAGCCGAGGCCGCGCGCGACGAGGTGCTCGCGCTGATCCCGAACCCGCCGGACGATTCCGCCCCGGACGGCGACACCGACGAGGACGCGGAGGAGATCAGCCGTTGGGGCGAACCGCCTGCGCTGACGAACGCGAAGGAGCACACCGAGATCGGGCGCTTCGACATGGAACGCGCCGCACGGCTTTCGGGCGCGCGCTTCGGCTTCATGATCGGCGACACCGCGCTGCTCGCGCTGGCGCTCTACCGCTACGCGATCGACATCGTCGGGCAGGCGGGCTTCGTGCCGGTGCTCACCCCGGTGCTCGTACGTGAGGAAGCGATGTACGGAACCGGCTTTCTCCCGACGGAGGCGTCGAACCTCTACGCGATCGAAAGCGACGACCTGTATCTCACCGGCACGTCGGAGGTCGGGCTCGCCGGACTGCACATGGGCGAGATCCTCGAGGAGCTCCCGCTGTACTACGCGGGATATTCGACGAACTTCCGGCGTGAGGCCGGCGCGGCCGGCAAGGACACGCGCGGGATGTTCCGCGTCCACCAGTTCAACAAGGTGGAGATGTTCGTCTACTGCGAGCCCGACCGCTCGACCGACGAGCACGAGCGGATCCTCGCGGTCGAGGAGCAGATCCTGCAGGGCCTCGAGATCCCGTACCGCGTCGTCAACGTCGCGGCCGGCGATCTCGGCGCGCCCGCCGTGAAGAAGTACGACTGCGAAGGCTGGTTCCCCGCACAGGAGCGCTACCGCGAGCTGACCTCGACATCGAACACCACCGACTTCCAGGCGCGGCGCCTCGGCATCCGCTACCGCGACGGGAAGAACCTCGCGACGCCGCACACGCTGAACGGCACGGCGATCACCGACCGTGCGCTGCTTGCGTTGCTCGAGAACTTCCAGGGCGACGTGCCCGACGTGCTGCACGCGTACGGAGCTCCGGCGACCGTCAGTCGCTGACAGCCGACGCCGGATGGAGTACGAGACCGACTACGTGATCGTCGCCGGGGTCGCATGGATCAGACGAACGCGCGTCGCAACGAGCAGCGGCAGGGTCGAGGAGAGCATGTGGCTCACGACGTTCGACGGAGATCAGCCCGAGTCACACAAAGCAGACGCGGGAACGATGTCGATCGAGCGCGGTGAGATAGCGGGCATCGAGTGGGACCTGAGCTGGTCCGTGCTTGCCGCGCCGTTCGAGACGCCGCACCGACTGTTGCGGCGCTTCGCGCCGACGCGGCTCACGACGACACCCGCCATCGAAGTGCACGGTCGCATCGGCGAGCGAGTCCTCGCAGGCGAGCCGGGCCACACCGCACACATCCGCGGCGTCCGTCATGCGCGCGACTGGGGCTGGGCGCACGCAAGCTCCAGCGACGGACGCTGGGCGCACCTGCTCACCGCCTCCGCACCGCCGCTGCCGCGCATGTCGCAGTACGCCGACGAACGGCGTGCGGCGGGCCTACCGCTCGCACGTTCGCGCGTCGAGTCGCCTCGCTTGACCGTCGGCCCGTACGTCGTCGAGGCGCCCGTGCCGAGCTTCATCGGCCTGCGCTACCTCGACACCGATGGTTCGGAGATCTGGTGCTACCACTCCGAGGCTGCACACCTGCGCGGAAGGGGCAGCGACTTCGCCGGCGCCGCGATGGAGATCGCGACGCGCGAGCCGATCCCGGGCTGGCGGGTAGCTGATTGACGAGACGCACCACGCTCAGAGCGATCTGAGCCGGCGCGCGAGCCGCTGCAGCCGAGTGTCGGCTGGGACGAGCAATCCGCGGCCGGCAAGGCCCACCAGTCGGTCGAGCGTCGCGAGGAAGTCGCGCGAGAGATCCGCGTCGTCCCGGACAGCCCACAAAGCCTGCGCGTTCGTCCAGGCGGCGTC
>Ga0265319_1002330_pt1 | contig 10470 bp, 5 predicted proteins | sample 4824metaG_FD_192443 | JGI IMG/M metagenome (GOLD analysis project Ga0265319, IMG submission 192443) | Rhizosphere microbial communities from Carex aquatilis grown in University of Washington, Seatle, WA, United States - 4-8-24 metaG | ecosystem: Host-associated > Plants > Roots > Rhizosphere >... | reverse complement strand
ATTGCGCCCGCGGCTAGCGAGACGTTGGAACCCGTTAGCGACGCCGATCCCCCCGACATTATCAGGGGTTCCGTCTGGCCGGCGCTCGATCGGGCGTCTATCACGAGGCCGTTGGTGCTGACGACAACCTGGGGCCCGACGGTCAGATTGCCTCGCATCGGATTGTAGGCGGGGATCCCGGACGTGCTGGCCCCGGTGCCCGTGAGGTAGGGAGAATTTCCCCAAAAGTCGCTCGCTGTCAGGCTGACTGTGCCGCCCGGTGACACAATGTCGCCCTGGACGTCGATGTTTGCGGCGCTGAGGATTACCGAGCCCCCTGGAACCGTGCTTAGAGTGACCCCGGCGGGAATCGTAATCATCTGGGTCGACGGTACGGCCGGCACCACCAGCTGATTCTGGGCATTGATCTTCTCGTTTCCTGCGCTGTCATCGATTGTGAGACTGCCGAATCCACCGTACGTCGTCGCGACCGGGTCCGTCAGGCTGGGTGAAAGAATGAGCGCATTGGGATCGTTGGGCAGCGGCGCCGTCGCCGGCAGAAAATAGATGTCGGGCGGCGTCGGGGAATAGCTCGCGTAGAGGCCGGGCCCCGCGAGGTACTGTTGCTGAAAGTTCAGGGACAGAGAACTGGGCGCCGGCATGCTGTTGAGCTCCCAGACCCTCGGATCGATGCCGGCGCCGGCAACTGCCTGAAGCGAGGTGCTGGTATAGGGCACGAATGGCTGGCGCTGGTTCTGGCCGGCGTAGGTCTCGCCGAACAATGTGCCCGCGGCGGTGATGTTTCCGGCCGTGATTGCGACTGACCCGCCATTGCCGCCTTGAACATAGGGCGTGACGTATGTCCCGGGCGGCAGCGGGCTGTTCACGGTCGAGGTGACGCCCCATTTTGCATCGGTGCCGGTGGAGCTCCCCGTGTAGATGCCATCATACACGCGGTCGGGCGTGGCCTGCGAAATATCGACCACTTTGCCCTGGGAAAGCAGCTTTGTCGTCTGCACCGTCCCTCCCGCGACGTTGCTCCAACCGCCGGCGACGTCGATCGTCGAGCCGGAGTTGAGATTGACGGCCGATCCGGCCTGAAGGGAAACGGTGCCTCCGTTCACCGTCAGTTCACCCACGGTATGCGGAATAAGACCTACATAGCCCGAGGTGTCCGCCAGGGGCGTGCCCACCCAGGGCAGGCCATTGTAGGTCCCCGTGTCTAGGACGTTGACATAGACCGTCTGCCCACGGAGGGGACCGTTGCGCTGCAACGGGGATCCCGCCAATTGCGGTCCGAGAAGCTGCACGGCGACGATGTCCTCCTGCACTGACGCGCTCACGTTTTCCGAGCCGGACACGTCAATTCCCGCATTGTCACCCAGGGCAATTGTCCCGCCATCGAAGGTGAAGGCGGCGACGCTGTTGCTCGAGACCAAACCCCCGGTCACTCCCCCGCCGGTGAACCGCCATGATCCGGCATCAATCGTGACGCCTCCATTTGGCGCAAGGAGGAGTGCACCCGAATTCGCCGCTCCCGCAAATGTGACGTTGCTTCCCTGAACAACCACGGTGGACGGCAGGGCGAGCGACGTGGCGGCCACCGTGGTGGAGTCGTCCACCTGAGGCAGGATCTGCGTCAGGCTGTCGGCCCCCAGTGTCACGGGGCCGGTCGCCTGGGGGAAGAACGGCTGACCGGAGAAGCCCCTGCCGCTCAGGCTATTGTAGGACGCCAGCAGGTCGACCTGTCCGTTGTAGGATACGGAGGTTGTGCTGCCCACGACGCCGAGTTGGTTGACTGCGGCGCCCGCTAGGGTCACGTCGCCGCGAGGGGCATCGATCAACCCGGCTGCTGGGTTGGATTGGCCGGTCGAAAGTAGGGTGCCGGAGTCCGCGTTTGTCGCATTGCCGGAGGAAGGTTGGTTAGGAAGCGACGTGTCAGCGACTTGTCCTACGTAAACATCCAATCCCCTCAGCGTCGCGTCCGAGGAGCTATGGGACGCCCACCCCACCTGAAGGCCGGCCGCCATGATGGCCTGGCCATCGGGGGTGTCGATCGTGCCCGCATTGGTGACGTTCGGCCCGACAAGCGCCACTTTGCCGCCGACGAAGTTCGAGCTGGGTGCCGTCAGCTGGGCTCCCGCCTCAACCGTAATATCGCCGTAGGGGTATTTTGATCCGGAGGCCCCGGTGCCCGCGGGATCGTAGGGGGTTTGAGCCGGCGCCACTCCAGCAGTCGCCGCGGCCGGATCAAACGCGGGCGTGGGTCCGTTGGCACCCGGCGCAAGCGCGAGCGCGGAAAAAAGGAATTGTTCATCCGGGTTGTTGAGCAGGCCACGCTGAATGAGGTTGGTGTTAATCGGGAGGGATGAAGCCACAAGGGCCCCAGCATTTACCTGCGAGGACCCGCCGAAGATTATCCCGTTCGCGTTGATCACGTAAATCTGGCCGCCTGTCGTCGCAGCGCCCTTGGAATTGGCGGGGCCGACGGCTGAAAGATCTCCCAATATTTGCGAGGGCCTGCCGGACGGGTCTCGGACGTAGTTGAACGCGATCCAATTGCCTGCGCCGGATCCGCCCGCGCTTTGGTCGAAAACGAGCGACGTCCCCTTTCCGACGTCAAAGGTTTGCCACTGCAGGTAGGCCTGCTGTTGCTGCTGGGAAACGGTCACAGTGTCTTCTATCGCTCCATTCTGCCCTGCAGACGCCTGCTGGGTCGGGGCATTGGCCCCAATCCAAAGGGTTGGCGCGCCATTGGTGTAGGCGACGCTGAGGCCAGGTCCCGTGGCATTCGGCTCATTCAGCCCATCCGGAACGTCCGGAAGCGGTTGAGCAGAATTCCGCGGATCAAGACCAAGATTGCGGGCGGCATTGGCCGCTGTGGCCGCAGTCCGCGCAGCGGCCTGCATCGCTTGGACGGCCTTCAGAGCCGCCGTCGTGCGGCGCAGGACGTCGCCGGCCACCAGGTTCGCGGGAGTGGTTGCAGCGCCTGCCGCCGCGCCCGCTGCGCCGCCTGTGTTCGAGTTCGGACTCTTGCCGCCACGAAGGAGGTCCCCAGCCGACGCACGATGGGACATGAAGGAGAGCGAGGCGGCGCATACGGAAACCCGTAACAGGCCGGAGGAAATGACCCCGCGCATTGATCGTGACATTGTCAAAAGGCGATCTCCTGAAGATTGTCCCGCGGTTGCCGGAATCAAGGACGGTGCGCCTCGGCGCATGATTGTAACATTCGATATTCGGTTAAAAAAGTACCGGCGGCCGCCCGAAGGCGGCCGCCGGTCTTGATCCAACTATCCAACTTTCTAACTAACAAACGCCACCAGCCACTCAGGCCAGGGCGTTAAGCCGCGAGGCGCCGAAACGACGGCGGACCAGCACGAAGCCGATCGTCAACGCGCCAAGGATGGCGGCGTAGGTCGAGGGCTCGGGGATGGCCGTGAACGACAGCGAGAACACACCGGACGTGTCGGTCAGGGTGAAGAACCCCAACTTCGTCGAGCTGCCGCCGCTGCCCGTTCCCGGGAGGAGGCTGTAGAGGTTCAGCGTGTTGCTCGTCCCCACCACGGCGATCGCTCCAACGTTGAAGTTTTGGAACGCTCCGGTGTTAAGCAGATAGCTTCCAGCCGTCTGGGCGCTGTCGAAGCCGCTGCCGTCCGGGTTGGCCCCGCCAACACCGGCAAAGCCGATGCCGTTGATAATCCCAGCGGTCGTCGATTGAGTCGACGCGCTCTGCCGCGGCTGCGAGTTCGTGGAGCTCGTCAGCCAGAGCTGCTTGGTGGAGTTCGTCTCGCTGCCCATGACCGACCAGAGGACGTTGGCGCTCGGCACCGTCTCACTAGCGGTCAGGTCGGCGGTTCCAAATCCAAGTGCGCCCTGGCCCGCCGTGGCGCTGCCGTTGAAGCCCGCGACGGAGTACGTGCCGGCCGCGAGGCCCGTGAAGGAGCTCGCAGAGCCGAGGTCGAACAGGACGTTACCGTTAACGCCGACGTCGGCCGCGCTCATGAAGGCCAGGATGAGGTCACCGTCGGAGTATGGGGTTGAAGCGTTGAAGCCGTTTTGACCGACGCCGCTGCTGTTGGCGAGGATTTCCTGGGCGTGGGCTCCGGTGGCCGTCAAGGCAACGGCGGCTAGGGCCGTGAGGAGTGTATTGCGAATGTTCATGCTATTCTTTTTTTCTTATTTGGTTTGATGCGAACCCGGCCGCCAGGCCGAAGCCCGGCGGTCAGGCCGCAAAATCTTAGTGGATGTAGGAACCAGCGGTCTTGCCGCGATTGAGGATGGCCGGGAAGGTCACCGCGATGTTTCCGGCGATGCCGGCATCGGTATCGGAAGCGCCGAACGTGCCGTTGTAGACTCCGTCAGCAGTCGCGTCCAAGGCCGCCTGGATCGCGGCGCCATTGGCGACGACGGCCAGCGAGTTGGCCGCGGTGCCACCAAGGATGTAGTAGGAGTGCTCGAAGTTGAAGAGCGCGTAGGTGCCGTTCTCGATGTTGCTCTTGTGGTAGGTGACACCGTTGTACTTCAGCGCTGTACCGGCCGGCGACGCCGTGAAAAGGCTGGCAGCGTCAGCAGTCCCGATGCAGGTCACGAACACCTGCCCGGTATACGCGGCGCCGGTGATCGGCGACGTGAAACTACCTGTGGAGGGAAGGGCCGAAACGGGGTTCGGGCTCTGAAGGACAGCCTCGACATCGCCACCGCCATTGTAACCGGAGTGGCCCGGCGCGGCCCAGCTGATTGTGGGCTTAGTGTTCATGCCCCAAGCTCCAGGCCACAGCTTGAAGTCAACGATGTTGCCGGACTCGGCCGCAAGCGACGAGTAGCCTACGTTCGCCGGGTATCCCGCGATAGCCTGCTTGATCATGAACTGTTGGGTTGATGCGCCCAATCCCTGTGAAGCCCCCGTGCCGTAGGACCAGCTTTCAGCCTGATAGAGAACGCGTGTACCCGAGTCTTCATTGCGTCCGACATAGAAGACGGCGGTCGAATTGTCGCCCGTTGTCCCCGTCAGATATTGGGCCGGAAGAACGCCGCCCGAGAGGAGTGCCTCGGCATTGTCCTGGGTGATATTCGTGATGGCCGGAGCGGCAGCGGAATTCGCGCCCATGGCCCACTCGAAGTCCACCGTCGAAACGAATCCAGCCGCGCCCGCGAGGACGCCCGCATCCGTCATTCCAGACGCAGTGATGGCGGCGCTTGCGGTCTTGGCGGCGGTGTTCGCACCCGAGGACTTACAGACCGTGGCGCAATCCGTAGCGGCCGCGTCCGTCATGGACATCAAGGGTGCCGCATTCTCCGTCGTGGGGAGGTTGACCGCCGTGACGTTGATCGCCGGAACATTCGCTACGGGAATGTACGAGATCAGGTTCGCCTGGGCGAGGTCGACCACGCCTGCCACCGAACCCGTCCAGTGGTTGAGGAAGACGATCTCGTTATTGTTCACGTCGACGCCATGGACGGCTGTGAAGGTGTCCTTGACGGTGAACGACGACTTGGAGGTACCCTCGCCGGGGACCGTGCCGGCGGAAAAGCCATTTGCGACCGTGAGGCCAACAGAAAGAGCCGCGATCTCGCTCGTGGTGTACTGGCCACGGAATGCGGTGGAACCCGATACGTGGATGATGTACGGATTGCCGGGATTGTTGACCGCTGCCGACGCGATGCCGGCGAGGCCAACAGCGAGCGAGCCCGCCGCTATGATTCTTAGGATGTTCATTTGGGTGATATTTTCCTACGCTACTATTTTCGTTTTTGGTGAATGGAGCGGCGACCGCACCGGTTGGTGCAGATGCTTAACTCCGCGAACAGGTATACAGGGCCATTGTTACATTCATACTGACGGTCTTGTTACTATTGCGAAACACGACGGAGCTATCTCCCCATAAGCATCTTACGCATGGTCCCTAATCGTGGTCAGAACTTTTCAGCCCGCATATGTCTCCCATGGTCCGTGCGGGATTCAGAAGTCCCCTTCGAGATTCGTGAGCTTTGGACGATTGCATTCACGCAGGTTGGCCGCCCCGCAGGCTCAACAACCGAGACTGAAATCAGGCTCCGCTTGACTCGCCGAATCTGCATTCGCAGCATCCGCGACGCTTACATGAATCCCATCCGGCTACTGGTGCTATTGGCGATTTCTATCTGTCCCTCGGCATTCGCCGGACAGGCGGCAACACTTGCGGCGGACTCGCCGTTCCTGGCGCGCGGGCCCGAGGGCGTTCAGGGCGCTCCGAAAAGCGCCGATGCGCTGGAACTGCGTGGTGTGATGTCAGGAACTTTTGGATACATGTATTATGTGTACGATTCCGCGAAGCACAAAGGCGTTTGGGCCGGGTCGAACGACACGGACAATCCCTTCACCATCGTGGCTGCCGACGCTGCCGAGGGCAGCCTCGATCTTCGGATGAACGACGGCCGTCTCCTGCATCTGAGAATGCGCGAGGCGAAGATCGCGGCGACTGGAGTCAATACCCCGGCGCCGCGAACCGCTGTCGCTGGTGCCGCGGTGCTGCCGGGCCCCGTTCCGGCCCGGTTGACGGAAACGCAAGCCGCCTGGCGCGAGGAGTTCCAAAGGCGCTTGGCCGAGAACGCCGCCAAAGACTAGGCGTCGGCCCTGACCGGGGGGCAGGCACCCTAAGGAGCCTGGTACACCTCAACCAGGGCCACCCCGCTCGCGCCATTGGCGCCTGAAACCACCGCCGTGTAGGCGCCCGGCGGAAGCGTCAGAAGAAGTGCGCAGTCCGCGCTCCCCGATGGCAGAGGAAATGCGCCTGCGGCGGCCGATTCAGCCGCTATCGTTGCGGCATCGGCGTTGTTCGACCAGCCGGTATTGGCCGCCACGGTGTTCCCAGAAGAGTCCACGACGCTCAATGACGGCTGCGCCAGAGGACCCGCCACTCCGTACTGGCTGAGGGTGGGACCAACCGCGCGCACCAGCACCTTTTCCGGCTGTGTGCCTCGAACCACAAATCCTCCAATCTCAACGCTAGATCCCGTGCCCACAAACGCTCGCGTGGAAATGTCTATCAGATCGGCGTTCCCGCCGGCGACCTCGTAGACCTCGGCGAGAGCCACTCCCGTTGCGCCGCTCGCGCCGACAATCTCGGCCGTGTACGCACCAGGGGAAAGGCTAACCAAGATCGCCGAATCGGCACTCCCCGCCGGAAAGGCAAAGGCTCCCGTCTGCGTTGCCGCCGATGCGATTGCCGCGGCATCGGGTGAAGTCGCCCATCCCGTGTTTGTCGCCAACTGATTCCCCGAGGAGTCATAGAGAGTCAGAACGGGCCGGGCCAGTACCCCTCCCACCCCATATTGGGCTAACGTTGGCCCATCGCCGCGAATTAGGACCTGCTCCGTGCTGCCCGATGGACCGGACACGACGAATCCCGCAATTTCCAGGTTTGCCCCGATGCCCACGAAGGCGCGGCTCGAAATATTGACGAGGCGTGAGGCTGAACCTGCCGGCGTCCCTGAACTTGAAGGCACGGTAAACGTCAGCGATTCCACACCGCCGGCGTCAATGAGGGTGAAGTAGCCGAGTTCTTTCGAGCTGCCGTTACTGCCTGTTCCAGGCAGAAGCTGATAAAGCCCCATTTCGTCGCTTGACGAAGAGACCGATGCGGCGGCGGTCGCGGGGAAGTTCTGCCACGCTTCATCTTGCAGAAGATAGGTACCCGTCGTCTGGGCCCCGTCGTACGCGCTGCCGTCCGGATTGGCGCTGCCCACACCGGCGTCCCCGATGGAGCCAATAATCCCGGCAAGCGTGTCCTGAACGGACGCGCTCTGGCGCGCCTGCGCTGTGCTGCCCGTGAGCCAAAGCTCGTTGGTTATCTCGTTGGAACCCATCACGGTCCAGTACGTGTTGTTACTCGGGACGGTCAGGCTGTTGTTGAGAGCGATGCTTCCCGATCCAATTGCCGGTTGGCCTGGAGCGCTGCTGCCATTGAACGCCGCCACCGAATAGACCCCCGGGGCCAGGCCGGTGAAATTCGTTGCCGGGCCGAGGTTGAACAGAAGGTCGCCATGGCTATTTGCACCCGAAGATGCGGATGCGTCTGAGTCACTGAAGAACGCCAGAACCAAGTCGCCATCACTGTAACCCTCGACGAAGCCAGGACCGGAATAGCCCTCAATTTCCTGTGCCCTAATTCCTCCAACGGCGAATGCCATGAAAGCGGCAACAGAGAAAGTGCGTCCTGGATGGATGTTCATGTGCGGCGAGCCCTTGCGCGAAGGCCAATAAAGAGCCGTCGCGACAAAAGCTAGCCCGCAAATGTGTCATTCTCGTTAAGCAACCCCAGCCACCTCCGCCAGTTGGATGTCCGAAACAGCGGAAGCATCAAAAAAAGTCCGAGAGACGTGAGCCCAAGGACGGCATAGCCCGTGGCGTCGTGCAGCCTGCCCTCGATCGCTTCACTGCCATTGGCGTAGGCCCAGCCGGTGAGGAACAGGCTTCGGGCGAGGTTCGTGAGGAACGCAAGTCCCATTGCGGCGACAACGAGGAGGATCTTTTTCCAAAATCGGTCGAGAAATACCGCCGCCAGAAACGACCCGGCAAAGAGGCAGCCCACCAGCGACCGGACCCCGGAACAGGCGTCCGCAACGCCCACCTGTCCTCGAGGAAGGATGAGCACGTTCCCCTGCTGAACGAGCGGCAAACCAAGAACCCCAAATACGAACGAGACCACGACGACAACCTTCCGGAGAAGAAAAAGGCTTATCGCGCTCTCGACCGCGGAAAGGAGCGGCGACGAAAGCATCCAGATCAACGCCGGGAAAAGGAAGAGCATTGAGGCACGGACCTGGGCGTCGGAGCCCAATATTCGCCATCCCCTGGGGGTGGCATCTCCGACCCGGCCCTCGGGCGAGTTGAAGTAAACAATTCCAATCAAGACTCCGGAGAGCCCCGCTGCCAGCGCCAACGATCCGGGTTGAGTGGGCCCCTCACCTGCCCGGTACATGGCACCGAAGAGAAAAATCGCTAGCCCCAGCCCCATCACGGCCCCCGCCACAAGGGACACGACTGCCTTATGCGGCCTTGAGAGAGGACTGGGGCCCGTGGGATGAAGCGCTTGCCTCAATTCTCTCCATCGTTCCACCACGAGAAAAACGACGAGTCCCGGCACAAGCCAGCCGAAGGAGTAGTCCGGTTTGAGAAGCCACCAATGGCTCTGGTCCACCGTGACAAATGCCACAAACACCGCGGCTACGGCCAGCGCGACGCCGAATCGAGTCGGTATGCCTTCGGCGATGCGTGCTCTGGGGCTTGGCATGAACATTTTAGTCAGACCACGCCATTTCCACCGGCAAGCCGATTCGTGGCTTGCGGATTCCGTCTCGACGCCACCTCAGGTGCGGGGTTTTGTTATTCGGATGACCGCGCCAATTCAGCCGTCGGGCCGTTCGCTCGCGGCGGCGTTGGGCGCTGCTAAGACCGGCTCCAAGGGGCCCCCGCTTCCGACGCAAGAGGCTGCGCTGGTTTGGGTTGTGGCATCGACCCTGATCTTCATGCCCTGGGCCCTGGGTTCGATGCATGCCTGGAGCCAGCTTGTGAGTTTGGGGCTCTCCGCAGCGGGGCTCGTGGTGGCACTTCTTCCGCGAAAGGGCGCCGATGCCGATGGTCGTCCCTTTGTCAGGCTCATCCGATTTCCTGTATTCTGGGCCGGGCTCCTCGTCCTCGCCTACATTGCCATGCAGGGCCTCAACCCGTCATGGCGATTCATGACCGACTCGAAGTCATGGTGGCTCGTGCCCTTGCATTACGACCCGCGCTTCCCATCCGGGGTCGACGCGCCGTATGAAAGGTCGAACACGTGGAGGGCCGCCGTGATATATGCCTCTGTTTGGATTCTCGTCTGCTCCGTTTGGTCCGGCTTTCTGCGCAGGCAAAGCTATCGCCTGGCTTTCAGCGCGATCGTGTTTTCGGCGGTAATTCTGGCATTTGTCGGCCAAGTCCAGCAGATCACGGGCTCCGACAAGGTTTTCTGGGGATATAAGGCCCCCGAGAAGGCCCAGTTCATGGCCAGCTTCATTTACAGGAATCATGCCGGCGCCTATTTCAACCTCATGGTGGCCCTCGCCACGGGCTTGGCCGCTTGGCACCTGCGGCGGGTGTGGCGCAAGCTCGAGGGGCCCGGCATGGCGATCGCCTTCGGATTCGCGGCGGCGTTGATCGGCATCGCGGTGGTGTTCTCGACATCCCGGATGTCGATCGTCCTCCTGGTCGCTTTTACGTTCATGATTTCACTCGGACCAGTTTTCCGGACAGCGCTGGAGCCCAGTGGACGCCGGCAGCGCCACACCTGGGCTGCAGTCGCCATTCCTGCCGTGTGCCTACTCGCAATCGGATTCATGTCGTTCCAGGCCGACGGCGTCTGGAAGAGATTTGCGGCGCTGGTGGCCAGTCCGACCGCCACGCTCCGAACACGCACGTTGGCGCGGCAGGCCGCGGGCGACATGTTTCTCGACCGTTGGGTCTTTGGCTGGGGC
>Ga0265319_1002325_pt1 | contig 10489 bp, 13 predicted proteins | sample 4824metaG_FD_192443 | JGI IMG/M metagenome (GOLD analysis project Ga0265319, IMG submission 192443) | Rhizosphere microbial communities from Carex aquatilis grown in University of Washington, Seatle, WA, United States - 4-8-24 metaG | ecosystem: Host-associated > Plants > Roots > Rhizosphere >... | reverse complement strand
CGCGACATTCTCCAGTACGCGCTGGATAATCGGCCGGCCCTCGATTTCCACGAGGTTCTTCGGGTAGGCGTGGCCCGCTTCGCGATACTTGTCGCTCGGCCCGGCCATGAGGAGGAGGACATTCATGACTTGGCGGGTTGCCCCGGGTTTTGAATGGCGGAGACGATGCGGTCATACGTCACATCCGCCGTTTCGTGAATCACCATCAGCGGGCAGCCCGCGGCCCGTGCCGCGGCAATCCCGTTCGGATTGTCCTCGAGCACCAGGCACTCCGCCGGTTTCACGCCCATCAACTTCGCCGCCTTCAAATAAATTTCCGGCGCCGGCTTCGGCTTCACCACATCCTGGTTGCTCACAATCGCATCCAGATACGGCCGCAACTGGCTCTTCTCCATCATCAACTCGATGCTCGCCCGCACCGAATTCGACGCCACCGCCAGTTTGTAGCCATCCGCCTTCAGCCGCGACATCGCATACTCATGCTGGAAGCGTGGCTTGCATTTCGCGTGCACCGTCTCGAGCGTGTAGGACTGCTTCAGCTCGTTCAAAAACCCGTGCAACTCCGGCGGCAAATGCTGCTCGCGCGACAGCATCTCCAGTTTCTTGCGCGTCGGCAGCCCGTCGAACGTCACCAGATGATCATACCGGCTGATGTTGAACCCGAACAAATTCAGCGCGCGGTTCAGCGCCTCATAGTGCCAGTCCTTGGCGTCGATGAGCACCCCGTCCATGTCAAACACGATGGCGCGAATTTTACCCATGAAAATATTCCCGCGCCGCGCGCGGATAATCCGTGCACAGCATGACCTTCGCCTCGCCCGCGAATCCCCCCGCGCGCAGCCGCGCCCAAAAATCCAGATGCGGCCGCTTATGCAATTCCGGCGACACCAGCGCGACCTGCTTGCCCGCGTCCAAATGCTTCCGCACATCCCGCGCCTGCACCCAGTCGCCCGCAAACATGTCCACCCACACCCCCGCCGCCTCCGCATACAACGCCGGCACCCGCTCATACTCGCTCTCCCGCGTGAAAAAGCGCAGCCCCTCGCGCGAGTAACACAACATTTCGGGCAGCGACATATCGAAGCAAAAATAGTTTTTAATCCCGTGGCTCTGCAACAACGATTTTAACAGCCCCCGCAGTCCGTCCGCCTTCACATTCAGCGCCAGCGTCGCGTTGCTGCGCGTTTCGCCATACAGCGCCAGAAAATCCGCCGCCGCCAGCGCCCCCGGCCCCGCCGGATCGTGCGCAATCACCAACTGCTGCGCCGCGTCCCGCACATCCGTCTCCACCCCATAACCCTCCGCCAGCGCCCGCCAGCGCCGCCGGGGAGTTTTTCTCCTCCTCGCTCTGCCAAAATCCGCGATGGGCCAGAAATTGCATCAGGCGGGTTGGGCCGCAACGCCCCTTAATTGTCTCGCAAACTGTTTCCCCAATTCCAGGCCTGGCACCTCCACATGGCAGTAAAGATAAACGGAGGAGAGAATCGTCGCGGCGAGGCCGATCCCGAACAGGCTCCAAAAGTGGCTGAACGACGACAGCCCGGGGGCGAAGTGCAACAGTCCAGCATTCGTCAGGATTAACACCGGCTCATGCACCAGGTAAATTGAATACAAGATTTTACCGAGACCCTGGGCCAGCGGGTTGTTTAGCCCAAGCAACATGGGGCAACGGGCGATAGGTAGATTAGCAAATTTGGGTCAGTAATATGCAGGCCTTTTATCGGCCCACGAGCGCAAAGATCCGCCGCTTAAGACGCCTTAACTGCTGAATAATCCATTTAAAGCAGCCAATTTCCTTCACGGCGTCGAATATTCGGGATGTAGATTGCCAGGGATTAGATAAGGACGGTAAATTTCCGGGTAAATAAATTATCTCTCCTAACTTTTCGTCCAGCCTTTTAGAAAGGTTCTTATACTTATCGCTTCGGCGATAATTGTCTTCAATAGCCGATCTCATACTAGCATAAGTTGCTGGATTTATGTAATTGCAGGCGGCGATTATCTCATCGACATTTTTTGCCACGATCATTCCATCCAAGTTAAAATAGTCACCTATGTTTGGGCATCCCCAGTAGATTGGGATCGTTTTAGTCCTGAAGCAATCCAAGAGCTTTTCGGTGAAATAATACTTGAGCGATGAATTTTCTATCGACACATGAAATTGGCTATCAAACATCACGTCCTTGGTTGAAACCAATATCGGATTGTCGAGAAAAGTCGTGGGGCCGCCATGTCGGCTCTGGTAAGAACATTTCGGATTTTTAATCTCGGCCTGCCGCTCCCAAAGAACATGCCTCATCTTGTGCCCGGACGTTGCCGTCTTTTGTCCGACAACGGTCGATATAGAAAAATGTTTTTCTTTGAACTCGTAGGTGTCTGGAATCCAAGTTCCTCCAAACTCGAACAAGATCGCATTCTTGCAGTGAGCCAAGATCTTTTCGTTGTGGGTGAGAATGTGGTGGAACGAACCCTGGTTATTTATTGCGACATCAACCATGTGGGGAAAAATGGATTCTGGTTCACACACATACAAAACCTTGTGGGTTTTTCCCCGACTTATACGCCAGCGGTTGTCCACGAAAAGCTCAACAGCTATTTCACTTTCGAAATCTGATAAAAGATCCCAATCGCAGTATATCCTGACCTTGTTCATTTCTTTTTCCAATGGAGCTCAGAGTGTTTGGCCCTTAAAAGGCTAGCTGGGCAGGGTATCGGTAAGCACTTTTGTGCTTTTTTCTACGTTGGCCCGCACGGCGGCTTCAACGACCGGGCGGCGGCGGATGGAAACATGCATCGCCTTCACCTGACTGTTGCGCTGCAAAAGGCCAACGACAATCGCCTTACAAATGCCGCCAGTGCCACGGCCACGGCGTTGTTTCCGATCAAAGTGCCTATTACGAGCCTTGCCGCCGATAATTCCAACGGAATTTTACTCTTTGGTAGCGTGAATGGATGTAACAATAAAGGATGCGTATAGAAGCAATAGTATTGAGTCTGATTAATTTACAAGTATCAGGTTCATTGAAAACCCGATCTTTATTTGGTCTCATAATTCTTACACTAGAATATGGGTTCATATTAAAATTGTACTTCGCTCTTACGATCTTTGACCAAACAACATCTTCACCCTGGGCCCAAGACAACTCTTCATTTAGCGGAAACTCGGTCATGACACTTTTCTTAGCTATCCAATAGGCACCAGATATATACATAAACTTAGATAAGTGGGTCATTGTATATGGTATTAAGCAATCCCGACCGATCAGAGCATCCATAAAGTTTTCATTATGTGGCCAAATGCACCAATCCCTATACCTTTCACCATTTATGTTTATGATCTTATCCATGCGAACCTTGTAATCGGAACCGGCCTTGAGTTGACCTTCATACCAGACGTCGTCAAAGGATATGTAGTCATGTAAATATACGATATTTTCGTAATGCGCTGCTTTGGTAATAATGTTCTTCTTTTTGGTAATCCAACCTGATCTCAGAGATTCATCAAACGCTATGACGATGCAATGGTTGCGTTTAATTGCCGTGTCGCCGACAATAATAATCTCATAATTGGGGATGTTCTGCTTCTCAATTGAGAGTATAATCTCTGTGAGCATATTGTCATTACCGCCAGCGGTAATTATGCCAAAGGTAAAATCCATTTTTTGCGACAACGGTGGACTGCCTGAAACGCCCCAATAATTAAAAACCGATTTCCATGCGCGAACAATTTTCATCAGAGATTATAACACTATCGTTTGAATAAGACTCGCAAACCATGGCGAAAGCGAGCGAGCAATTTCTGCCATTTTGATGGGTGATAACCTTGAACACTGATACGGAACCAATGCTTGGGACACCAGCAACGCTCGATGCCATCCTGAAACCATTCACGAGGAGCGACGATCGGGCCGCCGCCAAGCCAGGCGGCCCACCAGGAGAAGCTGGAGTTGGCAATGATGTGACCCTGGCAGCCCGCCATATAATTCAGATCGGCAACTTCGTCGCGACCGATGGAAAAGGCGAAACGAGAATCGTCACCCCATTTTTGGCGGCACCAATCAAGATCATCGGAAAAGACCATAAATTTACTATCAGGAAAAAGGGAAATGGCCCGCTCATAATAATCAGTGGCGCATAAGTCAATATAGAGGTCGGAGTTGGGTTGGATAAGGTAATCGCCCCGGCGAACATGAATGGAAACATAGTCATTCGGCTCAATGCCGGTGCCATACATCTCACGAATTTCCCGCTCATATTTTTTGAACCATTGCTCATTTTGAAAATAATAATCCACATGAAAATGCCGGGAGTAGGCATAGAGCGCGGCAAATTGAAACATCTGATTGCCGAGGCGCCCGGTGATCTTGTTAATGGGAATCATGGAAGGATTTGAAAGCGAGGGCGGAGGATGCTCTGGAAGCCCTTCCCCGAAGCGCCGAGATGGGCTCGACCGAGGCCCTGGATGTTGGCCACCGCGAAACGAAGGTTGCCCTCGTCACCCGAAAGAATGGAGTGGCGATTGTGAATCGCGAAAGCGATGCGGATTTGGTAACGCCCCTCGCCCAAGAAATCCCGGGGAATAATAAACACCTTCTCGATTTCACCCGGGCCATAAGATTTACTATCAGACTCCGCCAAATCGAGCGCGTCATCAAACAGCGTGTAGGCCAAGACTGTGTCGAATTCGGAAACGATCCTAAACCCCAGAATCAAGCCCTTAGTGGCGCGCAACAGGCGGACGCGAACCACGACCTCCAGCTCCGCCGCGGTATGGAAGATGCCGCCCGGATCTTTTGGCTTGATCCAGGTGGCGAGCAAGCGACCATCCTCATTACCGACGTCGCCGGACCATTTGAGGACGATATCCTGCTCGCCTTGCGCCAGGTAGTGGGTTACCGCATCGGAAGTTTTTCCAATAATTTTGCAAGAACCCTGTTCGAGCAATATGGTGCGTGTGCAAAGCGCACTGATGGATTGCATACTATGGCTCACAAACAAAATTGTCCTCCCCGACACCGCAGCGGCATTCATCTTCCCCAGACATTTTTTCTGGAAGGCGGCGTCGCCGACCGCCAGCACCTCGTCCAAGATCAGGATGTCCGAATCGAGGTGCGCCGCCACCGCGAACGCCAGCCGCACATACATCCCGCTCGAATAGCGCTTCACCGGCGTGTCGAGGAACCGTTCGATTTCGGAAAACGCCACAATCTCGTCGAATTTACGAGCAATCTCCTTCCGCGACATCCCCAGAACGGCACCGTTTAAGAAAATATTGTCCCGCCCAGAAAGTTCGCCATGGAATCCCGTGCCGACTTCGAGGAGGCTGGCGAGGCGGCCGTGGATTTCCACCCGCCCGCGCGACGGGGTAATGATCCGCGACAAAATCTTCAGCAGCGTGCTCTTGCCCGCCCCGTTGCGCCCGATGAGGCCCACCACCTCCCCTTGTTCGACCTCGAACGACACGTCCCTCAACGCCCACAGAATGTCCTTGGCGCTCGCCTCGTCCTCGAAATGCGTCAGGCTGCGCAACCGGCGGAAATTGCGCAGCGGCGCGCTCGCGAACTCCCGCAGGGCATGGGCCAGCGTCCCCGCCCGCTCCTCCTTCTTCCCCAAGCGATAGAGCTTCGAGAGATTCTCCACCCGTATGATCGGCTCCGCCATAAATTTAATTTTTATTCCTTGTTGGTCCGCACCGTGCGCTCCGTGTCCTCCGTGGTCAACTTGAAATTCTTTTGTCAATCCCTCGGTTCAAAATGATTAATTAATGTTCCACGTGGAACCGTGTCATTTAAGTCGCCTGCGAGCGGGTTAAATCCAGTTTTTTAAAAGAGATCCAAATCGCCGGCCCGTTTTAAATTTCACCCAGGGCATATTTCGCCAGCTCCCGCTGAAATTGCGCTTCGTCTCCCGCCAGGGCCTGCAATGGGCCCAAATGCTCCAGCAACTCCGCCGGAAACAGCCCGGCCAGTTCCCGGAACTCAAACCGCACGTGGGCGATTTCATGCTTCCGCAACCCCGCCAGCTCCGCCGGATCACGCACTCGGCAGGCATTGTCCCGATACTTCTGCGCCAGCCGTTTCAGCCCGCCCAGAAAGGAAAAATGCCAGCCCCCTGCCGTTATTCGAAACAGGCACTTCTGCATCTCGCCCCAACGGTATTGCCACAGCCGGTTCGCGTCTCCCGCAAACAAATTTTGGAAGTTCGCCATCGTTGTCCCCGCCGTACCCAGCCACACGCTCGGATGCGCCGACTCCGCATACCCCGCCGCCACCGCGTTCAAATACAACAAATGCCACTCCATCTGGAAAATGGCCGCCGGATAACCCAGGCGCATCAAGCCGATCAATTGCTCCACCGACCGCCGGCTCGGAATCTCGTCCGCATCCGAAGACAGCACGATATCCCGGCCCCGCGCTCCCGCCAGCCCCCGGCCCAGCATCCGCCGGTGGTAAATCTCGGTGGTTTTCAACTCTGTGGCGTTGTAGCTCATCTCGTAGTCCTGGGGCTCCGGAGGCGGAATGACGACGTGCCGGATTTTTTCTTCGAATTTTTTGAAGCGTTCCCGATTCTGCGCGAACCAGAGCGGCTTCTCCTCGCCAATGAAGGTCTGCGCCGACTCCCCGATCACAAACACATCCACCACCGGGTCGAGATAATGCAGGCGCGTTTCCAGCAACTCCAACTCCCGGTTGAACAAGATCAAATCGTAAACCCGCCGCGTTGGACGGTCCGCCCTCCCCACCACCCCCGCCACGGGAAGCACCCGCCGGTGCCACTGCTGCTTTAAGGCATATTTCAAGGATGGCTTCATGAGAAAAATTAAAACCAGATAACCCAATGACCTTCAAGCCACATCGGTCATGATGTTCTCCACGCGGTGGAAGCACCACAGGCCGCTAACCAGCCCCGCCAGCGACACTGCCGCACCGAGCAGGAGATGAATATAAGAAACGGGAACTTGTCCATAGAGGCACGCCCGCAGCGCATCGATCACGCCCACTAGCGGATTCAGAAAATAAAGACCGCGCCACGCCGGAGAAATCCACTCCGGAATCCGGGCCGAGGTATAAATCAGGCTCGAGGGGTAAATCACCGGGGACGCATACATCAGGAGTTGAAACATCAGCCCCTGCGCCACCCGCACGTCGCGGTATTGCACCGACAAGCCCGCCAGCCACAACCCCAGCGCCAGCGCGGCCAGCGCTGCCACCCCCAGCGCCGCCGGCACCACCCACAGCGCGGCCAGTTGCAAATGGCAGTGCGCCAGCAGCAACGGCCCATGCTCAACCCATAGGATGACAGCCAGTAGCATCAGAAAGATCAGCAAATCAAAGGCACGGCAGGCGAGAGCCGCCAGCGGCAGAATCAACCGCGGAAAATAGACCTTCGAGATCATGTGCATATTTGCCCCTAGGCAATTGCCCACTTCGTTCGATCCCAACTGGAAAAACGTCCACACCACCACCGCCGTCAGCGACCACACCGGATACGGCACGCCTTCGGAAGGCAACCCCGCAATTTTGTCAAAAACCACGGTCATCACCAACGTCGTGAACAGCGGCTGCACCACCGCCCAGCCGAGGCCCAGAACCGACTGGGCATAGCGCGTCTTCAAATCGCGCAGCACAATGAACCGCGCTAAATCGCGCGCAGACCAGAGCTCGCGCCATTCCGCCAGGCTGGACAGCCCGCGCGGCGTGATGATGGTGACGGGTGGATGCTTCGGGTTCATGGGATTTGTGGCCCGCGCAAGCTGCCGCCCTTGGCCGGTGGCCGGTCGAAACCGGCCAAGCCTGCAATCTGCGGTCGGACCCGCGAGTCGGTCATCGGAGTTGGTGGCCCGTCCCACCAGCGCAATTCACATGCGCCGGCGGCGGGAAAAGGGTGGCACGTGCGCGCAGCACGGGCGCGTCACGGCGAGCAATCCATTGATTAAGACGGAAATTCATGGCGCGGCAACCTGCAACGGATGGAGATGGCGCTGCTCCAGGTCTTCCAAGGGCAATTCGACCCGGTTCTCCTGCCCGAGCAGTTCCAATAAAATCTGCACGCGCTGGCGCGCCGGCACCAAACCGGCGACCTTCCCCGACGCCCCGCGGAAAATTCCGGTAATGACGCGCACGTTTTCGCCGAGTTTCCACGGTTCCGGCGGCAACTCCAGCACCTGCGAGGCCGCGAGCGCGCGCAAGTCCGCGACGATTTGCTCCGGCACCGGCGCGAATTCGCGCCCTTGCTTCACGATATACGACACGCCGCGGGCATAGCGCACCGCGCGGATTCGTTTGGCGGGCGCAAACCGGACGAACAGGTAGCCGGGAAAGAGCGCCTCGGTGACGGCGCGCGGGCCGCGGGCGAGGGTGCGCTGGTAGCGTACGCGGGGGAAAAACGCCTCAATGTCCGGCAGCGCGGCGAGCGCGCCGTAGGCGATGTTTTCCCGTTTGGGTTGCGTCTTGACGCAATACCACTGGATATCCGCCGATAATACGGGAGCGTCCACGGGGTCTTTGACGGTCATGGCGGGGAAAAGGGGTTAGGTGAGGAAGCGGGCCACCAGCGCGAGCAGGCGGCGGGCGTTGGCGTTGACGTTTTCGAGTTTCTCCACGCGCTGGCACAGCCAGGCGCGCTCGGCCACCGGGGCCTGCTCGGCGAGTTTGGAGAGGTCGCCCAGGCGCTCGCCGGCGGTGTCGAGTTCGGCGGCGACCTCGTCGTCGAGGAAGCTGCCGATGAGCTTGCGGAACTGGTCCTCGGCCTCGAAGTGTTCGCGCCGGGCGCCGGGGACATACACGGGGCGGATGGCCTTGAAGGAGCGCAACTGGCGCAGGCCCTGGCTGGCGGAGCCGAGGCTGATGCGCAGGCGGCCCATGATTTCCTCCATCGTCAGCGGGCGGGGCGAGAGGTAGAGGAGGCCGTAGATGGCACCGACGGACTTGGGCAGGCCGAGAATCTGGCCGGCGCGCATGGCGAGGGCCACGACCTCGCGCTCGAGGGGCGAGAGGGGCGCGCGGGCGGCGGGCGGGCGCAGGCCGGGGCGGTCGCCACGGGTGGCCCGCACCCGGCGGGACGCGGCTTTGAGGGACGTCTTGATGCCCCCAATATACCCCACTCTACAAATATTTCAATAAAAAATGAAAAATTAAATTCGGGCGGGCGAGACGGGCGGGGCGGGCGGCACCGGGTCGGCCACAGAGCCGTGCGCCATGCCGATTCGGATTGCCGGGGTGGGTGGGGGTTAAATCGATGGTCGCGGTGGTGGGGTGGCATGCTCCTCACGAAATCGGCGGCCGGCCCAGGCGCCGCCGGGCACCGTTTACCCATTGCCGGATTTTTCCGCAGAGCAAAATGCCGCCCAGCAAAATCCGCACCCGCCAGGTAATTTCGACGTGTTGGGCATTCACAAACAGGGTGTTGTAAGTTCCGCGTCGGGTGTCCTGAATGCAAACAAAGCCAAGCTCGCGCAGGCGCTGGCACACCTGGGGGGTGCGGCATTGATTGCGCAGCGCCGGGACAAAGTCATGAAATTCAACGGTAATTTGCGGAATTTGCCGCAGATCTTCGTCGGAAATCTCCTCGATAAACCCCCATTCCGCGCCCTCGATGTCAATTTTCAGCAAGTCAACGCGGGTGACGGCGGCCTTGGCCAAAAGGCTCCGGTAGGCCAGGATTTCTATCGGAACGCTCAGCGCGTCTCCCGCTTCGTCATGGCCGGCGGCGAACAAGCTGTGACCTTGAATGTGCTCTGCGAGGAAAAGCCGTCCGGTGCCTTCCTGGGCACCTGCCGCAAAGGGCAGTTTGGTGATGAGGGGGGTGGCGGGAATTTTCAAGAAATTGGCCGGGGCCGGCTCCACGGCCACACAGCGACAGCCAAACGAGCTTGAAATTTCCCGCGAAAAATCTCCGACATTGGCTCCGAGATCCAACACGATGGATTGGGGCGTCAACCACGCGGCCAGCACGTAATGATCACTGATCAGTTGAATGCGAGCCTGTGCCAACAGCGCTTCCTGAAGACGCCGCCAAAACGGAGTCGCGCCTTCGGGAGAATTCTTCATGGGACAATGGCGGCGGGACCAAAAACCGGGCGGGTGCCACAAGTTTAGCCGACTCTGCTTAAAGATGCCAATCCAGCGCGAATGTCGACTTTGAACTGAAAGTAAATTGCTTTTTTGGGGTTGCCGGGGTTTGGGGGTGGGAGTTAAGCAGCTTCCACTACAATAGTTGGCGCGTGGCTTCATTTAACTAATTCCCTACACGCATAGCGACGACCCTCCCGGCAATCAAAACCATGCTTTCCAACGAGTGCGCCGCACCGATTCGGATTGCCGGGGAGGCGGGGGTTGGGCTATTTAAGGGGATACGCCGTTAGGGCGATATGGGCTGACTAATCAATGATTCATCACCGCACGAGAGGTCTTTACCGTCTATTGGGCGCTATGGTGGTGGTGGCGCTGCCCCTGCTTTTCCTGGTGTTTGCGATGTGGTGGATGGCGAT
>Ga0265319_1002324_pt1 | contig 10491 bp, 10 predicted proteins | sample 4824metaG_FD_192443 | JGI IMG/M metagenome (GOLD analysis project Ga0265319, IMG submission 192443) | Rhizosphere microbial communities from Carex aquatilis grown in University of Washington, Seatle, WA, United States - 4-8-24 metaG | ecosystem: Host-associated > Plants > Roots > Rhizosphere >... | reverse complement strand
TCCTCGATCGCGCTGGCCCGGGCGGACTCGATCCGATGGGTCTGGGTCGGGGGGACGAGGTGGTAGAGGAGCGAGCTGCGGCCGACGAAACCCTCGACCCCGAACAGCTCCTCCGAGTAGAGCCCACCGTCCGGCGCCCGATGCTGGGTGTGGCGCTTGTGGGGGACGCTCCCTTCGGACACGTAGAACATGCCTGTCTCCTCCTCGCGCCAGCCTAGCGCCCGGTGGTCGCGGCCATCAGCCGATCCCCTGGGCCGAGCTGCGGCGCTCCATCAGGACCACGTCACGCCAGCGCCCGGTCCGGTCGCGGCCGAGCCGCTCCTGGACGCCGACCCGCCGGAAGCCGGCGGCGCGGTGGGCGGCCAGGCTGGCCGCGTTCTCGACCAGGATCCCGGCCAGCAGGGTCCAGACCCCGGCCGCTTCGGCCGCTTCGATCAGGGCTGCGATCAGCCCGCCGCCGATCCCCAGCCCCTGCACGTCCGTGGCGACGTAGACGCTCAGCCAGGCAACCCCGGCATAGACCTGGCGGCTCGAATACGGGCTGAGCGCCACCCAGCCCACGACGCGCTCCCCGTCGACCGCGACGAGGCGGCAATCGGGACGGTGGGCGCCGCTCCAGGTGGACCAGTCCGGGGCCGGCACGCGCTCGATCGTGGCGTTGCCGCCCAGGATGCCCGCCTCGTGAATCGCCTGGACCGCGGGCCAGTGGCTCGGACGCATCGGCTCGATCGACACGTTCGCGGGCAGCGGGCGGCTCATGACGGCCGGGCCGCAATCGGCGTCGCGAGGGCGCCCAGGCGCTCGATTCGGAGCACGACCTCGTCGCCGGGCAGGAGATAGCGGCCCAGGGTCGCCTCCCGGATCTCAAGCAGGCAGCCGCCACCGACCGTCCCGCTGCCGACCAGGTCGCCCGGCCGCAGGGCAGCGTCGGCCGATGCCCGGGCCAGCATCTCGCCGAACGAGAAGTGGGCATCTGACCAGCTGCCGCGCGACAGCTCGACGCCGTTGACCTCGGCGCTCAGGCTGAGCCTCGGGCCCGTCGAGCCCGGTCCGCGCGCATCGGCGAGCTCGTCCGGCGTGACCAGCCAGGGCCCGATCGAGGAGGCGAAGTCCTTGCCCTTGGCTGGTCCGAGGCGAACGGTGGTCTCGTCGCGCTGGAGGTCCCGCGCGCTCCAGTCGTTGAGGATCAGGTAGCCACCGATTGCCCCTTCGGCCTGCCCGGCGTCGAGGTCGCGGGCAGGCGTGTCGACCAGGGCGCAGACCTCGAGCTCGTAGTCGAGCTCGTTCGACCCGCGCGGCGCCCACACGGGATCGCCCGGACCGCGCAGCTCGGAGGTGTTGCTGAAGTAGAAGATCGGCAGGCGATACCACGCCTCGGGCACGGGGTTGCCGCGGCGGGCCCACATCGTCGCGACATGGCCTTCGAAGGCGTAGAAGTCGCGCAGGCTGGGCGGCCGCAGGATCGGCGGCCCGAAGCGCAGGTCGGAAGTTTCGAGCAGCGCCTCGTCGTCCGAACCGTCGTCCGCGCCGCTCAGCGCGAAGCCCTCGACCAGCTCGGCCAGGGCGGCGACCCGCAGGCCCGCGGCGAGGTGGGCGTCGAGGGTCGTCAGCGGCGTCCGGAAGAGGGCCGAGTTGTGGCCCCGCTCGGGATCCTCGGCGAGCAGCCGGCGGCGGGCTCGCTCGAGGTCCAGCCAGCGGTCCGGGTCGTGCCTCGAGCCCTTGGTCGATGGCAGCGCAGCGGCCAGGCGCCACGGGGTCCCAGCCGGCGCATGCAGCTGCTGGACGTGGGCGAGGATCATCCCCGAGAGTCTAGGTCTAGAGGTTGCCCCGGTTGGCCTGCTCGCGCTCGATCGCCTCGAACAGGGCCTTGAAGTTGCCGACCCCGAAGCCGCGCGAGCCGTGGCGCTCGATGATCTCGAAGAAGAACGTCGGCCGATCCTGGACGGGACGGGTGAAGATCTGGAGCAGGAAGCCCTCCTCGTCGCGGTCGGCCTCGATGCCCAGCTCCTCGAGCGTCGCAATCGGCACCCCGACGTCGCCGACTCGCTGCGCCAGCCCGGCGTAATACTCATGGGGCAAGCCCAGGAACTCGACCCCGTTGTCGCGCAGCTGCCGGACGGTGGTGACGATGTCGTCGGTACGCAGGGCGATGTGCTGGCAGCCGGGGGTCAGGTACCAGTCGAGGAACTCCTGGATCTGGCTCTTCTTCTTGCCGGTGGCCGGCTCGTTGATCGGGAACTTGATCCGGCCGTTGCCGTTGGTCATGACCTTGGACATCAGCGCCGAGTACTCGGTATGGATGACCTTGTCGTCGTAGTGGATCAGCTGGGCAAAGCCCAGGACATCGCGGTAGAAGTCGACAAAGGTGTCCATCTCGCCGAGTCCGACATTGCCGACGCAGTGGTCGACCTCGAGCAGGCTCAGCCCGCCGGCGGCCTGGGCGGGCCGTTTGATCGGCCGATAGCCGGGCGCGAAGACGCCGTGATAGCCGTTGCGGTCGATGAACGAGTGGACGGTCTGGCCATAGGTCCGGATCGTGGCCCGGCGCAGGAGGCCGTCGTCGCCGCCATCGAGCTCGGTCGGAGGCAGGACGCCGACGGCGCCGCGAGCCGTCGTCTCGCGCCAGGCGCTCTCGACGTCGTCAACCGCGAAGGCGATGTCATGGACGCCGTCACCATGCAGGCGAACGTGCTCGGCGATCTCGCCGTCGGGGGTCAGCGGCGCGGTGAATACGAAGCGGATCCCGTTCTGGACCATGACGTAGCTCGCCCGGTCGCGGACCTTCGTCTCGAGGCCGCTGAACGCCACCGGCCCGAAGCCCCATAGCGAGCGGTAGTAGGCCGAGGCCTGGCGAGCGTTGCCGACCCAGAACTCGACGTGGTCGATTCCCTTGAGGGGCAGGAAGTCGGCGGCCTGGGCATAGGCGTCCTTGTTGACCCGGGCTCCGGCCTGGTTGGCGAGCGCGCGCGCCGCGTGGCGCTCCGCGGTCTCGGTCATGGCGGTACCGCTGCCTCCGTGTGGCAAGCCGTGGCGCGGGCTGGCACGCCAACCCGTGGTCCTGTGGCCTCCGACGATACACCGACCCCGGTACCATGGCCGCGATGACCGACAACCTCGACGCGCCCGCCCAGATCGGCCGGATGGCCGTCGCCGCGGCCACGTTTGCCACCTTGCGGGATGCGATCCGGGCCGGCGAGCCATGGCCGGCCGGTCCGGTTTCGGGCGACGGCCCGGAGGCCGAGTGGGGGCCGCCCGAGGTGCTCGCCCATACGTCGGAGATGCTCCAGTACTGGCTGGGCGAGATCGAGCGAGTGATCGCGGGGTCGCCCGAGCCGGTCCCCTTCGGCCGCGTGGCCACCGATCCGCTCCGGACGCTGACGATCGAGCGCGATCGGGCTCTGCCGACAGGCGAGCTGATCAGCCGGATCCAGTCGAGCGTCGGCCGCTACGCCGCCCGCCTGCCGCAGCTCTCGGCGGCCGACTGGCAGAAGCGCGGGCTCCATCCGCGACTCGGTGAGATGACCGTTGAGGCGATGCTCGAGCGCTTTGTCGTCAGCCACCTGGCTGAGCACGCGGTCCAGCTCCGGGAGGGCCTCGGGGGCTGATCCGCCGCCCCCGGCGACCCGGTGCGGCCCGGCAACTCCGACCTCCGGCCGCGACCGATTGGTACTCCCGGCGGATGTTCGGCGCGCTGCTTGCGGGGCAGGATCGCAGGTAGAGACGACGTTCGTCTCTGGAGAACTGACCGTCCAGGGCAAACCCGTCGCGAGGCGGGGACGCAAAGCCAGGGACCTCCACTTTCGAGGGGAGGCCGCCCAGCCGCCGGCGGGGATCCACAGCTGTCCTCGAACAGATTGGATCTCAACATGAAGAAGCTCGTCACGTCGCAGGCCTTCCGGGTCCTGCTTGCCCTTGGAGCACTGGGCAGCTCGGCCGTCGTCCTCGAGGCCGGCCGGCGCTGGTTCTAGGCCCGGCCCGGATTCGCACGGACCGTCGGTTCGACCGGCGGTCCGTTTCGATTCCCGGGCGCTCGCCGGCGCACCGCCTATGACGGCTTGCGGCGCTCTTCGCTGGCCACGCTGCGCAGGATGAACATCACGTTGGCCGGGCGCTCGGCCAGCCGGCGCATGAAATAGGGATACCACTCGCGCCCGAACGGGACGTAGATCCGGACCCGGTAGCCGGCCTTGACCAGCTGCTCCTGGAGGTCACGCCGGACGCCGTACAGCATCTGGAACTCGAACCGTTCGCGGTCGAGATGCTCGCGCTCGACCAGGTCGGTCGCGGCCTGGATCATCCGCGGATCGTGGGTGGCGAGGGCCGGCGAGGTCCCTTCCCGGAGCAGCCGCTCGAGGAGCTCCACGTACGATGCGTCGACCTCGGACTTGGTCGGGTAGGCCACCGCGGCCGGCTCACGGTAGGCGCCCTTGCACAGGCGGACCGGTGCCCGTTCGGTGATCAGCGCCCTGATGTCGTCAGCGCTCCGGCGCAATGCCGCCTGGATCACCACGCCACTGGCCGGGTTGAGTGGTCGGAGCGCCCGCCACAGCCCGAGGGTCGCATCGGTCCGGGCATGGTCCTCCATGTCGATCCGGACGAACGCCCCGGTTCGCGCCGCCGCCTCGAAGATCCGGGCGACGTTTGCCCGGCAGAATTCGGGCGACAGGTCGAGGCCCATCTGGCTCAGCTTCAGGCTGACGTTGCCGTCGAGGCCGCGCGCCGCCAGCGCGTCGAGAACCTCGAGGTAGCGGTCGGCCGCGGCGGTGGCGGCGGCCTCGGACGAGACCGATTCGCCGAGGACGTCAACGGTCGTCCGACGGCCGGCCGCATGCAGCCGATCCAGCGCATCGAGTGCCTCGCTGAGGGTCTGGCCGGCCACGAACCGGGCGACCATGGAGCGGGTGAAGGGCAACCGCGTCGCCAGCCGGCCGAGGGCCGGCCGGTGCGACAGCGACAGGAGGGTCGCACGCATCGCCCGCTCGGGCAGCTCGCGGACGGCGCTCATGTCAGCGTCCGGGCGCCTCGTTGCGCACGTGGAGCTTCAGGAACGCGAGGATTCGCTCCCACGAGTCGCGCCGGTTGGCCCGCTGCTCCCAGCCATGGCCCTCGTCGTCGTACCAGTACACCTCGTGGTGCTTGTCCTCGATGACCAGCGCCTCGAGGATCTTCTCGCTCATCAGGGGCACGACCCGCCGGTCCTTGCGCCCGTGGAGGACGAGCAGGGGTGCTTCGATCCGCTCGGCCTGGTAGACGGGCGAGCCGCGCCGGTAGAGCGGCGCGGCGGCCGGATCGTCGGGGCTGCCCATCTGGCGATGGAGGTCGATCCGGCCTGGGCGATCGCCGTGGCGGTAGCTCTCGGCGATCTCCGAGTCACCGTACAGGTCGACCCCGGCTCGCCACAGCGAGGGCTCCTCGACCAGGCAGCACAGGGTCAGGTAGCCGCCGTACGAGCCGCCGTAGACGACCAACCGGCCGTCGCACCAGGGCTGCTCCGCCAGCCAGTGGGCGCCGTCGAGGCAGTCGAAGGCGTCGGCGTGGCCCCATTCGCCCCGGTTCGCCTCCCGGAACGCGCGGCCGTAGCCGGTCGAGCCCCGGAAGTCCACGTCGAGCAGGGCGAAACCCTCCCGGACGAGGAGCTGCTTGAATGGGTGCCACGACCGGAAGTTGTTGGCGGTCGGGCCGCCGTGGGCGAAGACGATGGCCGGGACGCGATCCGCGTTGCGCTGCCCGGTGGTTGATGCCGGCCGCCACAGGTTGGCCTCGATCGGCAAGCCGTCGCGAGCGATGAAGCGGACCCGCTCCGGGGCGACCCAGGGGTGATGGCGGAGGACCGCGGGCAGCGACTCGGTCAGCGCCCGCGGCCGGCTGCCCTCCTCGGCGAGGCCCGGCACGGGCAGGAACCAGAGGTCCTGGGGATGGCGCTCGTCCTCGCCGATGGCCAGGACCGAGGTGCTGTCGCTCGACCAGCCGATCGGTCGCCAGACGCCGGGCCAGGGTTGGATCGCCCGGCCCGCGGCAGTGGCCTCGGACCCGGCGAGGGAGGCCACGACCAGGTCCATCGTCCCGTCATGGATCTCGACGTGGGCCAGGTGACGGCCGTCCGGCGAGGGCAGCGGCGCGACGCCATAGCCGCCCGATGGGTCGCCGTGCTCCCGGGCGCCGCTCGAGACGACCGTCCGCCGGGCGAGGTCGGGGCTGAGCCGGCAGACTTGGAACCAGCCGTCGGCGTCGGACAGCAGGAGCAGGCCGCCATCGGCCAGCCAGCACGCGCCGCACTCCCACGCCCCGTGGCTGTCGATCTCGGTTTGGGTCCCGCTGGCGACGTCGAGGATCGAGACCGTGGATCGCCAGTCGGTTGATTCACGATCGGTGGTCAGGGCAATCCGCTTGCCGTCGGGTGCCCAGCTCAGGTCGTTGACATCAACCCCGGTCGGGGTCAGGGCGACCGCCTCGGCCGGCCGGGGATGGCTGGCGGGCCGGCCCCGATGCGGGATCGGGGCATCGATGAGCCAGACCTGGCTCCAGCCCCGGCGACGGGAGAGGAAGGCAATCCGGCGGCCGTCGGGGCTCCAGCGCGGCAGGCTGTTGCCGGCCGGGTGGGCACTGACCTCGACCTGGTGCGAGCCGTCAGCGTCGATGATCCACAGGGCACGATCGCGAATGAATGCCAGCCGCCGGCCGTCGGCCGACCATTGCGGATCGCTGACCGGCTTTTCCGAGGCGGTCAGCTGGATCGTCGGGCCCCCGCGCAGCGGGGCCAGGAACAGCTGGCGCGCACCGCCCGCCTCCTGGCTGAACGCCACGTACCGCCCGCGCGGGTCGAGGCGGTACTCGCGGGGCGGATCGAAGGCAGCGATCCGTTCGATCGTGAGCGGATCGCCGGCCGGCGCCGGAGCCGCGTCGCGGCCGGTCATGCCGGCGGCCAGCCGGTCCGGGCGCACCACGGGGCGATCATGGCCAGGTGCGAGCGGACGTGGCCCGCGAGATCCCAGTACGTCCAGTCCCAGCCGTCGGTGGAGCGAAAATCGGCCTGGGCCAGCTCGTGGGCCGCGGCCCGGATCCGCTGGCGGCTGACGTCGAGCCGGTGCCGGACCTCGGCCCAGGGCAAGCCCCGCAGCGCTTCGAGGTCGTGGGCGTTCCAGGCGTCGAGGCCCTCGGCCGGGCCGCTCCGCCAGCCACCGCCGCGGAGGTGCTCCTCGATCGCGCCGGCGCCCTCCTCGAACCAGCTCCCGACATGGGCGACGTGATCCTTCAGCGACCAGTCGGGGGTCACCGCGAAGACCTCCCGGAGCTCGGCCGGGACCGCGTCGACGAGCTGGCTGAATGCCGCGAAGACATCCGCCTCCTCGGCCCAGAAGGCATCCTGGTCGGCTTCCGGATCGCCCGAGCCGAGGACCGGATCGGGGCCGAACGGATCGCCTTCGACCTGGCGCTCGCGGAGGCGCTCGGTCCACGCTTCGACCAGGCCGAGGTGGTCGAGCTGGTGCCCATGGAGGGTCATGTAGACCCAGCCCCAGGCGTCGTCGCCGCGCAGGATGTCGGGCTTGAGCTGGCGCGCGAGCGCGCTGAGCTGGTCGGTCGCCGCGATCAGCCGGCTGCGAATCTCGGCCGGACGGACCGCCCGCCACTGGTCGCGCAGGGTCTCGTTGAAGTGGTCGAAGTCGCCGCCGTCGAACTCGGAATCAGCCGGCCAGCGACCGGCCTCGAGGCCCGTGCGGGCGATCTCGACGCCGAGCTCGGCCCAGCCGGCCAGGTGGGCGACGTGATCGCGGTACGACCAGTCGGGCCCGCCGGCATCCGAGCGTGAGGCTCCGGTCAGCTGCCAGGCGGCGTCATCGAGGCCCGCCCAGCTGGCCGTGAAGCGGTCGAAGATGGCCTGGCCATCGGCGAAGAAGTCCCGGTCGGCGGCCCGGAAGTCGAGCGCCCGGAGGTCGCCGAGCGGCGCCCGGCGCAGGTCGAGGGTCAATGCCGCGGCCGGCCCGGGCGCTGGCCTGTCGAATCCCCCTGGCGCCTCTCCCGGTCGACGCCGGTTCGGTCGACCGACGCTTCGAGCTGCTCGCCGAGCTCGACCGTGCGCCGGTAGGCGGCCCACACGGCTTCCGAGAAGACCGTCCGGAGGCGGCCCGATTCGAGCTCGTGGAGGGCCGCCGCGCTCGTCCCGCCGGGCGACGTGACCATGTTCCGGAGGACTGCCGGGTGGTCGCCGCTCTGCTTGGCGAAATGGGTGCTGCCCTCGAGCGTCTCGACCACCAGGTCGTGGGCGACGTGGCGCGGGAAGCCGAGGTGGACGGCCGCGTCGATCAGGGCCTCCATGACCAGGAAGACATAGGTCGGACCGGTTCCGCTGACCGCGGTGGCCATCGCCACGAACTTCTCGTCGTCGACCTCGAGCTCGCTGCCCAGGGCCTGCAGCAGCGCCCGGGCCTGGGCCCGCTGCTCTTCGGTGGTATCGGGCGTCGCGAACCAGACGGTCATCCCGCGGCCCAGCCGGGCGGGCGTGTTGGGCATGCTCCGGACGATCCGCTGGTGGCCGAGGAAGCCCTCCAGGGCGACCGTCGTGGCCCCAGCGATGACCGACAGGACGAGCTGGTTGGGGCGGAGGTGGGGGCGCAGCTCGGCGCCCACCCGGCCGAGCATCTGGGGCTTGATCGCGAGCACGATCACGTCGGCCTCGTCGATCGCCTGGACGTTGCCGGGCACCGTGCGGATCCCGTACTCGCGCTCGAGCTCCTCGCGGCGCTCCTGGCGGGGATGGCTGGCGGTGACCTGGTCGGGCTCGACGAGCTGCCCTCGAAGCAAGCCGGCGATCATCGCCTCGGCCATGACACCTGAGCCGACCGTCGCGATCCGGCGGTTCGAAAGTGGGGACATGGGCCGAGTATAGAGAACCTAGACCCCGGCGCTGCCGAGCAGGAAGAAGCGCGAGGTGGTCGTCACCCGGGCCGTCCCGAAGCCCGCCCGGAGGAGCGCGGACTCGAGCTCGGCCGGCTGCCAGAAGACCTTCACGACCCGGAACTCACGGCCGTCGACCAGCCTCCGCTCACTGATCTCGGCCTCGGCCGAGACCGCCTGGTCCACGGCCCCGGAGTGCGGGTCGGGGCGCGAGTCGATGAACGCGAACGTGCCGCCGGGCTTGAGCCAGCGCCGGGCGATGGCCAGGAACTCGGCCAGCCGAGCTCGCGGGACGTGGCTGAGCCAGAAGCCGCAGAACAGGGCATCGACGGGTCGGTCAGGCTCGGCCCAGGCGTCACGGACGTGGATGTGAGCCCGCAAGCCATGGGCCATCAGCCGCTCCCGGGCACGGTCGAGGGGCGCCTCGACGGCGTCATAGATCGACAGGACGCCCTTGCCGGCGAGCAGCGTCGACCACCAGCCCGTCCCGGCGGCCAGCTCGACGATCTCGCCGTGGAGCGGCAGCGCATCGAGCCAGACCGTGGCCGCGTCGAGGTCGGTATTCCAGGCCAGGTCGTGGACCGGACCGCGCGAATAGCGGCCGCGGCGCAGGTACCAGTCGTCGTACTCTCCAGCCCGGGCGGCGTAGTAGGCCTGCATCTCGGCGCCGAGGTCATCGTTCACGGGCAGGGCGGCGGCGTGGACGCGGGCCTCCGCCTCGGGACCCGACTCGGAGCCCGCCTCGGGACCGCTCGCGGCGAGGGCCGCCGATCGCTCGGCGAGGGCCGCCTTCAGCCGGAAGCGCAGGAAGCCGTTCTCGCCGGCGCGGCCGATGCACGCCGGGCAGAGCTGGGCGTAGCCCTCGAGGTCGTCGGTCGCCCGGACCGCGTGGGGCGTGCCGCACCACAGGCAGTCGAACGTCGCCCGAAAGACCACCGCCTAGTCGACCCGCAACCAGCTGCCGAACGGGGCACTGCCGGCGAAGCCCTCGGGATCGAACAGCTCGGCCAGCAGCTCGACGCCGTCGATCACCCGCGGGCCGGGCCGGCTGAAATAGGCCGAACCGTCGACCACGAAGACGCCCCGGCCGCGAACGGCGCTCAGCTCGTCCCAGCCCACCGGTCGAGGGCTGCGCCGCCAGGCGGCGAGGCCGTCCTCGACGTGGAAGCCGCAGGGCATCAAGACGAGCAGCTCGGGGTCGACGTCGGCGACCGCGGCCCAGCTCGTCTCGACCGAGCGGTCGCCCTCCGCGCCGAGGAGGTCCCAGGCGCCCGCCCGGCGGATCTGCTCGGGCACCCAGTGTCCGGTCGCGAACAGCGGATCGAGCCACTCGAGGCCCACCACCCGGCTGGCGGTCCAGCCGGCCGCGCGGCGCTCGGCGACCCGGGTCTCGACGATGCCCAGGCGCTCGCGCAGGTCGCCCACCACCTCGACCGCCTCGTCCTCGGCGTCGGTCATCGCTCCGACCGTGGCGATCGTGTTGAAGATCCCCTCAATGCTCGTTGGTTCGAGCGAGACGACCGTGATCTCGGCGTCGATCCGGCGGACCACCTCGTTCACCTCGCGGTAGCCGACGGCGCACACCTGGCACAGGTCCTG
>Ga0265319_1002321_pt1 | contig 10499 bp, 9 predicted proteins | sample 4824metaG_FD_192443 | JGI IMG/M metagenome (GOLD analysis project Ga0265319, IMG submission 192443) | Rhizosphere microbial communities from Carex aquatilis grown in University of Washington, Seatle, WA, United States - 4-8-24 metaG | ecosystem: Host-associated > Plants > Roots > Rhizosphere >... | reverse complement strand
GGTGGCAACCGCGGCCCATCATGCCCGGGCCCACTACCGGCCGCCAACTGAACTGGAGCCAGAAACAAAGCCTATAGTGGAAATGGCCGCTGGCAGTGAGCGCTTACCGGAGGATATTAAGCAGCGGATGCTTCAAGAATCAGAGGTTAAGTTCCAAAATATTTTGAACCAATCCGCAGCGGCCCTGCAACAAGATCTCAGAGTTACCGCCCAGAAAATCGATAGCATGGTCAACCGCCTAGCCACCCAGATTGTCACCGGCGAGCTGGAGCGTTACCGCACGGATTTAGCTCAGCTGCATAAGCAGGCCGAAGTCGACATGTCGGGTATTAAAAAAGAAGTGGCCGGTTACCAAGAACAGGCTAAAGCCAAAATAGCCCAAGAACTACAGGCGGAAAAGCTGCAGCTTATTAAGCAAATCGACACTAAGCTGGGTGACGCCGTGGCGTCTTTTCTAACCGAGACGCTGGGGCACGACATTGATTTGGGCAGCCAGAGTGCTTACCTGGTAGAGTTGCTCGAGCAGCACAAAGCTGATTTTAAAGCGGAGGTGGCGGATGACACCCAACCTGCGAAATAGCATACTTTCGCCCCAGGATCTTAAGGTCCTTATTCTGGAAGTCAGAAAATACTCCCAGTGGTTTGGCCAAAACGCCGTCAAGGCTAAAGTTACCGGCAGCGGTTATGTTGGCCAACCACAAGTGTCACCGGCCGCCGCCGAGGCCATAAACGAACTGGCCGCCAAAGCACCATTGAGCACCAAGAGCCTGGATGAATTAATCGCTTCGCTAGAGAAGTTAGAAGCTAGTTTACCAACAATTATCATTACTCTGGCCGCGCCGGCGCCGGCTGGCCTCAAAAAAACCTTGGTAGCGTGGTGCCGCCAAAACATCAATCCAGGTGTCTTGGTAGAATTCCGGTTTAATTCAACAATTTTGGGCGGTATGGTTGTAGGCTACGGCAGCCACGTTTTTGATTGGTCGTTTCGCCGCCAGATTTTAGCCGCCCGCGCCAAATTCCCGGAGGCACTGCGCAATGTTTGATAACCAGACTTTTCAGAAGCTGGTGGAGCAAAACCAGCTAACCGGCGAAGTAGTTGCCGCTAACAGCTTTATCGTGGAAGTCAAAGGCCTGGAAGGCGTGCGCCTTGGGAGCCAGGTACTATTTGAAGACGGCCAGCGCGGTCTGGTCCGCGAAGCCTATGGCAACCAGGTCATACTCTTTAATATTGACTCGGAAAAAATTGAGATTGGCACTTTGGCGGTCGTGGAAAAAGACTTATTGAGCGTGCCAGTGGGCAACGAGCTGATAGGTCGGGTAGTTTCACCAATGGGCCAGCCGTTGGATGGCAAGGGAACAATCAGCGCCAAAGCCAGTTCTGGAATCTTTAATGCCGCGCCTGGAATCATGGCCCGCAGCGTTCTAAACGAACAACTGGCCAGCGGCGTAGCAGCGGTGGATATGTTCTTTCCGGTCGTCCTAGGCCAACGCATCGCGGTTTTAGGTGACACCAAATCAGGCAAAAGTACGTTTTTAAGCCAGCTGAGTGCCAACCAGGCCGGTACCGACCGGGTGGTAGTGTATGTGTTGATTGGTAAGCGTAAAGTTGACATCGAAAGCCTACTGGCCAGCCTTAGGGCCTCCGGTGCCATGGAGCATACGATTGTAGTGCTAGCCGATATCTTTGACTCGCTGACCCAGTCCTACATTGCCCCCTATGCAGCTTGTGCCATGGCCGAGCACCTTTGGAAAAATGGCCTAGATGTGACCGTTATCTATGACGACTTAAGCAGCCACGCCGAAGCCTATCGTCAGCTGAGCTTGTTGCAAGAGGTTGACCCCGGACGCGATTCTTATCCGGGTGACATGTTTTACGCCCACTCATCATTACTAGAGCGCGCCGGTAAGCTATTAAAAAACGGCAAAACCCTAACAGCTCTACCAGTAGTCGTCACGCCTAACAACGACATTACGGCTTATCTTTCCACCAACATTATGTCGATTACCGATGGCCAAATTGTTTTTGATTTGGCGGTCTTCCGCCAGGGAATTCGGCCGGCTGTTAATGCCGGGTTGTCAGTTTCACGCGTCGGTGGCCAGGCCCAAACTGTCCGCCAGAAGCACCTTTCGGGCAATCTGTTTCAAGTGCTTGCCAAATACCACCAGGCCGAAGAATTCTCGCACTTTGGCTCCAGCCTTTCGATGCAGGCTGGCACCGATTTTCTACTCGGTAAACAGATTTACGAGGCGCTTAACCAACCGCCAGAAGACCTCCACTCATTAAACGAACAGCAGCTGCTGTTGGAAACAATCCTACTGGGCAAGGGTAAATTGGATATTGATGTTAAAACCCTAAAACAAGCAGTTAACGAAGTTGGCCCGAAGATAAAGGACGATAAGGACCTTGACCGGTTGGGAGCTGAACTGCTTAAGAAGCACTCCAAGGCACTGAAACCGGCAGACAAAGGTGGTGCTACCGCGCCGCCAACACCGACAAAGCCAGCCGCCGAGCCAGCCGCAAAGACCGAGGAAAAGACCCATGCGTAAAGCCAGTGATGTCCTGGAGGACACTAAACAAATTGATACGGTCGAAAATCTGACCGGCGCTTTTGAAAGTATTGCCAGCACCCGGGTAGCCAAAGTTAAAAGCCGGGTTGAGCTATCTAAAGAGTTCTTTGAGCTGCTGTGGCAAAAATACAGTTCTATTAGGATAGACCCAGACTCTAGGATCACTCACCATTCAAGGCGGAAGCAAGGAGCCAAAAAAGCCTTTGTGATCATTTCTGCCGAATCTGGCTTGAGCGGGGATATCGACCAACGCCTTATTGAGACCATGATGAAAGATTTCGACCAAACTACTACCGAAATCATTGTCCTGGGTAGCCACGGCGCCACCCAGCTTAGACAGCGCGGCATACCCTACATCCGTTTCTTCCAAGTGCCCGAAAGCGACGACTACCTGGATGTAGCCCCGGTGATTGAGGTTATCGAACCGTATTCAAAAGTAACGGTATATTACGAAGAATATCTTTCGCTGGGCGTCCAAGGAGTCAAATCAATTGATTTAATTTCTAGTATCCAGGCCTTGAGCGCTGGGGCCGATACCGGCGAGGAGTATATTACAGCCGCGGACACTATTTTTGAACCATCACTGGATGAAATTGCCGGCATAATGGAGGATGCCATGGTTAGGCTGGCGTTTTCGCAGGCAATTTTGGAGTCTGGCCTGGCCCAAGACGCCAGTCGCTTTAATGCCATGGCCGGCGCCAAGGAACGTGCTTGGGAGCTACTTAATTACTACAAACTGGAGTATCACCGCTCCAAGCGTTCCGAAAGCGACCGCCGCTCACGCGAAGTTATAGTCGGTCTGAAAAAAAAGCGCCGCTCTAGGAGAAGCCGATGAGCGATTCGCCACCTGTAGTCGCCCGGAAAAAAGTCGGCATCATCCGCTCGTTACGCGGTCTGATGGCTGAAGTCGAAATACTAGGCGATCGCCCCAGCGAAAAAGAATTGCTAATCGTTGATGATCATCCAGACGTTTTCTTGGAAGTCAGTTTTTTTAGGGCCGGCCGGGCAGTATGCATCAACTTAGCCAACAGCCCGGTACTGCGCTGCGGCCAGACCATAAGTCGCAGTAATACTAAGGTTACTGTGCCGGTTGGCCCCAGCATTATGGGCCGGGTATTTAATGCCCTGGGCGAACCGCTGGACGATGGTCCGGCAATCAACGAAAACCGGCGGGTAATAAGTGAAGCTACCGGCACAAAAACTTATCGCGACCACCAAAAACTGGAACTGCTAGAAACCGGATTAAAGGTCATTGATTTTCTAACGCCTTTTGTAAAAGGGCGCAAAATTGGCATTGTTGGCGGCGCCGGTGTCGGCAAAACCGTTTTAACTATGGAAATGATTCATAATGTTACGCGCGACAAAAAAAGCCTGTCGATTTATTGCGGTGTTGGTGAACGTATCCGCGAAGGTAATGAGCTTTATCAAACGCTAAAAGACACCGATGTCCTTAAAAATACCGTTATGTTTTTTGGCCAGATGGATGCCACACCGGCTATTCGTTCTATGGTCGGCCCGGCTGCCGCCACCGCCGCCGAATATTTCCGCGACGAAGAAGGCCGCGACATCCTATTCTTTGTTGATAATATTTACCGCCACATTCAAGCCATCACCGAACTGTCTACCAACCTTGGCCTAATCCCCTCGGAAGGCGGCTACTCGCCAACTGTATTCTCTGAGCTGCGCCGGCTGCAGGACCGCCTAAGCTCCACGGCAAAAGGTTCAATAACTTCGGTGCAAGCTGTTTATATTCCGGCAGACGACCTTTCCGACCCGGCAGTACAGGCTATTCAACAGCAGCTTGATTCGGTGCTAGTGCTTTCGCGCAGCGTTGCCGAAAGCGGTATCCGGCCAGCGGTGGATTTGCTAAAAACTACCTCGTCGCTGTTGATGCCCCAAGTCGTTGGCGACCGCCACTACGAACTCGTTGGCCGTGTTCAGGCCATTATGCAAAAATACGAGTCGTTAAAAAACATTATCGCCATTGTTGGAGAGAGCGAGCTATCGCCGACCGACCTGGTTGACTACCAAAGAGCCAAAAAACTTATTGAATTTTTCTCGCAGGATTTCGCCGTTGCCGAGCACCTTACCGGTAAGCCGGGCCAGTACTTTACTCGCGAGCAAACACTAGATGGCATCGACGCAATATTAAATGGCGAGACCGAAGAGCAGGCGGCGGCAGCTAAAGCTACCGCGGCAAAACCGGGAGGCGCAAAACCGGGAGGCGCAAAACCGGCTGCCGCCCAACCAGCAGCTCCGGCGGCAGCTAAAGAAACAACTCCAGCAAAGCCATGAAACAAATAGTTGCCAGCGCCAAGCTTAATGTGATTGCCCGGGCGCCGTTCCGGGTGTATTACGAAGGCCCAGCGCGGGTAGTGTCGGCCACTAATCAAGTAGGCAAGTTTGATATTCTACCGGGTCATGCTGATTTTTTCTCGGTAATGAGCGCCGGGGAAGTCGAGATTGAAACCGAGGCCAAAACCCTGGTTTTTGACATCAGCGGCGGTATTGTCACCGTACGCGACGACGAAGTCATGCTCTTCGTAAACATGTAATTTATTGTTCGACAATATAATCGATAGCGTAGCCGCCTGGTGGCAGGCCGCCGCCCACACCCACGCTAAAGCCACCAACACTACTGTTTAAAACGTAAAAGCTACCAGCTACGCCATTCGGGCTGATAACTATGCGCGGCACGCTGCCAAACTGGGTGTGAAAAGCCACGTTAGCCAAAGTGCCGCTAGTGGCACCAACGCCGATATTAATAGCGATTCTGCCGGCTGCGTCGTTACCGCTAATCGATACCGTTCCATTTGAGCCCAAGGCCGGACCACCAGGTCCAACACCGGGGCTGGCGCCGGTGGTAATAACATGCCCGCCAATAGTAAACGTACCGCTCGAGGTAAAACTCCGGGCACTAAAAGTTCCGCCAACCGACAAATTTCCGACTACGTTCAAACTGTTATTAACAGTCAACAGCTGGTTTATGGTTACGGCACCCTGCAGCTGAGTTGTGCCCGTTACGGCTAAATTACTGCGCAGGTTTAAGCCCGACAAGGTGCTGGCGCCACTGACATTCAATTGTTGCAGCGATGTATTACCAGCCTCCAGTTGAGTAAGGCTGGCATCGCTACCGCTAAGCTTATTATTTACAAAAAGCTGCCCACCAATATTGGTATCGCCAGCCACTTTTAACTTGCCATTAAATTGCGAATTAGGCACTACTATAAGCTCATCGGAAGATTCACCAATAGTGTTATTACTGACACCTATCTGGTTCAGCACGCCTTGGCTAAGGGTAACTTTACCATTAACGCCAACACCTATGGTTTTGCTCTTACCTTTGAGTACAAGCCCGAGTATAACCGCATTGATTAAAAGTATGGCAATGACCGCGGCTAAACCGATAAAAGTCGCCTTATGACTAGGGCGGTAACTGCGGTGCCGGCGCGTCTTAGCCTGGGGTGGCTTGGCCGGCTGGCCGCCGGCCGGACCCTCACTTGGCGGGGCAGCATTAGCCGTCCGGGGTTTTAGAACTACCGGCGTTTGGATTTCAGTTAGGGTGGGCTGCGAGCTTTGGGGCGCTTCGGGATTTTCCATATATGGTTATTTCTTTTTCTGGCTTCCTACCCGACATTATAGTGCTTAAGCCTTAAAAATATAAGTGTTAGCGGTTTGCAAAAAGCCCCCAACTTAGCAACAATATGACTTATGGTTAAGCGTTTAATCCTAATCTGCGTGGTATTGCTATGCTGCATTGCCGTATTTGCCCCAACGACTTCGGCCGACCCACTTAAATCTAACAACTATCAATTCGTAGAGCAGAGTGTTGGTGGTAGTGGCCTGGTGGGCTCGCAATCAGCTAATTACCAATCTGACCAAGCTGTCGGCATCCTTGGCCTGGGCAATTCGGCCTCCACCAACATCCAGGTGAATGCCGGCAACATCACCACTGGCGACCCAGCGTTAGCTTTTGCGGTTACCTCGGGCAATGTTAGTTTTGGCGACTTTTCGGCCAGTGCGGCTACTACTGCTACAGCCACCTTTGAGGTCTTAGACTACACCAGCTACGGCTATATCGTACAAATAATCGGCAATCCGCCTAGCCACGGGGCACATACAATAACAGCTATGTCTACCGCCGGGTCATCTACGCCAGGCACGGAGCAGTTCGGTATCAATACAGTGGCCAACACCTCGCCAAGCTCACTCGGGGCCAACCCCGATAATGGCCAGTTTGGTTATGGCCAGGCCGCTACCAACTACAACACCTCCAATAATTACCGCTACGTCAGCGGTGATACTATCGCCCAAGGCCCTAAAAGCTCCGGTGTCACCATCTATACCATTAGCTACGTCATTAATGTGAATATCTTAACCCCGGGCGGCCTCTATGACGGCGGCCAAACCCTCCTCTGTACCGGTACTTATTAAAGTTATCCCCAACCCCAGTAGACTCCTGATGTTTTAGCGTTGACAACAACTTAGAGCTTATGCTATATTCACCCCAGTATCGTAAAAACAAAAAACAATACAGATGTTTCAGAAACCTAAACTAATAGCATTACTCGGTGCCGGTTTACTACTAGGGTTAATCCTGGAGACTTCTTTGTATGGCGTAGCATCGGCGGCCCAGATCACCAGCCGTAGCTTAACCCTTCAAGCTGGCGCTACCGACGGCGGCTCCAAACCCGGCGGGGTAGTTAACCATCTGTTCAGCTTTAGTATTCCATCCACCGCTTCTGTTGGTTCCATCCAATTCTTGTACTGCACCCTGGCTGCCGGAGTTTGTACTACACCGACTGGCCTGGATACTACCGCAGCCACTATGGGTACCCAAACCGGTGCTACCGGCTTTACCTTAGTTAATACCACCAATGGCGCACCTTATATAACCCGTACCTCGGCGCTGATTACCGGACCTCAGGCGGTTACCTATCAGCTACTAACCGTCACCAATCCCACCACCACTAACCAGACCTTCTTTGTGCGTATCTCAACTTTTGCCTCGATTGATACTACTGGCGGTTCAACTGACACCGGTACGGTGGCCGCCAGCACCGCCACCCAAATCCTGCTGACCGGTACTATGCCCGAATCACTAGTCTTTTGTACCGGTGGTACTGTTGGTACTACTTCCGGTGTACCGGACTGCGCCACGGCTACCGGCGGATCAGTTAACTTTAACCAGTTGTTCTCGCCGACCGATACTGCTACGGCTTTTTCGCAAATGGCAGCTAGTACTAATGCCGGGGCAGGGTATAACATTACCGTGAATGGTCCAACCTTAACCTCCGGTTCTAACACTGTTGTCGGCATGGGCGCCTCGACTACCGGTATACGTGGTATCAGCCAATTTGGACTTAATCTAAGAGCCAACACCGTGGCGACATCTACTCCCGCTGTTGGTATTGATGTTGCTCCTGCTGCCAACGGTACTAATTACAAAGGCGAACCAATGGCCGGATACGGTACCGTAGATAACTTTAAGTTTGTCACCGGTAACGGTGTGGCCGACAGCGCTAACGGCGGCGCCGGTGGTTCCGACGCCCAAATCTTCACGGTATCCTATATCGTAAACGTCCCTGGTAGCCAACCCGCCGGCACCTACACCACCACCTTAACCTACATCTGCACGCCAACTTTTTAGTCTAGAGCCAGTTGCCGCCTGAGCATAACTACTTAAATTTGTTTTGACTGGAGTAAAATGCTCGTGTTAGTATTTGTACATGATCCTTAGAGCCAAGAGGGTAGCGCTACTACTTTTGAGTGTGTCTATTCTCGGCGCGGTGTTACTGCCTATTTTTTCAACAAGAGAGGCATTTGCTGCCCAAATTACCCTGCGTAGTTTAACTCTCCAAGCCGGTGCCACCGATGGTGGCTCCAAGCCTGGTGGGGTGGTTAACCATTTATTTACCTTTACCATACCCACCACCGCTTCCGTTGGTTCTATCCAGTTCTTATACTGCACCTTGGCTGCCGGTGCCTGCACTACTCCAACCGGCCTGGTCACCACCGCGGCTACTATGGGTACACAAACCGGCGCCACCGGTTTTACGCTAGATAACACCACCAATGGCGCCCCCTATATTACCCGCACAGCGTCTAGCATCACTGGACCCCAAGCGGTCACCTACCAGTTGCTAACAGTCACCAATCCCACCACCACCAACCAAACCTTTTTTGTGCGGCTCTCCACTTATCTTTCAATCAACGCTACCGGCAGCCCAATAGATACTGGTACTGTGGCTGCTAGCACAGCCACTCAGATATCCGTTACCGGCACCATGCCCGAATCACTAGTCTTTTGTACCGGCGCCACAGTAGGCACCACTTCCGGCGTGCCGGACTGCGCCACAGCTAGCCCTGGCTCCATCAGCTTTAACCAGTTGTTCTCGCCAACCGATACCGCTACGACTACTTCGCAAATGGCGGCATCCACCAATGCTGGTTCGGGATATGACATCACGGTAAACGGTACGACCCTAACATCTGGCGCCAACACCATCGTTGCCATGGGAGCATCTACTACAGGAGTGCACGGTATTAGCCAGTTTGGCATTAATCTAAAAGCCAATACTACATCTACATCTACCCCAGCAGTCGGCCTCGAAGTCGCCCCGGTGGCCAACGGTACTAACTACAAAGGCCAAGCCGATACCGGCTACAATACCGTAGACAACTTTAAATTTGGTACTAGCAACAGTGTGGCCGATAGCGCCAACGGCGGTCCCGGTGGTTCCGACGCCCAAATCTTCACCGTATCCTACATCGTAAACGTCCCTGGTAGCCAACCTGCTGGCACCTACACCACCACCTTAACTTACATTTGCACGCCACTTTTTTAAATACCTCTTATGCACAGATAGATGTTTGCAAGCATTAAGTTCTTTTGACTAGAGTAAAACGCTCGTGTTAGTATTTGTACATGATCTTGAGAGGAAAGAGGTTCGTTCCACTTCTATTAGGAGTGATAATCCTCGTTGGAGTAATCTCGCCCGTATTCTTGTCGCGGCACGCTTTTGCGACGGCACAATTAACCTCTCGTAGCTTAACTCTCCAAGCCGGCACCACCGACGGCGGCTCCAAGCCCGGCGGCACCGTCAAAGACTTATTTGCCTTCACTACGGCTACGACCGCTAATATCGGTTCTATAGAGTTCCAGTACTGCGATACTGCCGGCGGTACGTGTTCCGGGCCGACTGGTTTGAGTGTATCTTCGGCTACAATCACTAACCAAACCGGCGCCGGTAGCGCTTTTACGCTTACAGGCGTTAGCGCCAATGATTTTTATATAACCCGTTCAGCAGCTTCGCTAACCGCCTCTACCGCTGTAACATTCCAGTTCTCCAATGTGGTAAACCCCTCCGCCACTAACCACAGTTTTTACGTGCACATAACCACCTATACCAGCACCAACGCTACTACTGGTGCCACCGACATCGGTACAGTGGGTGCTAGCACTGCTACCCAAATCGTCCTAACTGGTACTATGCCCGAATCTTTGATTTTCTGCTCTGGCGCGACTATAACTAATACCGGCGGCGTGCCGGATTGTTCTACTGCCGGCGGCGGCTCCATTAGCTTTAACCAGCTGTTCTCGCCGGCCGATACCGCTACGGCGACTTCGCAGTTGGCGGCGTCCACCAATGCCGGCACAGGCTATGCTATTACCGTCAATGGTACGACTTTAACCTCTGGCAGCAACACCGTTACGGCTATGACTACCAGCAGTAGTGGCGATTTGGGTGTCCGTGGTACCAGTCAATTCGGTCTAAACCTGGAACCAAATACCACAACCACATCCACCCCGGCAGTCGGTACGGCTATCGCCCCGGCGGCTAATGGTACCAACTATAAGGCCGAGGCTCTTACTGGCTATAGCAGCATTGATCATTTCCGGTTTGTCAGCGGTGCGACCATTGCCGATA
>Ga0265319_1002319_pt1 | contig 10500 bp, 10 predicted proteins | sample 4824metaG_FD_192443 | JGI IMG/M metagenome (GOLD analysis project Ga0265319, IMG submission 192443) | Rhizosphere microbial communities from Carex aquatilis grown in University of Washington, Seatle, WA, United States - 4-8-24 metaG | ecosystem: Host-associated > Plants > Roots > Rhizosphere >... | reverse complement strand
GGATCAACCCCCATTTTGGCCAGGGCCTGACGCGCGGCCAGCGCGCGGCGTTCGCCGAGCGCGCGGTTGTATTCCTCGGTGCCGCGTTCGTCGCAATTACCCTCAATGGTCAGCTTCGTGCTGGGATCGGAATTCAAGGCCGAGGCGACCGCCTGCAGATTGGCCTGCTCCCGCTCCCGGATGGTGGCACTATCATAGGCAAAATGAAGTGTGTAATTCGCCAGCGCCGCGCGGTCTTCGGTCATGTTGTCAAAGCCCCCGATGCTCGCCTGTTGTCCGCCACCGGGCTGATTGCCGCCCAGGGTGCCGCCCGATCCAATGTCACCGACCTGACTGCCTGGCCCGTTCGGTATGGGTGTGACCCCGATGGGCCGGTGATTTCTGCAACCGGTGGTGGCGAGAGTGAGGGCCAATACGAATGCCATTGGGTAAACCAGCTTCATCATTTTCATAATCTATCCTTCGGTTAAAGGTTTGTTAAAACAATTAAAATTCATTTTGCCCAGGCCGGTTCGGAATCGCTGCCTGTAATCTGACGAATATCCTTGACCTGTTTTGTGTACACGTCAAGCAAAGACAATACATAATGGCCACCGGTGCGCCGCGCATAAATCAAGGTCCGGGAATTCGACGACCACGACGGATCCTCGCCGCGGACCAGGATCGTGGGCGGCAGACTGCCGTCCGCCGGCATGACGCAGATGTCAAATTCACCCGCCTGCAGGGTGAAGGCGATCCACTTGCCGTCCGGCGACCAGTCCGGCTCCGTCGGGTTCGGCGCGCCCGTGGTGCGGATGACCTCGACGTCGCCGCCGCCCGCGGGAACCTTGGCCAGCACACGGCGCTCGCGGATCTTGGTCGCGAAACAAATCCATTGCCCGTCCGGCGACCAGCAGGGCGATGAATCCTCGCTGGTCGAGGTCAACTTGTGCAAACCGGAACCATCAGGGTGGGCGACCCAGACGTTCGGGCTGCCGCTTTTGCTCATGATCATCGCCACCCGCGAGCCGTCCGGCGAGGCCGCCGGGCTGATGTTGGAACCGCTGTAATGCGCGACGACATGCCGTTCGCCCGTGCTCAGATTGTGATAAAAAATGTCCGGATTGCCCATTTTATAGGAATTATAATAAAGGGCCGCCCGGCCGGACACCCACGACGGCGCGGAAACAATCGTGTCGTCATGCGTCACCGCCTGCGCGTTGTGGCCGTCGAAATCGGCGACATAAATCTCACGGTTGCCGCTGGGAGCCTCGACCTTGAACGCAATTCTGGTTTGGGCGATGCCTTTTTTGCCGGAAATGGCCAGTACCACGTCATCGGCAAAGGCGTGCGCCTGGCGCCGCAACGTCGCGCCGTTGTAGGAGCGTGACAGGATGGTGGTCTTGCCGAAACGGTCCACCACGCGGCCCACCACATCGCCGGCACTGGTGCCGCTGATTTGATATTGCGCGGCATCGGGAGCCACAAACGCAAAACCCTGGACGTAAAGATCAAATTTCAGGATGTCCGTGACTTCGCTGCCGAACCCGTCGATGGAAACCAGAACGGGTTTGGTGTTGCCGAGGCCCTGCACTTCGCGGTTGATGATGATCTCGTTCTGACCGCCTGCAAAATGGGCGGCAAAAAGCGCGAGCAAGACGGGTAAACATATTTTTAGGCAGTTTTTCATTCGAGCATTTTTCTCAGTTGGGGATTGAAGCCGAGGGTGTAGGTCCGCTGCTTGTCCGTGGTTCCTTCGGGAAACGGCGCAACGAACGTGACGCGTTCAAGGGTTTTTTGCACGGAAGCGTCCAGGGCGCCGTCGCCGGACGTCTCGATGATGCGCGCGGAAATCACCGTGCCATCGCTGGCAATGGTGACGCTCACTTTTACATTTTCGTCCTCATTGGCGATCGCGTTCAGGGGCACCTGCTCCCAGGTCTGGGCGTAAATGCTTTTGACGGCGGCGGCATAACTCGCATAGGCCACACTGCTGTTGCCCGGCATGTCCACCGTCGTGCTGGATGAAAGATTATTTTTCAAGCTCTGAATCGCCTTGCGCAGTGCCCGCGCCCGTTTCGCGGCATCGTCGGGAACATTTTTGGACGCATGATGAACCACCGGTTTGAGGTCGGGTTGGATTTTATGGGGTTGAATCTTTTCCGGCGCCGGTTTGGGCGGTTCGGACTTGAACATTTTCTCCAAACGTTCGGTAAGCGTGGGTGGCGGTGGCGTCGGCTGGGGTTGCGGCGGTGGTGGTGTCGGCTGGGGTTGCGGCGGTGGCGGTGTCGTCACGGGCGTCGGCGCGGGCGGCTGGGCGTTCCGCACGCCGCTGGTGAATTGCGCGTCAATCAAATTGGCCGGGATGACGTCGAGCACCTGCAGGTCGTCCGGCTTGGGCCGGGGTTCAAAGAACGCCGGGCCGACCAGCAGGATGACCAGCAGCAGCAGGTGAATGCCGGCCGTGGCCAGAATGCATTTTTTTTGCAACCGGTTCATTTCGTCGGTTCGGTGCGCAACGAGTAACGCGTGATGCCGTTGCGCTGGCAGCCGTCAATCACGGCGGCGATGTATTTGTACGGATCGTCCTGGTCCGCGCGGATGTAAACAATCAGGTTCGGATTGACCCGAAAATCCGCCGCCAGGCTCGCGATCATTTCGTCGAACGCCATCCGCCGCCGGTCAAGCGCGTAAACCCCCGTCGTGCTGACTTCGACGGTGCGGATGTCGCGTTTGTTCACCAATTTGTCCGGCTGGCCGCCGCGCGGGAGTTTGAGATTGATGCTTTGCTCCAGCAACGGCGTCGTGATGACAAAAATGATGAGCAACACGAACGCCAGGTCCAGCAAGGGCGTGATGTTGATCTCGCTCAGCGTCACCAGATAGCTGCGTTGTGAAAAGCGTCTCATCTATTCCAGTCGAGGGCCGAGGGTCGAGGGTCGAGGGCTGGGCACGTGCTTAAATCCGTTGCTCGACTCTCGACCTTCGACTCTCGACCCGTGTTCATTCTTCCTCCAGAAATTCCGATTCCATTTTGGAAACCAGTTCCTGCGCAAAATTGTCGAGTCCGACGGTAAACACCCGCAAATTGTGTACCAGCCAGTTGTAGCCGAACATCGAGGGAATGGCCACCAGCAGGCCGGCCACCGTGGTGATGAGCGCCGCGGAGACGCCGGGCGCCATCGCCGCCATCGTGGCCGAGCCTTGCTGGGCGATGCCGGCAAATGTGCTCATCACGCCCCAAACCGTGCCGAGCAATCCCAGAAAGGGCGCACCCCCGCTGGCGATGGCCAGAAAAATCAGACCGGATTCCAGTTTCAACGATTCCTGCGCCACGACATTTTCGACGGCGCGTTTGACGTGTTCCATGTTTTTGAGCGTGACGCGTTGCCGGCGCCGTTCCCCGCCGGGGCCGCGCAACCGCGCGTCCAGCTGGGTGCAGCCGACCCGATACACCTCGTACAACGGGCAGCCTTCCACCTGCAGCTTGCGGTCAAACAGCTCGAGCACGGATTTTTGCGAACGGAATTCCTCGTTGAAATAATAATTGAGCCGGCGCGCACGGCGCATTTGCAGGGACTTGGAGGTCATCACCGACCAGGCGATGACGGAAAAGACCACCAGACAGGCGATGACAGCTTTGCCTTCCGGCGTCGCCTGTTTCCAAATGTAGACGAGTTCCGCTTGATTGGAAGCGGCCCCCACGACAGCAAACGATAATACGTTCATCATGCCCAAAATGTACCTGGTCGTGAGGAACCGATGTTGCGGCCAAGTGGCAGCGGTCGAGCAATTCTCCTGCCGTGCAAATTACTACCCGCCTTCCCGGAAAATGCAACGACTTTTTTTACAGAATAATTCAAAACTTCGATGCCAGCTTCCGCAGCACCCTTTGCACCCGCAAATCCTCCGACCCACATACCAAATCAAATTGCCTGCCCAGCCATGGTAGTTGAAAAATTCGTTCCTCATCGAAATGTTCCGCCAGCAAACCGGTGTTCGTCCGGGTGGCCGCATCCGGCCTGGGTGGCGACATTAAAACAATGCACGCCCTGGCCGCCGCGCCGGACGACAGGGCCTCCAGCGTCAATAAAACCTGGTTTACCACACCCAACCGGTTCGAACCGACAATAATCGGTGTGGCGCGCAGCGATGCAATCAGATCGCGCGAATTGAAATCGTCGCCGAGCGGGCTCAGCAAACCACCCGCGCCTTCGACCAGCAAAACGTCAAAGCGCTTGTGCAGCCGGCGAAGGTGCGCGACGACCTGCGATCGTTTCACCTGCCTCCGTTCCCGGCGCGCGGCCAGCGACGGCGCCACCGGCGCGCGAAAATGCCACGGATTGATTTCATCCAGCGCGAGCGGGCCGCCCGACGCAGCGCCAAGAAGACGGGCGTCGCTGCGTCCGCCGGAGCAGACCGGTTTGAGCGCCGCCGCCGGCACGCCGCGTTCGCGCAAAAATCGCACCAACAGCGCCGTCAGCAGGGTTTTGCCGACGCCGGTGTCCGTGCCGGTGATAAATACGATGGCTGGCTGCATTCCGACAACATCAAAGCGGAAACGCGCCGGGCAAGCCATCAAAACCGTTGACGTTCCCGGCATAATTCAGGTAAGCTGCACGACTTGCTAACAATCGAAAATCGATAATTATTGTGAATGTCACCGTCGAAAATCTGGCCCCGTGCAAAAAACTGCTGCGGGTGGAAGTGGACGTGAAGGCCGTGGACGCGGCCTTTGATTCCACGACAAAGGAATTTCAAAAGCAGGCGGCGCTGCCCGGCTTCCGGCCCGGCAAGGCGCCCCGCGCGCTGGTCCTCAAAAAATACGAGGCGGACGTCAAGGCCGAGGTCAAGCGCAAGCTCATCGGTGATGCCTACCGCCAGGCGGTGGATGAAAATAAAATTTCCGTGGTCGGCTATCCGGACATCGAGGAGATCCAGTTTGGCCCCGGCCAGGCGTTGCAATTTGCCGCCACGATTGAGACCGCGCCGGAATTTCAGCTGCCGGACTACAAGGGGTTGCCCGTCAAGCGCGAGGTCAAGTCGGTCACGGACGCGGACGTGGAACGCGCGTTGAAGCTGCTGGCGCAGCAGCACGTGAAGTTTGAGACGGTCGCGCGCGAATTACGGTTGGGGGACATCGCCGTGGTGAATTACACCGGCACCTGCGAGGGAAAACCCATCACCGAGATCGCGCCGACGGCCAAGGGGCTGGCGGGACAGAAAAATTTCTGGGTGGAGGTCGGGGCCGCAACCTTCCTGCCCGGTTTTGCCGATCAACTGGTCGGCGCGCGGGCGGCCGAAAAGCGCGCGGTCAACACGGATTTCCCCGCCGATTTCGTCACCCAGGAACTCGCGGGAAAAAAAGGTGTCTTCGAGGTTGAACTGGTCGAGGTGAAGGAAAAGGTTCTGCCCCCGGTGGACGATGCGTTCGCCAAAAAATACGGGGCGGAGAACCTGGACAAGCTCCGCGACGGCGTGCGCCACGATCTGGAAAACGAGCTGAAATATTCGCAAACCAAGGCCATTCGCGGCCAGATCGTCCGCGGTCTGCTGGATCGGGTGAATTTTGACCTGCCGGAGACGGCGGTGGCCCATGAAACGCGCAATGTGGTTTATGACATTGTGCGTGAAAATTCACAACGCGGCGTGGCGCGCGACCTGATCGAAAAGCAGAAGGACGAAATTTATTCCGCGGCGGCGCGCAGCGCGAAAGAGCATGTGAAGCTGTCCTTTCTGGTGCAGCGCATTGCCGAACAGGAAAACATCAAGGTGTCGCAGGAGGACGTGCTGCGGCGGGCGCAGGCGCTGGCGGCGATGTATCAAATTCCGCCGGAGAAATTCATCAAGGATTTGCAGAAACGCAACGGGGTGACGGAACTGTACGACCAGGTGGCGCAAGAAAAGGTGCTGGCATTTCTCGAACAAAATGCCAAAATCGAGGACGTGTCACCAGGCGGAGCGGGCGCCACCCCGAATTAACTGAATGGTTACCTCCGGGCGCGCCGGAGCGTCTTTAGTTTGACGGGTCCGGGCAAAAAACCGCAACCTTGGCCGTGACCCGGGGTTGATTGAACCAGCGCGGACATCCGCACTTTTTTGGCAAGATGAAAAGTTCCAGAGTTTTCTCATTTTTTTTCTTTGTGGCCCTCGCGGCCGCCGCGCAAACCGGCACCAATACCGTCGCGACCCGCCCCATGTCATTGCCGGATTGCATCCAGCAGGCGTTGCAGCAGAACTTCGACGTGCAAATCCAGCGTTATAACCCGCAAATCTCACTCTATGACTTGCGCGCGGCCTACGGCGGCTATGACCCGACCTTCAACATTTCCGGACAGCACAACTACAGTGTGTCGCCGAGTCGTTTCAGTTCGTTTTCGACCAACCAAACCCCACCCACAGTGTCTGATGAGAACTCATTCAATTCCGGCCTTGGCGGAACGCTGCCGGAGGGGCTGCAATACAATTTTAGCGGCAACATTGCGGAGACGTATGGAAACAATGGGCTGCCATTTGACAACTCTTTTGGGAGCATTGGAGTCACGCTGACGCAGCCGTTGTTGAAAGGCTTCTGGATTGATTCGACGCGCTTGAACATTCGCGTGGCCAAAAACCGGCTGAAATATTCCGAACAGGGCTTGCGCCAGCAGCTCATCACCTCCGTTACCGCCGTCGTCACCGCGTATTACGAGCTTATTTTTGCGCAGCAGAACGTGCAGGTTCAGCAACAGGCGCTGGCCCTCGCCCAGACGCAACTCGACCAGGACAAACAGCGGGTGCAAATCGGCACGCTCGCCATTCTGAGCGTGCAACAGGACGAATCCCAGGCGGCGCAAAGCCAGGCCAATTTGATCGCCGCGCAGAGCATGCTCGACACGGACCAGAACGCGCTGAAAAACCTGCTGACCGACGATTATTCCAAATGGCATGACGTGGACATCCAACCCACCGCCACGTTGGAGGCGGCGCAGGAATCGATTGATTTGCAGGACAGTTGGAGCAAGGGCCTGACCGAACGCCCCGACTTGTTACAGGCCAAACTGAACGTGGAGCAGCAAGGCATCCAGTTGAAGTACTACCGCAATCAACTTTTTCCGGCACTCGATTTGATCGGTTCCTACGGTTTCAACGGTGCGTCCAAGGAATTCGATGGCGCTTACGACCAAGTCAGAGAGGGCAACGCTCCGTACTACAGTTACGGCGCACAGTTGACGATGCCCTTGAGCAACCTCGGGCCGCGCAACCAGTACCGATCCACCAAGGCGACGCTGCAGCAGATTATGTTGCAACTCAAGCAATTGGAACAGAACATCATGGTGGACATTGACAACGCGGTGAAGCAGGTGGAGTCCGACTACCAAAGCGTGCAGGCCACGCGGCAGGCGCGCATTTATGCCGAGGCGGCGCTCGACGCCGAACAAAAAACCTACGGCGTCGGCAAGGCCACCACCTTCGAGGTGTTGACCTATCAAAATAATCTGACCGCCGCCCGTTCACAGGAAATCCGTGCGCTCGCCAATTACAACGAGGCGCTCGCCACCCTGGCGCAGCAGGAAGGCACCATCCTGAAACAGTACAACGTCAATCTCGAAGGAAAGTAAGAATCTTAATCATTAATCCCGCTCGTAATCATAATTCGCCGCCGAGAGAAGATTGCGATTAAGAATTTGGATTAAGAGTCCGGATCAAGCAGCTTTACCAGAACTGCCACGCGCCCTGCCACGCGACCCATGCGCCGAGCAAAAAGTTCGTGATCGCATGCGCCGTCATGGCGTCGCCCAGGCGATTTTTGCGCAGCACCAGCCATTGGTACGCCATGCCGCATAAAATGCCGGCCAGCCATTGGGAGTGGGAAATGCCAAAAACGGCGGCGGTCACCAAAAATGGCAGCGGTAAAAACCGGTTGAGCGGCACGGAGAGGAAATCCGGCTTCGCGACATAGCGATACAAAAACGAACGATAAAAAACCTCCTCCAGCGGCGGCACCACCAGGGTCGAACCGAGAATCCGCGTCCCAATCATCAACCACGCGAGCGCCGAATTTTGACCGAATTGCACGTGTGGGTTCCAAACGACGCCACTGGTCAGGAATTTTGGGTAAAAGGGGTCCAGCCCGACCCACATGACAAACACGCCGATGCCGACGACGACGGCCTCCCAACTCACCGCCCAACGCATTTCCAAAACCAGCGGACGCATTTCCCAAATCAGCCAGACGGCGACGAGCGTCTTGGCCAGATAGAACCAGTAGGCTGAGGCTGCGCCGAACCGGCCCTGGCAGGACGTCAGAGCGAGAAAAACCACAAACGGCGCCACGCGAACCATCAAAGGCGATGTGCCCGGAAACCTGTTCAGGAGTTGCACGCGGTACAATGGCGTGAATTTTATTGTGGACTCAAGCTCAGAACGTTCGTTTCGGTTTCACTTTGCAGCGTAACCGAGTCTTTTGAAATCGCCACCACCCGGAGTTTACCCATCGAATCACCGACAAAAACCGTCTTGCCGCTGATAATCGCGCAAGGCCGGATCACCGTGTACAAAATGCCCTGGAGTTTCGGACCCGGAGGTTTTGGCGGAACCACGGCGGCCGGCGGCGGGTTGGTGACGACGGGCAGGATTGCCATGGCGGTTTTCACCTGTTGGGTCACGGTGGCGGCCACTGGCGGCGTGCCGGCGGCCGGTGAGCCGTGTTTGAACAGGGACAATCCGATGAAGATGCCGGCGGCCACCAGTAATAAAAGGATCATCACCGGCGCCAGCCAGCTCCCGCCTCCCTGGGAGGCTGACTCGACCGGCGCCAGCGACGGCGGCGGGGACGGCGGGTTGGGCGGCTGTGACTGCTTGGCCTGCTTGAGTGCGTCGTTAATCAGGCTCATAGATGGATGTCTCCTTCCAGTTCGCGGATGGCCCGGCTGACCATCCGATAGTTGATGCGCTCGGATTGCTCGACAAAACCGGCCAGCAGTGCCTTGTCGCAAACGGCATTGACCAGCCGCGGGATGCCGCCGCTGTAATGGAAGATGCGCCAGAACGCCGGTTGTGTGAACTGCGGTGCGGCAGCGGCGCCGGCCAGTTCGAGCCGGTGCTGGACATACTGGCCGACCTCCACCCGCGTCAACGGCGAAAGATGGTAACGCACCGTAATGCGCTGGCGAAGCTGGCGCAGGCGCGGGTTATTCAGGCGGTCGCGTAACTCCGGCTGGCCCAGCAAAACAATCTGCAGCAGCTTGCGGTCGTCCAGCTCGATGTTGGAGAGCAGCCGTACCTGTTCGAGCAGGTCATCGGTTAAATTCTGGGCCTCGTCAATGATGAGCACGCAATCCCTCCCGCTTTGCATCTGGGTGAGCAGATGTTCGTTGATGGTCGCGATGGTCTCCAATCGGTCGCGGCCCGTCACGTCCAGGCCGAATTCGGCGGCAACGGCCCGCACCAATTCCTCCGCGCTCATCACGGGATTGAGGATCAACGCGGTGGAATAGCGCGAATCGAGCTGCTCGAGCAGCGCGCGGCACAGTGTCGTCTTGCCCGCGCCCACCTCGCCGGTGAGCTGGACGAAGCCTTTGCGCTCGCGGATGCCGTACAGCAAATGATTGATCGCTTCGCGATGCTTTGCGCTATGAAACAGGAAACGCGGGTTCGGCGTGATGTCGAACGGGGGCTGCGTCAGACCATAATAATCCAGATACATGCCCCGTTGTCAGCAGAAAGCGTGCTCACCGGAACCGGAATTTTCCCTTAAAAGCGGGCTAACGAGGCAGGATTCTCCGCACCGCCCGGACCAGGGCCATGGCCTCCGCCGGCGTCCCGATCGTGATGCGCAGATGCTTTTTGACCTCCGGCAGGTTGAACCAGCGGACCAGGATTCTTTGCGCGCGCAGCTGGTGCTGCCACTCGGGCGCGGCGAAGCGCAACGGCTGCACGAGAATGAAGTTCGTCTGGCTCGGAAAAACCCGGAAGCCCAGCTTGGTCAACTCGCGGCCCAGCCATTCGCGCGTGGTGACAATTTTTTTGAAATGGGCGCGGTAATACGGCAAATCGTTCAGCGTCGCCACGGCGGCCACCTGGCCGAGGCCGTTCACGTTGTAGCTGTCGCGAATCTTGTGCAACGCGGCGATGAGGTCGCGCGAACCAATGAAATAACCGACGCGTTGGAAACACAGCGAATAGGCTTTGGAGAACGTCCGCGCCACGAGCACATGCGGAAATTTCAGAGCCAGCCGCAGCGCATTTTCATTCGCGAAATCCACATAAGCCTCGTCGAGAATGACAACCCCGTGTTGTGCGCGACAAAGTTTCTCCAGTTCCGTCGTTGGGTAGCCGCGCCCGCTCGGCGCGTTGGGCGTGGTGACATAAGTCAGCGCGGCGTCGAATTTCCAGATTCCGGCGCGCTTCAGTTCCGCCACCCCCGGCAGGCCGAAATCGGGTTTGAGCGGCACGGGATTTTTTCGGGCACCATGAATATCCGCCAGCACCGGATACAGCGAGTAGCTGGGCGTGAAATATTGGACGGTGGCAAGACGT
>Ga0265319_1002317_pt1 | contig 10506 bp, 8 predicted proteins | sample 4824metaG_FD_192443 | JGI IMG/M metagenome (GOLD analysis project Ga0265319, IMG submission 192443) | Rhizosphere microbial communities from Carex aquatilis grown in University of Washington, Seatle, WA, United States - 4-8-24 metaG | ecosystem: Host-associated > Plants > Roots > Rhizosphere >... | reverse complement strand
GTCGAGCCACCGAAGGAAGAGCCGGTCAAGGAGGAGCCCGTCGCGCGCGAAGCCGTGGCCGAGCCGGTCCCGCAGCCTCCGCCTGATCCGGAGCCGCAGCTCATGGCTCAGCCGGATCCGGTGCCCTAGGTCGCTCCCGCGCCCGAGCCCGCGCCTCAGGTTGCGCTGGCGCCAGAGCCGCCACGCGTCGATGACATCGTGTTGCCGCCGCCGCCGCTGCCCAAGCCGGTCGAGGCCAAACCGCCGGAGCAGAAGCCGGCCCCGGTGCCCGAGCGCGTCGAGCGCAAACCGGTCGAGAAGAAGGAAACGCAGGAGAAGGCCGAGAAGAAGCCCGCACCGCCGAAGCCGGCTGCGGCGCAGGCGAGCCGTCCGTCGCGCGTCGCATCTGCTCCCAACCCTGGCGAGGACAGTGTCGGTGCGCGCGAGGGGCAGGCAAGCTGGAATGCCGAAGTGGTGGCGCATATCCGCCGCTACGTCGCCTATCCGTCCGACGGCAATGGCGCAAGCGGGACCGCCATCGTCAATGTCGTGATTGATCGCAACGGGCGGCTGGTGTCGCGCCGGCTCGCTGGCAGCTCAGGCTCGCCGGCGCTGGATCGCGCGGCGCTGTCCATCATCGAACGCGCCGCACCGTTTCCGCGCTTTCCGCCCGTCATGAAACAGGCGCAGGAAACACGCTCGGTGCCGTTGCATATGAGGCCGCGCTGAGCGGCCTCACGATCGTCTGCTCACTTCGAGCATTCGGTGAGATCGGTATCGCGCACGACGAACTGCGCGCCTTCCTTGAGCTCGATGTTCTTGGCCACGCAGGTGCGTCCGGCCTTGTCGGCGAGCTTGATATCGTAGCGGCCGGATTTGACGCCGACCAAGGTCATGCGCTCATTGTGGTCGACCTCGCCCTCGTCGTCGTTCTTGCACTGATCGGTGCCCCAGCTCTTGGTGCCTGCTGCCGCCAAATACATTTTCACGATGGTCTGGCCGGTGCGGTTGAGAAAGCGCGGACCGTCCTCGGCAAAGGCGGCCGAGCCGGCCAGCATGAGAACAGCGCAGGTGGTGACGAGGCGACGCATGATGAGCTTCCTTGTGTTGTGATCGAAGATGAGATGCCGCGGCAGATCAGGTCCGTGTCAAAAATCCTTGCCGATGCTGGTCTTGACCGCGAGGCCGCGCGAGGCATTGGTCAGGCCGTAGCCGACGCCGAAGCTGAATTCGAAGCCCTTGAACTTGGTATCGGCGACCGCATAGAGCGTCTGCATCTGCTGGTTCCACGGCAGGATATGGCCGATTGGTCCGAGATTGGAGAAGTGCTCGATGCCAACGGTACAGCGGTCGTTGAGGCGTTTGACGAAGCGGACCGATGGCTCGAAGGCCGAGCCGGCGCCGTCGATGCCGAAGGTCATGTTGGCGTTGAAGATCAACTGATAATCATTGGGCAGATTGACGCCGATGATCGGCGTGAACATCTGCGCCACGCGCGGCGTGGCTTCCTGAACGAAGCGCGGCGCGCCCGGCTGGCCGGCGCCTGCCTTGTTGGCGACCCACAGATCCGGCGTGAGTCCTCCCTGCGGCGCCAGGATGGTGCGCGACACCAGGCCGAGAAAGACCGTGCGTTCGAGGCGATCACCCTGGATGAAAGTCTGCCTGATCGTCACGCCGCCGGACTGGAAGGAGTAGCCGGGCACGCCATTGTCCATCACATTGCCCAGCGTCATCGGCACATTGGCGCGCGCGAAGGCGTAAGGCGACGTCAGCGCGATCTCATACCATTCGGTCGGCGAATAGCCGATCTCGGTCTCGCCGGTGATCGCGCGCTGCGGTACGCGCTGGCCGCCATTCTGCTGCTGCGGATTGAACGTGGTGACATAGCCGAAGCGCTGCTCGATCTGGAAATGCCCGGGCGAGGCGGGGTCGTTGCCCTGGATCTCCTCGGCTGACGCGCCGAAGGGGCTGAGCAGAAGGGCAGCAGCGGTCACGCACCATCGCGATTGTCTTTGTTGTTGTTGTTTTGCGATGCCGGCCGACTGCATATCCTCGTGCTCCCCCTGGACGAGGAGCTATCGAGTCGACGCGGCGAAAACATGCGGTGCGGCCGGCTGAAAGGTGACGCACTCGGGAAACGATGAGCCGCCGCGTGCCGCATTCCAAAGCTCCGTGCTTGCATGACGCGGGAATAGGGATGTTTTGGCAAGGCGGACGGGACTTTTTCACCGGCGCAATGTGGCGACCAACACGCGAATCAATCGCAGCGCGGCAATGAATGTGGCGCCGTGCAAACACATTGAGGTCATAGAGCGGGGAAAACATCCATGGCCGCATGCACGCCGACTCTTGAATCAGCTAGAGAATGGACTCCCCTGTGCTCAAAACCATTGGTCATCGCCGCCGGTCCTTCGCTCAGTCGAGGAGGCTGGGGGTGATCGCGATTCTCCTGCTGTCCGTCATGCTGCTGCCGGATGACCGTGCGCTCGCGCGAGGGCCGTCACTGCGCGACGAATTGGAGGCCTGGTGGCAGCACACCCATCCCGGCATGAAGACGACTAATAAGATCTGCGCGACATCCGAGGCCGGCTGTACAAGGCACAAGGTCGTTCGGAGGAGTGGCGGGAGAGCAACGGCGGCGGATGCAGCGGAGACCGGAGGTCACGTCACGCGAGCCAGGCGTGTGTCGTTGCGGCGTCCCGTCAACCGAGCCGCGGAGGTGAAGGGCAGCGTGGACACGATGGTGCACCGCGGGACACAGCGGCGGCGCGCTGCGCAGCCAGGACGCGAAGTCGTCGCCAACAGCCGGGGCGAGGCCGGCGCCGACCTGGAGATGTCGCCCCGTCGCGACCGCCCCGGGCGCTATTTCCTGCATGGCCCGAGGTTCTAGTCCCGGCAGCCGCGTCAAATTCCCGAACGTCTCGCTATTGCACTTGCGAAATCGGAAACCGTCTCATAGGTCAGGGCGTGCGTGTTGCGTCGTCTGCGAAGCCGATGATGCTCGCATGAGTTGTTACTGCGCCATTCATCGCCGCCCTGGTCGGACGGCGGAGACAGAGGATCAATTCGATGAATTGGAAACTGATGATGACGGCGGCTGCTGCTGTGGCCATGACGGCGATGGTCGGCACGGCCACGATGGCGGCCAGCGCGCCCGCCACCTCCAAGCTGCTCACCTCGATCGACCCGGACAAGGACGGCACTGCCGATATGAACGAGGTTCGTGCCGCTGCGGGGGCGCTGTTCGATCGTCTCGACCGCGATCATGATGGCACGCTCGATGCCAAGGAGCTCCGCGGCCGCGTGTCGGCCAAGGACCTGAAGGCTGCTGATCCCGACAATGACGGCACGCTGACCAAGGACGAATATCTCGCGCTCGTCGAGGGACGCTTCAAGGCCGCCGATCCCGACAATGACGGCACGCTCGATTCGAAAGAGTTGAAGTCGGTGGCCAAGCTGTTGAAGTGAGGCGCGCGGCCCGCCGCGGGCCGACCAAAGCTGATCAGGAGGGCCTGCGATGGCAAACCGTCGCGGGCCCTTTTATTTTGAGGCGGATGCGCGACTTTTGAGGCGGATGCGCGACGCGGCTTTGAAGGCGGATGCGCGTCGTGGGCCGGCAAGTCGTATGAACATCCGGTCGCCGAGATTGTCACAGCCTCTTACAGGCTCGGGCGCGACATCTCGACCGCCAGCCGAACCAAGTCCGGAAGGCTGCGGGCCCCGAGCTTCTGTCGCAGCCGGTAGGTCAGGTTGATGACGGTCTTGTAGCTGATCCCGAGCTGATCCGCGATCGCCTGATAGGATTTCGCCTGCCCGAGCAGCGCGAGCGCCTGACGCTCACGCTGGGTCAGCGCTGTTGCTGCAGTGCCGTCGGCCTCCTTGCGCAATAACGCAATGCGCTTGGCAAGCTGCGGATCGAGATAGGTGCCGCCCGATCGGATCTGATCCAGCGCCTTCGGCAGTTCGTGCGGCGGTGCATCCTTGAGCAGATAGCCGCTCGCGCCGGCGTCGATCGCCGAGCGGACGATTCGCGGGTCGGCGAGCATGCTGAAGACCAGGATCCTGGCCCCGGGGTCGTGCGAGCGCATGCGCTGAATCAGGCCGATCCCGCCCAATTCCTGGCTCTGCAGGCGAAGGTCGACCACCGCCGCGTCCGGGCGCTCGCGCACAAAGGCTTCATAGGCGCTTTCGGCATCATGCGCTTCGGACAGCTCCCCGATCCCGGCCTCGCTCAGCAGCCAGCGGCAGGCCGCAACCACGACCGGGTGGTCGTCAACGAGCAGAACGCGATACATCCGATGAAGGTCTCTTCCTTGGCTACCGGTATCCCCCGGGCGTTCGTCCACCATGCAGGTTCCGTTGCAAACCGGACCCGCGGCGACAATGCGGCCGCTCCGTGGAGACGGCTTGGCAAAATGATTGCCCATCTAAGGTTACGGGAAGATTGTCCCTATGGGGCGAAGAATATTGCCCGTTGCGAGGAACATGGCCGCTATTTACCAATAATAACGTTTGTAATCGTGTCATCCGACCGGCTTCACGTGCTGGCCGCCCAGGGGCGTGGGCGTGCGTGGAAGCGGGAGACAAGAAACTGGGGGACGTCTTGACCAGACTGTCAGCGCTGAAGAGCGCGCTTCTTGCCACGTGTGCGTTGCTACCTGCGGCTGCGTTCGCGCAGCAGACACTCCAGACCATCGAGGTTGTCGGTGTGGCGCCGGTGCCGGGCGCCGAAATCGACCGTGACAAGGTCCCGTCCAATGTCGAGACGATCGGCGCGCGCGAGCTTGATCACAGCCGCGCGCCATCGCTGCTCGATAACATTCTGCGCTCGGTGCCGGGCGTCTCGCTGAGCGACCAATCCGGCAACGCGTTCCAGCGCAATCTGGACTATCGCGGCGCGACGGCATCCCCCGTGCCGGGCACCCCGCAAGGCATTGCCGTGTATCAGAATGGCAGCCGCATCAACGAGGCGTTCGGCGATGTCGTGAACTGGGACCTGATCCCGGAGATGGCGATCGCGCGCATGACCCTGATGCCGAACAATCCGCTGTTCGGTCTCAACGCCACCGGCGGCGCGCTGTCGATCGAGATGAAGAACGGCTTCACCTATCAGGGCACCGAGGCGCAGCTCTGGGGAGGCTCCTATGGCCGCATTCAGTCCGGCGCGCAGACCGGCTGGACCAACGGCAATGTGTCGGCTTATGTCGCGGCAGAAGGCGCCTATGACCGCGGCTGGCGCGATCACTCGTCCTCGTCGCAGGTCCGGCGCATGTATGCCGACCTTGGTCTGCGCGGTGATACAACCGAATTCCATCTGTCGTTCACCGGCGCCGACAACAAACTGGGCTCGGTGGCGGCGACGCCGATCCAGATGCTCAATCAGCGCTGGTCCAGCGTCTACACCTGGCCGCAGTCGACCCGTCTGCAACTCGCCTTCCTGCAGGCAAGCGCCAAGTGGACGCCGACCGATGCCTGGACCGTCCAGGCCAACGCCTATTACCGCGCCTACCGCGCGTCCCATGTCGACGGCAACGGGACTGAGGCCCAGGCCTGCGACGACAATGGGGCGTTCCCCGGGGAATTCTGTTTTCAGGATGATGCCACGGGGGCGGAGTTTCCGATCAATCGCAATAGCGCGTCTGTGAATAACCTGCCGGCCAACACGGCGCTCGGTGCGATCGATCGCAACTGGACCAAGTCGAACAGCTATGGCGGCTCGCTGCAGGCGGCCAACACCGCCCAGCTGTTCGGGCATGACAACCATTTCGTGGTGGGCAGCAGCGTCGATCACGGCCGCTCCAACTTCCAGGCGACGTCCGAGCTAGGAACCGTCGATGGCAACTTCTTCGTCACCGGCACCGGCGTCTTCATCGATCAGCCGCAGGCGAATGTCGCGCCGGTGAACCTTGGGGCGAAGAACACCTATGTGGGCGTCTATGCGACCGATACGTTCGATATCACGTCGCAGCTGGCCTTCACCGCCGGCGGCCGTTTCAATTATGCTCAGATCAATCTGCAGGATGAGACCGGCCTCAATCCGGCGCTGAACAGCCGCAATAATTTCCAGCGCTTCAATCCGGTGGTCGGCTTCACCTACAAGTTCACGCCCGGCCTCACCGCTTATGCCGGCTATTCGGAGGCCAATCGCGCCCCGACGCCGCTCGAGCTCGGCTGTTCTGATCCGGCCAATCCTTGTCTGATCGACAACTTCCTGATCGCGGATCCGCCGTTGAAGCAGGTGGTGTCGCGGACGATCGAAGGTGGTCTGCGCGGCGAGATCTCCGGCGGCCGCTCGGCCTATGCGGCGGTTGCGCCCTATCGCAAAGCGCCGCCCTTGGTCGAGAATGACGGCTGGCGGCTAAGGTGGGGTATCAGCCTGTTCCGGACGCAGAACTCCGACGATATCATCAATGTCGCCAGCCTGGCGCGTCCGAACGCCGGCTACTTCACCAATGCCGGAACCACCCTGCGTCAGGGCGTCGAGGCCAAGGTCGACCTGACCTGGGATCGTTGGGCCGCCTACGCCAACTACACCTTCGTCGACGCCACGTTCCGCAGTTCGTTCAGCGTCAACGATCCGAATCGCCAGGCCGTCGTCGCCGTGCTGCCCGGCAGTCACATTCCCGCCATCCCCGCGCATCGTCTGAAACTCGGTGCCGAATATGCCGTGACCGACGCCTGGAAAGTGGGCGCCGACATGAACTATATCGGCAGCCAGTATCTGCTCCGCGACGACGCCAACACCTATCCCAAGGTGCCGGCCTACTGGGTCGTCAATCTGCATACGTCCTATCAGGTGACGAAGAATGTGGAGCTGTTTGGGATGGTGCAGAACCTTTTCAACAAGCGCTATTATTCCGCCGGGACGGTGTTTGATCCGAAAGGCTTCAACAATTCGACCGAGGGGGCGGCCAATCTGGTCACCTTCAACGATCCCCGCAGCATGCTGCCGGGCATGCCGCTCGCGGTCTATGCCGGCTTGAAGGCAACGTTCTAAAGCGTGCGGACGCCTGCAGGATAATCGCTGCGCGTTTGCGCCGCCGCGGCCGATCCCCACCGCGGCTGAAGGCCGGGAGCAATCCCGGCCTTTTTATTTGGCTCGCTCCGGCCTGATCGTTGCGATCCGTGCAGAGCCACGGCGTTGGCTGGCGCTCGCTGGCGTCGCGACGAATACATCACGCGAGAACAGTCCGATGAGACATCGCGTTGCGAGCGGGACAATTTCCGTCGCGCATTGGATTTGATCCTGCGTGTGCCGAGAAACTTTCGCCTTGCTCATGCACGGTATTGTTCAGATAAATTCAGAAACAAATAACTAATCAGTAATTTTTGCGTAGCTCGGGGGACGGCAGTTGGATTCGAAGATCAGGAAGCGCAGCGAAGCGGCTGCCGCAGGCGTTGTGCTGCTGTCCGCATGGATGACGACCGGCGGCGCAAAGGCCGAATGTACGACGCCTGGTGTGGCCGCCAGTTGCAGTGGGAGCATCACAACGGCCGTCACGGTATATGACGCGGCAGCGGCTACCGCGACGCCCGCGAGCGGAAGTAACGCCTACACGCCGGCGAACCCGGCTTTCCCCGCAAGGGGCTACAATCCAAATCCGCCGACGGCGATCATCACGCTGGACGCGACAGCCAACCGCACCCTCGTCACCAACACCCAGGCGGGTCTCGCCGATCGCGGCATGATCGCCGCCAACTTCTCGAATGCCGAGAACCCGGCCGTCAACAACGTGGTGATCAACAATGCCGGCTGGCTCAGCCTCACCACCAGCCAGCTGAGCGCCGGCCGGCTGCACGTCGTCGTCGCCGACAGTCAGGTCAACAGGTTTACGGTCAACAACACCGGCACGCTGGCGGCGACGCAGAATGTCTTCAGTACGTTCGATCCGGCCCGGCTCACCGTCTCGACCGGGGCCACCGCGACGGCGCGCTATAACGGCACCAATCTGGCGATCATCTCGGCGCTCTATTCCGACGACAACACCAACAGCTTCGTGCTGAACAACCGGGCCGGCGGGACTGTGTCGGCGACCGGCCATTTTGCTGCCGCCTATTACGGCCGGGCCGCGACGATCATCGCCAACTCCGGCATCATCGCCAACACGGACTGGACGGCGGCGAGCCGCTTCTACGACGGCCATTGGGCGATCGCCGTCTTCGCCGGCGCCGAGTTCAGGACGGTTGCCGGCAGCAACCCGGACACGCCGCTTTATGCGTTCGATAGCAATGGCAATGTGACGGTGAGTGAAACCAAGACGCTGAACCTGACCAACACGGCAGGCGGCGTCATCAAGGGCGACATCCTGGCGCTGGATACCAATCCGTTGACAACCGCGGCTGGACGAGCGTCGGGCCAGGCATTTCCGCTGACAGGCAGCGGCTCCAATTCGGGTCCGCGCGACAGCGTCATCGCCAATGCCGGGCTGATCCAGGGCAACCTCTATCTCGGTTCGGGCGCGCACAACGTCACCAACAGCGGCACGATCTCCGGAAAGATCGAGGTCGACCAGAGCGCCTCGCGCGGGTCGTTCACCAAGGGGATCGCAGGCACTGCGGCCGGCACCTTCAGCAGCTCGGGGACGGGGACCGATGCGGGCGGCAGGGCCTGTCCGGCCGCCGGCACCAACACCACCGATCCGCTCTGTGCCGCGACCACCGCCCAGGCCGCCAGCTTTTCTGGCGCGCGCAATTTCAGGCTGGTCAACAGCGGCAGGCTGGATGGCGATATCACGATCATCGATCAGAGGGGGGCGTCCAACACCATCTTGCTCAGGGGCACCGGTTTTAGCGGCAATGTCGTGGCTCGGAACGGCATCGGCAGCAACGCGCTGACACTGGACGGGGTGACGAGCCTCGCCAGTGTCGTCAATTTCGGCATGCTCGATCTGATGAAATCGCAGGTGACGGTCAGCAGCGTCAACGGCGTGCAGCTCGTCGACAATGCCGTGCTGCGCACCACGATCTATGGACCGGGCGGCACCGCGGCAGCGCCGTCGACCAATCTCGGCAACATCAGTGGCAGGCTGGCCTTTGCGGGCACCGGCACGATCGCCCCGCGGCTTCAGGGCATCGTGCGCGACGGCGATGTCTACCGTGTGGCGACCTCGGTCTCGACCGCGCCGCTCAACGTCGATTTTTCCGGCGCGCTCGTGAGCTTCAATGCGGATAGCACGACCGGTGCGCTGTTGCTGAAGGCCAATGTGCGGTCACCGGCGAGCATCGCCGGACTCTCGCCGAGCAGCCTCGCGGCACTCGATCATCTGGTCGGCTATCGCGGCGGCAACGCGCAATTGCAGGCGCTGGGCGGCGCGGTCCAGAGCCTGCGCAGCGACAACGAGGTGCGCCGCGCCGGCGACCAGCTGCGCCCGTTCGTCAACGGGGCGCAGATCGAGGTCCCGCTGGCGACTGCCGCGCTGCTGCAGGGCCAGATCGACAACCGCCTCACGGCTGCGGCGGCCGGCGCGTCGCCGAACGCGCGCGTCGCCTCGGCCTTCGCCGATGACACAGACCCGCTGACCTCGGTGCTGCTGGCCTTTGCCCCAACCAAAGCGCGTCCGACCTTGAAGGCGCCGGCCGTGGTGCCCGAGCCCGAGCGCACGGTGTGGGGCAGCCTGATCGGCACCAACATCTCGCAGCGCGAGGTCGGCGGTGTCGCGGGCTATGCCGGCAACACCGGCGGGCTGGTGGCGGGCATCGATCAACGGATCGGCAGCGCGTCACGCATCGGCGCCGCGTTCGGCTACGCCGCCAGCGCGATGGACGACAAGACGGCAGCGGGCGACTCGGTCGGCATCCAGCATTACCAGGGCACGGTGTACGGCGCCTATGTTCAGCCGTCCTGGTACGTCAGCGGATCCGCCGGCGTCGCGCTGCTCGACTACACCACCACGCGCCGCATCGGCTTCGCGGGCTTTGCTGACAGCGTGTCGGGCAGCCACAAGGGATGGTTGACCGTGGGCCGCGCCGAGCTCGGCGTCCCCGTGAAGGTGGATCAGGCCGTGCTGACGCCCTTCGCCGGGGTCGCGTTCGCTCATCTCGACCAGCAGGGCTACACCGAGGCCAGCGCGGCCGGGGCAGCGCTCACCATCGCCAAGCAGACCACCAACTCGGTCCGCTCCAATCTGGGCCTGCGTTCGACGATTCCGCTTCTGGTCACATCGACCTACGGCTTCGGCCTGGAGACGCTCGCGGCATGGCGGCACGAATTCGGCAACACGGCGCAGACCGTCACCGCGGGCTTTGCCGGAGGCGCCGGCACGTTCTTCGCCGCCGGACCATCGCCCACGCGCGACACGGCTGAGCTCGGCGCCGCGCTGAAGCTGATCGCGTTCGGCGACCGGCAGTCGCTTTCGCTCGGCTACAACGCCGTGGTGGGAAGCGCCTATCTCGAGCAGTCGGCCGTGCTGAAAGTTCGCGCCGAGTTCTGAGCTCCCCCGCACCGGATGGACGTGCGCGGCAGCTCGCGAAGAGGCCGGGAGCAATCCCGGCCTCTTCGTTCGTCGTATGGATGCCTGTCGAACAGCA